>Ga0180007_10000488_pt1 | contig 66801 bp, 58 predicted proteins | sample MM_PC_MetaG_FD_121122 | JGI IMG/M metagenome (GOLD analysis project Ga0180007, IMG submission 121122) | Groundwater microbial communities from the Aspo Hard Rock Laboratory (HRL) deep subsurface site, Sweden - MM_PC_MetaG | ecosystem: Environmental > Aquatic > Deep subsurface > Groundwater... | reverse complement strand
CTCCGGGTTCACTCCATTCCCGAACGTGCCCACGCATAGCCGTTGGCCGGATGCTTACAAACACGACCGGAGAGGGTCAAAATTGGAAGCCGATGGTGGGTCAGTTTTCGATGCCGTTTGACAGAACGGGGTCGCATCTTGAATCTTGAATTTCCCGAAATCCAAAAAACTCATTCGATTCCATCCACACCTAATACACCTGATCATGCGTCCCGATATCGATGGGAATGATCTCCTTGTCGTCAATCAGAAATTCGATGGTCAGCCTGTAGCTGAGCGTGATGGAGATGGAGTGGAGTCCTCTGAGCTTGCCTTGCAGTGCGTGGATGCGCAGGGATGGGTGGAAGGGGTTTGATTCCATGAGCAGCAGGCATTTTTCGTAGTGGCCCAGTAATTCCGGGTGTTTTTTGAAGAACTTCCGTGCCCGTCGAACATAGCTCTCCGTGAAGATGATCGTGTAGTTATTCATCGCTCAGGGCTTTGATGTGGTCTTGCACCGAACCGTGAGCAATCCGGCCATTCTCCCTGTCCCGCCTCGTTTCAAGCAGGGCCGCCTCCAGTTCGCAGGCGCGCAGGTGCTGATACTGCTCCATGTTCATGACGACATACGTTTCCTTGCCGCGCACGGAAATGGCCACTTCGGGCGCGTGGGCCAGGCTCTCGGCGATGCAGGCCACCCCTCGGCGCTTGATGTCATTGGCAGTGATGACGGACATGATGAACCTCCTTTCAACAGCATTCTTTTAAGTGCTCTTGGTCGCACTGTCAAAAGTACTTTTCAGAGCGCCTGCCAGGGTTTGAGTCAACGGGGGAGAAGTGGGTTTGAGATGCCTGAAGCAAGGCCAAACTGGGTACGAGACCTCGAAAAACGTGTTTGCGTCATAAAAAACGATTAGAAATGGGTTCTTTTCAAGAAAAACAGTTACCGACGCCGGCCAGAGGCAAAGGGGCTTCCTTTGGCGCATCTCCTCACATGAGCCCGTCAATCTAGACAAACCTTCCGAAATAGCTGACGAAAAGCGGAATCGTTATCCTTTCTCCTCCCACGGATTCAAAATACACAACGCCTCAGCCTTGAAGTCCGCCACATTGCGGGTCACCAGCACCATGCGGTGCTGCAGGGCGGTGGCGGCGATGAGGGAATCCATGACGCTCATGGGCTGGCCTTTCTGCTTCTGCTCCGCCGTGATCTTGCCCCACATCACGAATGTTTCCGTATCAAGAGGAAGCACGCGCCCGGCAAACTGCCTCGGCAGCGTTTCATGCAGCCAGATTTCAAGTTCCGTGCGGCGATTTGAGGGTGGACGAAGGCTGATGCCGTGCTGAATCTCGCCGATGGTCACGGCGCAGATGTACACGCTCTCCGGATCAATGGTGTTCAGCCACTCCACAACACGCTCTTCCGGCCTCGGTTTGACGAATTCCGAAAGCACGCAGGTGTCGAGCAGATAGCGCGTGTTCACAGGTCAACCTCACGCAGTTGCGCGGTCTGATCCCGCTCTATGACCAGTTCGCTGTTCCGCAGAGGAGAATCCAGCAGAAAATCACCCAGGCGTTGTTTGGGCGCAGTGAGCTTTCGGAACTGGTCAATGGGCATCACCACCGCCACTTCAGTTCCATGTTTGGTGACCATTTGCGGACCTTCGGACAGTGTTTTGTCGATCAATTCCGAGAATTTATTCTTTGCTTCCTGAATCTGCCATGTTGTCATGTGGACCTCCCGTCGGCCATTCTGGCCAGACTAGCCAGAATATAGGGGCGATTTCAGCAAAACGCAACATGAGTGTGGGGAAGCGGGATCGCATCTTGAATATTGAATCCCAAAATCCACAAGAGCGAGGGGTCGAGTCGTCCTTTAACGAATCTGTCCGAGTACAATCAGTCCACGGCAACTTGATCCTGTACCACGCACTCCGCCCCTGCTCGTCCCTCTCCCCCTTGAAGCTCAATTCCTCGCGTATCCTTCCCGGACGGCGTTTTCCATGCCGGCCAACTCGTCATCGGTCAGAAATCCGAAATGTGATTCCTTCTTTTTTGACGAAAGGCGACCATTGTTTTGCAGGCAGAGCTGGATGAAAAGGTCGATGAGGCGGTCAGGCATGTCCACGATCTGCTGCATGGCCTGCTTGGTCTTGTCGTAATTCGCCAGAAAATCGAGTTCTTCCACGAGCTCGTGCTCGATGGTGAGCTTGACGAAATCATACAACGCCTCCGCCTGAGCGGTCATGTCGATGTACCTGTACAGAGGCCCGGTCTCATCCGTCACGGTCATCTGGCCGAGATCGTCCAGGTCGTATTCGATCAGCGGCATCAGCAGGTTTGAGAACGCCTCCCAGGAGTGATCGTAAAGCTCCGGATTTTTCAGCATGGCGGCGGAGACCGGGAACATGAGCCCTTTCGGGATCTCGCCGCGCAGGCACAGGATATTGTGAATGAGAAACCGGTGAATGCGGCCGTTGCCGTCCTCGAAGGGATGCATGAAGACGAATCCGTAGGAGATGGCGGCGGCATGGATAATGGCGGGGACCGCGCCCTCCTTCATCACCTGATGGGCAGCGAGGAGTCCCGCCATCAGTTCCGGGAGGTCGGCCGGTCTGGGGCAGACAAAGTGAACGACCTGCTTCTGATAGGAAACGGCTTGACCGACGTAGTTCTGGTTGGCCCGGTAGTCAGAGTCTTGAAATCGGGGATCGACGATGCGGTTCTGCACGTCGATCAGAAGAGGCTTCCCGCAAAAGTCCTTGTGCTCGGCCATCTCCAGCAAGCCGATGAATTTTTCTGTCCGGGAGGGGCTTGGCTTGATCTGCTCGATCTCGAATGAGGACTTGGTCTCTTTGTTGTACAGGTAGGTGAGTGCCCGCCTGAGAAGCTCCGGTGGATAGGAGGCCGCGACCTCTTCGCACCGTTTCCGCAGGTCGATTCCTTCCATGGCGGCGAGCTTATCGGTGCGCCGGATGATGGGACAGAAATTCTTCCCGCCGAGTAGATTGTCGATGACTCTCTGACGCTGCATACGACGGCCGGGCGCTGCGGTGTAGTAACGGTCCGGTTCAAGCAGCGGGGTGTAGTTTCCCGTGGTCAGATCCGGCAGAGGGAGTTCCCGTCCGGTCAGGAATTCATACAGGAACCAGATCCTGCGGGCGTATTTCCCGGTCGGTTTTGAACTGATCCAGGCCGCTATCTCTTCTGGTGGGGCCACGTCGAAAAGGGCAGACAGGATGCCAAGATTGACGCCGTCGTACTTGAGGGCGAACTCCAGATGGTCTCCGGTCTCGTCTCCGGGCCAATAGGACTGGGGATAGACGGATTCCTTCCGCCCATCCTGAACAGTCGAGCGCAGCGTCCCCGTCGGGCTGACTGAGGACGTGTGCCAGTTCGGCAAAGCGCTCAAGCCGTATTGCTCTGTCAGAAACGCATAGCCAGCCAGCCGGTTCTGTGTCGTGCCCAATGTCATCACACCTCAAAAAGTCGTTATGGCTCTCAAAAAATGATTATTTTGATCCGTTTTTTAAAAATATAGTTATATTTGCGGCAATATTCAAGAGAATTGTTTGAGATGCTTGAGGCGAGGTCAAAATGGGGGTGTTCCTCAAAAACGTGTTTGTGTCTTAAAATACGATTACAAATAGGCATTTTTCAAGAAAAACAGTTATAGAGGCCGTCGTGATACCGGCGGTCGATGCACGGGAAGCGAGGGACGTGGGGTAGGTAAGCGCTCAGGCATCCGCATCTTCCACGGACGTGCCTGATTTGCGATAGAAGCAGGACTCTTTACTTTTTGCGCGGCTTAGGATTGAGGAGGTCCGTCTGCTCCCCTAAAGCCGCTGTTCTGCGAGCGTTTCGGCCAACATCTGCATGAGGCTCTCCATATTTACGGGCTTTGCTACATATCCGCTCATGCCCGCAGCCAGGAACTTTTCCTTATCCCCGGTCATGGCGTAGGCCGTCAGGGCAATGATCGGGATATCCCGTTTGTGGGAGTTTCTAGAGCCTCGAATGCGCCGGCAGGCTTCGATGCCATCCATGACCGGCATAGATACGTCCATGAGGATAAGGTCGAAATCATTCGCTTCATGCATTTCCAGGGCTTCCTGCCCGTTGAGGGCCACGGTCACGCTGTGCCCGGACTTTTCCAGCAGCCTGCTCATACTGAAAACCGTTGTCTCGTCATCTTCGGCCAAAAGGATTTGGAGAGACGCCAGCGGCGCAGGACGGCTCTCTAGCGCAGCCTCGTCGTCATGAGGCCGCACTTCATTGCTGAAGGTCACGCAAAAAGCAAAGGTCGTGCCCACTCCCTCCTCGCTCGCCACGGCCATGTTGCCGCCCATGAGGGCCACCAGTTGCTTGCTGATGGTCAGGCCCAATCCGGCACCCTGGTGGTTTCGAGTATATCCCTGGCTTACCTGGGTGAAGGGTTGGAACAGATTCCCAAGTTCTTCGTCCGCAATGCCGCACCCCGTATCTTCAATGGAGAAGAAAATTCTAAAGGTATCGTTGCGGCGTGAGGGAAGCGGATAGGCCTCGACCTGCACGTGCCCGCGCTTGGTGAATTTGAAGGAGTTGCCGATCAGATTGGTGAGCACCTGCTGTAGCCTGATGGAATCTCCGGCAACCCAAACCGGGAGGCCAGGGTCAAGATGACGTGTTAATGTGACACCGGTCTGGACGGCGACAGGTTCGAAAAGATCCAGGGTTTGAGTCAGTACGCCGCGCAGGTCAAAGCGTTCGGAACGGATGGGCATCATGCTCGCCTCCACCCGGGAGAGGTCCAAAATGTCTGAGAGCAGTCTGGTCAGACGGTGGGTGGACTGGATGGCCAGGGCACAATACTGCAACTCTTCCTTATCCTGCACGGATGTCTCAAGAAGCTGAAGCATGCCCAGGATGCCGTTCAAGGGAGTTCGGATTTCATGGCTCATGTTGGCCAGGAACGCGGACTTGGCGTGATTTGCGGCCTCGGCCGCATCCTTGGCTAGGAGCAGCGCCTCCTCGGCCCGCTTGCGGTCGGTCACATCACGGAACACGCCCAGGATAAGCCTGCTCTCCCCGATCTCAAATGAGCTGGCAGAAACTTCCGCACGCCTCATTTCTCCGCCAGCGGCCAAGAGCCTTATATCATCGAGAATCCCTGGATTAGTCGCCTGGCGTTTAAAGTCTTCGGTCACGCCCTCGACTTGCAGGGTCTCCGGTGGGTGCAGCTCGTGTTGCGGCAAGCCGATGAGTTGCTCCCTGCTGCGCCCAAAATAGCGTTCCGCAGCCTCATTGCATTCCATTAGAATGCCCGTGTCTCTGTCGGCCACCAGCACAGGGTCGCTCACGGCGGCGAACAAGGCGCGATAGCGCTCCTCGCTCTGACGCAGAACTGCTTCTGTCTGCTTGATTTTCTCAAATTGCTTTTCGGCTTGGGAGCCAATCTGGTCAATGTCCCTGGACAGTCGACTAAGCTCATCGTCGCCGCCGACAGACCCCGACCGCATAGAATAATCCCCGGCAGCATAAGCCTTGGCAACTTTGGACAACGCCTCAATGCGGCGAACGAATCCCACCGTCCCAGTGAAATATGCAGCTATGAGGGATAAAAGGCCCGCAGTTGCCAACAGAAAGAGACTTTTGCGGAATTCACGCTTGGATCCCGAGAGGATTTCATCCTCGACGATGCTAACGCCAACGTAGAAGTATGGGGCTTCTCCGGCCGTCTTGGCGAGCTTCTGGACGGTATAGACCCTCCTTCGTCCGTCAGCACCGATATTCGTGAATGGGACTCCCGGCGTTCGTACGATGATGTCCTGCCATACGTTGGCTCTTATCGCTACACCCACGGGGTAAACATCATCCTTGGGCTTGGGAAAATGACGGTTAAAAAGCCGGATCCCATCTTCGTCAGCCATGTAAATGGTGGAACTGGGTGGCAGATCAATATCTTTGACAACACTCTCATACTGGTCCAATCGTAAACCAACGTTGAGTATACCGACCATTTTGTCGTTCGTATCATAAACAGGGTGCGCGCAAGCAAACACATGGCGGCCTGTCGCACGGCTTTTTACGTAGCCCCCATAGGCGAAATCACGCGTGTCTTTTGCCCGTTGGAATGCGCGCTGATCCGCTAAATTCCTTCCTGGCTCCCAGTTAAGCGAGGACGCCACTACTGCGCCCTGGAGGTCAGCCAAAATGACATTGTTATAAATCACGCTGTCAGCAGCAATGCGTCTGAATATCTCAGTACTTGCAGGCCCATCCATATTCTGCACGGAAGGAAGCACACTAAGTGCACTGAGGTAACCATGTGCGCTCGTATTCAGAAGCTCTTGGCGTGAGGCTAAGTCGTTAGCGATACCCTTAGTCTGACTTAGCGCTCGCTCAATGGCCAATTGCTGATTGGATAGTCCGCCATAGAGGATCATCCCCATCGCGGGGAGCATGGCAGCGAGGACCAGTCCTACCAGCTTATTCCGAATGCTAAGGTTCATAGGATATCTCGCCCAGTGACCTGCCAGTAAACTTTGGACCGCCCAATTCTTGAGGGTTTACCAACGGTTCAGGTTTTATACGCATTGTCGACAGAAGTGTTCGGGCGTCATGTTGTTCAGGTTTGAGTGCGGGTGAGATCGACCGGCCAGATCTTTCGCGGCCATTTTGCAGTGGTGCAAAAGCAGGCTCAAATCTCATATTAATATCTCGACTTTCGGGGTTGTTAGTAAAGTCGCTGAAAAATAAATCTATATGGAATGATTGAATATTTTGATTAAGGGGATCCTCCTTCTGTAGTAGTTCTTTTGTTACCACACAACAGAACACAAAAAAAGGAATCCCCACATGCAAACTACAAATAATGCCATCGATTTGCAACTCATTAAAAACGAGTGTGAGAGCAGAATCGATTCGTTTTGATGCTTCAAGGGGGTGCGTCCCTAACCGAGATCGGACAAATCCTTCGACATCAAAAAGCAGATACGACGGCCATCTATGCGTAGGTTGATCTTGGCCGACTACGTCTTATGGAGCGCCAATGGCCAGAGGGACGTGGGGTCGCATCTTGAATCTTGAATTTACCAGTCAGGTTGCCTTGCAAAGCAATTCCAAGTCACATCCAACGATGGCTTTCAGGTTTCTGGTGACCTTGTCGAGTGGCCAATCCCACCATGCGATTTTTAGAAGTTCCTCGATGACGTTTTCTTCGAACCTGGGTCGGATCAGTCGAGCGGGATTTCCGGCGATGATGCTGTACGGCGGAAAGTCTTTGGCGACCACGGATTGCGCACCAACAACACATCCATGCCCGATGTGGACCCCCGGAAGAATTGTGGCATTGTAGCCGATCCAGACATCATTATCGATTCGCGTGTCCTTCACCGGCGGGGAAAGATGCATTTCGGGCTCGCCGGCTTCCCATCCCGAACCGAAAATAAAGAACGGGTATGATGAAAACGAGCCCAGAGCGTGGCTTCCACCGTTCATGATGAAGGTGGTTTTTCTGGCTATTGAACAGTACCTGCCAATGATGAGCTTGTCCCCGATGAAGTCGAAATGATACAGAATGTTCTCGAAGAACCTCTGCGGTCCATCCGGATCATCGTAATAGGTGTAATCACCAATGACGACATTGGGGTTGGTGCAAAAGTTCTTGATAAAGCAAACCTGTGGAAACCCTTTCATGGGATGCCTTGATTCCGGGTGTGGTCCATTCATGTCGTGAATCTACGCACAACCACATCGGTGAGCAACTGTCATTCAAGTATGCTGCCGCAGACAAGGGCGTGGCAATCCTTGGGAGTCAGAACCCGGATTCCCCAGTGGTTGTCCGAGAAGAAATCGAAATGGGCGGTGTTTCCGGTGATGATGTACTTTGCCAATACCCAACCCTACGTGCTTAAACGATTCATCAAGACTTGCTCGATTCAGTTGCCTGCTGAAGGAAAACATGGATATAGTCGCTTCGTTCCAAGATCCTCCGGCTTTGCTTGAAGGAAACACGATGTAATTCTCCGGCACGTCCTGAACACGGGCCGTCTCGGGGAGAGGAGAATCCGTATGAAATGGCGCGGGCGGCAGGAAAGTACGAACATCGAAGACCGCAGAGGGCGCAGCGTCAGTCGGGCCGGAGTGGGGGGGCTGGGCGGTTTGGGGTTGATTGTTGCCGTGGTTTACATGCTCATGGGCGGCAACCCCTTGGACCTGCTGACGGTGCTGCAGGAACAGCCGACCGCCTATGAACAGACCGGGGGCAGTTATCAGGAAAGCGCCGAGGAAGCGCAGTTGCGCACGTTTTCAGCGGTCGTCCTGAAGGAAACCGAGGAAGTCTGGAACGAACTGTTCGCGAGGAGCGGGCAAGCCTACGAGGAGCCAACCCTGGCGATTTATTCCGGCAACGTGCAGTCCGGATGCGGAGTCGCCTCCTCCGGTTCCGGACCTTTCTATTGCCCTCAGGACAGAAAAATCTATCTCGATCTAGGGTTCTACGACGACATGCACGGCAAATTCGGAGCGCCCGGGGATTTTGCCATGGCCTATGTCATCGCCCACGAGGTGGGGCATCATGTCCAGAATCTGCTGGGCATCCTGGATAAAGTCCATTCCCAGCGGTCCAGCATCAGCCAGGAGCAGTTCAACGCCCTGTCGGTCAAATTGGAATTGCAGGCGGATTACCTGGCCGGGGTGTTCGCGCACCATGTCCAGAACAAGAACCTGCTCGACGAGGGCGACTTCGAGGAGGCCATGACGGCGGCCAGCGCCGTGGGCGACGACACCATTCAGAAGAAGACGCAAGGCTACATCATGCCCGACAGCTTCACCCACGGCACTTCGGAGCAGCGCATGCTCTGGTTCAGGAAAGGCTTTCGAACCGGCGATCTGTCCGAAGGCGACACCTTCAAGCCAGGCGCGATGTAGGGGGCGTTTGGATGGGTGCCCCCCCCTCTTTTGACGGGGCTCTGCCCGGTTATCGAGCTGTCGCCGGCTGTTGCCGCGTCGTTGCGCCTGCGTGACCACCTTTACACATTAGGACACATCCTCTAGATATTTTCTTACACAGGTCCGGCGGTATCCCTGCGCTTTCCGGTTCACTTCAGCTCGAGCAAGGCATGACAAGTTTGCGATCGACAATTCAGGCGGCGGTATTCTGGATCATGCTGCTGGCCCTTTCCCTCGGATGGAACTGGCAACACCTCGAACGGTCGTTGACGGGCCTGGCCGAATCCGAGGCCAATGCCGCATTTCACAAGGACGTGACCTACAGGTTGTGGGCCGCCATGCAGGGTGGAGTCTATGTGCCGCCGTCGGAGAACACTCCGCCCAATCCCTATCTCAAGCATATCCCGCAACGCGACGTTGAAACCACCGACGGAGAAAAACTGACCCTGGTCAACCCGGCTTACATGACGCGCCAGGTGCATGAGCTGGGGAAGGAAAGGTACGGTCTGCGCGGGCACATCACAAGCCTTGAGCCCTTGCGCCCCGAGAACGCGCCCGACGAGTGGGAAACAAAGGCCCTGCGGTCGTTCGCCGAGGGAAGCCTCAAGGAAACCACCCGGCAGAGCTTCGACGGACAGCCGTACTTCAGGCTGATGCGTCCGCTTTTCGCCGACCCGCCCTGCCTCAAATGTCACGCAGCTCAGGGGTATGCCCAGGGAGACGTCATCGGCGGCATCAGCGTCTCGGTGCCTTTGCAAACCTATCTTGGCCTCGCCGGGCACCAACGCCTGCACCTCGTCATCGCGCATCTGGTCATCGGCCTGCTCGGTCTGACCGGCCTCGGCGCGAGTCATGTTCATTTCCGCAATTACAAACGCTCATTGCGTGAGAGCGAGGACCGATTCGAGCAACTCGCCGAACACAGCCGCACCGTGACCTGGGAAGTGGATGCCGGCGGCCTCTTCACCTATGTGTCCAATGCGTCGGCTTCCGTTCTGGGGTATGCCCCGGAAGAGATCGTCGGAAGCATGAGCTTTTTCGACCTGCATCCGGAGGAAGGGCGCGAGGCTTTCAAATCCGCGGCCTTTGAGGTCTTTGGCCGAAGAGGGGAATTCACGAATTTCGAAAACCGGGCCCGCACCAGGAATGGGCGCGAAATCTGGCTCGCCACCAACGGTTTTCCGCTGCTTGACGCGGCTGGGAATCTCCTGGGTTATCGTGGCAACGACACCGATATTACCGCAGAAAAAGAGGCCCGGACCCAGCTCGCTCAGCGTGAAGCCATGCTTTCCTCCATGCTTGAAAACCTGCCCGTGGACTTCTGGGCGCGGGACATAGAAGAGCGCGGCATCATCCAGAGCCGACTCAGCAAGGAGCACTGGGGAGATTTCTGTTTAGCGAATTTCGATGCCCATTCCAGGTATCCCCTCAATGCCGAGAAATGGAAGGCCAAACACGACCGCCTCTATGCCGGAGAAACCGTCGAGCAGGAAGAGGTTCTGGTCCTGGCCGACGGCCGGCAGCGGATTTTCCACTCCATGGGCGCGCCCATCGTCATGCAGGGCGAGGTGGTCGGCATCCTGGGCATCAACCTGGACATAACCGAGCGTAGGTATATCGAGGCGCAGCTGGAGCGCGAACGCGTCCTGAGCAAGGCGATCATCGACAGCGTTCCAGGCCTGCTCTACCTGTACGAGCAAAACGGGCGGCTGGTGCGCTGGAACCGGATGCACTGCGAACTGACGGGCTACTCGGACCAGGAGCTTGCCGCCATGCACCTCATGGACTGGTACCGGGACGACCCCGCCTCGCAGCAGAAGATCGCCAGGGCCATCGAGCGCGTGCTTGAAGACGGCATCGGCACCGAGGAGGCCGAGCTTCAGACCAAGGACGGACGCCGCATCCCCTTCTTCTTGACCGCCGTGCGTCTGGAACTTGAAGGCCGCATCTACTTCACCGGCATCGGCATCGACATCACCGAACGCAAGCGCTCCGAGGAGGCCCTGCGCCTGAGCGAGGAACGTCTGGCCCTGGCTCTGGACGCTTCCAGCGACGGCCTGTGGGACTGGAATTTCGCGACGGGCGATGTCTATCACAGCCCGCGCTATCTGGGCATGCTTGGGTATGGGTCGGGCGATATCGACCACAATATCTCCGGCTGGGAAAAACTCCTGCACCCCGATGACTTCGAGAAGACCAAGCGAACCGAGTTGGACCACATCGAGCGCGGCGAACCCTTCGCCCTCGAATTCCGGCTTCGCAACAAGGCCGGGGACTGGCAGTGGGTCATGAGCCGGGGCAAGGTCGTCGAATGGGACGCCGCCGGGCGGCCGCTGCGCATGGTCGGTACCCATGTGGACATCGATCAGCGCAAGCGCATGGAGAACGAGCTGGTCAAGGCCAAGGAGGCCGCCGAAGCCGCCAGCCTGGCCAAATCGGAGTTCCTGGCCAACATGAGCCACGAGATCCGCACCCCCTTGAACGGCATCATGGGCATGATCCAGCTTCTGGAGTCCGGGGCGAGGGACGCGGAGCAGCACAGGACCTGCGCCCTGGCTCTGCAGGCCACCAACCGGCTGACACGGCTGTTGTCCGACATCCTCGATCTGTCGCGGGTTGAGGCGGGCAAGATGCAGATGCGCATCGAACCGTTCAACCTCCGGGACGCGCTCGAACAGAGCGTCGATCTCTTCAAGCCCATCGCCATGCAGGCCGGACTGGAGTTCCGGCATCATTTCGCCCCCACGCTTCCGGAAGTCGTCGCCGGGGACTCTGTGCGCGTCCAGCAAGTGCTCATGAACCTGATCGGCAACGCCTTCAAGTTCACGACCAAGGGGTTCGTTGCCGTCGAGGCCCACCCCTTGCCGTCGAATGAGAGCGACAGCGTCCGGGTCTTGTTCTCGGTTTCGGACTCCGGACGTGGCATTGAGGACGCGGCCCTTTCCGCCCTGTTCCAGCCCTTCACCCAGATCACCAGGGGGTTCACCCGCGACCATCAGGGAGCCGGTTTGGGCCTGGCCATCACCAAACGGTTGATCGCCCTCATGGACGGCAACATGGCCGTGGAGAGCGAACCCGGCTGCGGCACCACATTTTCGTTCAGCCTGTCCTTCAAAACAGCGCCTGTTGCCACGACTGTTCCGGAAGCGGCCGACGACGTTCCATCGCCTTCGGGTCCGGTGCGCATCCTTCTGGCCGAGGACGACGAGGTCACCATTTTCGCCACGCGCGCCCTGCTTACGCGGGCCGGGTACGAGGTCAGCGTCGCCCGCACCGGGCACGAGGCGGTCTCCTTGCTCCGGGAGCAGGATTTCGGTCTGGTGCTCATGGACGTTCAGATGCCCGGCATGGACGGCGTCGAGGCGACCCGGATCATCCGCGGCGATGCGGGTCTCGGCGACAAGAGAAACATTCCCGTCATCGCCCTGACGGCCTTCGCCATGGACGGAGAAAAGGAAATCTTCCTGGCGGCCGGAATGGATGGGTACGTGGCCAAGCCGGTCGGAATGAAAGACCTGACCCGGGCCATCGACGCCGTTTTGTCGGGCCGGGCAAGCCGTTCATAGCCGAAGCGAGCGGGAGAAGAACCTGGCGGCCTGATTCTTCTTCCAGCCCTTTGGCTACGTGTTTTCCCGTATCCGCTCCGTAAATATTGTGCGGTGACTGCGTATTCAACAGGCCAAATTTGCAAGCTATGATCGTCCTCAAAAAAGGGAGGGCGTCATGGCTGCACTATTTTGTCCCAAATGCGGGGCGCGTCTGTCCGGGGATACTCAGAAGCACTGCGCGGATTGCGTACGGGATACGGCGGACCGAAGGCTGCTGGCGGTTGCCCTTATTCTGCCGTTTCTGCTGGCGGTGGCGGTGGTGGTCACCGGCCTGCCGTTATGAAGTTTCCGCAAAAAATCTTCATCTCCCTTGAATAGACGTCACTGCAAAAAAGTCGCGAAAGAGCATGGGTGTCATTCCCGCGAAGGCGGGAATCCATTCTTTTCAGATAGTTAAAAAAGCATGGATCCCCTTCTTCAAGGGGATGACGATTTTTTGCAGTGATATCTTAGCATGACATCACTGCAAAAAGTCGCGAAAGAGCCTGAGTGTCATTCCCGCGAAGGCGGGCCATGTCGGGCAATGGCGCGAAATCCATTCTTTTTTTTAGATAGGAAAAGGCATGGATCCCCTTTTTCAAGGGGATGACGACTTTTTGCAGTGATGTCTTAGCATCATTCTGAATGAAAAAAGGCGTCAGGATTTATTCCCGGCGCCTTTTTCCTATTCAGGCTTGATGCCCGTGCCGGACCCTGGCACGATCTTGACGAACCGCTTCTCGGCCTCTTCCGCCAGACCCTGCACGATTTGCGCCTCATCGTTCTGGAAGCTCTGTTTCAAGGCGCGTACGTATTGGTCCAGCAGTTCGCGCACCTGCGCCGCGTCGTCCTCGTCCAGGCTTCTGATGACCACATGCGCGCCGCTTGAGAAGCGGCGCTCAAGATTCTCCTTCCCAAAGTTCCATTCGGGGTACAGGCACTGATAGACGACACCGCCGGTCATGCCCGCGCACATCCAGGGGCCGGGGTCGCCCAGGACCACGGCGCGGCCTCCGGTCATGTATTCGAAGGCGAAGCCCTTCAGGAGCGCGCGCGAGGCGATGTTGCCCAGTTCGTCGCGCACCGGCGCGGTGATGCGGCCGCCGAAAATGGCGTCGGCTCCGGACATGCGCACGCAGGCCCGCGAGTCGGCCTGGTTCTGGACCATGACCGTGCCCGAAAGCGCGCCGTAGGCCAGAGACTTGCCCACGGATCCGTCCACGCGCTGGCCCAGGATGTTGACCCCTTTCAGGATGCAGACCTCTCCGCCGCGCGCTCCCTTGGCAATGCCGTCCTGACCGCCGCCCTCGACCACGGTGCCGATTCCGTCGATATTGAAGGCGCACAGGCCGTTGCCGGGTACCGAGGAGGTCAGCAGCAACTCGACCTTGCCCCGCTCGCCTTCCGAGCGTTCCCGGACCATGGCCCCTGCCAGATACGTACCCACGGCCCGGTCCACGGAACGCACGTTCTCCTCTTTGTACTGTACGAACCCGCATTCCTCATTCAAGGTAGATAGAGCCATGTCGGAGATGAGCCGGGTCAGGTTGTCGAGCGGCCTGCGCACGATGCGTGGCACCGGGCAGTAGGATTTGACAGAGTCCATGGGCGCGGGAATGAGCAGATTCGTCAGGTCCACCAGTTCGTGGCCCCTGGCCTGTACCAGCAGGTCCGTGCGTCCGACCAGATTGGACAGCCGCTTTTCACCAAGTCCGGCCAGGATGTGGCGGATCTGGTCGCCGAAGGCGCGCAGCAGACGGGCCAGGTTCTCAGCCTCAACCTCGCCTTGCAGGGGCTTGAAGAGTTTCAGACCACGGGTTTTGGCCTCTTCCACGGAGCGCAGTTGGGTCGAGATGCCGCGCGGACAGACGTCCAGGTGGCACTGCTCGCAGCTGATACAGCCGACGCCCATGAGCGCGACAGTGCCGACCCCGACCCGGTCCGCGCCGAGACAGACCAGCTTGACCACGTCCGCTCCGGAACGCACGCCGCCGTCGCACCACAGCTCCACCTCGTGGCGCAGTCCCGCTTCCACCAGCCCACGGTGGGCCTGGGTCACGCCGATCTCCACGGGCAGGCCGACATACTTCTTGGCATGCTCGCGGGCTGCACCCGTGCCGCCCTCAAAGCCGCTGATGTTGACGATGTGTGCCCCGGCCTTGGCCACGCCCACGGCGATGGTGGCCACGCCGCTGGTGACCGGGATCTTGACGGAGATGCGCGCAAAGGGGTTCGCGGTTTTCAGTTCCGTGATGATCTGGCAGAGGTCCTCGATGGAATAGATGTCGTGATGGTTGGACGGGGAGATGAGCGCGATGCCGGGCTTGCAGTGTCGAGCCTCGGCCACCATCTCTGTGACTTTAGAGCCGGGCAGGTGGCCGCCTTCGCCGGGCTTGGCGCCCTGACCGACTTTAATTTCCAGGAAATTTGCGGAGTTGAGCAGTTCCATGGATACGCCGAAACGCCCCGAGGCAACCTGTTGCCCGCGATTCTCCCGGTATTTGCCGAGCATGTCCGGAATTTCGCCGCCCTCGCCGTTCATGCAGATGATGTTCACCTTGCGCGCGGCCTCGGCGTAGGCCCGAAAGGAGCTTTCCCCCTGGGAGCCGAAAGACATGGCGCAGATGAGGAGCGGCATGGCGTGCGAGCCGATGGAGATGTCCACGTTTTCAAGGGGCAGGAGGGCGGCGTCGCGGGTGGTGATGTCCAGCAGATGACGCAGGCCCACGGGATTGTCCCGGTCTACCTCGGCCAGGGCTTCGGCCATCTGCAGATATCCGGTCTTGCCCACGGCCACGGAGCGCAGGATCTTGCCGGTCCTGGCGTTGCGCTTGGGGTCGGATTGCAGTTTGCGCTCCAGGCCCTCCCGGACCAGCGCTATCCGCCTGCGGCCCTGGGCTTCGAGTTCCGCATAGCCAAGTCCTGCAGACTTCGACGAGCAGAAATTGGCGCAGCCGAAAATATCCTCCAGCTCTTTTTTCAGGCCGATGGACGAGAAGATGCGGCCGTATCCGCACAGCTCGTGGATGCCCATGGTGGACATGATCTTTTCCACCCCCGTCTGCAGCGCCGTCAGGGTATTGGAGAGGGTGCGCTGCAGCCCTTCGGCGCTTTCGGCCTGGGCATAGGCCTGCTTCCAGAGCATGTAGGGATTGACTGCCGCCGCGCCGAGGCCGAGCACGAACATGATGTCGTGCAGGTTGCGGATGGCTCCGCTGCGTACAACCAGCGATGGCAGGCGCGGGATGCGGCCCGCCTCGGCGGCGCTGTGCAGCCAGGCCGTGGCCAGACCAGGGTCGATATAGACCCGTCCGCTCACGAAACACGCGCTGTCGTCCAGCACGAGGATGGCCGCCCCATTCTGCACGGCCTGCAAGGCCTCGCTTTCAAGCTCCGCAAGCCGCGCGGCCAGTCCCTGGTCCGGGACATAGGTCGCATCGAGGATGGCCATGCGCGAGGGGTCGCGCTGCTGGGCGGTGAAGAAGTCGAGGACCTGCTCCAGGGTATGCGTGCCGTGCTCCCGGCATACGGCCAGGATGTCCAGTGAGGACAGGGCCGGAGTGAACTCGCCACCGAGCAGGATGGGGGTTTTGAGGCGCAGGCCCACGGGCGGGTGGTCCGGATTGTCCGGGCGGTCACCTAAAATGACGGCGGTGGAGAAGTGCTCGGCCTCGCGTTCGCGATCGATGGCCGGATTGGTGACCACGGCCACATTCTCTTTGAAATAATCGCTGACGTTGGACAGGCTTTCGGGGTCGATGCAGGCCAGCGGCCCCTGATGTCCCATGGAGCCAATCGGCCCCTTGCCTGTGGCCGCGACATGTTTGCGCATGTCCTGATCGTACTTGTGCCAGCCGAAAGCGGCCAACAAAGCGTTGGTGGCCGGGCATTCCCGGTCGTCGAACACGGGCCTGTCCTTGAAGAAGCGTCGCAGTTCGCGGCAGGCCCCTTCCGGGCAGTTCAGGATGGATTCGGGGATCTCCCGGTGCAGGTTACCTGCCAGCGGGGTCAGGCGGCCCTGCTCGAAGAGGCGCAGCAGGCGTTCCTGCACGGCGCAATAATCAAGCACTTCGCCGCGTTTGCCCGGGCCGGAGACGATGGCGATCTTTTCGCCGGGGGCCAGGGGGCGCGGGTCGTGGATGGTGTTCTGCAGATCGACCACGCCTTTTTCCGAGGACAGGAAATAGTCGTAGTCGCTCTCTCCGAACCACAGTGGGCGAAGACCCAAGGCATCGACGCTGCCCATGCACATGTCGCCAAAGCGCGAGACCACGGCCGCCGGGCCTTGGGCCGAAGGTGCGAAGAACCAGCGGTAGAAGCCGTACATGCGCCGAAGCTCGGCGGGCATGCGCGCAACTTCAGTGTGGATGGCCGGAAAGACCATTTCCAGGGCTTCCATGAACTCGAAGCCGTGCAGGTGGATAAGTCCTTCAAGGATGCGGTTCAGATCCTGGGAGTCGCTGCCGCCGGGCGTGGGGGTGATGCCCAGCGCCCGGGCCGAGCTGCGCAGTTTCTCGATGGTGTTGATCTCGCCGTTGTGCCCGAGCAGGGAAAAGGGCTGGGCGCGTTCGGCCGTGGGCAGAGTGTTGGTGGAATAGCGGCTGTGGCCGAGCGTGATCAGGGACTTGCTGTCCGGGTTCTGCAGGTCCGGATAGACCCGGATCAGAAGATCGGGGGTGCCGCGCAGCTTGTAGATGACGCTGTCCAGGCTGAGCGAACAGACATGCGCTTCGGGCATGGCACGTTCGATCTCCATCTGGATGTTGAAGAGTCGTTTGGCACCCTCCTGCCTGTTCTCGTCGCGGACCAGGCCGCAGATCTGCACGAAATGGGGCGCTTCGACCCGGGCCATGGGGCCAAGCTCGGCGGGGTGCATCTGATCGTCCACTTCCAGCAGCGTTTCCACGCCGGATGCGGTCAGAATGGTGCGGATGCGGTCTTTCGATTCATCAAGCTGACCGTCGGGAGGCAGGAAGAAGTGGCCGACAAAAAAGCCCCGGCTTTCGCTCAGGTGGCGACTCAGACCCGCCGCTTGCAGCCGCTGACCCCAGATGGAGCGCGGGATGTCGGTCAGGATGCCGCAGCCGTCTCCTTCACTGTTGATGTCGCCGGAACGGTGGGCCATTTTTTTGAGTGCGTCGATGGTTTTGACTATATTGGCGTGCGTGGCGCGGCCGCGTTTGTCGACGAAGGCGATGATGGCGCAGGCGTCGCGCTCTTCTACAAGTAGGTCTGGCGTATGCATGACGGGTCTCCCGGGATTGACAAAACAAGAATACTGCCACATATCGTTATGTACGCTGTGTTGCTATTTTAATAAATATTTCACAAAGCTTCGCCTGATTCTTTGCCAAACGAGCGGTTTTGTCTACATAACGGTCCATACTAATGTGAGGTGATGTATATGGCAGCGGATGACGCCGAGGTTCGTGTGGAAAAAGCTGACCTTATCGAGCGCCTCAAGGCCGAAATGGGCTACTCTGAGGAAGAGGCCGAACGCGTTGTGGACGCCATGATGGAAAGCATCACCGAGTCCTTGAGCAAGGGGGACAAGATCAACCTGCCGGGCATCGGAACAATGGCCGTGATCGAGCGGGCTTTGCGCAAAGGCGAGGATCATTCCACGGGCAGAGACATCAAATTTTCTCCCGGCAAGCGTCTTAAAGATGCCCTCACCTCTCTTGATTTTATAACCAAGGGTTTGGAATAAAAACGTATTTTTTATGATTCGATCCGGCCTAAGGCCGGTTTTTTTTTGCCTGGACTTACCCCCTGTCCTGGTTCATTTTTGCGCTGTCAGTCCTTTTCAGGAGGCTTTATGAAAATTGCAAACTCCATGACCGACCTGGTCGGCAATACCCCTCTGGTTCGCTTGAATCGCATGACTGCCGGCTGCGTGGCCGATGTCGTGGTCAAACTCGAATTTTTCAACCCGCTGTCCTCGATCAAGGACCGCATCGCGCTGAGCATGATCGACGAGGCGGAGCGCGGCGGCAGGCTTCGGTCCGGATCGGTGATTGTCGAGCCGACCAGCGGTAACACCGGTGTGGGCCTGGCTTTTGTCTGCGCCGTGCGCGGGTATCACCTCATCCTGACCATGCCCGAATCCATGAGTCTGGAGCGACGCATGCTCCTCTCCGCCATGGGCGCCGAGTTGGTGCTTACTCCTGCCTCGGCGGGCATGGCCGGAGCCGTGGCCGAAGCGGAAAAGATCCTGGCCTCCCTTGAAGACGGCTTCATGCCGGGTCAGTTCGTCAACCCTGCCAATCCGGCCATGCACGAACGGACCACGGCCGAAGAGCTCTGGCACGACACCGACGGCCGTATCGACGTCCTGGTCGCGGGCGTGGGCACGGGCGGGACTATCACCGGCGTGGGCCGCACCTTGAAGCGCCGCAAGCCGGGTTTTCTGGGCGTGGCCGTGGAACCGGCGGCTTCACCGCTTTTGAGCGGCGGGAAGGCCGGGCCGCACAAGATTCAGGGCATCGGCGCCAATTTCATCCCCGAAGTGCTCGATCGTAGCACCATGGACCGCATAATCGCCGTCTCCAACGAGGACGCCATGATCACGGCCCGCCGGCTTGCCCGCGAAGAGGGGATCCTGTGCGGGATCTCCTCGGGAGCCAATGTCTGGGCGGCCCTGCAGATGGCCCGCGAACCGGAAATGAAAGGCAAGCTCATCGTCGCGATCATCTGCGACACGGGCGAGCGTTACCTGTCCACTGAACTTTTTGCATCCAAGAGCTGAACATGGCCAAATACTTGAAAATCGACAATGTCCTGAGCAGTGTGGTGGAAAGCCTCTGCGCCCCCGAATCCTACAAGGGCGTCTATCACCAGCCCTCCTTCGGCTCGCCCATGCCTTCGGTGGAGCTTCTCTCGGAGATCGTGGAGCGGCTGCGCTCCGTGCTGTTTCCGGGTTTCTTCAAGGAATCCTTCATCACGCCGCAGAACATGGCCTATTTCGTCGGCTCCAAGCTGGAAAAGGTCCGCCGCGAGCTGACTCGGCAGGTGGAGCGGGGCTTCTGCTTCGCCTGTGAAAAGGATGAGCATTCCTGTTCCGTAGAGTGCGAGGTGCGGGCGGAAAATCTCTGTAACGAATTCCTGCAGACCTTGCCGCGCATCCGCCACATGCTGGCCACTGACGTGCAGGCCGCCTTCGCCGGAGACCCCGCGGCCAAGAATCCCGGCGAGACCATCTTCTGCTACCCGTCCATCCGGGCCGTGACCAACCACCGTATCGCCCACGAACTCTATGTCCTGGGCGTGCCGCTCATCCCGCGCATCATCAGCGAGATGGCCCATTCGTCCACGGGCATCGACATCCATCCCGGCGCGACCATCGGCGAGTCCTTCTTCATCGATCACGGTACAGGCACGGTCATCGGCGAGACCTGCATCATCGGCAAAAACGTGCGTCTGTACCAGGGCGTGACCCTGGGGGCCAAGAGCTTTCCCAAGGGCGAGAATGGCCATCTGGTCAAGGGCATCGCCCGTCATCCCATTGTCGAGGACAACGCGACCATCTACTCCGGGGCGACCATCCTTGGGCGCATCACCATCGGAGAGGGCGCGGTCATCGGCGGCAATGTCTGGGTCGTGGACGACGTGGCGCCGGGGAGCAAAGTGTATCGCAATCTTTAACCAGGTCCCCCTGGACGGCAAATACACCGCATTCGCACAGAGTGCGGTTTTTTTATTCCCCGGCGTTGGCGCTTACGCTTGTGGACAAAGCCGTGAGGGCATAAGGTAGAGGCCTGGAGGCCGCATGATATATTCATTTTCCACCGCACGCGTGGTTTTCGGTATCGGCGCAAGGGCGGGCGTGGCCACGCACGCCGCGCATTTGGGCAGGCGCTGCCTGCTCGTGACCGGCAGTCGTTCCGAACGCTGTGACTGGCTGCTGGAGGATTTGCGGGGCGTGATGGATGACGTTACGAGCGTGGCCATCTCCGGCGAGCCCGAAACTGCGTTCATCTCCGCCCAGGCTGAAGCCGCCAGGCAGGCTGGTTGTGATGTGGTTGTGGCGGTCGGCGGCGGGAGCGTCATCGACGCAGGTAAGGCCCTGGCCGCGCTGGCCGCGAATACAGGCGACCTGTTTGATTATCTGGAGGTGGTCGGACGCGGCGCGCCGCTTGAGCAGGAGCCTCTGCCCATGATCGCGGTGCCGACCACCGCCGGGACCGGGGCCGAGGTCACGGCCAACGCCGTGCTGCTCTCGCCCGCGCACGGGGTCAAAGCCAGCCTGCGGGCTCCGAGTCTGATCCCTTCCCTGGCGATCGTCGATCCCGAACTGACCGTTTCATTGCCCCCAAGACAGACCGCGGCTTCCGGCATGGACGCCCTAACCCAGCTCATGGAGTGCTTCGTGTCCCATGCGGCCAGCCCGCTGACCGATCCGCTCTGCCGCGACGGACTGACGCGAGCGGCGAGGTCGTTGCGCATCGCGGTGCAGGATGGCGTCGACCTGCGAGCGCGTTCGGACATGGCGCTGGCCGCCTTGTTTTCAGGCATGGCCCTGGCCAACGCGCGGCTCGGGGCCGTGCATGGCTTCGCCGCCCCGCTCGGGGCTATGCTCGGCGCGGCGCACGGCGAAATCTGCGCGGCCCTGCTGCCTCATGTCATGGAGGCCAACATTCGCAATCTGCGTCACTCGGCTCCCAAGCACCCGGCGCTTGCCAGATACGACGAGGTCGGACGAATGCTGACCGGGACAGATGGGGCAGCGGCCACGGAAGGGGTGGAGTTCGTGCGCAAGCTTTGCCGCGACCTCGGCGTTCGCGGGCTTGCGGCTCTCGGTTTGACCGAAGGGGTCATGGAGGACGTGGTCGAAAAGGCGGCCCGGGCATCGAGCATGCATGGCAATCCCATTGTCCTGGCGCGGGACGAACTGCTGGGTATCCTGCGCGAAGCCATGGGCGAGGTCGCGTCTTTTTCGTAAAATACGACGCGGGCCTTGCCTTGTTCGTGTCTAAAGCGCTCCTGGGTTCAGGGGCGGATCATCGATCCTTTTCAGGACGGGGCCTGGTAGTGCTCCATGAAATTCTTTTCCGCTTGCGCCGTTCCGATCAGGATGAGTTCGTCGTCTTTTGATAGAATGGTCTCTGGTTCGGGATTGAGCAGCATTTCTTCGCCCCGCTTGATGGCGATGATGCTGCAGCCCGTGGTCTGACGGATTTTCTGTTCCCGCAGCGCCTTGCCCACGATGGTTTCGCTCGGCTTTGAGCGGAAGATGTTCAGCCCTTCGGAGAGCATGAGCAGCTTCTCGGGATTGAGCAGATTCAAGACCGTGGTCGCGAACAGGGACGAGAAGGACATGACCAGATTGGCTCCGGCGCGGTGCAGGGTATTGATGTTGCGGTCCAGGCTGGCCCGGCTGATGATCTGCACGTCCGGACGCAGTCGGCGGCAGTAGATGGTCAGAAAGATGTTCAGGTCGTCGTCATGGGTGGTGATGATGATGGACGGCGTCTCGTTGATTCCGGCCAGGACGAGGATGTCCAGGTCGGCCGCGCTGCCTTGGATTATGCGCGTGTCCTCCGTGTTCTTGAGCATCCTTTTCTCCACGATGCGATAATCGACGCCCCTTTCGGCCAGGGTCCGGGCCACGGACATGCCGACCCTGCCCCCGCCAAGGACCACCACCGGCCCGCTGTGTTCCCTGTCTTTTCCGCCTGGTCCCATGATCGAGTCGTAGATGTCGAACTGGTTTTCGGAACCGGCCAGCACCAGCACCGTGGACGCGCCGATCGTGCTCATGGGGTCGGGCAAATGGAAGCGCCCCTGTTCCCAGATGCCGACGACATTGACCCCGGTCAGTTCGCGCAGCCTGCTTTCGGCCAGCGTGCGGCCCTGCAGGGTCGAGTGCATGGCCGGAGCCTCGGCGATGAGCAGTTCATCGAAATTGCCAATGACATTGGCCTTCATGCTCACCCCCATGACGCGCCTGGCCAGGACCTGGCCCAGCATCGTGGTGAACTGATAGGTGTGCGTGCTGCCGGCCAGGTCGAGGATGTCCACGGAGTCCTCCTGATCGGCGTTGGTGATGATGGGCGTCTTGTCCGCGACCTCGCGGATGGTGAAGATGATGTTGGTGCTGGCCACATCCTCGTTCATGACCACGACCATGGCCGCCTCGCGCACCCGCAGGCGTTGGTATGTTTCGGGGTCGTCCAGCTCTCCGAGGACGACATTGAGGCCCGTTTCGTGGAGGTTCAGGGCTTCCTGCAGATCGGAGACAAGAATGACGTACTTGATGCCGTACTGGTTGAATTTGTCGACCAGATTGAGGGTGATCGCGTCGCAGAAGGTCAGGATGACGTGGCCGGAGAGGGTGTCCGGCACTTTGCGCGGTGCCCGGGCCTTGTTCTGTTCCTCCAGCCAGGGCGCGTAGAAGAACTGGATGAAGGTGAAGGGCAGAACGATGAGCATGAAAACGACACCGCTCAGCATCACGAAGATGGAAAACAGGCGCCCCAGGTCGGAGGTGAAAGTGATGTCCCCGAAGCCCAGGGTGCTCATGACCGTCAGGGTCCAGTACAGGCCGGTGATCCAGGAATGATTCTGGCCCTCGTAAGCCATCAGGAAATGGAAGAGGACCGTGAAGGCGGCAAAGAAGCCGAGCAGGATGAGCAGAAAGCGGACCATCAGCCGCGTATTGGCTTTCTGTTGTCCGCGTTGGACCAGGGCTGCTATCTGAGAGACGAGAAATTTCATGGGTGCGCTCGCAATGTGAGGTGAGGGTCGTCAACTCCAGCCTTTGGGGGCCCAGGATCAAGGCGTCTGTCCAAAAGTCGTCTTTAACAATTACCCATGGCGCACTGTGCTGTAAAGGCGCGCGCCGATCGGGTGCAATTCCCCTTGCCTCTTCTCACGTTCACGCTTAGCTCCAACCCCATGAAGAAAGCGCAACGACCCGCAGCCGTCCTTTTTGACATGGACGGCCTGCTCATCGATTCCGAAGTCACGCTGAAGCGGATCTGGCAAGACTGTGCGGCCAGGCTGGGCTTTGATTTGAATGACAGTCTTTATGCGCATCTGGTCGGGGTTCCCAACGTCCTGTGCGAAGATAAGCTCATGCTCTGGTTTAGGGATTTTCCTCTCGACGAGTTCCGTCGCCGCTGGAAAGCGACGCGGGCAGAGCAGCATGATAACGGCGGCATCCCGCCCAAGGCCGGTGCCCTGGAGCTTGTGGCCTGGCTTGAAGGGCAGGGAGTGCCCATGGCCCTGGCCACGTCCTCCTCACGCGTGGCTGTGGACCGCCATCGCGCAAACTGGCCGGAACTCTTTCGGTTCGTGTCCATCATGACCGTCGAGCAGGTGGCCCGTCCCAAGCCGGATCCGGATATTTATCTGCGGACCTGCGCGCGTCTCGGGGTCGCGCCCATGGACTGTGTGGTCTTTGAGGACTCCAACCCCGGCATGCGCGCGGCCATCGCCTCCGGCGCCCGCGCCATCATGATCCCCGAACTGGTTGCGCCGGAGCCCCATGTGCTGGCCGGAGCGGCCCATATTTACCCTTCCCTGAACCACGCTTTTGATAACCGCGAGGATTGGTTTTGAATAATATGACTACAAAGACACCCATGGAACCTGTGCATGTCGACGTGCTGGTGGAGCCGGACAAACACGATGATGCCGCATTTGTGCGGGCTCAGGCCTTGGCCAAGGCGGGCCTGGACGACGACGGGAGCATCCGGGTGCGGGTGGTGCGCCGCTCCATAGATGCACGGGCCAAGATGCCCAGGTTTTTGCTGCGTGTCGCCGTGGGCGGGACGGACGCGACCCCTACAGTATTTGCGCCCAAGGCGCTTGGCGATCAGCGCGTGATCGTGGTCGGGGCGGGACCGGGCGGTTATTTTGCGGCCCTGACCCTCCTCGAGGCCGGCATTAAGCCCCTGCTGCTGGAGCGCGGACGCGATGTCCGCTCCCGGCTCAAGGATGTGAAAAAGATCTACTCCGAAGGACTGGTCAACCCGCATTCCAACTACTGTTTCGGCGAAGGCGGGGCGGGCACCTATTCCGACGGCAAGCTTTACACCCGCTCCAAAAAGCGCGGCGATGTGGACCGCATCCTCGATCTTTTCGTCGCCCACGGCGCATCTCCGGACATCGGCGTGGACGCGCACCCGCATCTGGGGTCCAACGTGTTGCCGAAGTTGGTGCGGAACATGCGCGAGGCCATCATCGCAGCGGGCGGAGAGATCCACTTTGAGGCGCATGTGGCCGATCTGCTGCTTGATTCCGGACAGGTGCGTGGCGTGCGTCTGGCCGGAGGAGAGACGTTGGAAGGCGAGGCCGTGATTTTGGCCACCGGGCATTCGGCCCGCGACATCTACGGCCTGCTGCTCCGGCGCGAGGTGCTCGTGGAGGCCAAGCCCTTTGCCCTGGGCGTGCGCATAGAACACCCGCAGGAACTGATCGACAGGATGTTCTACCACCACAGCCCGCGTCATTCGGCTCTGCCCCCTGCCAGCTACCGACTGGCCTGCCAGACGGCGGAGCGGGGCGTGTTTTCGTTCTGCATGTGTCCCGGCGGGTTCGTGGTCCCGGCGTCCACGGCTCCGGGCGAGCTGGTTTTGAACGGCATGAGCCTGGCCAGCCGCAAGGCCCCCTTCGCCAATGCGGGGCTGGTGGCCCAGATCAACCCTTCCGACGTACAGGGGGACGATCCGCTGGCGCTGCTGCGTTTTCAGGCCGAGGTCGAGCAGACCATGTTCCGCGCCGGAGACGGCAGGACTCAGTGCGCCCCGGCCCAACGGGCCGATGATTTCCTGCAGGGCAGAATCTCCGCAAATCTGGGTGCAACCTCGTACATCCCGGGCGTTTATGGTGCGCCGCTGCACGAGCTGCTGCCCGCTTTCGTGACCCGGGCTCTGCAAGAGGGGCTCGCCATTCTGGGCAAGAAAAACAAGGGATTCGACAGTTCCGAAGCGACACTTTTGGCCGTGGAGTCACGCACCAGCTCGCCGGTGCGCATCCCGCGAGATGTCGAAACGCTCATGCATCCGCAGGTGTCCGGTCTATTTCCGTGCGGCGAGGGGGCCGGGTATGCCGGGGGCATCGTGTCGGCGGCAATGGACGGGGTGGCTGTGGCGAAGGCGGTGGAACGGCAGCTCAAAAAATAGGTCCTATGGGTCTTATGGGACCTATAGGACCTATGGAAAGCCAGACTGTTATTTGAAAGACTTGGCGAACAGGTCGGCGATGGCCTGGCGGCCATTGTCTTCCAGGAAGCGGGTGCCTGTGCCGCAGAAATGGTGGCTGGTGATGGTCGGGGTTTCGCAGCGTTCCCAGATCTCTCCGGTCCATTTGTGCCATGAATTGCGGACTTGACCAAAGCAGTACAGAGGCTTGTTGCAGATTTTGGCGAATTCCGTTCCCCAGCCCGTTCCGCCCTTGACCGTGCCGTCTTCCATGATGGATCCGACAACGAAGATCTCGTAGCCGGACTCGATCTGGTACATGACGGTCTGCAGGATGCTGCGCATCATGGGGGCGTTGGTGAAGGTCCGGTTCAGGAGCTTGGAGACATAGCTCAGGCTCACATCCTTGCGCATCAACTCTTCGGGGGTCAGTACGCGCAGCCCTCTGGTCCGCTCAATCTTGTGGCTTTCAAATGTGTAAGTCACTTCCTGAATGCCGTATTGTTCGGCCAGACGGCCAAATTCCGTTTCCGCACCCTGGGCGCCGCCGCTGAAAAGCGTGTATTCCGATGTGGGCATGAGCCCTCCTGTGAGTGGTTGAAGTTCAATACGATGAGTCTGTCAGCCGCAAGAGCACCATGCCCGCAAAATGTTTCTGAATCAAGGTCTCGCGTCATTCGGCGTGTCACGGGCAGATGCGGCAGCAAAGCTATTTCTGTCCTGCCGGGGCGCTTGAGGTCAAGCGCTTGCTTGACAGTTTTTTTTGAACGGCCTAAAAAAAATCTTCGATACTCGATTATCCAAATCCCAAGGAAGAGCCCCATGAACCGCATCACTGCCAACGTCTCCGTAAGCCTAGTCGTAGCCGTAGTAGTATGCGTCGTTATGGACGCCCTGACGCTGTAACGGGATACGGACGAATTCTTCCCCCGCCAGCGCAGGCGCCGGCGGGGGTTTTCCTTTTTCAGCTCACCCTCCGCCGGTCTACAGACGAGCTGAAAAAGGAGTGCACGATGTTTTCCATGACCGGCGCGCAAGTGACGATTGGCCTTCTTGAACGCCAGGGCATCCGCACCATTGCGGGCATCCCCGGCGGCGCAAATCTCCCCCTTTACGACGCACTTTCACGCAGCACACGCATCCGTCACGTCCTGACCCGCCACGAGCAGGGCGCGGGCTTTCTGGCCCAGGGCATGGCCCGGGTCACGGGCAGGCCCGCAGTCTGCTTCGCCACCTCCGGACCGGGTGCGACCAACATCCTGACCGCCATCGCCGACGCCAAGCTCGATTCGGTGCCCGTGGTCTGCATCACCGGTCAGGTTCCCCGGGCCATGATCGGCACCGACGCCTTTCAGGAGGTGGACACCTACGGGATGAGCATCCCCATCACCAAGCACAATTTTCTCGTGCGCCAGGCCCGCGACCTCCTGCACATAATCCCCGAGGCCTTCTCCATTGCCACCAGCGGGCGTCCCGGTCCGGTGCTGATCGACATCCCCCGCGATGTCCAGCTGGAAATGGTCGATTTTGAGCACTGGCCCGAGATCGGTGAGCGCGAGCCCGTGCCGACCTGTTTTGACGGTGATCTTGATCTGGCTGTGGAGATGCTCAATTCCGCCCGGCGTCCGATTTTATGGCTTGGCGGAGGAGTGGTCGCCTCGGGCGCGGGCCAGGAAATGCTGACGCTGGCCGAGCGCCTCTCCATGCCCGTGACCTCGACGCTGATGGGTCTGACCGCCGTTCCCCATGACCACCCGCTGAACATGGGCATGCTCGGCATGCATGCCCAGCGTCACACCAACATGGCGCTTGAGGCCTGCGATCTCATTCTGGCCGCCGGGGTGCGCTTCGACGATCGCGCCACGGGCAAGGTGCAGGAGTTCTGCCCCCAGGCCAAAATCATTCATATCGACATCGACCACAGCGAATTGGACAAGCTCAGAGCCGCCTCCTTGCCCATTCTGGGCGATGTGCGCGAAGTGGTGCGCGCTCTGCTGCCCAAGGTCGTACCGGCCGAACGTCAGGAATGGATCGGGTATATTAAGGCCTTAAAGCGGGCCTTTCCCTCCCGCATTCCGGAGCAGGGAGGGCACGTCACCCCGCTGGAACTCATCCGCAGGGTGGGGGAACTGGCCGGAGAAGGAGCCATTGTGGTCACCGACGTGGGCAAGCATCAGATGTGGGCGGCGCAGGGCTACCCGTTCACGCCCGGCACCGGCTGGTTGACCTCCGGCGGCCTCGGCACCATGGGCTTCGGCCTGCCCACGGCCATCGGCGCGGCTCTGGCGGCACCGGAGCGCAAGGTCGTCTGCTTCAGCGGTGACGGCAGCCTGCTCATGAACATCCAGGAGATGGCAACGGCCGCCGAACAGGGCGTGGACGTGACCGTCATCCTTATGAACAACGCCTCCCTTGGGCTGGTGCACCAGCAGCAGGAGCTTTTTTTCCAGGCCAATTATTTTTCATCCATTTACGACGTGAGCGTCGACTTTGGGCTCATTGCCACAGGTTTCAGATGGAAAACATGGGATCTGGCCGGAGCCGTCGATCCCGACGCCGTGCTGCGCGAGGCCTTGGCCCACCCGGGGCCGACCCTGATCCATGTCCCGGTGGACCGGGATGAGAAAGTCTGGCCCATGGTCCCGCCCGGGGCCGCCAACAGAACCATGCTTGGAGGTGAATGCCATGCATAGCGATACGTCACGCACCGTCCTCGATGTGTTGGTCAAAAACCATCCCGGGGTCATGTCCCATGTCTGCGGTCTTTTTTCCCGCCGCGCTTTCAATGTCGAAGCCATCCTGTGCCTGCCGCAGAACGGCACAGAGGAGAGCCGCATCTGGCTTCTGGTCAGCGAGGATGAACGGCTGGAGCAGATGATCCGGCAGATGCGCAAATTGCAGGATGTGCACGACGTGCGTCTGCGGCCCGCAGCGGAAGAGACCTTTGCCCAGCTTGGCCAGATCATGAGCGAATGAATAATCCGTCATCGCGGCCACTTGCCTGTCCGCGATGACGGATTGGTTTGTAAGGCCCCTTGACCCGCAAACAGGGATGCACTAAGTAGGAAATTGTTTTGCTATTGAAAATGTTGTTCCAGCTTTGCCCGCCACAAGCCAATTGGTGGGCAAAGCATCTTTTTTTTTATTGGCCTAATGCGATTTTTGCACACAAAGGATGATGATGAACAGGATTCCCATTTCAGTCGAAGGCTTCAAGCGTTTGGAAAAGGAACTCGACGACCTCAAGAAAGAACGGCCGGCCATTATCCAGGCCATCAAAGAGGCCCGCGAAGAAGGCGACCTGAAAGAAAACGCCGGTTACGACGCGGCCCGTGAACGCCAGGGCATGCTTGAGGCACGAATCAGCCACATCGAGTCGCGCATGATCCGCTTCGAGGTCATCGATATCGATGCTCTGCAAAGCGACCGTGCGGTCTTTGGGGCTACGGTGACAGTCGAAGACATGGAAACCAACGAGCGCAAGACCTACACCCTGCTTGGGGCCGACGAGTCAGATCACACCAAGGGCACCATCTCCATCGAGTCCCCCGTGGGCCGGGCGCTGCTCGGCAAACAGGAGGGCGACGAGATCTCCGTGCAGGTCCCCAAAGGTCGTGTGGACTATGAGGTCATTTCCGTCAGGTTCCTCGGCACGGCCGGACTGAAATAGCCGTCAGGACACCGTAAAGAACGGCCTCCGCGGGGATTCCTGCGGAGGCTTTTTTTTGCCGGGATTTCGGGACAAAGGCATGGATCCACGCCTGCGCGGGGATGACGCCGTGGTGGTGCGGCGGGGGCGTGTTCCGGTGCCGCTTTTTCGCAGGCGGAAATTCATCTTTAGCCCTAAACCGGCAAAAGCGCCCGGGACTGATGTCATTCCCGCGCAGGCGGGAATCCATGTCTTTTCCGGTGCCATGCCTCGTGAACGGCGTGTCGGCCCGTGGGGAGCGTCAGCCGAAAAAGCGGTGCAACAACTCCTGCAGGCGGGCATGGTCGAAGGGCTTGGAGAGATAGGCGTTCATGCCGCGCGACAGGAAATTTTCCTCGTCGCCTCCCATGGCGTGGGCGGTCAGGGCAATGATGGGGACTCGGGCGTAGGGGGTGAAGAGGGGATCGTTGCGGATAATCTCCGTGGCCTCGATCCCGTCCATTTCCGGCATCTGGATGTCCATGAGCACCAGATCCACGCCCGGCGTCTGCAGGTTATCGAGGGCTTCCTGGCCGTTTCGGGCGCAGATGACGCTGTGACCCATTTTTTCCAGCAACCGCCTGGCCATGGTCATGTTCACCACGTCATCCTCCACCAGCAAAATGCCAAGTGGGCGCACATCGCTCATGGCAAGCTCGGGTTGCGCCAATGCCGGTGTCTTGAGCGGCGGGGCCACCCGCAGGGGGAGAACGAAGAAGATGGTCGTGCCTTCGCCTTCCATGCTCTCCACGGAGATGTTGCCGCCCATGAGCGACACCAGACGCTTGACGATGGGCAGGCCCAGGCCCGTACCTTGGTAGCGCCGAGCATAGGTGCCGTCGACTTGCGTGAATGATTCGAACACATAAGCCAGCTTGTCCGCCGGGATGCCGATCCCTTCGTCCCTGACAGCGAAGAGGATGCGCGTCGTGTCACCCCGTCCGCCCACGGGCCAGGCTTCAAGGGTTACGCTGCCCGCGTCGGTGAACTTGAGGGCGTTGCCCATCAGGTTGAAGAGGATCTGGCGCAGGCGCCCCTCGTCCCCGACAAATCTTCCAATATCGCGCGGGGCCGAGAGCACGAGGCTGATTTTCTTGTCCATGGCCAGGGCTCTGAAAAAGTTCACGGCCTGGGACAGCAGATCGTCCAGGCTGAAATCCCGGTCCACAAGCTCCATTTTTCCCGCGTCGACCTTGGTGAAATCGAGCACGTCGTTCAGCACTCGCAGCAGGTTGCGCGACGATTCCAGGGCCGTGCGTATGTAATCCTCCAGCTCCGGCGGCACCTCCGACTGCATGGCCAACTGCAGCATGCCCATGATCCCGTTCAAGGGGGTGCGCACCTCGTGGCTGATGTTGGCCAGGAACTCGCTTTTGGCCCTGTTGGCCGATTCGGCCATCTCCTTGGCGCGGACCAGGGCCTGCTGGACCTGTTGGCGTTCGGTGATGTCCTCGAAGGCTATGGCCACCTTCTCCCCGGGTAGGGGGAAAGCGTGAATGCGGTAATAGCCTCGGATGCGATCATCTTCGTAAAGATGCGCTTCCTTGTCGAAATGCTCTTTCGTGCGCAGGCAGTGCAGGTAGTTTTCAAGCAGGGTGCCACGCGGCCAGATGTCCGTGAACAGCAGGCCGCGAGCCTCTTCAAGACGCTTGTCGATGAGGCGCAGCGCGGCCGGGTTCGCGTTTTCCAAGGCCAGTTGATCAGGGTCGCGGTATTTGTAGATGAAAAGTCCCGAAGGGATGTCGTGAAAGATTTCCTCGGCGGTCTGGGAAAGCTCATCGTGGCGCTGGCGCTCGATGGCCAGGGCGATCTGCTCGGAGACCTCAAGCAGGATGTCCAGATCGTCCCGGGTGTATTGCTTCGCGGTTGCATAGTTTTGCACGATGAGCGCGCCGATGCCCTTGCCACGCACTTTCAGGGCTACGCCCATCCAGCTCTGGGGGATGACACCCACCAAACGGATTTTTCCCGCCTGGGCCAGGGCGGTCATGTCGCTGCCGCTTAAAATATTTGGAATGTTGCCGCGCAAGAACTCCAGGGTCAGGCGACGGTTTTCGGGATCGTTCAGATCGTCGATGCGTGGGGCCGCTTCGCTGACATCGGTCATCTCATCGACCCAGTAGGGAAATTCCAGTGAGTTTTTGTCCGTGTTGATCAGGGCCGTGATCAGATTTTTGGCGTCGATGACTTCGCACAGGATTTCATGGACGGTGCGCATGAGGGTGACGAAGTCCGGGGTGGAGTGGGCCGCGTCGTCGATGCGCAGACGCATGGAGTGCATCTGGGCGCTTTTGCTCAAGGTGTCGTGGGCCATCCTGATGGCGGTGATGTCCACGCCCAGGCAGGTAACCCCGATGATCTCGCCCTGCACGTTGATGTCCGGCACGGTGTTCCAGCGGATACGACGCAGCGCCCCCAGGCGGGTCCGGATTTCCGTGTCCGTGGATTCCGACTCGCACGTGTCCGTCGTGGGGTGAGGCGTGAGAACCCTGCTCATGGCTTCGCGCTGTCCGGCGGAGATGAATACGTCGAACCAGTTTTGGCCGTTCAGTTCCGCTTCGCTCCACCCGGTCAGCTGTTGCAGAAAAGGATTGGAAAAGACGATTCGGCTTTGGTTGTCCAGTGACACGGCGATGCAGCTTATCTGTTGCAGCAGGTTCCGAAAGCGCTGGTCCGATTCGATCAGCGATAGTTCGAAGCGCTTGCGCGTGCTGATGTTTTCCATGGTTCCGATCAGGCAGGGTCGATTGGCGCCCGCGCCCCTTATGAGGGTGGAGTTGAGGGTCACCCAGATGAGGCTGCCGTCCTTGCGCCGCACCTGCGTCTCGAAGCCCATGACCCGGATATGCTCTTCCAGCAGTTCCATGTAGCGTTTGCGGTCAGCGGGGTCGGCGTAAAGATCGCGGCCGATGTCCGTGATGTTTGCCATCAGGTCGGCGGGATTATCGTAGCGCAGGATTTTGGCCATGGAGGCATTGACGCTCAGAAATGCCCCGCCAGGGGTCGACTGATAAATTCCTTCCAGGGCGTTTTCGAAAATGGTCCGGTAGCCGGCTTCGCTTTGACGCAACGCCGTCTGCACGGCTCTGCGGGCGGTCACGTCCTGAAACGTGCCGGAGATGACGCGAATCCGGCCGCTCTGGTCAGGCTCGAATTCGGCGCGGATCTGAGCGGTGCGGAGTTGGCCGTTTTTCGGGGTGTAGTGCACTTCGGTGCGCAGTTCGCGCCGCTTGGCGAAACAGACTCCGACCTTGCGCAGGAAGCGGTCCCGGTCCCGGGAATCCAGGAGTTCAAGGAAACGGTCCAGGGATGGAGCCGTCTCATCAGGCGTGAACCCGAGCAGATGATACTGCTCGTCGGACCAGAAGGTCGCGCCGCTTGAAAAGTCATGTTCGAAGGAGCCGATGCCTGCGTGTCGCTGAGCGCGGTTCAGGTGGTCGAGTTGACGTTGCAGGGAAATGTTTGCCGGCATCAGCTTCCCGATTTCTTGGCGGTCAGGCCACGGTCTTTAAGGAAGGCCAGCAGGGTGTCGCGGTGTTCTCCCTGGAATTCGAGGACGTCGCCGCGCAGGGTACCGCCGCAGCCCAGGCGTTTCTTGCAGTCCGTCAGCAGCGCTTTGAGTTCTGCCTGCGGCAGAGCCAAACCGGTCACGACCGTGACCCCTGTGCCTTTACGGCCTTTTGTTTCCCTGCCGACGCGTATCGGGCCCGAGGCCAAAGGCGCGCCTTGGCCGCAGATGCAGTCCACCCGTCCGCATTTGCGGCAGGTGGGTTTTTCCGTGGAGTAGACTGTTTTGAAGGAATCGCGAGGCATGAAGGCATCCTTTGCATGGTCTTAAAAAAAATTGTGGGGCGGCCTTGCAGCCGTTGTCGGACAATGCGTTAAAGCGTGCTTGATGACAAGACGTTCGTCATACAGATCCCCGGCGTCAAGGCCAGATCACGAGAGGGAGGGGATGATCTGATCCAGGTTCTGCATGTAGAGCTCGATCTTTGCCCGGGTCCCGGCATCGGTCAGGGGCTTTGCGGCGTGGGTGTATTCATGGTGCGCCATGAAGCACCACGACAGGCCGCGCAGGATGATGACCTGTTCCATGATCCGGCTAAGATGCAAGAGCTCTTCAAATTCAGGGGGTTCGGGCAGTTGGCGGTGGTAGGCCTGCAGGAACTCGGTTTTTTGCTCCGGGGTGAAGAGCGTTTCGCTTTTCCACAGGGTGGTCGTGGGCGCCAGGAAATGGCCCAGATCCTGATGGCGGCTGGAAACCACGGCCTTTTCCCAGTCCACCAGAAACGCCCCTTCCGGAGAGATCAGGAAGTTTGCGGAATTGACTTCCGTGTTGACCACGCAGAGACGATCGGCCCCGAAGAGGGTGCGGTTATCCTCGCGCAGGCGCACGATGCGCTGGTGGTAGTCGAGCAAGCGGGCGCGCTGCCTCGTCAGGGCGTGACCTTGATAGCGGTTTATGAGCGTCAGGCTCTCCGAGGCGATGGCCGCGATCGGATCCTCCTGCACCAGCAACTCCGGACAGGGCGGCAGGGCATGGATACGGGCGAATATGCCCGCCGCGCGTTCCAGGTCACGTTCGTAGACCAGCGCTTCGCCCGGCAGATGCTGCATGAGCATAACCCCACCGCCGAAAGGCCGGATATCCGAATGCACCCGCAAGGGGCGCGGTGTCACTCCGGAAGGTGAAACACATTGCAACACCTTGAATTCATATCCGATCTGATCGTCAAGGCCGAGCTGGCTGCCACGGTTGATGCGAAAGACGAGACGCTTGTCCCCGCAGTGCACCAGAAAATTCTGATTGTATTCACCGGCGGCCAGGAAGCTGACTTCTGGCGTACTCTGCACCCATTTGTGATCGAGCAGAAAGGAGCGGATCAGGGCTTCCATGCGTTCTCCACTAATCCGAGGGCGCGGATGAGCTCCATCGAGCGGTTTTTTTTGTTCTGGTTGCGTGCGGCAAAGGCGGACAGATCGTCCAGCCTGTCCACATCCGGCCAGGCTGGCAGGAGGTGATGGGTCAGACCTGTGGCCGCGCAGTTGGCCAGGGTCTTTTTCAGGACCTGCGGCCCACTCCAGACGACTCCCTTGAAAATGTCAGAGGGCAGCGGCTCGCTCAGGCCCAGAAGGTAAAAGCCGCCGTCGGTGGCCGGACCAAGGCAGACCTGCGCGGTGCGCAGGGCTGCGAACGCCTCTGCCAGGTACGGGCCTGGCAGATCGGGCAGGTCACTGCCGATAATCACCGCCGCTTCGCTTTCCCGCAGAGCCAGGTGCAGGGCGTGCAGCATGCGCTCGCCCAGATCCGCACCCTGTTGCGGGCGGTATGCGATCCCGGGGCCGAAAAGTCGCTCGTAGTCAGCCAGGGGGCGGCAGGGATCGCAGCACATGGTCACGTCTGCGCCGATCTCGGCCAGCATGTGCAATTCATCCTCGATGAAGGCCTTCTGCAGGCTGGCGGCGTGCTCAAGACCCACAGTCTGCCCCAGCCTGGTTTTGACCATGCCGGGCTGCGGATATTTGGTGAAGACGAGCACGCGCATGGTTCAGCCTCCGTGCCTGCGATACAGGCTGGCCAGGATTGTTGGCGGCACACCGCAGTGGTAAAAGAGTCGCAGGCAGAGGTTGCGCAGGGTGCAGCGCAGGATGCCTTCACGCAGCTGACGCCGGGCGGAGGTGCGCACCGGCATGGCCAGGATACGGATTTTGTGTCCCTGTCTGCGCAGGCGGGTCATGAATTCCAGGTCTTCCATGATGGGTATGGGCGCAAATCCGTTCAGTTCCTCGAAAACGCTGCGGCGCAGGAAGATGGCCTGGTCTCCGTAGGGCACGCGGGTGCGTCTTGAGCGCAGGTTGGCCAGCGTGGCGATGAAAGACAACCCCGGTGTGTGTGGTTCGTAGCGCAGGCTGAAGGCCCCGCCGGAGATGCGTGTGTCGAGAAGGGTTTGGCGGATGAGGGTGAAGGCGTTTTCAGGCAGGACGGTGTCGGCATGCAGGAAAAGCAAAACGTCGCCCCCGGCGGCTGAAGCGCCGTGGTTCAGCTGCACCCCCCGGCCGGGCGGGGACGACAGCCGCAATACGGGCTTGTCGACTATGCGGGCCAGGGTGTCGGCTTCGGGAGCGCCGTCAACGACAAGTATTTCGGCGTCCCTGTTTGCTCCATCAATACGGATTTGTCGCAGCAGGACTTCCAGCAAGGCCGCGATGCCTTTCTCCCGGTAGACCGGGATGACAACGGATATCTTCATTCCATTACAATGGACTTGCCCAGGCTTCGACACAGGCACAGCCGGGATGAGCGGACCAGAACCATGAGCGGGCCGCTTGAGTTGGAGATCATCTCGATCTGTGTGCCCGGGGTGATGCCCATGGCCGCGAGCTTACTCAGGTGACAACCCTGGGATTTGACCAGACATTGGACCACCGCTTTTTCGCCGTCTTTCAAGTCGCAGAGGGTGCGCACTTTGTCTGCAGTGTCTTTGAGTTTGCAGAAAAACATTACCACCCCATCCTCATGCCGAGCTGATATGCGGCCACAGCCAGGGCAAAGGCAAAGCTCGTGTTGAAGACGACGCTGAAAGCGGCCCATGCCCAGGAAGCCTCGCGGGCGATGGCGACCACGGTCACAAAACAGGGGGAATACAGCAGCACAAAGATCATGAGACTCACCGCCACGCTGGTGTTCCAGCCGGGAGCGGAAGAGATGCGTGCGGAGAAGCTCTGCGTTTCATCGTCGCTCAGGGCATGGGCCGTGGCCAGGGTGGAGACGATGACTTCCTTGGCCGCAATTCCTCCCACGAGGGCGATATTGGTCCGCCAGTCGAACCCGGCCCAGGCCGTGACCGGCTCAATGGCGCGCCCCATGCGTCCGGCCACGGAATTGGCCAGGGTTTCTTCCTTCAGGCGCAGGCTGAATTCTGAAATGTCGTTGTGCAGTGCCAGCCGGATCTCTTCCACCGGTTCCGTAGCCAGGCGCGTCTCCAGACTTTCGATCTGGGACTCTATGGGCGCGGCCAGATCCACGGAGAGGGCCGGAAAGGTCATCATGGCCCAGATCAGAATTGAGATGGCCAGAATCACGGTGCCAGCTTTTTTGATGTACTGCCAGCCGCGCTCCCAGGTGTGCAGGACCATGCCTATGGCCGTGGGCATGCGGTAGGGCGGCAGCTCCATGACAAAGGGGGTGGACGGCCCGCGAATGACGGATGAGCGCAGCAATTTGGCCACCACCAGAGCCGCGGCCCAGCCGGTCAGGGTGATCAGGAACATGACTCTGGCCCCGTGCTGCGGAAAGAAGGCGGCGGCGAGCAGGATGAAGACGGGCACTTTGGCGCCGCAGACCATGAAGGGGGCGGTCAAGAGCGTGGCCAGTTTCTCCTTGGGGCTCCTGAGGGTGCGCGCGGCCATGACGCCGGGCACGGCGCAGCCTCCTGGGATGCCTCCGGAGATGATGAAGGGCACGACCGAGCTGCCGTGCAATCCGAAGATGCGAAAGACCCGGTCCAGCATATAGGCCATGCGCGCCATGTATCCGGAATCTTCAAGAAAAGTGATGCCCAGAAACATGATCAGGATGAGCGGCACAAAACCGAGCACTCCGCCCACGCCGGCAATGATCCCGTCCACGATCAGCGATCTGGCCAGACCGCCGGGCATCTGCATGGCCAGGGCGGAGAGCCATTCGAAAAAGGATTCGACCCAGCCCATGGGGATCTGGCCGATTGCGAAAGTCACGCTGAAGAGGCCGTAGAGGATGCAGAGCATGATGATCGGTCCCCCCAGCTGATGGGTCAGGACGCTGTCGATCTTGTCCGACAGGTCGGCGCGGCCCTGCAGATCGGGTTGAATGGTCAGCACGCCCTGGCGCAGAATGGAGGCGATGTATCCGTAGCGGTAGTCGGCGACAATGAATTCGGGCTGGGTCTTGAGTGTTTTTTCGCAGTGCCGGGCAACATCGTCGGCCATGTCGCGCATGTTGCGGTGCAGCTCGGAATCAGCCTCGAAAAGCTGACGCACGACCAGATCGTTTTCCAGAAATTTGAGGGCCAGCCAGCGCGGGGGATAGGTCTCTGTCAGAAAGTTCCGGGTTTTTATGAGGTCGGTCATTTCCTGCAGGACCGGGTCGAGGTCCGTACCGTAGGAGATGTGCAGCGGCTGCCAGACTTTTTGCGGGTGATTCATGGCGGCATCCAAGGCTTCGCGCACCCCTTTGTCGGAACGCGCCACGGTGCGTACGACAGGTACATTCATGAGGCTCGCCAGACGCTGCGAATCGATGGTCATGCCCTTGGCTTCCAGGGCGTCGACCATGTTCAGGGCCACGGTCACGGGAATGCCGATTTCAAGAAACTGCACCGTCAGGTACAGATTGCGCTCCAGGCTGGTCGCGTCGAGGACGTTGATGACGCCTTGCGGGCGCTCGTGTATCAGAAAGTCCCGAGCCACAAGCTCTTCCTGGGAATAGGCGGTCAGGGAGTAGGTGCCGGGCAGGTCCACCACACGGGTCAGGCCGCGCGGGGTGTCGACATACCCTTCTTTCTTCTCCACAGTTATACCCGGATAATTGCCGACGTGTTGCCGCGAGCCGGTCAGGGCGTTGAACAAGGTTGTTTTGCCTGCGTTGGGGTTGCCGGCCAGGGCTATGGTTGCAATGACGGATTCAGACAAGATCGTTATCCGGGAGTTCAACGGTGATGAAATCGGCTTCGCTGTTGCGCAGGGTCAGAGTGAAACCCTTGAGCCGCAGGGCCACGGGGTCTTTTAACGGAGCGCGGCCGATGACGGTGACATCCGTTCCGGGCACCAGTCCCATGTCGCGGATACGGCGCCCAAGCTCTCCCTGCGCGCCGATGGTCTTGATGATGCCATGTTGATCCACGCGCATTTCACGCAAATTGACTATGGTAGGCACAGGATCTCCTTGATGTGGTCTTTCGGCTCATGTTTGAACCAGAGAAATAATATTTAGTACGTCTAATTTGTCAAGCTGCACAAGAGCGCTTTGCGACCCTGAAGTGAGTTCAACAAACTGTAATTTTGGGAGAATTTGACTGTCTCCATAAGCGTTTTCTTCGGGTTTTGCAGCGCGGACATGAAGATTTCAGGACGTTTTTGAACGGGCCTCGGAGCTGTCAGGACACTTGTCATCCAGCCGTTCAAGGCAGGATTTGATGCATTCGGAGCAGTTGGTGCACGTTCCGCGTTCATTGCAGGTGCGGGTGAACTTTTCCAGCCAGTCCTTGCCGGTGCGGGGGCAGGTCATGATGAAACGGGCGAATTTGGTCAGGGTCTCCAGGCTCTCGTCGTCGATGTGGTGCTCGAGCTTGCAGGCCGTGTCCTCGGCCACTTCAGGCCGGATCTGCAGGAAGGTGTGCAGGAAGTCGTAGAGCACCTTGTGGCGGTGGACGATGCGGGTCGCCGTGCGAAATCCTTCGGGAGTGAGGGTGACCGAACTGTAGGGCTGGTAATTAATGAGCCCCCGCTGGGAAAGTTTCTGCAGCGCGTTGGTGACCGAGGCCCTCTGTACGCCCATGGCGTCGGCAATATCCTTGGCCCGGGCCTCGGAATTGACTGACTCCAGGGAGAATATGACTTCGAGATAGTCTTCCAGATTGGAGGACATGTGGTCCATGGTGTTGTCCTTTTACGATTGCTCGAAAATGTTAGTTACGACTAGTAATTTTGCGTGCAAGAGGCAAGGGGAAGTTGGACCATGAAAAGCGCAAGCAGCCAGGCCCTTTTCAGACATGTAAAAAATAGGTAAGGGTTGCACTTCGTTACTGCTTGAACCCCAAGGAGATAAACTTGTCTGATATACCGCTGCTTTCCATTGAAGAAACGCTGGAGCGCATGTCCGGAGACCGGGAATTGCTGGCCAATCTTTTTCAGCTCTACATCGACGATGCGCCCAAGAAGCTGCGCAGTGTCGAGGAGTTCGCGGGCCAGGGTGAATTCTACCAGATCGAGCGCACCGCCCATTCCATGAAAGGCGCGTCGGCCACGGTGGGGGCCACTCGGCTCTGCGGGCTTGCCGCCGAGCTGGAGCGGGCCGCCAAGGCCGGGTCGCTGGAACAGGTCGGTATCCTGCGCACGGAGCTGACCCAGGTTTGCGAAGAGACCCTGGAGTCCATGCGCCGGTTTTGCGCGGACTAGAGCGGGGCTTGACCTGGCATGGTGAACATGCCGTCTTTGTAAATGACCGTTTTCGTGCCGTCCTGCAGGAAAGCGGTCACTTTTTTTGGTTCGGTGTTGACCAGGTCCCAGTGCAAGGCCGAATCGTTGAAGCCCAGCTCTTGTTTGCGTTCATCCGTCAGTTCCGCCGGATCTCCCGCGTAGGTGTCGGCATAGGATGCTCCCACCGCGACATGGCAGTTGCCGTGCTCGCCGCCGAAGTTTTCGTCGAAAAGCGTATGCGCCATGAAGGCGTTGATGGGCGAGAAACGCTTGTCGGTCAGCGAAAATTCGCCAAGCCGGCACGCGCCGGGGTCCATTTCCAGTTGCGAGCGCACAAACTCCTCGCCCTGATCCGCCTTGATCACCCGGGCCTGGCCTGTGGAAAATTCCAGGGTCACGCCGCTGACCAGGTTGCCGCTGCGGTAGGAGGGCTGATCGGCGTGGTAGGTGCCCTCGGTCAGGCGGTAATCCGGGGAGATGAAAAGCTCGAAACTCGGGATGTTGTGTCCCGAGATGCCGATCCAGCAGCGGGACTCGCCGGGGTGGATTTTAAGGTCTGTGGAAGCGGACTGCACATGATAATACTCCACATCCATGCCGTTGAGCCATTCCTTGACGCCATGAGCCTCTCGGAAAATTTCCTCCCAGGTGGCTATGGGGTCGGCTTCGTCCAGGTAGGAAGCGCGTATGATCTGGGCTGCGTAATCATCCGGCGTAAGCCCCGCGTTCTCGGCCAGGGCCGGGGTGGGCATGAGGCAGAGAGTCCAGCCGAATTGCCGGGTGGCCTCACGTTTGTCCAGGATGTCGCGCAGATATTTGCGAGCCAGGGAGAAGGTGGCGATCTTGGTCGGCGGAATGTCTTTTAAGTGCGTGATGGAATCCGGAGCCAGCAGGGAGACCAGCCCGGCCAGATGTTCATAGAGTTCACGGTCGCCGGGGACGACAAAAGAGAGCTGCTCCTGCTCGGCGAGGCTGAAATAGCCTTTTTCCAGGGTGCTCGGGGGATTTATGCGCAGCACGGGATTGAGGCCCTGCGCGAGGATCAAGGACTGCATCTTTTCGGCCAGGGGCAGGGCCGCAAGGTCTGTGCGCACAAGGACGACGTCCCCTGGTGCAAAGGGAGTGACGCGGGCTTTCTGCATGCCCCAGAACAGGACTTTTGCGTATTTTTCGAGTTGGATATCAGTCAGCATATATGTCTCCTTGAGGCCGGGGGAGTACGCCCAGGCGGGTGTTCAGCAGGTTGCGCTGGGCTTCGTCGAAGACGAAATTCTCCAGCGGGGCGAGGCCTTGTCGTCTGCGCCAGGACTGGTGCAGGCTGTGATAGCTCTTGTCTATGGCGGAGTCTGGATCAAGGCCGATTGCTTGTGCGATATCGCTGATTGACTGAGGCTCAGCCTCGATTTCAAGAAAATGGCCGAAAGGCAGGATGTCCAGGAAAACATGACCCTGCGGCAACTCCCACACGGCGCGGAATTTTTCGTAGCGAAGCCGCGGCGCATAGCCCAGTGCGCGCAGGATGGCGTCCATGGCGTGCGGATCCTGGACGGTGGTCTCCCGCTCGATGCGGCTCTTGATTCCGTCTTTTTTTTGGCCGGGCGCAGGCTCCTTGAAGGTCAGGGTGCAGGTCAGGGCGCGGCGCAGGCGCAGCAGGCGACCGGATGCGGCCAATTCGCCGTCGCGGTCGTAAACCGCGTTGGACTCGAAATGCCACGGCGTGCAGAGCCTGCCCAGACTGCGCAGTCGGGACTCCATGTCCCGGCAGTCGCCGAGCATGAATTTTGCCTCGTGCTCGATGCCGGGGCTGCTCACCAGAAGATCCAGAGCACGACCGGGGCCAGGGCCAGGCGGTACCAGGCGAAGGGGCGCAGGGTCAGGCGGCCCAGCAGCGCGATAAAGACCTTGACGGCAAGCCAGGCCGAGACAAAGGACACGGCGAAACCAACGCCCAGGATCAGAAAGTCATCGGGGCTGAAAAGACGCCAGCTTTTAAGCATGTCGTAGCCCGTGGCCGCGAACATGAGGGGCACGGCGGCGACAAAGGAATACTCGGCGGCGGTGCGGCGCCCGGCGCCAAGGATCATGCCGCCCATGATGGTTGCGGCGGAGCGCGAAAAACCGGGCCACAGGGCTAGGCACTGAAAGCAGCCGATGCCCAGCGCCAGGGCCGGGGTGATCTCGTCCAGGCTTGTGACCCGGTTTTTGGCGGGCATTCTTTCAACTATGAGAATGGCCAAGGCCCCAACAGCCAGGGCGAAGGCCACAGTGACGGGCGAAAAGAGATGTTCCTTGATGGCCGAATGGGCGAAGAGTCCGAGCAAGGCTGCCGGCAGAGAGGTCAGAAAAAGCAGGACCAGCCCGCGCAGACCGCTGAAGGGCCGCTTTGTCGGGCGCACAAGTCCCCAGAAGGTCGGCCAGTAGAGGGCGACTACGGCCAGGATGGCCCCGAGCTGGATGACGATGCTGAAGGTCTCGGCCTTGGGGCCGGTGAAATCGAGCAGGTGTCCGGCGATGATCAGATGGCCGGTGGAGGAGACGGGCAGAAATTCGGTCAGGCCTTCGACAATGCCAAGAATGATGGCGTTCAGATATGATGTCATGTGATTTAGGGGGTGGAAGTGTAAAAAACCGTCCTACGCACGGGCGACAGAGGGGTCAATACCGCCTTGCCCGCGAGGTTGGCTTGAGGTAGATTTAATGGCTTTGAGCAAAGGGGAACAACGTGCGTACACTTCGATTTTACAAGGCAAGTCCGGGCGGCAATGCGACCATCCTCATCCTTGATGTGGTGCCGCCTGGACAACGGGCGCAGATTGCCCGGCTCCTTATGGATGCAAATCATCTGCAGGCCGAGCAGGTCGGCTTTTTAGACCTTGGGGCCGACCCTGTGCGTCTGGACATGATGGGCGGTGAATTCTGCGGGAACGCCTGCCGCGCTGCTGCGGCGGTCATGGCCCGGGAAGGCGTTGGGCTGGCCCGGATCGGCGAGGATCTGCGCGGGGAGCTTCGGGTGTCGGGCGTTGACCACCCGGTGGCGCTGCGGGTCGCCGTGGATGGGGATGAATGCTGGGTCGAGATGCCGCTGCCAGGAGCTTCTGCCGCCGGCAGGCATGACTGGATTTCGGAGCTGGAACCGGGCCTTGGGCTGGTGCGCCTGCCGGGCATCACGCATCTCTGCCTTGACGAGGAATTGCACCCTTTTGCCGAGGATTTCGAGAATGCTTGCGCTGCCCTGCGGGCGAAATTCGGCCTGGATGAAGAGGCCGTGGGCTGCATCTGGTACCGGATCAGTCCCGTGTGCGCCATCAAACCCGTGGTTTGGGTGCGTTCCACCGCCTCCACGCATTACGAGACCGGCTGCGGTTCCGGCAGCCTGGCTCTGGCACTGTGGCTCGGGCGTGGGAAAAATTTGCCCACGGATATACGGGTCCTGCAGCCCAGCGGCAGCGAGATTGGCGTGCGCGCAGGCATCGACGGTCCAGGCGGCTGGATTTTTGGCCCCGTGACCCTGGTCGCCAGGGGCGAGGCCTTTCTTTATCCGACCTTCGAAAAATGATTTTGGCACGTTTCGAGACGAATTTGGCTGGATATTCCTGCCGATTTGCTTGCGTACCGCCTGACACAGAGTCATCCCCGCAAAGGCGGGGATCCATCCTGAAATTGTAAATAACGACCTGCAAAGACATGGATTCCCGCCTTCGCGGGAATGACGTCGTAAAATGCGGATGCTCCAGCCTTGGCCCGGCGAAATGCAATGGTATTAACAACAGGCCCGGATCCTTGAGAAGCGCAAACTCCGAATGCTATGGCGGACCGGCCTATCTCTTCATCTGGATGGCCGTCTGCACGACCTGGTCGCCCGTGGTGATGACCTTGCTGTTGGCGTCGAATCCTTTTTGGGTGACGATCATGTTCACGAATTCGGTGGCCAGGTCGACATTGGAGTTTTCCAGGCTGCTGGTGATGACGCTTCCGAGCCTGCCTTCTCCGGCCCAACCCACAGAGACGGCCCCGGAATCCTTGGTGGCGGAAAAGAGGTTTCCTCCTTCACGAAAGAGCCCCTGCGGATTGATGAAATCGGCCATGGGGATCTTGTAGAGGCCCTGATTCTGACCATTGGAAAAGTAGCCGACGAGCACCCCTGCGGTGTCCACGCTGACCGATTGCAGGAAGCCGCGTTCATATCCGTTCTGGGATTGATAGAGGGTGCTGGATCCGGAGTTGAAATTGGTGATCGAGAGGATCTGCCTGTCCGCGTTTTGCAAGGACGGCAAATCCGAAAGCGACGTGTCCAGATCGGCCAGGGTGTTTACCCCCGCAGGCAGAGTCCACCCGGAATTCGAGCGCAGACCCATGTCCAGAGCGCTTGAGATGGGCTCCGCTCCGACCAGGTTCACGTTCAGGACAGGGTAGCCGTCTTCGGACAAATTGACCGGGACCCAGCTGTTTTTGTCGTCGGAGGAGCCTTCGAAGGCGCTCATGTTCAGCAGTTCGCCCGATGCCGTGAAGGTCAGGGTTCCGGTCATGAGCACGCCTTTTTTCGTATCCAGGCCGGAGGCGTCTTGCGTGGGCGGGATGGTGACCAGAAATTCCCACATGCGATTGCCGCTGGGGATGCTCGTGCCGTCCTGGACAGGATCGAAGAAGGCCCTGATCTCATGCGCTCCGCCGTCGGAGTCGAAGATTTTCATGGCAGATTGATACGAGTAGGCCCCCCCGTCCAGAGGCTCCGGTTGCGTCGCATCCCAGCTGTCGAAGAGGGCCGTGAAAGGGCTGGTCGTGCTGGTGCTTCGCTCTTGCGAACTCGAATCGAGGTTGATCATCATGCGCATTTCCGTCGTCGCCTCGGGTTCGGAGACGGGACCTCCGCCATCCTGCATGTCGAGACGAATATCCGTGATGGGAGCGCTTGCGGCGGGCGGGATGACGGGCGCCGTGTCCAGAATGGATTCCGCCGGCATCCGATAGCCCTGCAGGATGTTCCCTTGCGGATCACGCAGGTAGCCTTCCGCGTCAAAGCGGAAGTTGCCGGCTCTGGTATAGTGCTGATCGCTGCTGCCGTCGGGCGAGACGATGAAAAATCCCTTGCCGCTGATGGAAATATCGGTGGCCGTATTGGTCGGTTCCAGCGCTCCCAGCGACATGTCGTACAGAATGGAGCTGACGCCGACGCCTTGCCCAACCTGGTTGCTGACGCTCGCCGAGCCCATTTGCTGGCTCATCAGGGTGTTGAAGATCATGTGCGATGATTTGAAGCCAACCGTGTTCACATTGGCTATGTTGTCGGAAATGACCGCCATGTTCTTCTGTTGGGCCATGATCCCCGTGGTGCCGATATAAAGGGAAGAGGAGATACCCATGAATGCCTCCGGGACTGAAAAAATGCGTGTACGATCCGGCAGAATTTTCCTGCCTGTCCTGCAAAATGCAGGAATGGGTCCATGGGTGCGGCTGGTGATTGTCGCAGTGTTCATGGGCTGGGCTTGCGTAGCCCTTGCGGGCGGGCTTCCCGCCGTTTATGCGCCGGGACATCCGGGCTGGAAGGAAAAGGAATTCGCGGGCCGCACCGTCTACACGCCGCTGCAACAGCAGAAGTTGCTATTGGCTGAAAGCAACGGCACGGCTTCGGGGCTTTTTTTTGAGCAGTCGATCGATCTTCGCGAAACGCCTTGGCTCAACTGGTCCTGGAAGGTGGAGAACGTGCTTCAAGGCATAAATGAGCGCGAGAAAGGCGGGGATGACTATCCGGCCCGCATTTACGTGGTGGCCAAGGGAGGTCTGGCCTTCTGGAAAACCAAGGCCCTGTCCTATGCCTGGTCCAGTGCCGAACCAGAAGGCGCCATGTGGCCCAACGCCTTCACGTCCAACGCCTACATGGTCGCGGTGCGCAGCGGAACCGCCCGTGTGGGCGAAATGGTCATGGAAAAGCGCAACATCCGCGCAGACTGGAAACAGGCCTTTGGCGAGGACATCGAGGAAATCGACGCCGTGGCCATCATGACCGACACGGACAACTCGGGCCAATCCGCCCGCGCCTGGTACGGGCAGCCGTGGTTTTCGGAGCAATAGCCTGGCATTCCCGAACAAAAAAGAGCCCTCTCCACGGCATATGGAGAGGGCTCTTTTTTTCAGGAAAAGATTCCGGCCTTACATGGCCATGAGCCTGGACACGCGGTCCTCGGTTGCTGGGTGGGTTGAAAAGAGGCTGGCCAGCTTTGATGCGGAGAGCGGATTGACGATGAACATGTGCGAGGTGGCCTGGGTGGCTTCCTCCATGGGCGCTCTGGTTGCGGACTGCTGCAGCTTCATGAGCGCGCTGGCCAGGGCTTTGGGTTTGCCGCACATTTTCGCGCCACCCTCGTCGGCCATGAATTCGCGCGAACGTGACACGGCCATCTGGATGAGCATGGCCGCGATGGGCGCGATGATGGCCATGGCCAGGCTGCCAAGCACGCTTCCGCCGCCTTCCTCGTCGTTACTGCGGCCCATGCCGAAAATGGCCGCCCACTGCAGCATGCTGCCGAGCATGGAGATGGCACCGGCGATGGTCGCAGCGACGGTAGCGATGAGGGTGTCGCGGTTCATGACGTGAGTCAGTTCGTGGGCCATGACTCCTTCGAGTTCGTCGCGCGAGAGGATGCGCATGATGCCCGTGGTGGCGGCCACCGCGGCATGCTCCGGGTTGCGGCCGGTGGCGAAGGCGTTGGGGCTGTCCGACGGAATGACGTAGACCTTGGGCATGGGCATGCCCGCCTTGCGTGCCAGGTTTTCGACGATGCCGTAGAAATCCGGACTGTCGGCGCGAGTCACTTCGCGGGCCTTGTACATTTTGAGGACGATCTTGTCCGAGTTCCAGTAGGCAAAGAAGTTCATGCCGCCGGCAATGACAAAGGCGATGATCATCCCGGACTTGCCGCCGATGGCGCCGCCCATGGCGACAAGCAGCAACGTCAGCAGGGTCAAGAGAAACGTGGTCTTAAGCAGATTCATTTTTTTTCTCCGTTTAAATCCGGGGTAAAGAAAAAGACCTTTACCCGTGTTCATGTGGATAAAGGTCTGGCTGATCTGAACTTTCTTCAGATTCCCGGGTCCGGGCCGCGAAGCCGTATTGACGAACCACGGGGCGTCTTCGGCGCGAAGGCACCGCAGTCGCTAGCTACTCCCCTTTGAAGAAGAGGAAATAAGATCCGGTCCCGGGGGTGTCAAGAGTCGTCCCGGCCGTCCTTTTTCGACTTCTTGTCGTGCTTCTCGCGCTTGCGGCGCTTACGCGACGATTCCATTCCGTCCTCGTCGCCGCCGGGTTCTATGTCGTCGACGAAGTCGCCGTCCTCACTGTGCCGCCTGTCTTCCTCTTCGCGGATGACCCGGCGCAGAACCTTGCCGACGATGCTCTTGGGCAGATCGTCCCTGAACTCGACCTGCTTTGGCACCTTGTAATTGGCCAGCTTCTCCTTGCAGTAAGCAATGACATCGGCCTTGGTCAGGCTTTCACCCTCGCGCAGCACGATGTAGGCTTTTATAATCTCGCCGCGTGTCTTGTGCGTGATGCCTACGCTGACGGCTTCCTTGATGGCCGGGTGCTCATGCAGCACTTCGTCGATCTCGCGCGGGTAGACGTTGTAGCCGCCGGTGATGATCAAATCCTTCTTGCGGTCGACGATGAAGAAATAGCCTTCCTCGTCCATATACGCGATGTCGCCGGTATAGAGCCAGCCATTACGGAGCACGCTGGCCGTCTCATCCGGCCGTTTCCAGTAGCCCTGCATGACTTGCGGGCCACGCACGACAAGTTCTCCGATCTTGCCCACAGGCAGAGGCAGGGAGCCCACCTCCATGTCAACGATGGCGGCGTCGGTGTCGGGAAAGGGCAGGCCGATGGAGCCGTTCTTGCTGTTGCCGCGCAAGGGATTGAGGTGCGTGATGGGCGAGGCCTCGGTCAGGCCGAAGCCCTCCACTATGTTGGCGCCGCTGCTCAGGCTGTTGAATTTTTCCATGACCGGCACGGGCATGGGCGCGGAGCCGGAGACGCAGTAGCGCACGGAGGAGAGATCGTATTTGTGCAGGTTCTTCTGCTGCAAGAGGGCGATGAAGATCGACGGCGCGCAGGGAAAGATGGTGGGCCGCTTCTTGTGGATGGTCTTTAAAACGTCGAGGGGCACGAACTTGGCCATGGGTACCAGGGTTGCACCGATGAGGGTGCCGAAATTGACGCACACCGTCAGTCCGTAGATGTGGAAAAAGGGCAAAAGGCCGAGCATGACCTCGCCCGTCTCCTTGATCGTGTGCAGCACGGCCCGGGCCTGCTGGGCGTTGTAGCCCAGATTGGCATGGGTCAGCATGACGCCCTTGGACACCCCCGTGGTACCGCCCGTGTACTGCAGTGCAGCCAGATCCTTCACGGGGTCGACGGGATGCGGCGCCTCGATGGGCGCCCGCTTCAGAAGACCTTTCCACGGCAGCACGTGCGTGCTGTCATAAGGAATGGATTCGAGCTTGTATTCGCGCCTGGATTTGAGCGTGTAGAGGATGTTCAGCGGAAAGCTCAGGCAGTCGGCGATGGAGGTCACGAAGATGCGCCGCAGGTGCAGTCTGGAGCGCAGGGCGTCCACGCGCTTCCAGAGCAGATTCAACGTGATGAGGGTTTTGGCCTCGGAATCGTTGAAATGATGGAGCAGCTCCTTCTCCATGTAGAGCGGATTGGTCATGACCACCACGGCCCCGAGTTTGAGGCAGGCCCAGTAGGTGATGACCGTCTGCGGGCAGTTGGGCAGCATGATGGCCACCCGCTCACCAGGTTTGACCCCGGCCTTCTGCAGGTTGGCAGCGGCAAGATCCACCAGATGTTTGAGCTTTTTGTAACTCACGCTCCAGTTGTTGAAGACTATGGCCGGGCGGTTCGGATAGCTGGCCGCCGCACGCTCCAGGATTTCGAAGAGTGGAACGGTTTCGTAGTCCAGGTTCGGACTGACTTCCTGATCGTAATGCTTGAGCCAGACCCTGTTTATCGCCTCTGCAATCATGTGCTCCCCCGGCTGTGAAGTGTGAAGGATGTCCTACAGTTCTCCGCGTTTTGGCGCAAGCCTTGGGGACCGGTCCGGCTTCAGGATACAGGGTTGCGCTTAGGGGCGATCGAGAATGATAAGCACTTCCATGTGCCAGGTGCCGGGGAACATGTCGAAGAGGGTCAGGGACGAGATGTTCCAGCCGGCTGCAAGGAGCGGCTTTGCGTCGCGGATCGTGTTGACCACGTCGCAGGAGACCCATGCCAGGCGTTCAAGGCTCGGCATGCTCAAAAGGGTGCCGCCGATGCCCTTGGCTCCGGTGCGGGGTGGGTCCAGGATGGCGGCGCGGGGGGCGAAGTCGCCGACCATTTTCCAGGTCGCCGGTTTTGCCAGGTTGGCCTCGCGGAAAGTGACCGACTTCAGGGCCAACCGATCGGCGTTGCGCATGCCGGTATCCACGGCCGGGGCCGAGCCTTCCACGGCCAGCACGGATTTGCCCTGGCTGGCCAGGGGCAGGGCGAAATTTCCCGCTCCGGAGAAGAGGTCGGCGATGCGGTCAAAGCCGTTCAGCGCGTCCACGGTGCTGCGCACCAGGTGCTGGTTCAGTGCCCAGTTGGCCTGGAAAAAGGTGCTTGGCGGCAGCTGCAGGGTCAGACCGAAATCGGGAAAGGAGAAGGGCAGCAGCGCGTTGTCCCGTTCCGTTGCGGTCTGGCCCGTGTCCGGGCTGGCCGCGATGGTGAAGCGGCCGTCCGGCAGACCCTTTGCCAGGGCGGGCATGGCCAAGGCCAGGGGCGCAGCCAAAAGATGGCAGTCGGTCAGGGGAACGAGGTTGTTGCTGGCATGGCCCATGGCGTGGGGAAGGCCGGAGGCGACATGGATCTGGCCGCGCTGGCGGTAGCGCCAGCCCTGGGGGCTGGGCACGACCCAAAGCTCGGGAATGCGCAGGCCATGATCCCGGCCAAGAGCCCGGGGCAGGGCGTCGCGCAGGATATCCGCCTTGAGCTGCGTGCCTGTTTCCGGAGCGACCATGCCGAAGCGCGAGCCCCCGCAGTCCGCGGCGTGGGGACAGGGATGAATTCCGCGCAGCGGCGAGGGGCTTTGGATATTTACGGCCTCGGCCTGCAGGAAATCCTTGGCCGTCTTGGTCACGCGTACGTCTACAACCTCTTCCGGCAGCACGCCGGGATCGATCATGACCACCTGTCCTGAGTCCTGGCGGGCCAGACCGCGCCCGCGCCAGAGTAGTTTTTCGACCTTTAAGGTCAGCAGATCGCCTACGTTGCTCATTATCAGGCGAGTCCGAGCCAGGCGGTCAGGATGCGCTGGATGAGCTTGACGGCGGCGGTTTCCGATGCCTGTGAGCCGTGGATGGGCGCGAGTTCGCACATGTCCATGCCGACCAGCTTCGGGCCCAGGCCGTCGAGCCACAGCTCTTTGCAGAAGCGGGTCATCCAGGCGTAGGGGATACCGCCGGGTTCAGGCGTGCCCGTGCCGGGGATGACGCTGGGATCCATGCCGTCCACGTCGAAAGTGATATACAGGGGTCTGTCCCCGATAAAGGCCCGGATGCGTTCTGCCGCCTCGCCGGGAGCGGGCAGGTCCCAGGCGAAGAGGGTCATGAGTTCCGAGGGGTTCTGCGCGCGCATGTAGTCCCGTTGCTCCCGGCACAGGGAGCGGATGCCGATCTGCGCCAGGGGGATGTCCAGCTGCCGGGCCCGGGCCATGATGCAGGCGTGGGAATACGGGCTGTCCTCATAGCTTTCGCGCAGGTCCGCATGGGCATCGATGTGCAGCAGGGCCAGGTTGGGATGGGCCTGCCGGTAGAATTCGAAGAGGGGTAAGGGCACCGAGTGCTCGCCGCCCAGGGTCAGGACGAAGTCTTTGGTCGCGTCGAGTCCCTTGAGGTGTTCGCGCATGGCCTGGTGCAGGCCATCGGGACCGCTGGCCGGGGGATGGACTATGGGGAGCGGGGTAAAGTGGGCCAGATCGGCCAGATCAAGGTCCAGTTCCGCGTCGTAGGATTCAATCTGCACGCTGGCCCGGAACAGCGCCTCCGGACCCAGGCGCGTACCCGTGCCGTAGCTGACCGTGCCTTCGTATGGGACGGGCAGTACGTAAATATTGCGTCCCTGCCGTGGCCCGAGGTCAAAAAATTCGTGATGCATGGATGTCTCCTTCAGACAGGATGGGATGCCCGGCGTGCGTGAACCTGGCGCAGGATCAGAGCGGAGTGCGGGAGCGCAGCAGCATGCTGCCGATGCCGCTGCCCTTGAGCTGTTCCTTGAGGGCCAGGGCCGAGTCCACGGTGCCCTGATGATGCACGTAGACACGGTACCAGGTCTTGCCCTCGTGGGTGGCCGTGACCACGGACGTCTTGAATTTCGACGGGTCGAGCTTTTTCAGGAAGGTCTGGGCCTGCTCCATGGAAGCCAGGGCCGCGACCTGATAGTTGAAGACAAAGACCTCATCCTTGGCGACCTTTGCCGCCGGGGTCGGACTCTGACCTGCCTCGACCGCTGCGGACTGCAGGGCCGCTTCGATGGCCGACTGCTGGGGCTTGGGCGCGGCAGCGGCCTCCGGCTTGAGCTGGGGAGGTGTTGGCGCCTTGGCCTGCGGGGCTGGGGCCGGGGCCACGGAAGTGGGCCCCTGCTTCAGTTTGTCGAAGAATTCAAGTTCCTCTCCTTTCAGGACTTCCTCATTCTTTTCCGTCAGCAGCGGAAAGTCTTCGGGGAGCACCTTCTGGGCCATCTCCATGGCCATTTTTTCGGGCTGGTAGCCGCGCCCCACGATGATGCCAAGAATGAATGACCAGGCCATGCCGATAACCACAAGCACGGCCAGCGACAAAAAACCCGACAGACCAAGCTGAAAACTGAGCTTGTTCTTGTCTTTTTTTTTGGTGGTGCTTGATTTGCGTGTAATCATGATGCTGTGAAGTCCGATTGCTCTACATGCGCTCGGGCGCGTTCACTCCCAGCAGATCAAGACCGGCTTTGAGCACCCCGGCCACGGCCTGGAAAAGAAGAATGCGGGCCTGCAGCAGAGCCTGGTCGTCCCCGGACAGAATGTGGTGCACAGTATAATATCGGTGAAGAAGTCCCGCAAGTTCCATCAGGTAGTAGCTGACGTGATGCGGCGAGAGGGTCCGGGCGGCCAGTTCCAGTGTGTCCTCGAAGGCGTCCAGGGCTTTAAGCAGGGCCTTGTCCTCGGGGGTGGTCAGGAGCGCCATGAGCGCGCCCGACGGTTCGGGCAGGGCCACTCCCTGTTCCTCGGCCTTGCGCATGAGCGAACTGATGCGGGCGTGGGCGTACTGCACGTAGTAGACCGGGTTGTCCATGGACTGCTGTTTGACCACGTCGAGGTCGAAATCCAGGTGCGAGTCGCTCTTGCGCGAGAGGAAGATGAAACGCGCCGCGTCCACGCCCACCTCGGCGCAGACATCGGCCAGGGTCTCGAACTTGCCGGCGCGGGTGGACATGGCAATCTGCTCGCCGCCCTGGATCAGGTTCACAAGCTGCACCAGAATGACCTGCAAGGATTCGCGGTCCTTGCCCAGGGCCTCGATGGCAGCCTTCATGCGCGGCACGTAGCCGTGGTGGTCCGCGCCCCAGATGTCGACCATCATGTCGAAGCCGCGAGCGATCTTGTTGTCATGGTAAGCAATGTCGGAGGCGAAATACGTCAAAAGACCGTCGGATTTTCTGAGCACGCGATCCTTGTCGTCGCCGTGGTCCGTGGACCGAAACCACAGCGCGCCGTCTTTTTCATAGGCCCGGCCTTCGGCCAGGAGACGGCTCAGGGATGCCTCGACCTGGCCGCCGTCGACCAGGCTCTTTTCCGAGAACCAGTGCTGGTGTTCGACGCGAAAATCAACGAGGTCCTGCTTGATGCCGCTTAAGATGTCCGTCATGCCGCGCTCGTAGCACAGATCCAGAGCCTCTTCCTCGGGCAGGTCCAGCAGGGCCTTGCCCTTTTCGGCCAGGAGGGCGGCGGAGATGTCTTTAATGTAGTCGCCGCGGTAGCAGTCCTCGGGGAAGGGGATTTCGATGCCACAGGCCTGCTGGTAGCGGACCCACACGGCCAGTCCCAAAAGGCGCATCTGGCGTCCGGCGTCGTTTAAATAGTATTCCGTCTCGACCTCGTGCCCGGTGAAGCGCAGGATGCGGGTCAGGCTGTCGCCCACGGCCGCGCCGCGTCCGTGCCCGATATGCAGGGGGCCGGTGGGGTTGGCGGACACGTATTCGACCTGCACCTTGCGGCCCTGGCCGACATTGATGCGGCCGAAGTCAGCGTTGTTTTCCAGGGCTGCCAGGGCCACTTCCTGCCAGAAGACGGGCTTGAACGTGAAATTGATGAAGCCCGGCCCGGCGATTTCGATGTCCTCGATCTCGGGGCACATGGCCAGCAGTTCGGTTTTCAGAGCCTCGGCCACGGTGCGCGGGTTCTGGCCTTTTTCCTTGGGCATGACCATGGCGATGTTGGTGGCCATGTCGCCGTGCTGTTCGCTCTTTGGGGCCTCGATGGTGGTCTTGGCCGGAAGGGCCTGCCCTTTGGCGGCCATGAGTGCGGTCAATTTTTCAGAAATATAGTTTTTGGCTTTCATGCCAGAGTCTCCTCAAAGGCTAACGGCGTGTTCAAGAGTGCTGACGGACAGGGTCTGGGCCCCGTCGCGGTCTTTCAATATTTGGGAAATCATGCGCGACAGGGCGCCCTTGGGGCCCAGTTCAATAAAGGAGCGCATGCCATCGGCATACTGGTTTTCGATGATCTGGGTCCAGTACACGGACGAGGTCATCTGGCGCTTCACGGTCTCTTTTAATACCCGGGCGTCTGCTTCGGGCCTGGCCGTGACGTTCAGATAGACGGGGGTTTGCGGGTCGCGCCAATCCAGCTTGTCCATGAATTTCGCCAGCTCGTCTCCGGCTTCGCTCATGTACGGAGAATGGAACGCGTTGCTGACCGGCAGGACCAAGGCCCGGCCTTTCAGGGGTTTGACCCCCGCGCAGACATGGTCCACGGCCTGCGCATGTCCGCTGATCACGAACTGGCCCGGCGTATTGTAGTTGGCGATGCGGATTTCCTGACCGGTCAGGCTGGCGGCGGCTGCGACCAGTTCTTCGACCTTGGCCTGGTCGAGCTTCAGGATGGCGGCCATGCGGCCGTCCTTGTTCACCGCCTCATCCATGAGCCTGCCGCGCAGGCAGACCAGCTCCAGGACGTTGTCCAGGGAAAGGACCCGGGCCGCGAACAGGGCCGCGAATTCACCCAGGCTGTGCCCGGCCATTCCTGCGGGGCTCAGCTTTTCGGCCACAAAACACCACAGGTTCATATTGACAACAGTCAAGGCGGGTTGCAGATTCCGCGTCACCGCCATGGCGTTTTCGTCACCGTCCCAATATATTTCTCGTAGCGGCAAGCCGCTGAAACGTTCCGCTTTTTTCCACAAGTCCATGGCCTCGGACCAGTGCTCGGCCAGATCCCGGCCCATGCCGGGCTCTTGAGACCCCTGGCCGGGAAAAACTATACTTTGCATGCTCATGTTTCCTCCAATCAAAAAACTGTGCTGCTTGTATCCGCAGCACCCCCGCAGGTAAAGGGGAAATCCCCCACGGGGAGCGCCCCGCCTCGGGCAAGGAACGCCCATGAACCCTAATCCTGACGCAGATCAGGTCGCCAGTTCGGCCGCGCGGCTTGGCCGCGTCCTCTCAGCCGAAGAGGCCCGCCTCTTGACCGTGTACCTTGGCCTTTTGGTCAAATGGAACAGTCGCATGAACCTGGTCGGCCCCGCGACGTGGCCCGAAATTCTGGAGATCCTGATTCAGGATTCCTGGCATCTGGCCGACCTGCTGCAGACCCTCGCGCCCCAGCCGGGGCAGACTCTGGACCTTGGCGCGGGAGCCGGACTGCCGGGTATTCCGCTGCGTGTCTTTTGGCAGTCCGGCGAGTATTATCTGGTGGAACCCCGGCAAAAACGCGCCATCTTCATGGAGCAGTCGGTTGCGCACATGAAGCTGCCGCGCACCAAGGTCATCTGCGGCCGCATGGAGGCATTGCCTGCGGCCCGCCGTCAGGCGGATCTGATCGTCAGCCGCGCCTTCATGCCCTGGAAAACGCTGCTGGCCGAAGTCCGGGGGTACCTTGCGCCGCAGGGACGGGTGCTGGTCATGAGCAACGAAACGTCCGACGAATCCGTGGAAGGCTATGCGCTGGAGCAGGTTCTGGACTATACGGTAGCCGGAAAGAAGCGCTTCTTGCGGTTATTCGTTCTTGGCGGGGAAGGCATCTGAAAGATTGGGCATGAGCAGGCGCGTGGCAACCTTGTCGACCTCTTCGGCCAGGTCCATGAAGCGTTCGAGATATTCAAGAATCTCGATCTTACGGTCCTCGGCGGAGTAGCCGTAGTCTTCCTCCAGTTGGCCGGAGGTCAGGTATTCTTCGAATTCGTTCAGGAATTTTTCACTCAACATAGGGCCTTCCTTGGACATGCGGGTTCAACCGGCCCTAACTGCCACAAGAGCTGCATATGGTCAAAGAGCCCGCACGGGGGTTTTCAAAAACTCGATTGCGCTAGGAGAATTGGAATTTTAGCCTGAAAAATTTTGTTGCGGCTTGAGGTTCAGACCTTGAATTTCGATAAGTTCTTCATGCATCGGCTTACAAACAGTTTCATCATCGTGACCTGCCGGGATTCTTCGGACCAATCAATTCTTGAGGGTTTATTAGCAGGCTCCCTCAACGACGAAAGAAAAAAACTGTTCGTGACTTCAGGCACGCTGCCTCCCCAAAATTGGACCTGGTGCCTGTTGCAGGGCACATGCCTGGATCCGGATTCACTGGATTTCAAGAAGAAGGCTCTGGTCGGCAGCTTCATTGGGCGAACATGCTTACGTAACTCGAATAAACCGACTTCAACGTCTCGGGAAAGCCCAAAGCCACTGAAGGCCTCTTCCACATGCTCCTGGGCAATCGTCTTGACGCCATCCTCGCCAACGAACTGGTTGCCAGAAAGGTGATCGAAGAACAGGACATCGGCGGAAAAGTCTACTCGCACACCCTGAGATGCGAACCGCTCTACGCGCTCTTTACTCAACGCTTCATGAGGGACAATCTAGGATTTCTCGAGCGCTTCAACGCCGTTCTCGCCGAATATGAAGCGCTTCATTCCCGCGACTTGTGAACTCAATCCTGCGGTTACGCCCACGACCCCCTGTCGCCCGTAAATATAAAATCGCTCCAGCATCACTCTTTCCGACCTCAATGATCGTGTTTGATCTCGTGGACAAAATGCATGCATGGTTGTAACATCGTGCATGAAATGTTCTCTTTGGTCGCGTCATTGTTCGAATAACAAGATTATAGGAGGTTCCATGGTCACGAAACAAAGAACTCGGCTTTTTCTGTCCTGCATTGCCTGCGTGGCGATGATCGCGGTGTGTGCAACAGTGTTTGCATCCGAACCGCTGAAGCCGATCATGAAGAAGCCTATGCATGTCAAGCCTGGTGCTTCTCAAGCAGTGGAGATTGCTCCGACAGGCAAGGATCTCATGCGCAAAACCTCCGCTGCTGACCTGATTTCCCCTAATCAGTTCATCAGCATTCATGCCGCAGGAATGACCGAGACCTCAAGCTCCTTTGCTGGCGACTGCCTGTGCTGTTTCAAGCAGGGCTACATGGGCATGAAGAAGGCCATGTGCTATGTCCGCAATGTCGGCAATGGCCCCTCTGTTCCGTGTCAGGCCAAGCTTACGTGGGTCGACAGGAACAATGCCCCCCAGGAAGCGGTCATGGATATCCCCACCCTCTCGCCGTTCAGTTCCGGCTTGGCCGGTTCGGAAGAATTCCTTTTGTTCGAGTTTCCTGAAGAGCAGTATTTCAAGATAGACCAGCCCGTCACATTGCATATCGATTTTACAAATCAGGTCGCTGAGTCCAAAGAGGACAACAACTCCGTGTCCTTTGTCTGGAGCAATTTCTACCAGCAGCACTCGCACGAGTTCGATTCCTGTCCGCAATAGGGCCGCTTGACCGCCCCTTGCCTTCACGCCTTGCCGGTGCATGCACCGGCAAGGCAAGTCCTGGGAGGAACAGAGCGCAGGCAATACTCCCCTTGCCTTCGTCCCATTCCGATTTGACTTACCTCCGATCGAAGCCACAACTAAATTTTTCAGGTTATCATTTTCGCTTTTATTGAATAACAAGATATTATTTATGTAAATTTGTGTCGCTTATTGACTTGTTTTTTAGAGATCATCTGGATTAATTTTCTCTAATTTACATTTATTTTATTGCGTTGATTAGATAGTTTGGTGTGAAACATAAATTTATTATTGGTACATGCTGGAAATGTCGCGTTCATCCCGCAGAATTTCCAAGCATACCCGTACCACCTCCGGATCAAAATGCACGCCCGTCTTTGATTTCAATTCGACTATGGCCGCCTCAAGGCCCAGACTCGCCCGGTATGGGCGATGTGAACTCATGGCATCGAGAACATCAGCCACAGCGATGATGCGCGCCTCCAGCAGGATTTCTTCGCCCTGAAGCCGTTGCGGGTAGCCGGAGCCGTCGAGGCGTTCGTGATGTTGAAGGATGATATCGCTTAGGGGCCAATCGAGCTGCACATGTTTGAGGATGTCGGCGCCAACTTCGGGGTGCATCTTGATGACGTTGAACTCCTCCTTTTTCAACATCCCTGGTTTGTTCAGGAAGTCAGATGGAACAGCAACCTTGCCGATGTCGTGAAGCATCCCGGCGATGCGCATGGCATCGATCTGGTCTTGAGGGAAATTCATTTTCTTCGCGATGCGACAGGAGATTTCTGCCACATGCTTTTGATGACCGGCAGTATAGGGGTCGCGGACTTCAAGGATGGTGGAAAATCCCAAAATGACACCTTCCATGGCTTTCTTGAATTTCTTCAAGGAATGCAATTCCTTGCTGGTCTGTACCAATTCGTACTGCTCCAGGGCCTCAAGAAGGACCGACTGCAGCTGCTCGGAAGGGCACGGCTTGGTGACAAAACGGAAGATGGCGCCGCGGTTCACGGCATTGAGGGCGTTATCCATGTCGGCGTGTCCGGTCAGCAGGATACGCACCGTTTCCGGGATCAGTATTTTGACTTTTTCCAGGAGTTCCACACCATCCATGCCCGGCATTTTCAAATCCGAGATGATGACCTTGAACGTGTCTTCGGTGGCTATAGCCTTCAGCGCCTGCTCCCCTCCCTGGGCGATGGACACGTCAAAGTGTGGGGAGAGCTGTCTGCGGTAGGAGTCAAGTACTGCCTGATTGTCGTCAACAAAGAGTATTTTGTCGCGCATGGTTTGTCTCCCGGATCATTTGGAGGTGCTCAGTGGAAGGCTCATGACGAATGTGGTTCCCTTTCCTGGGATCGAGGAGAAGGTGAGATCTCCATCGTGTGACTTGATCACGGAATAGATAGTGGCCAGACTCATGCCGATGCCCTCGCCGACATCCTTCGTGGTGAAAAAAGGTTCCAGGATGCGGCTCTGTATTGATTCCGGAATTCCGCCACCCTCATCATGGATCGTGAAGTAAACGAATTTTTCATCGGCAGAGGTGGAGATAGTGATGTGACCACGTGGGTTGTTGATTTTCATGGCATCCACCGCGTTGAGAAACAGACCGAATTGGCAATGGCTGATGTCGGCTTTTCGGCACCACACCTCTGGGGATTCCGGTGTCAGGTCCATGATGATGGTGATGTCCGTGTTGCCTTGCGCACGTCCCAGAGCGACGCAATCCCGCGTCATCTGATTGAGGTCGCACAAGGATAAACCTGAAGCGCCATGCGGGGCTAGGCGGAGCATGCTCTGAACGATCTCCGCGATATGACTTACTCCGTTCAGGTTGTCCGATATGGCCTGGGGAATATCCGCCAGCAGATCCGCGCCTGGTTCGGTTCCGGGGCGCGTGAGGATTTCGAAGGCCGACTGGAGGAAGTGCAGATTGTTGGTGAGATACTGCAGTGGTGTATTGATTTCATGGGCCAGGCCGCTGGCCATCTGTCCCAGGGCTCGTTGTTTTTGATGCTGAAGCGCCTGTTGCTGGCTTTTGATCTGGTTGGTCAGGTCCTGATACGTGCCGCAGATGGTCTTGGAGGTGCTTGAGTGCGTGGTCGAAGGGCCGAGCACAATATGCAACACGCGTATGCTGCTTGCGGAGGAAATCCGAATGTTTACTCCGGAGGTGATGCCGTTCAGAGATTGTTCCCACGCCTCTTCGAATTTCGGGCGATCAACGGGAATGACGCAGGCACGCAACGTTTCGAAGAGTTGGGAGTTGTCCAGCGATGAAAGTCCCAGCAATTCAGGGAGGCTGTCGGACGAGTAACCGCGTCGGGTTGTCTGGCTCCATTCGAAGGATGCCATTTTCGTGCTGGCCTGGGCGTGGGCAAGATGATGGTTGATGAATTTGAGGCGGTCCAGAATCTGCGAATTGTGCAGGCTCAGCGCCGCGAATTCGGCAAAGGTGGTGGCGATTCGGATGTCCCTTTCATCGAATCCTCCGGCCTTGTTGGCAAGACCGAGCAGACCTTGGGCTTTTCCTTCCAGAAGCAGCGGGGCGAAGAGCACGTTCTCCATGGGACAATGGCCGTCAGGCATGAATGCTTTCCACCGGCTGGAGTCGAAGTCGTTGTCGAACACTGTGCGCTGTTCGCGGTAGGCGACCTCGCGCAGTCCGCGGATGGGCATGGGGAGTTTGGGGTCCACCGTGCAGCGCAGTCCGCCGCTGTCCAGAAACAGGAGTTCATTTTCCCGGCCATCGGGAGAGAGCAGGGCGACGTACCCGGCTTGGGCGTTGATAAGTTTTTTGCAACGGTCGAAAATGCTCCGTGCGGCCGTGTTGAAGTCCTGATATTCGAGAATGTCCCGAGCTCCGGCCAGGAATTCGTTCACTTCCCGGGCATGCTGCAGAGCCTGATCCATGCTTTTCTTGAGAAGTAAGCGCTGGCGGTGCATTTCTGCGAAGATGCTTACCTTGGCCTTCAGTATATTTGGGTCAAAGGGTTTGAAGATGATATCCACGCAATGAGATTCAAACCCCTGGTCGGTCAGATGCTTGTTTTCGTTCAGTGCTGTGAGAAAGATGATGGGAGGAGTCTCGCTACCCATTTGTTCGTGCAGGCGCTTGGCTGTTTCAAGTCCGTCCATGTCGGGCATAAGGATGTCAAGAATAATGGCCCCGAAATTTCCTGATACAGCCTTTTCAATCGCCTCTAATCCGGAAGTGGCGATCTGGGGGATTATTCCTGGCAGCTTGGCGACAAGTCTGCTGGCGACCAGAAGATTGGTTTCGTTGTCGTCGACGATCAGGATTTGTACATCTTGAGTGTTCATGGCTGATATCCTTGACCAATCGAGTTTGAGGATGTTTCATTTTCAGTCTGGGGAAACGTGATTGTGAAGGTTGTGCCCTCTCCTTCGACGGAGGTGAACGAGATGGAACCGTTATGCTTGCTGACGATGTCGTGGGCGATGGCCAACCCCTGCCCCGTACCCTTGCCCACTTCTTTGGTGGTGAAGAATGGGTCGAAAATCTTGTTCTGGATGAAAAGTGGTATCCCCGTGCCGTTGTCCTCAATGGTAATGATGATGTCGCGCCCGGAGCATTTTGAGGTCACTTTGATGAGCCCGCCGATTTTGCCGTCAGTATGCCGCTGGGTGTTGGCATGGGCCGCGTTGACGAGGATGTTCAGGAGCAGCTGGTTGATGTCTCCGGGGTGGCAGTAGAGCATGGGAATGTCTTCCGCAAGGTCCATTTCCATCTGTGAGGAGTACTTCCATTCGTTGCGGGAGACTGTAATGGCGCTTTGTATGCTCGAATTCACGTCGATGAAGCTTTTGCTTTCCCCGCCGGGATGGGAAAAGCGCTTCATGGCCCGGACAATGGCTGCGACCTGTTCGATGCCTCCGCTGGAATCTTTTATGGCGTCGTTCATCTCCGCCATGACGTTGGTCGACTGAAGGTTGTCCCACGTCTCTCTGGCCTGCTTCAGCAGGATTTTCTGTTGCTCCGGCGATTCCTCCGCGGAGGCCTGGGCAAAGAGCGCAAGGAGTTCCGCCAGGTGCGCATTCATCTCTGGGCTATGTACTCAAGATTTCCGCCGATGTACTGGATGGGGGTGTTGATCTCGTGGGCGATGCCCGCCGCCAGCTGTCCGACGGATTCCAGTTTTTGGGCCAGGACCAGACGGCGCTCCAGTTCCTTGCGCTCGCTGAGGTCGAAGATGATCTCCACGTTGTGCGGCACTCCGTCGATCTCGGCGGTCAGAACGTTTTTGAGGATGGGGATGATCTGTCCGCTGGGCAGTTTCAGTTTTTTTTCTCGGTTTAAAATCTTGCTTCCGTAGAGGGGACAGTATTTCCCCGGACTTTCGAGTTTGTCCGGGCAGATCAGGGTGCAGCACGAGGCGCCGATGATTTGTTCTCTGGGAATGCACAGCAATTCTTGTCCGATCACGTTCGTTTCCGTGATGACATAGCGCTTGGGGTCCACGTAGAAAACGGCAGCGCCGAGGCCGTCCAGAATGGATTGCAGCAGTTCGTGGCTGTCACGCAGCCGTTTTTCATCTTTCTTGCGTGCGGTCATGTCTCGCACAAGGCTCAGGAGTGCCTTGGCGCCTTCGAATTCAATCAACCGAATCCGGATTTCGGTAGGGAAGATTACCCCTGAAGCGGTCATGTGTTCCGAATCGACCGACAGTTTCTCCATTTGCGTGGCCTGTAGCAGCCGGGACTTAAACGCCAGGGCTTGGTGCGGTGGAAGCAGTTCCTGCGCGTTCATTTGCAGGATTCTTTCGCGGTGGTATCCGTATTTTCTGATTCCGGTATCGTTCATGTCCAGAATGCGGCCGTCGAGGCCGACCAGCATGATGATGTCTGCGGCACTGTCGAACAGGGTGCGGTAATTCGCCTCGGATTGCGCCAGGGCCGTGTTGGCGCGTTGAAGATCCTGGGTTCGGTCGAGCACCCGCTGTTCAAGGGTGGCGTATGCATCCTGCAGTTGTCGTTCGATCTTCCTGCGTTCGGTGATGTCCCGGATGACGCCGACGGTTCCGATGAAGTTTGTCTGTTTTTCTTCTGTTTGGAGTGTGTGGAGCCCCGCGCTGTTGATCTCTGCCTCGATCTTTCCATCGAGGGAGTTCAGCAGGCCGAGTGCTGAACGATCAGGTGCCTTGGGAACGAGGCGAACGACAAGGGCCGTGGTCTTGCGGTCCTCGGCGCGGCGTTCGTCCACGAGTTTGGGGGCTCCTGTCTCTCCTGTCTTTTTGCCCGCCAGGGGAGGGAGCAGCGTTTCGCGATCGATGCCCGTCGCATCGGCGGGACGGATGAGCGAAGAAAAATGTCGTCCGAGGAGTTCGACCGGAGTGTACCCGAGCCGCTGCACGGCCTCATTGATAAAGGTGAAAAGGCCTTCCGGACAGATGCGGTAGACGATATCGGGGATGGTTCGCACCAGACTCTCAAAACGGGCTTCGGAGGCGTGAAGTTCTTCAATGTTGCGAGCAAGTTCAAGATTGGCAGTGCTCAGCGAGGCCGTGCGCAGCTGGACCAGTTCTTCCAGGTGGTCTCGGTGCCGCCGCAGTTCGGCCTCGGAATTCCGCAGATCCTTGGTGCGGGCTTCGACACGATCGTCCAGTTCCAGGGTCAACTGCAGAAGCTCGGAGCTGGTCTTGTCCAATTCCTCGAGGGTAGTCTGCAATTGGCGTCGCAGGAGGTCGAGTTCATCCTTGCATTGCGGATTTTTTACGTGTGTGGAATCAGACATGGTCGGTCCCGTTTTTTGGGTGATCATTTCGCGTGTCCCGGACGACCAAAACCGTTGCGTCATCGTTTGTCCGGGAGTGAAAATTGAGAATATGCGCGGCAATTGCCTGGGCGGAAGGCGCGCTGAGAAGCTTGTGGTCGGGGCTTGACCAGCTTGAGCTGATTCCGTCGGAAATGATGACCATAGTCAGTTCACCGCTCCATGTGATCGTGACGGGAGCGACGGGCGGACTCTCCACGCCGATTATGCCTCTGCGGGGCACAAAAGACCCTTGCGGACTGCCTGCAGGAAAGCGCACTTCGACGTTCCCTGTCCCTGCCAATTCCATGCTGCGGCGTTGCCAGTCGATGCGGGCCAGGGTCATGGCCACCCCTCGGGTTCCGCGGCAGATTCTGGAGGTGCCGGTGAAAATTTCGCGCAGCCCGAGATGGGCATGCCGTGTCACATAATTCTTTGCCGAGCCGGAGGCCTTGGCCGCGAATTTTCCGTGCCCGAGTCCGTCGATGACTCCCACCAGGACGCATGCGCCGTCCCTGAGGATTACGGAGGCGTCTCCGTTCTGAAGATATCCCGTACAGGGGCGGGACGCCACGCCAATGTCAAGGGGACTGGACATGTGTTCCGAACTGACGGGCAGGGCCCGGAAACAGCTCACACAGGTGCCCCCCCCGGATGCGCGCGGAGAGATGATGTCCAGACTGTCCATCAGCCGCTGTACGGTGCCCAGGCCGCACCCCAGGGAGGATCGGCTGGTGGTTCCGTCCGTGATGCTTGCAAGGGGGGTGGCCATGCCTTTTCCATCATCCTCGGCCACAAGCCTTATGCCCGTTTCGAGCCTATCAAGGCGAGTGTCCACGGTGAGGACTCCTCCCTGGGCGTGCAGGACCATGTTCATGGCCAGTTCTGTAGCACACAACTCGATCTCATGCGCCGCGGATTCCTCAAACCCCGCGTTTAGAGCCATGAATCCGGCCGTTCGGCCTGCTTCGTAAACATCGACGCTTGAGTCTATCTGTAGATATTTTTTGCACCGTGCGTGCTCTGATGATTGGCGTGCATTTTCTTCCTGCATGAGTTCTACGCCCGGTATTTGCGAATCGTGACCTTGGTGCCGATCCCGACAGTCGAGACGATTTCCATCTCGTCCATGAGTCGCTTGGTTCCCGGCAAGCCCAGGCCAAGACTTCGCGATGTGCTGAAGCCAGGCTGTAAAGCCTGGTTCACGTCGGCGATGCCGGGGCCCTGGTCCTCGAAAACCAGTTCTATGCACTGTCTGCCGTGATCATAGAGCACCTGCCAACGCATCTCGCCGCTCTTCGCGTATCTGTATACGTTGCGCGCCAATTCCGAAGCCGCGGTCACAATGCGGGTTGTGTCCGTGTCGCCGAACGCGCACTCCCGGCAGCATTGGCGAACCTGCTGGCGTACTGAGACGAGGCCGCTCTCGTCCAGAATGTCTACTTTTCCTTTCACGTTGGCGATGTGCGAATCCATCAGTTCTTCTCGTTTTTCGGCCCGTTTTTTTCCAGAATCTCGAAGGCGCGGTCAACATTCAGAGCCGCTTGGAGGTTGTCCAAGGATAGTCCGAGCTGCGTTGCGGTGATGGCAACGCCTACCTGCATCCCGGCGAAGATGGTCCGTCCTCCCATGAGTGCGACCATCTGTGCAGTTTCGATGATGGTGCGGGCAAAATAGGAGTCGAGGGTGTTGACTTGGGAAAGGTCGAGAATGACGCCTTTGGATTCGTATTTTTCCATGGCCTGCAACAGGCTGCTTTGCAGGATGGTGACGGAGCGGTCATCCGGGTCCCCGGGGATGGTGACAAGCAGAATGTCGCGAACTTTGACCACGGATATGTTGTTGATGATCATGACGCGCTCTCCGCGTTGTCGGTTAAGAAATGTATGCCGCGACCGGTCTTGCCCAGAGCCAGTTCCAGACCCTGAGCCAGACTGTTTCTGGTCTCCATGTTTCGCATGTCGATGCCCAATCGGGCCATGGTTGCGGCGATGGCCGGGCTGATGCCGGTGATGATGATCTCCGCCCCCAGCATGCGCGCGGCGCAGATGGTGTCGAGCAGGGCCTGGGCCCCCAGAGTGTCCACTTCCGGCACGCCGGTGAGGTCGATGATGGCCAGAGGCGACTGTGTGGTGGTGATTCCGGTCAGCAGGCGTTCCATGAACTGCTGGACGCGCTGGGGGGTTAACGTGCCGATAAGCGGGGCCACCATGATCCCTTCCCAGATGCGGATGATCGGAGTGGACAGTTCGAGAATGGCCTCGGCCTGTCGCTGTAACCGTAATTCGGCGTCTTTGATATGGGTTACGTCAATGGCCATTTCGTAGCGCACGATCCGGCCGTCGGGCCAGGGAATGGCCTTGTCGATGCACCGATACCAGTTTTTGGTCTTGGTGTTCTGGAACTCCCAAATATACGACCTGTCTTTGTATTCCCCCTGGATGATGGAGTTGGTGCAGAAGGGGCAGGGAGTGTCGCGATTTTGCAGGACCTTGTGGCAAAGCTGGCCGACTCCTCCTCCGAAAGCGTCTGTCATGGCCTTGTTCATGTACAGCAGTTCATAGGTGTCCATGTCCGCAATATAGATAACTTCGTTGATGCCGTCGAAAATGGAGGAAAACATCTGCTGACTGCGTTCAAGCTTCCGCTTGCTGGCCGTAAGCTCCTTTTCCAAGAGTTTGAGTTCGATCATGTGTGACAGCCGAAATGCGACGATGTCGAGGAGTCTTCGTTCCTCCTTCAGGAAGGGCCCTTCGTCCTGTACCGGGCGTTCCTGGGAATAGAAAATTTCGATGTATCCCTGGCCGTGGCCGTTGAAGACAAGTTCCGCGCTCTGGCGCCATGGGCTTTCGGCAAACCCGGGGCTGACATGAGTCTGTCCCAGGGAGGTGATCCGTGCGCTGGTGATGTCCGGATATTGCCATCCCGAGGGTAATATCTGCGCCGCCTGGGCAAGGACATCGCCGAGATCCATCTGCGCGTCCTGATACAGGCTGGCTATGGCCGCCAGACAATCGTATTCCTTTTTCCGCTCCGTCAGATCGTGGGCTTGCTTGGCGATTGTCAGGCGTGCCTGTTCCAGTTCTGTGTGCAGGGCCTCGTTTTTCTCTTTGAGGGCGGTCGTAGGGCTCATGCCTTTTTCTCCTTGGGCGCGACGGTCAGTCCGATGCGCTCCAGGGCCACGGCGAAGCCTGCAGACAGAGATGACCGCGTGGTGACCCCGGTGAGATCGATGCCCAGATGTACCAGGGTTTGGGCGATTTCGGGACGAACGCCGGTCAGGATGACTTCCGCCCCAAGGAGCCGACACGCGACGATGGATTCGATGATATGCTGGGCCGTCAGGGTGTCGATCATGGGAACGGCGGTGATGTCCACCAGGGCGACGTCCGAGTTGGTCGCGACGATGGTGTTGAGCAGTCGCTCCGTGAAGAGTCGGGTGCGTTCGCTGTCCATGGTGCCGATGAGCGGGGCGACAACGATGCCTTTCCATATCTGGATGACAGGGGTTGAGATTTCCATGATCTCTCGGGATTGTGAGGCCAACTTGAGCTCATTGCGCTTGCTGTGCAGGGCCTGAACGACCGCTCCGGCAAACGTTTCCACCGCGTGCATATCGGCCTCGTTGTACCCGCCCTCCTTGTTTCCCAGTGAGATGATGCCGGTGACCCTCTCGTTTTGCTTCAGGGGAACACCCAGATAGTTTCTCAGAGGTGGATGGTCTTTGGGCAGGCCGGAACTTTCCGGGTGGCTGCCCGGGTCGTTTGTGAGCAACGTCTGGCCTGTCCGCAGCACATGCCCCCAGATTCCGGTGGGCTCCATATCCGTGATAAGGTCCACAGCAAGGGTGTGGTCCAGCCCGCAGTTGTCCCAGCCGGGGTTGCTCATGGCCATTGTGTCGAATCGACCCATGGGATTGAGTTCACCAATGAATCCGAATTGGCTCGCAGTGAGTTTTTCTGCTTCATTGAGGCAAGCCAGGGCCAAATCGCGTTCTGAAAAGCAGGTCAGGGCTTGCAGGAAAATCCGGTTAACAGCTTCAAGCACTTTTTTTTCTTCAATTGTGTCGGCTGGTTTATCTTTTCTTGCCATGAGATTATCCCTCGGTGATGGGCTGCTTCTACAGGTGATGGAAAGAATATACAGTGATTAATAATTAAAATAGTACTGTAACCAATGTTTTTCGATCAAATCGGATGGATGGAGATGATGTTCAATCTGAGAATTCCCGGTTTTTTCCTGTAAAATCTACAGGTGTGAACGGTGCAATGGATTGCATGTCTCCCCATTGATCATGAATACTAAGCACCCATGTATTCAGAAGTTCCTCTTGCTCCTGCGTTTTGATAAGTTGTGCATTCAGTGTGAATCGGCATGCAATAATGACCCACCTCTCGCGGTAATCGGCATCGAAAATTGACCGTCTCCGGCAAGCCCTTCAAGGTCGTTCGACTGAACGCCATGGAGGGAAACGAGGAGATGCT
>Ga0180007_10000487_pt1 | contig 67170 bp, 55 predicted proteins | sample MM_PC_MetaG_FD_121122 | JGI IMG/M metagenome (GOLD analysis project Ga0180007, IMG submission 121122) | Groundwater microbial communities from the Aspo Hard Rock Laboratory (HRL) deep subsurface site, Sweden - MM_PC_MetaG | ecosystem: Environmental > Aquatic > Deep subsurface > Groundwater... | reverse complement strand
TCCGAGGACCCGTATCCTCGCTCCCTCGAGCGGCTGGAGCGGATGGCCGCCGTCGACCTGGCCATGGTCCACGAGGCCGTGGCCGCCTACCTGGAGCACGACGAGGCGAGGGCGCGCGCGGCGGCCGCTCGCGACGACGAGGTCGACGCCGAGCATAAGGCCTTCGTGCAGGAGGTCCTCGCCTACCTCGCCGAGAATCCCGGCAAGGCCCAGCAGGCGACCAAGCTGATCGCGACGTCCAGCTTCCTCGAGCGCCTGGGCGACCACGTCACAAACCTATGCGAGGCCGTGGTCTTCATGCTGACAGGCGCGCATACCGAGCTAAACGAATAGGAGCGGCGCCATGGCGAAAGCCTCGATACTCGTCGTTGAGGACGACCCCGACATCAGGGAGCTACTCGCCTATACCCTCGGCAAGGAGGGCTACGAGGTCCTCCAGGCCCCGAGCGGGGAGGCGGGACTCAAGGCGATAGAGGAGAGGAAGCCCGACCTCGTCGTCCTCGACGTGATGCTCCCCGGCATGGACGGCCTCGAGCTGCTCCGCAGGGTCAAGGCCGACCAAGGCGCGCGGGCGGCGGCCGTCATCATGGTGAGCGCCAGGGGCGAGGAAACGGACGTCGTCGCGGGCCTCGAGCTGGGCGCTGACGACTACGTGACGAAGCCCTTCAGCCCCCGGGTGCTCGTCGCCAGGGTCAGGACCGCGCTCCGGCGCGCGTCCGCCGTCCCGAAGGAAGCGGAGGACGACGCGCTCGCCATAGGCGACTTCCGCCTGGACCCCGGCCGGCACGAGCTGCGCATAGCGGGCCGGCTCGTAGACCTGTCGGCCACGGAATTCGCCATTCTCGAGCGGCTCGCCAGGGCCCCTGGCCGCGTATTCACGCGCTCGCAGATAATAGACCGCGTGCGCGGCCGCGACTATCCCGTCACCGATCGCTCTATAGACGTGCAGGTCCTGTCGATACGCAAGAAGCTCGGCGACCGCGCCGACCTCGTGGAGACCGTCAGGGGCGTCGGCTACCGCTTCAAGGACGAGTGATGCGCCGCGCCCGACTCGCCGAGCGGACCTTCGCAGCGCTCATCTCCATATCGGCGGCGGCGATCGTCTTGATGGCGGCGGCGTCCGCGCTCTCCATGAGGCGGCTGTATTCCGAGGCCACGCTGTCCGCCCTCGCCCAGAGCGCCGCCGCCCTGGCCAACGCCGCGCAAGCCGTCGGCCAGGGCGGCCAGGCCCTCGACGCGTTCTGCGACCGGGCCGCGGCGGGCACCGGCCTCAGGGTGACGGCCATAGCGCCGGACGGATCGGTGCTCGGCGATTCGGGCTCCGATACCGGCGCCATGGACAACCACGCCGGGCGCCCGGAGATAGCCTCGGCCCTACGCGGCCAGGCGGCCACGAGCATGCGTCCCTCGCCCACCCTGGGCATTACGATGGCCTACGCGGCCGCGCCTATCCTTTCCGGCGACGCCGTCACCGGCGTGGTACGCATAGCGATGGGCGCCCCCGAGCTACGGGCGGGCATGGCGCCGTTCATAGCCGCGTTCGCGGCGGTGGCGGCGGCGATGATAGCGGCCATGGCGGCGGCGAGCGCCCGCATCGGCGCGTCGGTAGCGAGGCCCATGGGCGCCCTTCAGGACACGGCCAAGGAATGGTCGGCCGGCAGGCTCGACCGCCGCGCCAGGCGCTTCGACGACCCCGAGCTCGGCCCCTTAGCCGACACCATGAACGCCATGGCCGCCGAGCTCGCCGATAGGGTCGTCGCCATGGAGAGCCAGAAACGGGAGCTCGAGGCCATACTCGACGGGATGGGCGAGGCGGTAATATCCACGGACGAGAACCTCGTCATAAGGCTCGCCAACCCCAAGGCCAGGGAACTGCTCGGCAGGGCCGGGGACGAGGAAGGGCTCGAGGGGCGCGGCGTCCTTAAGGCCTGCGGGAGCGTCGCCCTCGACGAGATGGCCAGGCGATGCGCCTCGGGCGGCGTCCGTGAAGAGGCCGAGATAACGCTGTACGGAGAGGGGACCAGGTACCTTTGGACTAACGCCGCGCCGCTCCCGCTCGGCGAGGGCCGTTCCGGCGTCGTGATAGTCCTCAACGACATAACCAGGCTCAAGCGCCTGGAGCGCGTCCGCAAGGATTTCGTCGCCAACGTCTCGCACGAGCTGCGAACGCCCATAACGCTCATCAAGGGCTTCATCGAGACGCTCGAGGACGTCAGAGACCCGGCCGAGGCCAAGCGATTCCTCGGCATAGCCGGGCGGCATGCCGACAGGATGACGTCGATCATAGAGGACCTGCTCACGCTCGCCAGGCTCGAGGGCCCCGAGCGCGGCGGCGTCGAGGCCTCCAGGGTCGACGCCCTGCGCGTGATGGAACGCGCCGTCGAGTCGATAGGCGACGTTCCCGCTTCCAAGGGCGTTTCCATACGGCTACGGTCGGAGCCGGGCCTAGCCGTCATGGCTAACGAGGGGCTGCTCGAGCAGGCCCTTTTAAACCTGCTCGACAACGCGGTCAAGTACGGCCCTGAAGGCGGTACGATACGAGTGGAGGCCTCGAGGGAGGCGTCGCCCGGGGGCGGCTTCGCGCGGTTCGCGGTGATCGACGACGGGCCGGGCATACCGGCGCGCGACGTACCTAGGCTTTTCGAGCGATTCTACCGCGTCGACCGGGCCCGGAGCAGGGAACTCGGGGGCACGGGCCTCGGCCTGGCCATAGTCAGGCATATCGCGCTCGCCCACGGCGGCGACGCCTCCGTAGAGAGCAGGGAGGGCTCGGGCAGCTCGTTCATAGTGAGGATACCGCTCTGGACGGGAGACGAGAGCGCGACGGGGGCCGACAGCGTCCAGGCAGCCTCCCCCGACGCGGATACCGCGACCGTTAGCTCGTAGCCTCCCCCCATCCATCGCCTGACGCGTCCCGACGGCAGCTCCAGCGCGGCGCGCCCCTCCGCGTCGGGCGCGGCCGCCCTTCCCCACGGGCTATCCGGGACGAGCGCGCCGGGCAGCCCCGTAAGCCCGACGACCGACTTGGGGGGAGTCCTAAGGTAGTCCGCCCTGAATCGCCTCTCCGCGGCCACGGCCGCCAGGGCCGCGGGCTCCAGGTCCCACGGATCGGCCAGCCTCGACTCCGCCTCCGAGGCCAGGCGCTGCAAGTCTAGGCCGCAGGCCTCGTAGCCGGCCCGGTATAGCGTGGCCGCCAAGGCCGCGGCGAAGCCTCCGGCCGCGCCCGGTCGAAGCGTCCCCTCGGCTGATAGCCCCTGCGGCCAAGCCGCCCCGTACGGCAGGCTCCTCTGAGCGCCGAACGCGGCCCGGCAGAGCACCGCCGCCTCCGAGCCCCTGGGAAGGTCGATGACGGCGATACGCCCTGGCCGCGCGAGCAGCGGGCCGCCCTCGCTCCCGCTCGACACCCAGGTCAGCTCCCACGAGTCGGCGCCGGCCCAGCACGGCGGGAAGGCCGGGAGCTCCACGGGCACCGGCATGCTACCGGCGATGGGCGAGCACGAATAGAGCGTCGCGGCGAGGCAAGCCGCCCGTAAGGCGGTCGCGCTCCACGATCCTAGCGGACTACGCATACTCCGGACACGGCCCCCGGAGCCTACGCGCTTTCGCCGCGGCGAGCGGGGCGGCGATAAGCGCTTGCCTCCCTAGCGGTTTTATTCCATACTAGCCTGAAGATGGAAGAAAACGCGGCGTACACGAATCGCCTCGAACAGGCGTTGCTCGGCAAGATCGAGCGGATGGATACTCAGGAGCTCAAGCAGCTCAAGGACGACTTCAAGCTATTCCAGTCGGCCTATCAGGCTATCTATAACGTGCTCCTCAGGAAGGGGCTCATCATCGAGGACCCGTACAAGTACGAGCTCAAGATCTCGGAGGTGACCACGCCTTCCGAGAGCCCCTTCGCCGAGAGCGATAAGATAGACCAGATGTGCATCAGGCTCTCCCAGTTCGAGTCGTACCTGGATTTCCTCAACAACTACTATCAGTTCAGCGTCGACTTCCTGACGATGGGCCGCATAAAGCGTCTGGCGGCTCTTACTAAGTACTTCGCCTTCACCCAGTTCACCGAGAACAGCCCGCATACCAATACGAGGTACTTCGCCGAGCTGGTCTCCCAGGTCAGGAAGGGGACGGACCCCCTCTCCGCGGGTATCATAAACGAGGGGCTGCTCCAGCTCGAGAAGACGAGCCGTAAGATATTCCAGGCCCTCAAGGACCTGACGCTCATCCATAAGGAGCGCTACAAGCTCGAGCTCAGGCGCGTCGCGGTCGACGGGATGCGACTCGAGCGCGACTACGTCGTTACCCACCAGGACGACGTGATCCGCAAGATACGGCAGAGAGCCACCGAGGCCGCCGGGGACCGGCCCTTCTACCCGGAGCTCGTGGCAGAGGTCCTTGCCGAGGACTACGGCTCCGACGGCGAGAACCTGAAGGACGAGATCCTCAAGCGGCTCGAGGTGGAAGAGGAGAAGGGCAAGGACAAGTCGACGGAGCGCAACTTCAAGACCGTCCTGCTCGACGGCGCGAGGGTGATTATCGGGGTGGGATTCCAGCTCGACGACGCGATCAAGAAGCTCGAGGAGAACCAGTCCCTGCTGGAATCGATGGACAAGTCGTTCATGACCAAGGTCAAGCGTGCGCTCCGGGAGATGTTCGGGAAGAAGGGCGAGCACGTCGTGCACGAGGTAGAGTACCTCGACCCCGTGTCCAGCGAGCGCAGGAACGAGTCGATAGACTTCAGCGCCTTCTGCTTCGAGGCCGCGAAACGCGCCCAGAGCCTCGTCGGCATGATATCCAAGACGAGCGCTCCGTATAAGCGGATGGAAGGCTCCTCCGAGGATATAATCTATAAATTCCTCTCCAAGAGCATAGAGGAACTCCAGGCGTACCATAGGAAGGTCTCGGCGCTCGACGATTTCTTCCTCGGGGCCATAGAGGATCCGGAGTTCAAGGGCCGCGTAAGGAACGTCAAGATCGAGCTAGGGGCCTTGAAGAACGCTATAATCAAGGCTAACCAGAAGAAGCACGAGTATATAGCCCAGAAGGAAGAGCTCGAGCAGATGAAGCGCCTGGGCATCCGGGACGCATGATCGACGCGAAGGCGTAGTCACCGAGGAGCGACGATGAAGATATCCCCGAGGCCCTTCGCGGCCGCGCTAGTCCCGTTAGCGGCGCTGCTACTGTCGGCGGCGCCGCGCCTATTTGCCGCGGGCGCGGATTCGCCGCGCGAGCTCGTCGTCGGCATGGGCAGGTACGACGTAGAGTTGAATCCGTACAAATCCATATACGCCCATGAGATGCAAATATTCACGGCCCTCTACGAAGGTTTGTTCACCTACGATCCGCAGAGCCTCGACCCGGTCCGCGCGCAGGCCGAGTCGTTCGAGAAGTCGAAGGACGGCAAGACGTGGACGTTCAGGCTCAGGGAGGACGCGCGGTGGTCTGACGGCTCGAGCGTCACAGCCGCGGACTTCGTCGAGTCGTGGCTCTACTTGCTATCGCCCGATACGAAGGCCGAATACGCGGTCTTCCTCGATATAGTCAAGGGCGCCAAGGCCTTCAGGACCGGCAGGAACAAGTCCCGCGCCTCCGTGGGCATCAAGGCGACCGGCGAGAGGACTCTCGTCGTGACTCTCGCGTCGCCGGCCGCGTACTTCACCAGGCTCCTCTGCCATAGCGCCTTCGTGCCCGTCCACCCCTCGCTGCGCGGCGTCCGCGCCTGGGACGCGGCGTCCGTCGTCGGGAACGGCCCCTTCGTCATAGCCTCGTCGGACCGATCGGCGTTGACCCTGGCCAGGAACGAGGGATACTGGGACGCCGAGAACGTAGCCGCCGGGGGTATCAGGATACTGTTCCTCGACGACGACGAGACCGCGACGAGGCTCTTCAACGACGGCGAGGTAGATTGGCTCACCGATACCGCGGACTTGGACGGGCTCGCGTCCGCCGAGTCAATAAAGTTCGCGCCGATGTTCGCCACCGGCTACTATTTCTGGGATTCCTCTCGCAGGCCGTGGAACGACGCGCGGGTCCGCAGGGCGCTCGCCCTGCTCGTGCCTTGGGAGAAGATACGCGATCCCGAGAGCTATTACGAGCCGACGAGCGTGCTCGTGCTCCCCTTCGCGGGCTACGAGTCTCCCGCGGGCATTTCATCGCGCGACGAGGAGGAAGCGCTGAGGCTCCTGGCCAAGGCGGGCTATCCGGAAGGCAGGGGCCTGCCGGCGGTGCGGTTCGTCTCGTACCGATCGGGGACCCACGACGCCAACATCGCCGTCATAGAGGAAGCCTGGAAGCGCGTCGGGCTCTCGGTGGAGCGCGTCGTCGTGCCCGAGGGCGCGACGATACGGGACGTCAGGCAAGAAGGCTTCTCGCTCTCGTTCACGAGCTGGATAGGGGACTTCGCCGATCCGGCCGCCTTCCTCCTCATGTGGACCGGCGACTCCGGGCTTAACGAGGCAGGCTACAAGAGCCGCGAGTACGACGCTCTCATGGAGCGCTCCATGGCGGAGGAAGGCGCCGTCAGGCTCTCTACCCTCGCGGAGGCCGAAGGCAAGCTATTGTCCGACGCTCCGCTATTGCCGCTCTACCATTCGGTATCGTTCAACGTCATAGATACCGATTCGATAGTCGGCTGGTACCAGAATCCCCTAGACATCCATCCGTTCAAGTCCATGGGATTCGGCTCGCCGAAGGCTCGGCCGTACGTCGTCTACGCAGGAAAGGCACGATCATGAAAGGTTTCAGGCGTCTACTAGGGTTCGGGCTCTATATCTGCATGGCTTTCCCCCTATTGCTGGGAGGGCTGTCCCTGGCCTCGCTCAGGCCGATAGCGAGCGATCCGGCGACGGTGAAGTCGATGGTTACCGACGCCCGGTTCACCGCGCTCCTCGAGTCGCCCGACCTCGTCCAGATGGCGCCCGAGACGCTGACGCTCGGCCGCGCGACGCTGGACGGCAAGGCCGCCGTCACCGCCTTCCAAGCCTCCGTGCCTCCTGGCGTCGTCGTAGCCACGGCCGAGGACGCGATAGACGCCGCCTACGAGGCGCTGGGCCGCCGCGAGGCCTACTTCACGGTCGACGCCAGGCCGCTCAAGGCCGCGCTAGTCTCCGGGGCCCCCGTCTTCGCGGATACCTACGTGGCCGCAGCGAGCCTGCCCGTCGGCGTCGCCCTCCCCGGCCGAGCCGGGGACCCCGGTTCGGCCGGGGACCCCGGTTCAACCGGGGACCCCGCCACGCTTCCCGCGGTGATAACGGTTCCGGCGGGTCCGGCGGGCCGAGAGGCGGTCAAGACGGCCGTCGTCGAGGCCGCCAGGGAGCAGCCCGACGCCTGGAAAGTCGGCGAGCCCGGCTCCAGGTTCGAGACTCCCGCGAGGCTAGGCACCATCGGCGCCGGCCTTTCCGGGGCGAGCGCGTGGCTGCTCATAACCGGAGCGGGGCTATGCTTCGCCAGCGTCATGGTATCCGACTCCGAGTGGCGCAAGAGGCTCGCTCGCATGGGCAAGCGCGTCCTCTTCCCGAGCGCCATAGTGCTCGTCATAGGCCTCGTCCCCTACCTGGTCGCCCCAGGCGGGCTCTACAGGCTGCCTTCCGGAGCCAGCGGCGCGTCCCTGCCCGACCTGGCCGAGTACCTGCGCTTCGTGGCCACCAAGGTCGGCGGCGGATTCCTCACGGCCGGCCTCATAGGCGTAGGCGTGGGCACGGCCTTCGTATCGGCCAAGCGCGCCCTGCCGCTGCCTGAAGAGGACGAGGAGGAGTGAGCTCGGACGAGAGCAGGTCCCCGGGCGCGGCGCGCGACCCGGGGGAGTCATTCCTCCTCAGCCTCGGATTCCCGAGCATACGCGTCCACCGCTCGTTCGACCATTTCGACTTCGCCAAGCCCGGCCGGCGTATCCTCGTCATAGGCCCCATGGGCTCGGGCAAGACGGAGTACAGCGCCCGCGTCTGGCGCGATTCCCGGGTGGCCCTCCGCAAGGGCGACGCCGTCGCCGCTCGCACGACGACGGCCGGGGCGGACCGTCGGCTCATGCACTTCGTCAGGTTCGGCATAGACTCCGACAGGTTCAAGGAGTACCCCGACGACGCCCTGCCCTACCGGGGCGGCTACGAGCGATGCGGCGACTCCATAAGCCAGGCCGCCGACTCGTTCGGGCTCGAGACCGCTATCGCCGAGCACCCCGAGGCCGGCACCTGGATTATTGACGAGGCCTCGTTCTACGACGAGCGCGTAGCCTACCTCATCAGGAACGAATCGGATTCCCGCGGCCTCGTGTTCATACTGCCGACCCTCGTCCTCAACTTCCGCAAGGAGATATTCAACCAGGCGGCCAGGCTACTCCTGGAGAACGCCACCGACGTGTTCCCCCTGACCGCGTACTGCGAGCACTCGGACTGCATAGCCGACTCGCTGTATACCTATCGATACTACAACGCCGGCGGCCTAGAATGCCCCGCCCTCTACTTCGACCCGTTAATAATCGTAGGCGGCGACAGGGTCAAGGACGACCCCCGCGAGCCCAACTACTGCACCCGCTGCGACGAGCACCACTATCTTCCCGGCAAGGAATACACGTTCTTCACGCTCAAGCCCCTCGGGGAGGCGGCCTCGCGGGGAGACCTGAAGCCCCTGCTCGCCGAGCTGGCGGCCATCGGCGGCGATATAGGGCGCTCCAGGCTCTACGCCAGCCTCAAGCGCCTCCACCTCGACGGGCCGCGCCCGAGCCCCGAGAACATGGCCGCCCTCGAGGTTCCCTGCATCGCGGAGAAGGCCCTCTGCTACCTGTACGCCGAGCAGAACCTGCTCTCCGCGGAGCAGCTCCGCAAGGTCGTCTCGGACCTCGGCCTTGACAGGGACTACCTCCGCAAGCGCCTGTCCGATAACCATAGGCCGCTGGAACTGTAAGCGCCTCTCGGCCCCGCGCGGCCTCTTCCATAGCGCGCCCCGGCCTCTTCCCCTGCCCTGCGCCGCCTCCTCCATAGCGCGCCCCGGCCGCGACGCATCGTAGCCGCGACGCGCCCAATTAAATGCTAGATGAAACTATTTTTCATCTTTTTTAGTATTTCTATAAAAAAAAGAGTTGCGATATCCTAAATCGAGTTTATACTATCGAGTATGCGAACGTATATTCTAAGGCGGCTAGCGCTGTTCATCCCGGTACTCTTCGGCATCTCGCTCGCGGTATTCATACTGCTCCATATGATACCGGGGGACGCCGTCGACCTCATGATGGGCATCGAGGGCAATCCCGAGCTGAGGCAGCAGCTCCTTAAGCAGTACGGCATGGACTACCCGTGGTACGCGCAGTACTGGAACTGGATCTCGGGCGTGCTACGGGGCGACTTCGGGGTGTCGATGCGGACCGGCCTGCCGGTCCTGCCCGAGATCGTGAGCCGCTTCAAGGTCACGCTGATGCTGACAGTCTACTCGTCGGTCATCTCGTGGATCATCGCCATCCCGCTAGGCGTAGTCGCGGCGGTCAAGCGCAATACCTGGGTCGACGGGGGGGCCAGGGTATTCGCGCTGATCTGGGTATCGGTCCCCAACTTCGCCCTCGGCACCATGCTCCTATTGGTCTTGTCCCTGGTATTCCAGTACTACCCCCCCCTCGAGTACACGCCCTTCTTCGCGAGTCCTCTGGGCAACCTCGGCTCGCTCATATGGCCGTCCCTCGTGCTCGGGGCCATCATGGCGGGCTCGGTCATGCGTATGACCCGTTCCGCCCTCCTCGAGAACCTCCAGCAGGACTACATCAGAACGGTCCGGGCCAAGGGCGCCACGGAGCGGGTCGTCATAGGGCGCCACGCGCTCAAGAACTCGCTCCTGCCCATAGTCACCATCATAGGGATGCAGGTCGGGTCGCTCCTGGGCGGCACGGTGGTCACGGAGCAGATATTCTCCCTGCCCGGGCTCGGGCTATATACGCTGACCGGAATCAACCAGCGGGACTACCCGGTCGTGCAGGGATCGATACTCTTTTTCGCCTTCATCTTCGTGATCATCAACCTGATCGTCGATGTTATCTATTCCTGGATAGACCCCAGGATCAGCTACCGATAGGCGGACATCAATGAAGCAATTCTTCGCCGAGCTATTGCGCGACAAGACGGGCCGCGTCGGGTTGGCGGGCGTCCTCGCGGTCGTCGTCGTAGCCGTCTTCGCCCCGCTCATAGCGACGCACGACCCGCTCGAGATGAGCGACTTCCTCCGCCAGGCGCCCGGGGCCGGGTTCCTCCTAGGGACGGACGAATTCGGGCGCGACGTATTCTCGCGCCTGGTGTACGGCGCGCGGGTCTCGGTCTACGTAGGCCTCGTCGCGACGGGCATAGGGGCGATCGGAGGCCTAGCGCTCGGTCTCGCCGCCGGATACTACGGCGGTGTCGTCGACAACGTCATCATGCGCCTTATGGACGTGCTCTTCGCCTTCCCTTCGATCCTGCTGGCGCTCGCCATCGTGGCGGTGCTCGGGCCGGACCTCGGGAACACCATCATCGCCATAGGCATAGTAAGGATCCCCGTCTTCACGCGGACGGTCCGCGCGGAGGTGCTCTCCGTGAAGGCCCAGGAGTACATCACGAGCGTACGGTCGATAGGCGTCAAGGACGGCAGGGTCATCCTGAGGCACGTGCTGCCTAACGTCATGGCGCCGTTCATAGTCCAGACGACGCTGTCGCTATCGAGCGCGATACTCGTCGAGGCGTCACTGTCGTTCCTCGGCCTGGGGATTCAGCCTCCCAACCCGTCCTGGGGCTCGATGCTGTCGGAGAGCCGGCGGATCATGGAACTGGCGCCGTGGACCGCCATCGCGCCGACCGTGGCTATAATCCTGGCCATCCTATCGTTCAACCTGCTCGGGGACGGCGTCAGGGACATCCTCGACCCCAAGCTAAAGAACGTCGAGTGACCGTGAGGAACGTACAACGATGAACACGCTACTGTCAGTGCAAGGACTATCCATCGGCCTCGCCACCCGCGGCGCGAAGGCGAGCATAGTAGACGACGCCTCCTTCGAGGTCGGCCAGGGGGAGGTCTTCGGCATAGTAGGCGAATCGGGCTGCGGCAAGAGCGTAACCGCCTACGCCGTCGCCGGCCTCCTAGCCTCGCCCCCGCTCTCGGTAGAGTCCGGATCGATCATGATGGGCGGCGTCGATCTCCTGTCCCTCCCCCCCTCGCGCATGCGCTCAGTCCGGGGCAAGGACATCGGAATGATTTTCCAGGAGCCGATGACGGCCCTCGATCCCCTGTATACCATCGGCGAGCAGATAGCGGAGAGCCTCGAGTTCCACGCGAAGGTCGGCAAGCGCGAGGGCATCGAGAGGGCGGTCGCCATGCTCGGGAAGGTAGGCATACCGGAGCCCAGGCGCATCGCGGCGGAGTACCCGCACAGGCTCTCCGGGGGCATGCTGCAGCGCGTCGTCATCGCTATCGCCATGATAAACGAGCCCAGGCTCCTCATCGCCGACGAGCCGACGACCGCCCTCGACGTGACGATACAGGCCCAGATACTCGACCTTATGAACGGCCTCGTCCGTTCCAACGGCATGTCGATGATAATGATAACCCACGACCTCGGGGTCGTCGCGGAGACTTGCGACCGGGTCGCGGTGTTCTACGGCGGTCACCTGGTCGAGACGGCCCCCGTGGACAGGATCTTCTCCGATCCCCTCCACCCCTATACCGAAGGCCTGCGGAAGTCGGTAGCGTCGATAGGCGACAGGGACGGCAAGCTATACGCCATCCCCGGGTCCGTGCCGAAGGCGGGGTCGTTCGGGCCCGGCTGCCGTTTCCAGGGGCGCTGCGCGCGCCGCATGGAACGCTGCGGCCGCGAGGCTCCGCCCGTCTCGATCCGGCCCGACGGAAGGTCGGTCCGCTGCTGGCTCTACGGGGAGGAAGCATGAGCGCGCTACTCGAGGTCGAGGGCCTCCAGAAGCATTTCCCCGTCAGGTCGGGGGTATTCAACAGGATCACGGGGGCCATTCGCGTCGTCGAAGGCGTATCGTTCTCGGTGGACAAGGGCAAGACCTTCGCGCTCGTAGGCGAATCCGGCTGCGGGAAGACGACGGCGGGGCGCACCATCCTCAGGCTCCACGAGCCGACAGGCGGATCGGTCAGGCTCGCCGGCGTTGACCTCGCCGCGCTCGAGGGAGAAGGGCTCCGGACGGCCAGGAGGGACATGCAGATGGTGTTCCAGAATCCCTTCGGCTCGCTCAATCCCCGTATGAAGGTAGGGAAGCTCCTCGAGGAACCCCTGGTCGTGCACGGGATAGCCTCGGGCAAGAGGGCCCAGGAGATGGTAGACGCCATGATGGAGAAGGTGGGCCTCGCCGCCGAGTTCGGCAGGCGCTATCCCCATCAGTTCTCCGGCGGTCAGCGGCAGCGGATAGCCATAGCCAGGGCCCTTATGTGCTCGCCCAAGCTCGTGATAGCCGACGAGCCCGTCAGCGCCCTGGACGTGTCGATACAATCGCAGATACTCAACCTGCTCGTCGACCTGAGGACGGAGCTGGGCCTCACGTACGTCTTCATCTCCCACGACCTGAACGTCGTCAGGCGCATCAGCGACGCCATAGGGGTCATGTACCTGGGGCGCCTCGTGGAGCGGGCCGAGACCGGCGCCCTCTACGAGCGCCCGCTGCACCCGTACTCTGAGGCCCTGCTATCGGCGGTCCCCTCGCTGGAGCCGTCGAAGCGCAAGGAGAGGATCATTCTCTCCGGCGACGTGCCTAACCCCGCCTCCCCGCCCCCCGGCTGCGTGTTCCACCCGCGCTGCCCCAAGGCGATGGAGGTCTGCAGGCGATCCGTTCCGCCGGATAAGGAGCCGAGCCCCGGGAGGCTCGTCGCCTGCCACCTAGACTAAGGCAGAAACGGCGGCCCCGCGGGGCGCCGACGAAATAGAGCAAGGAGGACCTAATGAAAAGAATCGTAGCGATCGTCGCGATGCTCGCCGTCGCGTTCGGCGCGGCGTTCGGCCAGAAGCTGGCCGACAAGCAGGTGCTGATTGTCGGCGCGGACGCCAACCCGGCGGGCATCGACCCGCACAAGAGCACCGCCTACTCGTCGGTGCGCATCACCAACAGGATCTACGAGACCCTGGTGGACATGGACGAGACCGGGAAGCTCGTGGGCAAGCTCGCGGAGTCGTGGACCAACCCTAACGACACGACCTACGTCTTCACGGTCCGCAAGGGCGTATACTTCCACAACGGCCGCGAGATGACCGCCCAGGACGTGAAGTACACCTTCGACCGTATCCTCGACCCGGCGAACGGCTGCACCGGCCGATCCAACTTCAAGCTCGTCGAGTCCGTCAACGTGCTGGACAAGTACCGCGTCGAGTTCAAGCTATCCCAGCCGCTCGCGCCCTTCCTCTCCAACTTCACGAGCATCTACACGGCAATCATCGCCAAGGAAGTCCTGGACGCGAACGCCGGGAGCCTCGCCAACGTCGCCTGCGGCACCGGCCCCTTCAAGCTCGCCGAGTGGATACCCGACAACCAGGTCCGCCTCGTCAAGCACGACAAGTACTGGCTCGCCGGCTACCCCAAGCTCGACGGCGTCACGTACATGATCATCCCCGACGAGTCGGCTCGCCTCGCCGCCCTCAGGACCGGGTCCATCCACTACACCACCCTCTCGGCCCAGAACGTGGAGCTCGTAAAGAAGAACAGGAATATAGTCGTCAAGTCGTTCCAGACCCGCGACTACTACTTCCTCGGCTTCAACTTCACCCAGAAGCCCTTCGACGACGTTAAAGTCAGGCAGGCGTTCTCCCTCGCCGTCGACCGCCCCGACCTCATCAGGAAGGCGCTCAAGGGCGAGGGCGTCATCGCCGGCGCGGTATCCCCCACCCTCAAGCAGTGGGCCATCGACGTCTCGAAGAATACCTGGTTCCGCAAGAACCAGACCAAGGCCAAGGCCCTGCTCGCCGAGGCCGGCTACGCGTCCGGTATCGACGTGGAGATGACCGTGCCCAGCAGCTACCCCGACGTGGTCGCGATATCCCAGGTACTGCAGCAGCAGCTCGCCGGCGTCGGCATCAGGGTAACCCTCAAGCAGATGGAGATAGGCCAGTACGTAGACGCCTGGAAGAAGAAGGGCCACCAGGTCATGGCCGGCAAGAACGGCGCCGGCATCGATCCCGACCGATCGCTCTACTTCTTCTTCCACTCGACCGGCAGCGCCAACGTCTGGGGCTACTCCAACCCCGATTTCGATAAGCTCGTCGAAGAGGCCAAGGTAACGCTCGACCAGGCCAAGCGCTCCGCGCTGTACAACCAGGCGCAGGAGATCCTCTACCAGGACGCCGCGAACCTCTTCTTCGCGTCTCCCATGACCTACTGCTTCATCAACGCCAAGGTAAAGGGCTTCGAGCCTATAGTATCGAACCCGGAAGACTTCAAGTTCGCCACTATCCTTAAGTAGCCCCTCCCGGGGGGCCGAAGGCGCTACGAAGCCGGAAACGGCGGCGTAGCGCCTTCGCCGCGGCCCTCCAACGGGCCCAGCCCCGCCCGGATGCCGAAGCCCGCGGCTAATAATTCCTTGACACTCCCCCGATATCGGCTAAATATGGCTCGAAAGCGAGGAAGACATGCACGAGGACGCCATAGCGAAGACCGCGGCTAAGGAAGGCAAGGTTCCCTTCGGGATAAAAATAGCCTTCGGCATGGGCGATATATACGGCGGCGGCTCGTTCAACATCGTCAATTTCCTGTATGCGTTCTATCTCGCCAACATACTGGGCATACCGACGGCCTGGGCCGCCGTCATCATGGTAGTAGCCAGGCTGTGGGACGCCGTCAGCGATCCGCTCATGGGGGCGATCAGCGACAATACGCGCACGAGGCTAGGCCGCCGTAAGCCGTGGTTCCTCGCCGGGATGCCGCTCATAGTCGTCTCGATGATCTGGCTCTGGTACCCGCCGTCCATCCCGAGCGAGGCCCTAAGGATCGCCTACGCCGCCGCGGCATACGTTTTCTACAACACCGTCACGACCATGGTGCTCGTGCCCTATATGTCCATGGCCGCGGAAGTCACCCTCGACTATTACGAGCGCAACTCGCTCAATACCGTACGCATGATGTTCTCACTAGGAGCCTCCCTCATGTGCGCCGTGGTACCGCTCGCCATAGTGAAGGCTGTATCCTCCTCGAGCGGGAGCTACTCCCGCGGCTACCTCGCCATGGCCGCCTTGATGGGCCTGGTATTCGCCCTCCCCTACCTGGCGATCGTGTTCTTCGTGCCGGAGCGGAAGGACTTCTCGGCGTCGCCGGCGGCCGGGATAAGCCTCAGGGCGATGAGGGACGCGTTCAGGCTCAAGTCGTTCAGGGCCCTCGTCGCCCTGTACCTGGCGGTCTTCGTCTCCCTGGACCTGATCACGACGTCATTCCAGTTCTACATGACCTACGTCCTCGAACGGCCCGACGACTTCACGGCGGTGCTGGCCCTGCTGATAGTAGTGGAGATTCTCGCCGCCATGCTCATACCTCCGCTCGTACGGCTGTCGAGCAAGCGCGCGGTGACTATCGCCGGGTGCTTCATGTGGATCGGCGCCGGCCTGGCCACGCTCCTCGTGACGCCCCGGAACCCTGCCCTCGTCTACGGAGTAGCGGCCGTCATGGGCGTCTCGATGGCCTTCCCCGTAGTGCTCCTCAACAGCCTCTTCGCCGACGTGACGGACGTCGGGGAGCTATTCTTCGGCTCCCGCATGGAAGGGACCTTCTCAGGCGTGCAGACCTTCGTAAGGAAATGCGCCTCGGCTCTCGCCAACGCGTCGTTCATGGCGGCCCTCGGCATTTCCGGGTTCGTCCAGCCGAGGCGCGTCGTGGAGGGCCTCGCCGAGCGGCTCGTTTTCCAGTCCCAGCCCGAGGCTCTCAAGCTGTTCATAAGGGCGACCATCGCCTTCGCGCCGGCCGTCCTCCTCTCCCTGGGCATCCTCGTCGTCTGGAACTGGCCGATAACGAGCTCCCGTCACGCCCGCCTCCTATCGTACCTCGAGACGAGGAGGTCGGGAGGCGAGCCGGATCCGGGCCTCGCGGCGGAGATGAAGACCCTGCGGGATACGGTGTTCTAGCCGCCATGAATGCCTTGGACCGGGCAAACTCCGCCGTTAACGCCGCTAGGGTCGACCCGCGATACCGCGGGGCCTACCACCTATCGCCGCCTTCCGGCTGGATGAACGATCCCAACGGCCTCGCGTCGTTCGGAGGAGCCTACCACGTCTTCTACCAGCACAATCCGTTCGCGCCGCGCTGGGGCAAGATGCACTGGGGGCACGCGACGACGACCGACTTCGTCTCGTGGAGGCACGAGCCCGTCGCCCTGGCCCCGGAGCGCTGGTACGAGAGCCTTCTCGGTTGCTTCTCGGGCACGGCGATCGCGGAGGACGGCCGGCTGACCGTCATGTATACAGGCGTCTCGCCGTTCGGCCAGCTCCAATGCCTCGCGTCCTCCGCGGACGGCCTATCCTTCGAGCGGCGCCCGAGCAACCCGGCTATCCGGGCCAAGGACCTTCCCCGGCACGCGAGCGTCTTCCGCTTCCGCGACCCGAAGATAACGGCGCGGGACGGCGCCTATTATTGCCTCGTCGGGGCCCGCGACAGGCGTAGCGGCTCCGGTATAATCCTCCTTTTCCGCTCCGCGGACCTGGCGGGGTGGGAATACGCCGGGGACGCCTGGTCGTGCCCGGACGCCGACATGGTCGAGTGCCCGGATATCGTGCGCATGGACGACGGCCGGGACCTCCTCATATGCTCCCCGACCAACATCAGGAAGGAAGGCCACCGTAACCTGCACTCCGTCGTATACTCGGTCGGCGCCTTGGATACCGTCTCGGGTACCTTCCGCGGCTCCCCGTACAGGCAGGTAGACCTCGGCTACGATTTCTACGCGGCGCAGGCCATGAAGGCCGACGACGGCAGGACGGTCATGATAGCCTGGATGCAGATGTGGAAGCGCTCCATGCCTACGGCCGAGCTCGGGCACGGCTGGGCCGGATCGATGACCCTCCCGCGGGAGCTGACGCTCGACGGCGACGCGCTGATCCAGGCGCCCGTACGGGAGCTCTCGGCGTATCGGCGCGGCGCGGTCAGGCGAGAGGCCGTGGCGTTCTCTGGCGTACTGCGCGTGGACGGCGTGGAAGGCGACCGCCTCGAGCTAGCGATCGAGGCCGACGTCAGCCAGGCCAGGGCTTTCGGCCTTCGCGTCCTGGCCGGGAAGGGCGGGGCGACCGTGATCGCTTGGTCGGCCGAGAGCGGCATGGTCGCTATGGACCGGAGCGGGTGCGGCGTCCCCATCCGCGACCTGTCCGCTCCGGCCCGCGGGACCGCGGGCTGCGGCACTCGATCCGCGCGGGTCGATACCCGGGGAGGAGTCCTGAGCATGAGGGTATTCATCGACCGCTGTAGCGTCGAGGTATTCCTCCAGGGAGGGCGGGCGACGCTGACGGCTACCGTATATCCCGAGGACGGCGATACCGGCGTCGAGTTCTTCAGCGAAGGCGCGGCGGTGATCCGCTCGCTTGAGAAATACGATATCGTCGCGTGAGACGGGCCGCTACGATCCCTCCGCGATCGTAGCGCCGCCGGACCCGGCGCGTATAGAAACGCGGGGGCTTTTGCGCTAGACTCGCATCATGGAGCCATCGTCGTCCGCTCGCGGACAGAGCCGTAACGAGCGGTATTCGAAGACGGAGAAGCGCGAAGGAGAGGACCGCTGGTTCATCCTGGATAACGCCGCCAGCTTCATGCCGGCCCTGACGAACGCTACCGCGACCCTGGCGTTCCGCGTATCTGCGACGCTTACCGAACGGATACGGTTGCCAGCGCTGCAGGAGGCGATGGCAAGCCTAGGCCCTCGCTTCCCCTACTTCGCCGTGGAGCTCCGCAGCGGCTTCTTCTGGTATTACCTCGAGCCGCTTACCGATAGGACGCCCGCGCCAGTCGCCGATTCCAGGTATCCGTGCCTTAACATGAGGGCGAGGAGGCGCGGGAGCCTCCTCTACCGCGTCAGGGCCTACGGTTCCAGGATAGCGGTGGAATTCTGCCACGTGCTCACCGACGGAGCGGGCGCCCTAGCCTACCTGAAGGCCGTCATCATGGAGTATTACAGGCTGCTCGGCGTCGAGACCGCCGAGCCATGCGGAATCCTCAGGCCGGGCGAGACTCCCTCCCCCGAGGAATCGGAGGACTCGTTCAACAAGTACTTCGATAGGGGCATGCCGTTCCCGGAGCGCGGCCGCAAGGCGTTCCACATTCCTAGCCTGCCGCTCCTGCCTGGCCAGTACCGCGTTACCACGGGGATAATCCCCCTCGCGGACGCGCTCCGCGCGGCCAGGGAGCACGGGGCGACCCTTACCGAGTTCATGGTCGCGGTGTACTTCGCAAGCCTCCAGGACATCTTCCGCGCCTTGCCGGCCCCGATACGGCGCGGTATGAGGCCTATCCTGTCCGTCGAGGTGCCCGTCAACCTCCGCCGTATCTTCGCGAGCGGCACGATGCGGAACTTCTCCCTCTTCGTGCTGCCGACCCTCGATACCAGGCTGGGTTCCTACGACTTCCCGGAAATAGTCGGCCGCGTCCACCACTACATGCAGGCGGAGGTGCATCGAAAGGGTATTTCCAGGCAGATAGCCAGGAACGTCGGAGGCGGGAGGAACCTGATCGTCAGGATGCTCCCGCTCGCCTTGAAAGGCCTGGCCGCGAAGTGGGTTCATTCCCACCTGGGCGAGGATACGATATCCGGGAGCGTCTCCAACCTGGGGCCGGTAGAGCTGCCGGAGCCGCTCGCGAGCCGCGTCGAGCGGTTCGAGTTCATACCGGCTCCGCGCGTCAGGTGCAAGAGCAACGTCAACCTCGTCAGCTGGAAGGACAGGCTCTACGTCTGCTTCGGCTCGCTAGCCTCGTCGCCGGAGATGGAGAGGCATTTCTTCACGAGGCTTGCCGGCATGGGTCTGCCGGTAAGGTTAGAATCCAATATGTGAGGTGAGCCCATGCCGATTTGCCCGAATTGCCGAGTGGAGCTAGCCGAGACCGCCAAGCATTGCCCGCTGTGCCACGCCCCCGTCCAGCAGGCCCAGCCTGTCCAGCCGACCGAGTCGACCCAGCCGCCCCAAACGTCGGAACCCGGGCCTGCCGCCTCGGCCTATCCCGAGCTTGCGATCGACGTCGATCAGTTCGAGCGGCTCACCGAGCCGCAGAAGCGGAAGGTCTTCCTCGAGCTATCCGCCGTCCTGTCGATAATAGCGTGCCTAACCGTGCTGGCGGTCGAGCTATTAATAGAGCGCCGCGTCGGCTGGTCGCTCTATCCCGTAGCCTCGATAGCGTACCTCTACGTCATCGTCGCCGTACCGGTAGCGATGCGCGGCCGCGGATGGACGGCGGCCTGGGCGGTGGCCATCGCGACGCCGCTTTACCTGCTCGCGCTCGACCTCTTCGACCCGTCCAGCTCGTGGTTCCCCGCGATAGGCGCTCCTATCGTCGCCGTCGTGGAGGCTACGGTCATGGCGTGCGCGGCCTTGATATCGCGCATGGGGCGCAGGGGCCTGAACGCCATTGGCGTGGCCCTAGTCGGCGCGTCAGCCGTCTGCATCGGCGTGGAGATAGTACTAGACGCGGCCCGCGGGAGGCCCGTCTACCCGGAATGGTCAGCCATCGTGGCTATCACCTGCCTGCCGATAGCCGGCGCCCTCGCCTACCTGCACTACCGCGTGATGAGGCGCGCGAGCCTCAAGAAGCTCTTCCACCTCTAAGGGGGCTCGCCGGATACGGGCGGGCTCGGGCCGCCCTAGACTACGAACCTGCCTATGACCTCGTCCATGGCGCGTATGCTCTCGCGGGTCGCCTCGGCGAGGTTGGATACCGATTGGGCCGCCTTGTTTATCTGCTCGGCGCCGGCGCCCATCTCGTCCATGCTCCCCCTTATAGTCGAGGTCGTGTCGAGGAGCGACGACATGCCTTCCCGGGCGCGCTGGGCGTCGATGGTCATGGCCTTGGCCCTGTCCCGCACCGACTCCGCGGAGGCGTTCATGTCCCGGAGCGCCTCGAGTATCTGCCTCGAGCCTTCGCGCTGCTCGGCCATCGCGTGATCCACCTGGCGGACGAGCTCGTCGGTCGCGTCGATGCTCGACGAGACCGTATTGAACGATTCCTCGGACTCGGCCGAGGCTATCACGACCTCGGCTATCGTCGTCTTGATGCTGGATAGCTCCGCCCCTATGGTCCGCGACTGCTCCGACGAGGTCTCCGACAGGCGGCGTATCTCGTCCGCCACGACGGAGAACCCCTTGCCCGCCTCGCCGGCGTGGGCGGCCTCGATCGCGGCGTTCATGGCCAGGAGGTTAGTCTGGCTGGCGATGCTGGCTATGACCTGGTTGGCCTCGAGCAGCAGTTCCGACTGGGAGGCTATGATGCCGACCTTGGCGACGACCGCTTCCTGCTTCTCCCTGCCCGCCACGGCGGTCTTCATCAGTTCCTCGAAGCGCTCGGCCATGTGCCCGATGGACGAGCTCACCGAGCCGATATTGCCTATCATCTGCTCTATCGACGCGGAGGCCTCGGATATGCCGGCCGCCTGCGTCTCCGTCAGCGAATCGAGGTCGGATATCGCCCCTACCACCGAGACGACGGAACTGGTGGCGACGCTGGTGCTCGACTCCTGATTGGCCGAGAGTCGCCGCACCCCTTCGATATTGGCCAGTATCTGGGCGGTCGCGCTGGCCGCCTCGTGGGAGCTGGTAGCCAGCTCCTCCCCTATGCCGCCCATGGAGCCCTGGGCGCCTTTGAGCGTCGCGATTATTCCGCGCAGCTTGCCTACGAAGGCGTTGAAGCCTTCCACGAGATCGCCTATCTCGTCGTTGCGCTTGAGCTCAATGGTACGAGTCAGGTCCGCGTCGCCCTGGGCCAATTCGCCGAAGGCGACGGCCGTGCGCTCCAGCGGCTTTATGGCCCGACCGACGACGAGCCATAGGGCCGCGACGGAGAGAAGGAGCACGGCGCCGGCCATGGCGATGACGAGGATGATCAGCTTTCCTACCGCACGTAGCATCCCGTCTATCGGGGTCAGTACCCCTAGGCCCCAGTATCGGCCCGTGCCCCTTAGCGGCATCGGCACGACGACTATATGCGACAGCGTGCCGTCGGCTATCGAGTTCCTAATCTCCGTATGCATCCACCCCTGGGTGTACGAGCCGATGAGCTGCCGGGTCGCCTCGTCGGTATCCCCCGCGTAGGGCTGGCCCACCGCCTCGGCGACGGGATGCGCGACGATCGTTCCCTTATCGCTTATGAGGAAAGCGTAGCCGAGGCCGAACGGCTTTATCGAGCCCACGAGCGCGCTGAGGGTATCCATCGATACGTCCACTCCCGCTACGCCGACGGCCTTGCCCTCGACGATGATAGGCGCGCAGTACGAGACGACCATGGTCGGCGTCCCGGCGATCTGGTAGACAGTCGGCTCGGTGACCGTGACCTTGCCCGTGGATAACGGCTCGGCATAGTAGGCCGACGAGGGGCCGCCCTCGTAATCGACGCATTCCTCCAGGATGAGCTCGCCGGAGAAGCGGTTCCAGTACGGGACGAAGCGGCCGTCGGGGGCCATGCCTCGCGAATCGCCCCGCTTAGCCCCTTCGACGGCGAACGACTCGTCGTCGCCGTCGAAGGCCCCGGGCTCGAAGATGAACCAAGCGCCGCCGAAATGTGTATTCGTCTCCATATAATGATGGAGGAAATCAAGCGCCTGGGTCCTGTCGGCGCCTATGCTGCGTAACGACGAGACGACGGTGGCCAGCTGCTCGGCCGCGAAGATGCTGATATCCAGCTCTCCTTCGACCTCGGAGGCGTAGCCCTTGCCCGCGGTCTCCGAGGCCGCGTAGCTAGACGTCGATAATTCTTTCTTCACTAGGAAGGATAGCCCGGTAACCATGCCGACGAAACCGAGCGTCGTGATCCCGGCGATCCAAAGGATCATCGTACCCCTGAAGCCTAACATTCTTTTTCGAGCCACTCTATGTTCCCTTCGATGCTATCTAATCAAAGTCTCGTTAACTCAGTAGCCGCTGTCAAGGCAGGCGGCAATCCGATAGGAACGCGTCCAAGGCGGCCGAGTCCGCGAAGGCCGCCTGGAAGAAGGTCCTGCCGCCGCCCCCCTTGCCGCCTCGAGCCTTGGCCGCGGGCCCGAAGAGGAGGTCGACGGGCTTGGCGCCCGCGTCGGGCTGAGGGGGCGAGCCTGCCGCTACCTTAAGCTCCGCCCGGCTCGCCGCCAGCGATACCCGACCGAGCCTCGCGAGGGCGCGAACCAAGCCCGAGGCCGTCTCGAAGTCCCGGGCCTCGGCGAAGACGACCTCGCCCGGGGGCGTCGCGCCGTCGAGCGCGGAGGCCTCGTAACCCGCTATCGCGTCGCGGGCCTCCTCGAGGCTCCGATCGCCGTACCTGACCCTATCCTTGAGCGCGACGATAGCCCGGGGAAGCTCGTCCTCGGGCGCGCCGGCGGCCGCGGAACAGTCCCTGGCGAGGCCGGCCAGACGCCTATAGTCGGCGAAGGCCCGGCGGCCGGCTACGAAATAGACGCGGCAGCCCGACTTGTATTTCTCGACCTTGGTGACGCGGAACAGGCCGAGAGCGCCCGAGCTCTGCACGTGCGTACCGCAGCACGCGGAATACTCGAGCCCGTCTATCTCCACGACGCGAAGCTGCCCGGTTCCGACGCTGGGCCGCTTGCGGAGCGGGAAGCCGGCGGGATCCTCGGGAGGGCACAGGTGCGTCACGACAGCGTAGTCGTCGGATACGATGCGCATCACCTCGTCCTCCACCGCATCGACGTCGGCGCGCTCCGGGGGGGCGCGGTCGATATCTATGGACGAGTAGCGCTCGCCCAGGTGGAACGACAGCGTCGTCGCGCCGAGCAGCCTCAGAATCACCGAGGAGAGCAGGTGCTGCGCGGTATGCTGCTCCGAGTGGTCCAGCCTACGCCGTAGGTCTACGCGGCAGCGTACGGACGCGCCCACCTCTACCCCGGCCTCCGCGAGCGAGGCCCGGGAGGCGACGACGACGTGCGCTACGTCGTCGCCTTCTTCTATCACCGACTCTACCGGGAGCCCGGCTATAGTCCCAAGGTCGCAGGGCTGGCCTCCGCCCTCCGGGTAGAAGATAGTACTATCTAGGACGAGGCTGAACCGGCCGTCGCCGCCGTCGATCGCGCGAACGACCGCCGAATCGGCCTCCTCGGTTCCAGGCTCCTCGTAATACAGCTTAATTGTTGACATGACAAGATGATATCACAAGCGAAAAGGGGCTACAAGCGCTCAGCGAAGGCCGAAGTAATGGCGCTCCAGGTAAGCGGCCCGGTCGGCGGCCTCGCGCCAGCGAGAGCTCCTGGGGTATTCGTTCTTCACCCGCGAATAGTACTCGTAGGCCTTCTTGACGTTCCTGAACGGCGTATCCTGCTCGTACGCGAGGCCGTAGAGATAGAAGACCTCGTCGTTGCCGTACGGGTAGAGCGATAGGTAGCGATCGAGCGTTTGGATGGCGGATTGGACGCGCTTAGCCTCGAGCTCGGCCTTGGCCAAGGCGAGCAAAGACGCCGGATCGGCCGCGGCGGGCTCGCTCGCTGGTATCGCGGCGCCTACGGGAGCCGCGGCGCCGGAGGGAGCCGCGGGCGCGGCCGAGGCGGCTGGGTCCGTCGCCTTGACGGGAGCCGTCGCCACGGGCGAAGCCGCCGTCGGCGCCGTAGCTGCGGGCGGCGCGATAGGGGCGGCGGCGACTTGAGAGCCAGGCTTTTCGGAGACGACGACCCGTACGAGGCTAAGCTCTGTAGACCTATCTACCGGATTCTGCCTCTGGAAGCGCAGGACGTATTCGCCGACGCTCTCGGGATCCAAGGCGAACACGGCCTGACTGCCCTCGAAGCGCCTCGTCTCGTAGCGGAGGCCTTCCTTGCCTTCCTCGTCGCCGAGGTATATCCACCCGGACCCGGGAAAGCGTAGCTCGAAGCGTTCGCCTCGGGCCGTCTCGACCCGAGTCTCGGCTACCGGCTGGGCCGGCGCGGCTATTACGGATCGGGCCGAGGACGCGGGCGCCGCCGGAAGAACGCCGGCCGGCTTGGCCGCTTCGGCGCTCGCTAACGGGGTCTCTGGGACGGCGGGCTTAGCATCAACCGGCTTAGCATCAACTGGCTTAGGCTCTACCGGCTTCGGGACGGCTAGCTTAGGGGCCGCCGGTTTTGGGATCGCGGCCTTAGGCGGCGCGGGGCTGGGAGCCGCGGGGTCCGGCTTGGCGACGGTCGGCGGAGCTACGGCGGGAGGCGCGGGCGGCGCGATCGAGGAAGATACCGGATCTGGAACCTTCGGTTCAGGAAGGGCTAGCGTCGGGGGCGCCGGCGTCGGGATGGTAGAGAGCACGGTGATATCGACCGGCGGGGCTAACGGCGAGGCAGGGGGTGGGATAGCGAGCGCCGGCTCCTCGAGGGTAACGGCCGCCTCGAGGGCCTCGGGCGGCGCGACTCGCATCGAGGCGTATACGGAGGCTGCTTCCGGGCTAGCGGCGGGCGATCCGGCCAAAGGCTCGGCGGCGACAGGACCGCCGGCGACCGGCTCCGCGGGAGGAGGCTCGGAGACGCACGAGAGCGCGACCATAGACAGGCAGGCTACGACGAATGCGCATCGGGCCGACCGAAAGAGGCTATCAATCGACTGCGCCGTATATAGCTTCAAGCTCTGCCTTCCTACGCCGTGTAAGCTCCGAGACGTCCACCGCGCCTATATCCGGGCGGAACGCGGCCGCCTCGGCCTCAGTATACCTCGGCTTGGGTTCGAGCGCCAGCGGATAGGGCCACTCGTCGGCCTCGGGTATCAGGAGCATCGCGGCGAGCTCGGGCCCTGACCGGGGGACTTCCGCCGCCGAGTAGGACGGCGCCTGAGTCCGGCCGCCGACCCGGGGGGAGCCAAGGCCCGAGTCGGCCCGGCGCTGGCGATAGCCAAGGCCCGCTATAAGGGCCCCGGCCGCTATAGCGACGGCGAGGGCGCCGAGGCCTATCGCGATGAAGCGAAGAGCTCTCCCGCCCACGAGCGACACTAAGCGACCGGACAGCGACGGGACTACCTTGCCGAGCCGGCCCGCGAGCCTGATGAGCCCGCTACGCGCCGAGACCAGGAAGGCGGGCGCCTTCATGCGTCCTTCGTTTCCTCGACCGGGGTTCCCTCGGCGGGAACCGCCTCTATCGGAGTTTCCACGGCCGAGGATGCCTCTGGCGGCGCTTCCTCGGCGGAGGGTTCTTCTGCGATGGCTTCCTCCGCGGGAGCTCCATTCTCGGAGGCTCCATCCTCGGAGGCTTCCTCGGCGGGAGCTTCCTCCGCGGCGGCTTCTTCTCGCGGCGTTTCCTCGGCGGCGGGTTCCGCGGTAACGGCCCGGGGCTTGCGCTGCCTCTCGGGAGGAGCCTCCGTGAGCTCGCGGCCCTCCTCGTATTCCACGTCCTCGTCGTCGAAGTCCTCGCTCGGGGCGGGCATGGTAATAGGCTTGCCGTCGGATCGCTCCAGCCGGACCGCGATCACCTTGGTGACGCCCGACTCCTCCATCGTGACGCCGAGGAGGGCGTCGGCGCCGGTGACCGTCTTCTTATTGTGCGTGATGACGATGAACTGGCTCGTCCTGCCGAACTCGCGGAGCAGGTTGACGAAGCGTATGACGTTCTGCTCGTCTAGGGCCGCGTCGATCTCGTCGAGGAAGCAGAACGGCGATGGCCTGACCATGTAGGTGGCGAACAGGAGCGCGATGGCCGTGAGGCTCTTCTCCCCTCCCGACAAGAGCGATATGTTCTCCAGCTTCTTCCCGGGCGGCTGGGCGTATATCTCGATGCCCGACTCGAGGACGTGATCGGGGTCGATCAGCCTCAGCTCGCCGCGGCCGCCTCCGAACAAGCGCCTGAACATGTTATGGAAGTTCTTCTTGACGCGGTTGTACGTGGACAGGAACATCTCGGCGCTCTCGTCGCGTATCTCCTGCGTGATGCGTTTCAGGTCGTCGCGCGCCTTCTGCAGGTCCCCTAGCTGGGTGGAGAGGAACTCGTAGCGCTCCTTGACCTCGGCGTACTCCTCGGGCGCCATCAGGTTCACCGAGCCTAGGTCCTTGAGCTTCTGCTTGCGCTCGGCGAGCCTGTCCCTAAGGTCCGAGGCCTGCGCGCGCAGCTCGTACATGCGCTCCTCGAACTCCAAGAGCTCGCGGCCGTACTGCTCGCGGAAGTTATCCTTGACGTTGCGTATCTCCGTCTCGGTCTGCGCGAGCCCCAGGTGCTGGCGCTCCAGTTCCGTCTGAAGGGAGCCGAGCTTGTCTATCTTCTTCTTGAGCTCCTCCTGGCGCTTGCCGAGGTCGGAGTTCTTTATGGCGATGTCCTTCTCGAGGCGCTCGAGCTCCGATGTGAGCTCGCGGCCGCGCTTCTCGATGTCGGCTATCTCCTCGTCGATGGACGACAGGTCCTCCTCGGCCTCGGACAGCCTGCGGACCTCCATGCTCGTCTCGCTATCCAGCTCGCGGTAGTAGCCCTCCTGGCTGACTATCTCGCGCTTTATCATGCCGAGCTGCTCCTCGGCGGACTGCACCTGGGTCTGCATGCGTATCCGGTTGCCTCGGAGCTCCTCGAGCGTCTTCCGGTACTCGTCGATGCGGAGCGAAAGCTCCCGGTTCTCCTCGCGCAGGGCCGCGATGCGCTCGCGGCGCTCGGCGACGCCGTCCTTGAACGAGGCCATGAGGGCGTCGACGGCGCGCTTCTTCGTGATGATGCCCTCGGGGGACAGGAACTCGTCTATGAACGACGGGGTCGCCCGACGGTAGGTCTCGTAGCGCTCCTTGAGCTCCTTGGCGCGGTCGGCCGCCTCCGCCATCGCGGTCCTGGCGCTCTCGATCAGCGCCCTGGCCTCGGCCGCGCCGTAATCCTTGAGGGTAGCGAGGTCCTCCAGTATGGCCGCCTTGCCGGAGAGCCGCGCGATGATGCCGGCGATGAGGCTCTCGATGGCCTCCTCGGCGGCCTTGCGCTCGCTAGCCGAGTAGCCCGTCTCCTTGAGCCGCGCGTCCAGCTCGCTGACGATGTCCTCGGTGATGGCGTCCAGCTCTGACTGGGCCGTCACCAGCTCCGATTCGAACGAGCCGATCTCCGATTCCGCCTTGGCTATGGCCGCGTCGTTGGCCTTGATGCGGTCCTCGGCGGAGCGGATCGACCCCTCGAAACCGACGATATTCTTCTCTATCTCGGCGATGCGACCCTTATGGCCGCGCAGGATCTCGTTCTTCTCGTCCTCGTCCTCGCGAAGGCCCTCGAGCTTCTCGGCGAGGGCCCGGAGCTTGAGCCGGGCCTGGTCGATCTTGGCCCGCGTCTCGGCGACGCGCTCCGACAGGAGCTTCCGCTCCTTCTCCTTGCCGACGCGCTCCACGGCGAGGCCGTAGACCGTCTTCTGAACCTCGATGAGCTTGGCCTCCATCGAGTTGACGATATCCAGGTTCTCCTCGAGCGACACGTTGATGCCGTCTATCTGGCCCCGCAGCCCGTCGCGCTCGGCCGTCTTGGCGGCGATGTCGGTGTCGCGGCGTTCCTTCTCGTTGACGAAGCCTCGGAGGCGTAGCAGGTGCAGGTCCAGCTCGGCGTTGAAGACCTCGTCGCGGAGAGAGCGGTAGGCGAGCGTCTTCTCAGACTGGGCCTTGAGCGTGTCGTGGCTCCGCTTGACCTCTCCGAGTATGCCCTCGACCTGGCGCATGTTCTCCTCGGTGCGCTCGAGCTTCAGCTCGGCCTCGCGGGAACGCGCCTTGTGCTTCGTGATGCCGGCGGCCTCCTCGAAGAGATAGCGGCGCTCCTCGGGCTTGCTGGACAGGATCTGGTCTATGCGTCCCTGCTCCATCACCGAGTACGCGCTCTTCCCGATGCCCGTATCCCAGAACAGCTCCCGGAGCTCCTTGAGCTTGGCCGGCTGGTTGTTGATGAAATACTCGCTCTCCCCCGTACGGTACAGGCGGCGCTTTATAGCCACCTCGGGCACGTCGAGGAGGAGGACGCCCTTCTCGTTAGATATAGTGAGGGTGACCTCGGCTACGTTGAGAGCCTTCCTGGTCTCGGTGCCGTTGAAGATTATGTCTTCCATCGACTCGGCGCGCAGGGATCTCGCCGACTGCTCGCCTACCACCCATTTGATGGCGTCCACGACGTTCGACTTGCCGCATCCGTTAGGGCCGAGCAGCGCGGATATGCCCTCGGAGAAATCGACCCTGGCCCTGTCCGCGAAGCTCTTGAAACCGAATATCTCGAGGCTTTTCAGGAACACGTGTACGCACCTCGTATAGCATGGATTTTATTGTGAATAGCTAGCAATCGTACCACGAATACCCCTCGCCGCGCAATGTTATGCCAAGTATACAAGGATCAGGCACGGAGACACAGAGAAGATGGGTAAAACGAAATATAAGAATCGAACAACGGCGTCGACGAAAACCTTTTATTGAGTATTTCTATTCGCCGAGCGAAGGATTAAAAAAAGGGTGCCCTCATTGGGCACCCTCCCTAATACTCATCTTCTCCGCGTCTCTGTATAGAATTCTTCGTCTTTCGAACTGTTCTCAGTCCTCGTCCTGGGCTATGAGGAGCTCGTAGGCGGCGGCGGGATCGGCTGCGGCCAGTATCCCGGCCCTGAGCTCATTCGACTTCAGCTTGGCGCTGAAGTACGAAAGGGTCTGCAGGTAGTAGGCGTGCTGGTTATAGGCGGCCGCGATCATGAACAGGAGCCTGACGGGCGCGTCGTCGAACGCGTTAAAATCCTGGATATCGCACTTGCTCACGCCGACGGCTACCACCAAGTCGGTCACGCTCGATAGGCGAACATGGGGTATGGCGATATTCCTGCCTATGGCCGTGCTCATGAGCTCTTCGCGGCGAAGGAGCTCCGTGACAAGCTCTTGCTTGCTCTTAATCTGGGGCGCGGCCCCGAGACGCTCGGCGAGCGCGACGAGCGCGTCCCTTTTACGGGGGTAGTCCAGGAACACGACCCGATCCGGCGAGAGGACGTTACGCATACGGACGGGATGCAGAGAAGAAATCGGCTTATTAGATGAAAGCCTCTCGTTTACCCAGCGTTCTATCTCGCTTTTTTTGAAACGCCACACGGTTCCGATCTTGCCGGCGGGGATCTCTCCCTTTTGGGCCCAATCGTAAACGGTACGCTCAGAAACGCGTAGGTACTTGGCCACTTCCTCAATTGTTAGGATGTCGTCATCCATTGCGGCTCTCCCATACGGTATGATTTGCAATCATTCTGCAAGAAAGGTGACGAAATGTCAAGGTATTTCTACTGCTCGATGGCGTCGATGGCATCATCGACCTCTCCGGAACGCCAGCCGAGCTCAATCAGAATAGCGCGCGACCGCCTTGTATCGAAGCCTTTGGCCGCGAGCGAGGCGGCAGCCCGGGCTATCGCCTCGCCCCTCGCCTCGCCCTCGAACGCCCGGGATAGAGCCGTCTTTATCGCGCGCCTGTCCACCCCTCGCGACGACAGCGAGGCCGACAGGCTCCTCGGACCCTCGGCCCTAGAACGGCAGCGCTGCCGGATCCACGACTCCGCGTAGCGCTCGTCAGATAGGAGCCCCTCCGCCTCGAGCCTGTCGAGGGCGGCCTTCGCCGCGGCTTTCGGGGCGCCTCGGGAGGCGAGCTTCAGCTCCAATCCGAAGCGGAACTGCTCGGCCCTGGCCAGGAGGGAGAGGGCGCGCGCCTCCGCCTCGGTGGCCTCGACGGCCGCCGACAGCAGCTCGTCCGGGATATCCAGGGGAGGCTCAGGACGGACGCCGACCGGAGCCGCGAATAGCCCGGTGGCGTCGTAGGCCGATTTAAAACGAAAAAGGGAGCCGTCTTCGGCGACCGCCTTGACGGTGCCGAGGGCTCCCTCCTCGTAGGAGACGATACGGGCCACCTGGCCGCCTTCGTCCGTTCTTCTTAGCGCTTGGAGAACTGGAAGCGCCTGCGGGCTCCGCGTTGTCCGTACTTCTTGCGCTCGACCATTCGCGGATCGCGGGTAAGGAACCCGTTGTTCCTGAGCGCCAGGCTCGAGGCGGGATCGACCTGGCTGAGCGCCCGGGCGATACCGTGCTTACAGGCGCCGGCCTGGCCGTTGGGGCCGCCGCCGACCACGTTGATCACGATGTCGAACTTATTGTCGCTCGCGGTCACGACGAGGGGCTGACGGACGGAACCGGCGATTTCGGCTACCGGGAAGTACTTGTCGAGCTCGAGGTTATTGACGGTGATCTTGCCGCTGCCTTCGCGAAGGTAGACGCGCGCGACGGCGGTCTTGCGCCTTCCGGTTCCAATTCCGAGATTCCTGACCATCGTATACCTCTCTTAGACTTCGATAGCGACGGGCGCCTGGGCCGCGTGCGGGTGGTTCGGCCCAGAATAGACCTTGACGTTCCTCGCGAGCTTGCGGCCGAGCGGTCCCTTGGGGAGCATGCCTCGGATGGCTATCTCGAGCGGGTCGATCGGATGCCGCTCTATGAGCGACGCGAACGTGTTCTTCTTGAGCCCGCCCGCGAAGCCGGTGTGCCTATAGTACATCTTGTCGTTGAACTTATTGCCGGTCACTTCGATCTTCTCGGCGTTAACGATCACGACGTAGTCACCGATTTCCTGGTGCGGGGTGTAGCAAGCCTTGTGCTTGCCGCGGACGAGGATAGCCGCCTTGGCGGCTACGCGGCCGAGGCGCTGGCCCTGGGCGTCTATCACGAACCAGGAACGAGCTACTTCAGCCGGCTTAACGAATAGGGTCTTCATCAATCTATACCTTCACCTTCGTGGAGTTCATTAGCGTAAAAAACGGCGAGCGGTATAATCACATACATCGCATATCGTGTCAAGCGGACCCGGGGCCTTACTCTTTCTTCTCGGTCGCCGCCTCTTCGGCCTCTTCCTTCTTGGCTTCTATCCTGTCCTTGATGTCGGCGACGCCAATGAACACGGCTATGAGGCCTATGAAGGCCGCGAGCACCGGAATCGAGCCGCGAAGGAAGGCCAGGACGTCCTGCCACCAGCCCAGCGGGCCAGGGATGCAGGCGAAAACGGCGAACGCGATGCAGACGATACCGACTATTAGAGCTACCATGATTTCCTCCGATTTCATAGAACGACCCGCGCTTCAATCCGGGGCGCTATCCGCACCGCATAAGCATACCCGAAACGAGGGTTTCGTCAATAAGGCTACTCCGACGGGCGTTGCCTCGGGCGACTCATCGCCCCTATACTACATCCATCAGCCCCGAAAGGATAGTCATGATACCCGATGGAGCCCTCGTATTCTTCAAGTCACGTCCCGCGATCGTCAGGCGCGACGGGGATCGCATCGAGCTTACCTTCGAGGGCGGCGCTCCGGCCCGCGTACGCGACAAGGACGTCGAGCCAATCCACCCCGGCCCGCTCAAGGCGGTGCCGAGGCCAGCCCAAGGCGGTGAGTTCCAGACGGCCTGGGACATGACCGCCGGGTCGTCGCTATCGCTCGGCGAGCTCGCCGACCTGGCGTTCGGGTCGGCCGGTCCGTCGGAGACGCTCGCGTGCAGGCTCGCGGCCGCAGAGGGAATCCTCTTCCGGATGGACGGAGAGCGCGTCGCGGCGCTCTCGGCCGAGGAGCGGGAGGCCGAGGAAGCCAAGCGCAGGCGCAAGGAAGGCGAGGCCGCCGAGAGGGCCGCCTTCGTGGAGCGGGCCAAGCGCGGGAAGACCGAACCGGGCGACGAGCGGTTCTGGGGCGAGGTAGAGGCCCTGGCGCTCGGGCGCACACAGAAATCCCGTATGGCCAGCGATATCGGAGCCGGCGAAGGCCCGGAATCCGCTCAGGCCTGGCTCCTCAAAGCCGGCCTGTGGACGACGAGGACTAATCCCCACCCCGCCCGCTCGGGGCATCCTTCCAAGGCGCCCGATCTCGAGCTGGGGCCGGACGACGACGAGGGCCGCGTCGACCTGACGGGCATGGAGGCCTGGGCCATCGACAACGCCTGGAGCCACGACCCCGACGACGCCGTATCCTGGGACGGCGAGGCCGTCTGGGTGCACGTCGCCGACCCGGCGAGCGCCATAACGCCGGGCAGCCCCGCCGACCTGGAGGCCTCGAACCGATCGGGCACCCTGTACCTGCCCGAAGGCGCGATCCCCATGCTGCCTGACGCCGCCCTAGAGCGCTTCGGGCTCGGCCTCTCGGCGACGTCCCGGGCGCTGTCGTTCAGGATAGCGCTAGACCCCGACGGCCTCGTCTCCGACGTCAGGGTCGCGCCGAGCCTCGTCAGGGTCTCGAGGGCCTCGTACGGCCAGGCCGACCCCATGCTCGCCTCGGGCCCGCTAGCCGAGCTCGCGCGGGTAGCCGAGCTCCGCAAGGCCTACAGGCTCCGCAACGGCGCCGTGGACATCGATATTCCCGAGGTGCGCGTCTGGGTAGACTCCGGCGAGCCGAGGATCGATCCGGTGGCTCGTTACGCCTCGAGCGGCGTAGTGCGGGAGATGATGGTGATGGCGGGCGAGGGCCTGGCTAGGTGGGCCTTCGACAGGGGGTTGCCGTTCCCGTATTACAGCCAGGAAGCGCCTGGCTCGCGGGAAGGGCTCCCGGGGGGCCTGGCGGGAGAATTCGCCAAGCGCAGGCTGATGAAGGCCGGCATGGCGGGGGCGCAGCCTCGGGCCCACCAGGGGCTAGGGGTGACCATGTACGCGCAGGCGACGAGCCCGCTCCGCCGCTACGGAGACCTCTTAGGGCACCAGCAGGCCCGGGCCGCCCTCGCGGCCGAATCGGGACGATCCTCGCCGCCGCCCCTCCCCGCCGACGAGCTGTCTATGAGGCTGGCCCGGGCCGCCGCCGGAGCCCAGGCGGTGCGCAAGGCGGAGCGCCAGAGCGAGCTGCACTGGACGATCGCGTGGCTGCTCGACAGGCCGGGCTGGGAAGGCGACGCGGTGGCGGTACAGGCCGGCGGAGGGGACGCTCAGCTCTACCTGCCGGAGATAGGCCTGGAAACGAGGATCAGGGCATCGGGCCTCGAGCAAGGCGCTGCCGTCAGGGTCAGGTTCCAGAAGGCCGATATTGCCAGGCTCGACGTCCAGTTCTCCATAATATAGTTGACCCTAAGCCGTCGCTCATCTATGCTAGCGTGGTGAGCATGGAACAAAAAGATTATCGCCTCGCGGCGATCATGTACACCGACATAGTCGGGTTCTCTCGCATGATGGAACGGGACGAGGCGGGTACGCTCGACGTGCTCCGTTACCATAATACGCTGATCACCGACATCGTGACGAAGCGGCACGGGACGGTCATCAAGACGATAGGCGACGCCTTCCTCGTCGACTTCCGCAATACCGTGGACGCGCTCCAATGCGCCATGGAGATACAGGCGGCCGTCTACGAGCATAATAAGGAAGGCAAGGGACAGGCCCTCCTGCTGCGGATAGGCCTGCACCTCGGCGACATCTACTTCTTCGAGAACGACGCCCTCGGCGAGGGCATCAATATCGCCAGCCGCCTCCAGTCGTTCGCCAGGCCAGGCACCATCTGCTTCTCGCAGGACGTCTATAATCAGGTACTCAATAAGCTCGACTTCAGGGCGGAGAAACTGGGCAAGGTCTCCCTCAAGAATATCACCAAGGAAATCCACGCCTACGAGGTCGCCAGCCCCAACGTCGAATTCGACCCCGACCGCGACAAGCCGCGGCCCGGCTTCAAGCCGGCGGAGATAGACGACGCCGCCGCGACCGCGGCCCCGTTGCCGGGCACGCCCTCCCCCGCCCACCGCGGCTACGGCCCCGAGGCCGCGAAGGCCGTACTCGACGACATACGCAAGGCGATACTCGAGGATACCAAGACCATGGGGCGCCGCCTCACGGTGGCCGAGGCCCTCGAGCGCTACGGGGAATACGGCGTCGAGGCCAAGGAAGTCATCGCGTCGATGGCCGACAAGGGCCTCGTGCAGAAGACCGGGCCGTCCGGCGGCTCCTTGGCGCAGGGAGACCGGCCGTTCGGCCAGGCCTTCTCCGGCCCAGGCGGCGCCAAGGCGGGGGAAACGGATCTCGCCTCGGATATAGGCCGGGCCGTCGAGGGCATAGCCCGCGCTATAGAGCAGAGCGTCGGGGACTGGCAGAAAGCCGGCTCCCGAGGCAGGGGAAGCCGCCGCGGACGGGACTACGACTCCCGCTACGAGGACGTCGGCGGCCGAGCCGAGCGCTCGATAGAGCGCGCCGCGGAGAAGCTCGAGCGTACCATAGACAGGATCTCCGGCGGTGACGAGAAGAGCGCCATCAAGGCGGAATTCCGCAGGCACCAGGCCGAGGTCGGGACGGGGAAGTGGGACGCAGAGCTCAGGAGCTCGGAGCACTTCAAGCCCGGCTCCGAGGAGATAGAGACCGATTTCGCGCGCTACCGCGACAAGCTAGAGGCGCGAGCCAGGAAGTCCAGCGCCGGTTTCATAGGCAACCTGCTATCGTTCGCCGGCGTCAACGCGCTCCTATGGTATATTAACCTGACCTTCGCCCCCGGGTTCACTTGGGCCGCCATCGTTACCGCGGCATGGGGGACGGGCCTCGTGAGCAACCTGTTCGCGACGGTACGCGGGAAGGCCAAGGCGTCGGAGGTAGATAAGATCCCGGAGCTAGCCCCAAGCGAGCTGGACGTCTACAAGAAGATCAATAGGGTCCGGGACGGCATGGCCATGCATCTCGCCAGCGTCGTCTCCGTACCGCCGCTCCTCTTCACCATCAATCTCCTGACCTCCCCGGGATTCCTCTGGGCCGCCATACCGTCCGGCATCATGGCGCTGAGCTTCCTAGGCCACCTCGCTTCCTACCCGGGCACGCTCCGGGGACTCGAGAAGAAGCTATGGCGCCTGCTCGGCGTGGATTCGTGGCGGGAGCTGTTCAGGATAGGCGCGAACCGCAGGGCCGGGGCCTCGGCCGGGCAGTACGCGTCGGTCTACGCCGAGGTCGCGTCGATCCGCGACCAGATCGTCAAGGACCTCAAGGCGGGCAAGGGCTCCGACGAGTTCGGCAAGGACATGATCCCGACCCTCGACCGCTACGTCGATCAAGTCAAGATGCTCTCGCACTCGGTCAACGAGATAGACGGCATCGTCTCGACCATACCCATGGACGCCTTGAGGCGCGACCGGGAAGAGCTGGAGGCGAAGCGCTCCGGCTCGACCAGCCAGGCCCTCAAGGACGAATACGGCCGTTCCATCGCCGAGATAGCGAGGCAGGAGAAGGCCTGCAAGGACCTGGAGGACCAGCGGGAGCTCCTGCGGCTAAGGCTCGGATCGTCCGCGAACGCCCTTAAGCAGCTCAAGATAGACATGGCCAGGATGAAGGCCCTGCCCGAGGCCGGCGAGCGCCAGGCCCTGGAGGACATACGGAAGAAGGCGAGCGAGCTTTCAGGGTACCTCGACGATCTCAAGACGGGCTACGACGAGACCTCGGCCGACCCGTACGCGGAACTCGAGCGGCTCGCCGCGGAAGCCGACGAGCGCGCGAGGCTGGAAGGCCGCCCGGCAGGCGTCGAAGGCTCCGGCGCCGAAGGCTCCGGCGCCGAGGGCTCCGGCGCCGAGGGCTCCGGCGGGAGGGGGGCCGGCCGTTGACAGGCTCGCCCGCTTCGATCTACTATCTGCCTACGGTCCGGTAGCTCACTTGGATAGAGCGATTGCCTCCTAAGCAATAGGTAGTGGGTTCGATTCCCGCCCGGATCAAAACGGAACGACATGCTAGTAATAGGTAGGAAGCCCGCAGGCTGCTCTAGGAAGCAGGATGCGGGCTTTTTCGTATCGCCTATTTGTTATAGTACAGATTCGGCAGCCACGTAGCGATTCCCGGGAAGACCATGATAATCGCCAGGCCGACGATCATCAGGAGCACGAAGGGTACGACCGAGCGGTAGATGTCGCCCAGAGTAATCTCCTTGGGGGCCATGGCCTTCATGAGGAAGAGGTTATAGCCGAAAGGCGGCGTAAGGTACGCGATCTGGCAGGTTACGGTATAGAGGATACCGTACCATATGGGATCGAATCCCAGCTTGATGATGAGCGGGATATAGAGCGGCGCCACGATTATCAGCATGGCCGTATCGTCGAGGAACATCCCCATGATGATGTACGACAGCTGCATCATTATGATGACGCCCCAGGGGCCGAAGCCGTTATTGAGGAACAGATCCCGTATGGCGTTCACGGCTCCGAGCCCGTCGAATATGGACCCGAACGCCAGGGCGGCGAGGATGACCCACATGAACATGCAGCTGACGCTCAGGGTATCGCGGAGGACCTCTCCCATGACCTTCTTGGTCAGGCGTCCCTTGAGCAGCGCGGCGATGGTAGTGACTACGGCGCCGACGGCCGAGCTCTCTACCAGGTTCGTGATGCCCATGAAGAACAGGCCCGACATCATGAAGATGATGAACAACGGCAGCAGGCCCGCGCGGAGCAGCAGCAGCTTCTGCCCTAGCGGCATCGTGCGCTCCTCCTTGGGCAAGACGGGCCCGAGTTTCGGGTTGATGGCGCACCTGATTAGGATATAGGCGATGAAGAGGCCCGCCAGGAGGAATCCGGGCATGAAGCCGGCGAGCCAGAGCCTCCCGACGGGTTGCCTCGCTATCATGCCGTAGAGCACCAGCACGACGCTCGGCGGTATCATGATCCCGAGGGAGCTGCCGGCCTGGATGACCCCCGTCACCATCCTCTTGTCGTACTTCCTCTTGAGCATCTCGGGCAGCGCTATGCTCGAGCCGACCGCCATGCCGGCTACGCTCAGGCCGTTGATCGCCGACACCACGCACATGAGCAGTATCGTGCCGATCGCCAATCCCCCGGGGATCGGCCCGGTCCAGACGTGTATCATCTGGTACAGGTCGTCGGCTATGCCCGACTTGGCGAACATGTAGCCAATGTAGATGAAAATAGGCAGCGTAAGGAGCGGGTACCAGACGAGGAGCTTGAAGGCGGCCTGGAACGCCATGCCCACCCCTCCCACGCCCCATAGCATCACCGCGAATATGGACGCGACGCTGCCTATGACGGCGAAGATATGCCGGCCCGATAGCAGCATGATGAGCATCGAGGAGAACATCATCAGCGCCATGAAGGAATAGCCGCTCATGATTTTTCCTCGATCCGCAGATTCTCGCCCTTGATATCGGCTACGTCCTTGATCAGCTCCGATATGACCTGCAGGAACATGAGGAAGATGCCCGCTACCATGAAGATCTTTATCGGCGTCACCTGCGGAGCCCAGGCCGAGTAGGTGATCTGCTTATACTCGATGGCGTACTGGATGCCCTGTATCCCGCCCCATAGGAGGATTATCATATAGACGAGCAGGGGTACGAACGTGATGACGTCGGCGACGGCCTTCCCCTTCTTGGTCCACCTACTATAGAACAGGTCCATCCTGACGTGCCCGCCGACGAGCAGGGTGAATCCGCCGCCGAGCAGATAATAGGCGGCCATGAAGAACTGGGTCAGCTCCACGGCCCAGATATTAGGACGGCCGAAGACGGTCCTCATGATCGTATCGTATAGCAGTATCCCCATCATTATGAAAATCAAGAACATCACGACCTTGCCGACTAGCCGGCTCGTCGCGTCTACGATGCGCACGTACGTTTTTGCCGCCCTTAGCATCGATCCCTCCTGGCAATTAGACAGGCTTTCCCAGAGCCCCCGTCCTACCGCCGGGGGGCGGCGGGACGGGGGCGCGCATGGGAAATAGCTTTAGAACGTAGCGCCGCGGCCTAGTACCTGTACGGAGCCCCGGCCTTCTCCATGGTGTCGATATACTTCTTGAGGATGGCGACCACCTTGGCGTTCCTGGGGCTCTTCTTCGCGATCTCGTCCCAGTACTTGTACGCGGCCTCCTCGACTATCTTCCACTCCGAGTCGGGGATGGTCGTCAGCGTGAGCTTCCCGCCGTTCACGCGGTAGTTAGCCTCGCCGTACCAGTACCAGTGGAGCCTGAAGTAGTGGGACTTGTCTATCGCGAGCTTGAACAGCTGCTGCAGGTGCGGGGGCACCTTGGCCCAGGCGTCGGTGTTGACGAACCAGCCTCCGGACCACGCTCCCGAGACAGGATTGGTTAAATAATATTTCGTTACGTCCGCCCATCCGACGGTATAGTCCTCGGTGATGCCGGACCAGGCCACGCCGTCGAGCATGCCGGTCTGTATGGCCATCTCCACGTCCTGGTACGGTAGCACGGTGGGCACCACGCCGAACTGCTGCATGAACTGCCCGCCCGTCGGGAACATGTACATCCTGAGTCCCTTAAGGTCGCTCAGGTGGTTGATCGGCTTGGTCGTGGCGAAGTTGCACGGATCCCAGCTTCCCTGGCTCAGCCAGGTGACGCCCTTGATCTCGTCGTACGCCTCTTTCCATATCTCGTTAAGGCCGTACCAGTTCCAGAGCACGTTTACGTCGAGGCCGTACCTCGCCGCGAGCGGGAAGTAGGCCGCGAAGACGGAGACGTCGACCGGCGACGCCATCGAGTCGTCGTCGCTCACGACCGCGTCGATCGTGCCTTCCTGCAGCGCGCGGAACAGCTCGCCTTGCGGCACGAGCTGGTCCGCCGTGTACACGTCGATGATCATCTCGCCGTTCGCGGCGATATTGAATTCGTCGATGGCGTTCTTCACGACGAAATCGTTAAGCGCAGGTCCGGCGTACGACTGCAGCCTCCACCTGATCACTTCCTTCTTGGCCTGCCCTTCCGCCGCGGGTCCCGCCTCCTTCGCGCCGCACGCGCCCGTCATAAGCGCGGCTCCGCCCACAATCGCCACCATGACCAGGAATTTATTTCGCTTCCTTTTAATGCCCACGGTTGATGCTCCGGCTTTCATAAAGCCTCCTTGTGGTGTGAATAGAACTCCGTGCAGGCGTGCCTGCACACGTTAACTATATGGCATTACCAAGTCGCGTCAATAAAAATTATTAATTCTCTATAGCCGTCGCCCGCATTACTCCAATTGATAAATTATATTAATTTTGTTAATTAATTATTTATACTTTTTCCACCTTCGATTTATCAACGGGGAAAGAAATTTTAATTGACAGCTCGGGCCGGCGACCCTATGCTGAAGAAATATTATCCACATGGGCTCGCGAACTATTTCATTCGCTTGCTTGGCACCTGATTGCGTATGAAGGCCCGGAAGCGAAGACAGTCCGCCGGTCCATGACGATCGGGAAGGAATACCATGCCAAACAAGGAAAACGGGGTTACGCGTGGCGTCAGGGAACCGGCAGTCGCGGGCTCGGATCAGCCCCGCGAGATCCGGATCCGGGTGAACGGCTCGTGGCGTAGTTTCAGGCTCGAATCCGACCTGAGCCCCGCCACGACGCTTTCGTACGTCCTCAGGGAGAAGCTCGGCTTCACCGGGCTGAAGGTGTCTTGCGACGAGGGAGCCTGCGGGGCCTGTACCGTGATCCAGGACGGCAAGGCCGTCCTCTCGTGCATGGTGCTCGCGGTCGAGGCCGACGGGCGCGACGTCACCACGATCGAGGGCCTCCCCGCCGACGACCCGGTCGTCCAGGCCTTCGCCGAGCAATCGGAGCCCGGCTACGGAACGGCCATGCAGTGCGGCTACTGCACGCCCGGGTTCGTCATGACCGCGAGGGCCCTGCTTAACGACAACCCGTCCCCGACGCTATCCGAGATAAAGGACGCGCTGGCGGGCAACATCTGCCGCTGCGGCTGCTACGCCGGGATCGCCCAGGCCGTCCTGCGCGCGTCCGCCAAGATCGCGGCCGGAAGGAGCGCGTCATGAGCCAAGCGTATAAGCCGCGGGTACCCCGCAAATTCGTAGGCGGCTATAGGCCGAAGATCGACGGCCCGGACAAGGCCAGCGGAAGGGCGCTGTACGCGGACGACATGACCATCAAGTCCCGCTTCCCGGACATGCTGTACGCCAAGATACTCCGCAGCCCCTATCCTAACGCCAGGATAAGGAAATTCGACCTAAGCAAAGCCGAGGCCCTTCCCGGCGTCGTCTCGATAATGACCTACGAGGACCCCGAGTTCAAGTCGCTCAAGCTGACGAACGCCGGCTGGACCGACTGCGTCGATACGGTGAGCTGGGACCGCATGATGTTCCAGTTCCGCGACCGGCGCGTGCTGGGCGAGTACGCGTGCTGGGTCGGCGACGAGATGGGAATAGCCGTGGCCGCCGAGACCGAGGAGATCGCGGACGAGGCGCTGGGCCTCATCGACATAGACTGGGAGACTTCGCCGTTCGTGCTCGACCCTCTCGAGGCGATGAAGAAGGGCGCGCCGCTGGTGCACCCCGACATCCAGGAGACGAACGTCCTGGCGCCGGACCCGACGGGCGGCCCCGACGTGTTCGAGGATCGGGGCGACGTCGAGGAGGATTTCAAGCGGGCCGAATTCGTCGTCGAAGGCGAATCGGTATTCCACAACGCCACGCAGGGCTCCATGGACAACTGGTGCTGCCTCATGCAGTGGAAGGCGGACCAGCTGACGGTCTGGTCGAACCATTACGCGGCGGACCAGCTACGCATGCACATAAAGGAGATGCTCGGGTTGCCCCTCCACAAGATACGCGCAATAGCGTCGTACGTCGGGGGACAGTTCGGGCGCGGCGACACGGGCGACCAGCCGTTCTTCCTCGTAACGAGCCTGCTGGCGATGAGGACCGGCAGGCCGGTCAAGTACCGTCATACCAGGCACCAGAGCTTCCTCAACACCAGGCAGCCGGCAATCTACACCTTCAAGGCCGGGGCGAAGAGGGACGGGACGATCACGTCGCTGCACTTCAAGTCGATAGGCAACGTCGGCGCCTACGCCGACCTGTCGATGTTCGCGCTCAAGTTCGTTCCCAAGGAACTGGCCGAGGTATTCATGGCCCACATCCCCAACCTACGGATGGAATCGTACGGCGTCTACACGAACGTCATCCCCGGCTGCATGATGCGCGGCGTGGGGAACTCGCAGTTCAACCTGGTCTTCGCGCACGTCATGGACGCCGTAGCCGAGAGGCTGGGCATGGATCCCATCGACCTATGCATCAAGAACTTCGCGCACGAGTGGGAGAAGCTACCGAGCGAGAGCCTCGTAGCGGTGCTGAACGAGGGCGCCGAGCGTCTCGGATGGAAGGACAAGCGGCACCTGCCGGGCAAGGGCAGGGCCTACGACGGCGTCAAGAGGCGCGGCGTCGGGTTCTCGTGCCATCCCTCTTGGCACGCCGAGTGGCAGGAGAAGCGCCGAGGCAAGGTGCAGGTCAACCTTACGCTCAACCCGGATTGCACGGTACTGCTCAACGCGGCGACCATAGAGGTCGGCGGCGGCTCGAACACCTGCAACGTCCTCGGCTGCGCGGAGGCGCTGGGCTTCCTCGGTATAGGAGTGGAGGATATACACTGGACCAGCATCACCGATACCAACGACGGCATCAAGGATTGCGTCCAGACGGACAGCGCCGTTTCGTTCCTCCAGGCCGAGGTCATGATCGATTCGGCGAAGGAGCTCAAGCTGAGGCTCAGGGAAGCCGGCGCCGAGATCCTGAACGTCAAGGCCTCCGACATCGACATCGTCGAGGGAGAGGTAATAGTCGCGTCGCGGCCCGACCTGAGGATGACGGTGAAGCAGATGCTCCATAAGGGGGACAACGCGCCCATCACCGTGGCCAAGAGCCGATCGCCCGACGTCGCCCTGACTGGCGTCCCCTTTTTCGCCAACTTCGCCGAGGTCGAGGTAGACACGAGCACGGGCAAGGTCGACGTACTGAGGCTCGTCGTGGTCAACGACTGCGGCACCGTGATGTACGCCTCCGGCGCGGAGTCCCAGCAGATAGGCGGGCAGTGCATGGGCATGGGCGAGGCCCTCACCGAGGAGATAATCTACGACAAGGCGACGGGCATACCGCTTAACTTCAACTGGGTAGACTACACCATCCCGACCATGGCCGACATGCCTGACATCGACCCCGTGCTGCTCGAGGTATGGAAGGGCACCGGAGAGTACGGGGCCTGCGGCATCGGCGAAGGCACGGTGTCGTGCACGCCGGGGGCGATCCTCAACGCGATATACAACGCCATAGGGGTAAGGGTGAACGATATTCCGATCAAGCCGGAGAAGATTCTCAAAGCCCTGGGAAAGGACTGAGGGTACAACCATGGGAATGCGAAAATTCGAACACGTATCGGCTACGTCGCTCGGCGACGCGGTCACGAAGCTCGGCGAATACCGCAAGGGGGCCGTAGCGGTAGCGGGCGGCACCGACATACTAGGAGTGCTCAAGGACGAAGTGCATCCCGTATACCCTCGGGTGCTCGTCGACCTCAAGGGCATCGGGGGTCTCGACTTCATCCGCGAGGAAAAAGGCGGGATCAAGATAGGCGCCCTTACCACCCTCTCCGCGATAGCGAGGAGCGACGTCGTCAGGAAGTCCGTACCCCTGCTCGCCGACGCCGCGCACGCCGTCGCGTCCCCCCAGCTCCGGAACATGGGCACGCTGGGAGGCAACATCTGCCAGGAGCCGCGATGCTGGTACTACCGCGGCTACGACAACGTCTTCCATTGCCTCCGCAAGGGCGGCGACAAGTGCCCCGCGCTGACCGGCGAGAACAGGTTCCATTCGATCTTCGGGTCGATGCGCGTAGGCGCGCCCGGATGCTCCTCGGGCTGTCCCGACAGTATAGACATACCGCGCTACATGGAGAGGATACGCGAGGGAAGGATCGAGGAGGCGGGGCGCATCATCCTGGAGAACAACCCGATGCCGGCCGTAACGGGCCGCGTCTGCCCGCACTTCTGCGAGCAGGGATGCAACCGTACCGACCAGGACAGCGCGGTATCGATCAGGGCGGTCGAGAGGCGGGTCGGCGACTATATACTCGAGAACGCCGGGAAGTACAAGAACCCGCCGGCCGCGGAGAACGGCAAGAAAGTAGCGATAGTAGGCGGAGGGCCGGCCGGCCTCTCCTGCGCGTACTACCTCAGGCGGCGAGGCTTCGGGGTCGTCGTATACGATAAGCAGCCGAAGCTCGGCGGCATGCTGCGCTACGGCATCCCGGATTTCCGCCTATCACAGGGCGTCCTCGACAGGGAGCTGGATTTCCTCCTGTCGACGGGCATAGTCGCCAAGACCGGGCAACGGCTCGGCAAGGACTTCACGCTCGACGGACTCAGGAAAGAAGGCTTCGACGCCGTCTTCCTCGCCATGGGCTCATGGGTCGCCAAGGGCATGGGCATCGAGAACGAGAGCCATGCGAGCGTCGTACCGGGCATATCGTTCCTCGAAGGCGTGAAGTGGAACGGCCCGCCCGCCCTCTCCGGCGTGGTCGCCGTGGTCGGCGGCGGCAACACCGCCATCGACGCGGCCAGGACGGCGCTCCGCTGCGGCGCGAAGAAGGTCGTGCTGCTGTACCGCCGGACGAGGCCCGAGATGCCGGCCGAGGACGAGGAGATAGAAGACGCCATAAAGGAAGGCGTCGAGCTGCAGTTCCTGGTCGCCCCGAAGAAAGCGGTACTCGACGGAAAGAACCTCGTCGGCCTCGAATGCGCGAAGATGAGGCTTGGCGAGGCCGACGCGTCGGGCAGGCCGCGGCCGGTCGAGATCAAGGGCAGCGATTTCCTGTTCAAGGCCGACTGGGTCATATCCGCCATAGGCCAGGACCAGAGCCTGCTGGGCCTCGATAACGCCTCGTACGGCGCCATCAAGCTTACCAAGGGCAACGGCATCGAAGCGGACGAGGAAACCTTCCAGACCAGCGTGACAGGCGTGTTCGCCGGCGGCGACGTCGTGACGGGACCGGCGACGGCTGTCGAGGCCCTGGCGGCCGGCAGGAAATCGGCGAGGTCCATCGCCGCCTACCTTACCGGCGATAGGCCTGAGCCGTCCGGCGTCGACGCGGCGAGGGAAGCGCTCAGGGGGATCAACGCCGAGGCGCTCAAGGCATCCGAGAGGGTCGGCGTCAAGGAGGTCGCGCCTTCGAGCCGATGCCTCGACGCCGAGGACTACGCGACGCTGGACGACGGCAAGGTGGGCATCGAGGCCCATCGCTGCCTCGACTGCAGCTGCGTAGCGGTCAACGCCTCTGACGTCGCGCCCGCCCTCGTCGCCCTCGGGGCCAGCGTAAAGACTACGAAGCGGACGATAGCCGCGGAGGACTTCTACACCGTCGGCGTCATGGCGACTACGGTACTGGAGATGGACGAACTGGTGACGGAGATATTCGTACCGGCGCCGAAGCCGGGAACCAGGTTCAGTTTCCAGAAGTTCAGGATACGCAACTCCATCGACTTCCCGATAGTAAGCGTCGCGTCCGCCCTGACCTTCGACGGCGCGACGATCAAGGACGCCAGGATAGTGTTCGGAGCCGTCGCCCCCATTCCGCTTCGAGCGGTGAACGTGGAGGAAGCCCTCGTCGGCAAGGCGGCCAGCGAGGAGACCGCGGAGGCGGCGGGAGCGGTAGCGGCCAGGCAGGTATTCCCGCTGGAGCATAACCGCTACAAGGTCCAGATACTGAAAGGACTCCTAAGGAAGGCTATCCTGGCTCCCTAGCGACCCAAGCCCCGCTTATAAGCCCCCGGCCGTCGGCTACGACGACCGGGGGCTTGTTCGCGCCCGGCTACCGGAGGCGACGAGCGGTGGAAGAGGCGCTAAGGGGAAGAGCCCTGGACGGGAGACGCGCTAGCGACGCTATCCGAGGCGTTCGACGCCCAGATACGCGACGGGCTGCACTACGGAGCCCAGGTATCCATATGGCGGGGCGGAGGCGTTCAATCGAGCCGGGGGCGCTATCGCCGCTCAGGGCTCGGCACCGGTGATCCGCTCGACGCCGTTCATGATCTACTCCGTCACGAAGTCGATCGTCGCGACCGCCGTGCATATGCTGGCCGACCGGGGCGAGCTGGACCTCGACGCCCCGGTTTCCAGGTACTGGCCGGGATTCGGCAAGCGGGGCAAGGACAGAATCACCGTAGCCCAGTTGCTGTCGCATACGGCGGGCATTCCGGGCAAGCCCGGGCTCCTGGACCTAGCCTCCCGGCTCTCTCCCCGGCCGATGTCGAGCCGGGTAGCGGCGCTCGCCCCCGATTACGAACCGGGCTCCCGGCGGCTTCCTATATCCGCGACGAGATATTCAAGCCGCTCGGCATGGCCGATAGCTTCGCGGGCCTGCCCTCGAGCAGGTACCGCTCGGCCTCGACCGTTAATTCGGGCGACCCGGCGCAGGATACGGCCTCCAGGGTCTTCGGGAACCGCCTCATCCTAAAAAAAAGCCGATATCGGCCCCAAACCGCGAGCGCGTTCCGCTATAGTAAGAGGAATGTGTTCGACACCGCTCGAATCATATCGATTCCCAAGGAACCGGCTCGCGGCGGGCCTCCGTAGCGCGCGAGCGGGGCCAAGGCCGCCGCTCGCCTTCGCCCCGATACAGCCGCCCCGGGCCTCCTTGGGAAAAAAGCCGGCGAGCCCCTCGGCCAATGGGTCGACGGGAATAAAAATATCCAATGTCGTATATTTCGATTTACATATATCCAAATGCCCTTATACTATCTCATCCTCTCGTCCGCCTGCGGCTGGCGAGCAATCGGGAGCATTCCATGAAAGCACTCAAGGCTAGGTTCCTAGTATTCCTCGCGCTATGGGGCGCGTGGCTCGTGCTCACGGCGCCGTGGAGCGGCGAAGAGGCGATCGCCGGGGCCGCGGCGGCGCTCCTCGTCGCCGTACTGCCCTTCTTCCCGGCGTCCCCGCTTTGCGACTTAAGGCTAGGCCCCAAGCCGCTGGCCTACTCGGTAGCCTTCGGGTTCGTCTTCCTGAAGGCCCTGGTCCTCTCCAACCTCGACGTCGCCTTCAGGGTACTGCATCCCCGCCTGCCGATCGCCCCCGGTATCGTCAAGGTAAAGACCGCGCTCAAGACTCCCTTGGGAAGGCTACTGCTAGCCAACGCGATCACGCTGACGCCCGGGACCATCACCGTCGAGACGAGGGGAGAGGATCTATACATACACTGGATCAAGGTAGCGGCGGCGGACCCCGAGGGGGCGACCGAGGCTATCGTGTCTCAATTCGAGAAATACCTGGAGGTGATCTGTGGCTAACGGGATTTTCAGCGTCGCCACCGGCATCGCGATACTCGGCCTGCTGCTCGCGAGCGTCAGGCTCGCCAAAGGCCCTTGGGCCGTCGACAGGATCGTCGCCCTCGACGCGATGACCATCATCGCGACCTCGCTCATCGTCGCCTTCGCGGTTTTCTCGGGCAGGCGGATATACGTAGACGTCGCCATGGTGTACGGGCTCGTCGGCTTCGCGGGCGTCGTGGCCTTCGCGCGTTACCTGGAAGGAGGCTTGTGATGGCGGAAATACTAGGCGCCTGCATCAGCCTCGTCGGGGCCGTCTTCTTCTTGCTATCGGCCATAGGGCTACTGCGCATGCCCGACGCCTTTACCCGCATGCAGACGGGCACCAAGGCGACGACGCTAGGCTCGATACTCTTCCTTATAGGCATAGGCGTCATGAGGCCGGACTACCTGGGGAGGACGGTCCTCCTCGCGGGCTTCATCGCCCTTACCAACCCGGTAAGCTCCAACGCGCTCGCGCGGGCCGCGCACGGCTTCAGGAAGCGCCTTGGCGCTAGGCTGGAACCGGACGCACTGGCGGCGGACGAGCCGATCGCGGCGAGCGCGCCGCAGGAGGCCGAGCATGGCGACTGACATAGCGATACTCGCGGCCGGGATACTCATGATCGCCGCGGGCGTAGGGGCGGTCCTCGCTAAGAGCCTCCTCGTCTCCATCATCCTCTCTGGCGGGGTCAGCCTCGTAGCCAGCGCCGTGTTCCTCCTCATGGGGGCCCCGGACGTGGCGATGGCCGAGGCGGCGATAGGCTCGGGCCTGACCATGGTCGTGTTCCTCTACGCCCTGGCCCGGTCCAAGCAGGCCGACGCCGAGGACTCGGACGAGCGCGTCGAGAGCCCCGCCTCCGAGACGGGAGGCGCGGTATGATGCGCAAGGTTCTCGTTACCCTGGCTATCCTGGGCTTCGCCCTCGCGCTGCTGCCCCTGGCCTACCGCGCCGGCGTGCAGGACCGGCCCGGCGCCCTCGCGGCCGGGTACCTCGATGACGCCCCGCGCGAGCTAGGCGCCGCCAACGTCGTCACCGCCATAGTGGTGAGCTACCGAGGATTCGATACGCTCGGCGAGGTGGCGGTGCTTTTCGCCGCGACGGCGGGCGTCGGGGCGATGCTGACTAAGAAGCGCCTGGGACCGGACGCCGCCTCTGGCCGCGGGACGCCCGCGACCGAGGTGCTCCGCACGGCGACGGGCCTCCTGACGGGCCTCCTCGTGATGTTCGGCGTCTATATCTTCACGCACGGGCACCTCACTCCGGGAGGCGGGTTCCAAGGCGGCGTGGTGATCGCTACGGCGATCCTCCTCAACCTCATGTCCCGGCCCGAGTCCCGGCTTTCCCACGGCCTCATGACGGGTATCGAGTCCCTGTCCGGCGCGGCCTACGTGGCCCTAGGCCTCCTGGGAGCCATCTTCGCCCTGGGCTTCCTCGATCCCAGGATACTGCCGATCGGCCGCGTCGGCTCGCTCCTGAGCGCCGGAAGCGTACCGCTCATATACTCGGTCATCGGCCTGAAGGTAGGCGCCGAGCTCTCGGGCATCCTCGAGGCCCTGAAAGGAGACCGCGAATGAACGCGCTGGAAGTATTAGCGAAGATCAACCCGGTCGCCGCCTCGGGGGCGGTCCTCGTGCTCGTGGGGCTTTGGGGAGTCATGGCCAAGCCCAACCTGTTCAAGATAGCGGTAGCCTTCTCGGTCATGGAGACGGGCGTCAACCTAGTCATCCTATCGGTCGGCTATATACGCGGCCGCACCGCCCCGATCCTCGATTCGGCGGCCGACGCCGCCTCAGCGTCGGCCAGGATGACCGACCCGGTCCCCCAGGCGCTGGTGCTGACGGCCATAGTCATAGGCCTGGCCGTGACGGCCCTGATGCTCAGCTACGCCGTGCGCCTCAAGGCCGGCGGCGGCGGCTCGTCGATAGAATCATACGGAGAGGAAAAATGGTAAACCCGCTCTACCTATTCGCCGCGTCGCTCGCGGCGGCCTTCCTGCTGCCTCTCGTCGACAAGCTGGGACGGCGCGTATCGCTGGCCCTCGTCTACGCGACGATCGCCGCGTGGGGCGCCGTCGCGCTATCGTACCTATGGGCACTGCTGTACGCGGGCGTCGGCGCGCGGGCTTTCGGCACCGCCGGGTTCGTCGCCCCGCTGGCCATCATGCTGCGCGTGGGCCCGGAGGAGGCCGCGGGCCTCCTTGCGATTTCGGGCGTCGGCCTCCTGGCGGCGGGCGCGATGCGCCGGCCGCTGGCCGAGGCGCCGATAGGCGGAGCGATGACCCTCATTACGGCGCTGATGGGCATGTCGGGCATCGTGCTGACGAGGGACCTCTTCAACCTATTCGTCTTCCTCGAGATAGCCTCTATCTCGACCTACGGCCTCATCGCCTTCGACGACAGGCGAGGCGCCCTGCGAGCGGGCTTCAAGTACATGATAGCCGGCGGCATCGCGAGCGCCCTCTACCTCATCGGCGTCATCTACGTATACCGCTTCTCGGGCCACCTGAACCTCGACATGGCGGCGGCGGCGCCGGGGTTATTCGGCGGCGCCGGGACGATAGCCGTATTCTTCCTCCTGGCCGCCCTCCTCGTGGAGCTCAAGCCCTTCCCAGCCAACGGATGGGCCATCGACGCCTATCAGACGGCCGATCCCGGCGTCTCGGCCATCCTGTCGGGCGCGTCGGCGACGGCGCTGCTCCTGGCGCTCTGGAAGGTGATGCCGCTCCTGGGCGAGGCCCACCTGGCCGCGGTCGCCGGCTCGGGCCTAGCGACCTTCGCGGCCGGGAACCTGGCCGGCGCAAGGCAGGGGCGAGCAAGGCGCATGCTCGGCTATTCGTCCGTCGCCCAGGTCGGCCTCGTCGCCGCCGTCGCGGCCCTGGACCGCCTGCTCGGGCTCGGAGGCCTCCGCTTCACGTACCTGGTCGCCGGCGGCCTCCTCCTCAACCACCTGCTGGCTAAGACGGGCCTCTTCCTGCTATCCAGCGCCATAGGCGACGACGAGGCGGCGCGCGGCGGCGCGGCGGGAAAACGCGGCGAGGGAGCGCTCTCGCCCTTCGGCGCGGTCGTCGCCGGAGTCCTGGCGGCGGCGCTCGTCGGGCTACCGCCCTTCCCCGGCTTCTGGGCCAAGTGGACGCTTATCCAGGCCCTGGCCGGGCGCGAGTCGTGGTGGCTGATAGCGCTCATACTGGGGGCGAGCCTCGTGGAGGCGTTCTACGTGCTCCGCTGGCTCATCGCCATCGTCAAGGGCGAGGCCGGCGCGCTCGCGAAGGGAGAACGGGGAACGATCGAGCCTGGCGCGCCGATTCCGGCCCGTATCAGGCTCGGCGCCGGCGCGCTGGCCCCGGCGCTCGCGGCCGCGGCCCTCGTCGTCTCGGGCGTCATGCTCGGCTGGAACCTGTCCGTGAGCGACCCGCTCCTATGGGCGCCCTTCGCGGCGGCGGCGATCCTCTTCGCCATCGACCGCGCGCCGGGCTGGCTCAAGTCGCTGCTATCCATCGCGGCCGCGGCGGCTTTCGGGTGGCTAGCCTACGACAGGCTCGACGGCCTACGGCAACTGTTCGCCATCATGCTCCTGGGCGGCGGAGCCATGTACTCCTTCGCGGCCATGTACAAAGGCGGCGCGAGGAGGGGACTGCACCCGCTGTTATCCGCGGCAACCCTGGCCCTGGGCTCGGTCCTCGTCGCCGAGACGCCGCTAGGCTTCTTCTTCGCCTGGGAGACGATGACCCTGGCGAGCTTCCTCCTCGTCCTGCGCGGACGGGAGAGCCGGGCCGCGGCGCTTAGCTATATTGTCTTCGGGCTAGGGGGCGCCTTCCTCCTCATGGTCGGCCTCGTGGCGATCCCGGGCGCCTGGTCGTCAGGATCGACGGGGTCCGCCGGCGCGGGCTGGCCCGTTTTCCTGATACTCGCGGGGCTCCTCGTCAAGCTCGGCGCCCTGGGCGCGCACGTCTGGCTACCGGGGGCCTACGCGGAGTCGGACGACGAGGCCTCGGGCTTCCTATCGTCGTCGCTTTCCAAGGCGGGCGTATTCGTCATGGTCGTAGCGCTAGCCGCCTTCGGCCGCGTCCTGCCCTTCCAGGCTACGTCCATGAGGATACTCGGCTGGATAGGGCTCGCGACGGCCCTCTTCGGCGCTCTGTACGCGATCTACCAGGAGGACATCAAGAAGACCCTGGCATGGTCGTCGATGGGCCAGATAGGCTACGTGATCCTGGCTCTGGCCATATACGACCAGGCCGGCTGGACGACGGCGCTATACCTTGCTTTAAACCATTTCCTCTATAAGAGCATGCTTTTCCTCGCGATAGCCGGCGTGATACAGCGCGTCGGCACGCGCAACATGTACGAGATGGGCGGCCTCATAAAGAAGATGCCGTTCTCCTTCCTGTCCGTGCTGATGGCCATCATCGCGCTGTCGGGCGTACCTCCGCTATCGGGCTTCGGGGGCAAGTGGCTCCTGTACTCGTCGCTCCTAGAGAAGGGCTGGTACATCGAGGCGGCCGTCGCGTTCTTCGCGAGCGCCGTCGCGTTCCTGTACCTGTTCAGGCTCATACATACCATCTTCCTAGGCCAGCCGAAGCCCTCCCAGGCGATGGTGCGGGAGGCGCCGCTGGCCCTGACGATACCGCAGGGGCTCTTGATGGTCGTCCTCTTCGCGGTCTCGGCCTTTCCGCGGCTGATGCTCGACCCCATCATGAGGGTAGTAGGAGAGGCGTTCGATCCAGTGCTGCGCTTCGAGGGATCCGCGCTCGTCTCCCCGCTAGGCTACTGGGACGGGACGCTATCGATGATAGTAACCATAGCGGTCTTCGCGTTGTGCTTCCTCTGGATGATCGCGAACCTCCACAACCCGCAGACCGTCAAGCAGTTCAACATCGTATACGCCGCCGAGAGGCCCTTCAGGCCCGAGACGACCCACTACGCGTGGAACTTCTACGCGCCCTACGAGAAGGCGCTCGGCTTCCTGACGCGCCATAGGGGCGAGCGCTTCTGGGCGGCCGTAGGCACGGGCGTCGATGCCGTAGGCGGCGCGATAAGGCGCGTGTATACGGGCAACGGGCAGACCTACGCCCTACACGTCGTCCTGTACGTCGTGGCGCTCTATCTCCTCATGGGGGCCCTCTGATGGAACCGACACTACTAGGGCGCATAGGCTACGCCTTCGTCTCGCTCTTCGTGATAACTAACTACGGCCTCCTGCTCATCGGTTCCATGGCGCGGATAAGCGCCAAGGTCCAGGGCCGCGTCGGCCAGCCCGTCTGGCAGCCGTACATAGACATCATCAAGAGCTCCGCCAAGCGCAACGCGATCGGCCACGGCGTGATGTTCTACCTGGGGCCGGTCTTCAGGCTAGCGGGCGGCATAGGCACCTACATGTTCATACCGGCGGTGTTCGGCTCGGTCGTGTTCAGGAATTTCTCCGACTCCGGCGACCTGCTCCTGGTGATGTACTTCATCTTCTTCGGGCAGCTGGGCATGGCCCTGGGCGCCGGCGAGGGAGGCCACCCGTACAGCGCCATAGGCGTCAGCCGGGGCCTGGCGCAGATGACAGCCTTCGAGGTGCCGTTCGCGCTGTCGGTCATAGCCGTCGCCGTCCAGTACGGCACGCTCGACATCAACGCCATAGTCGCGGCCCAGCAGGGCGGCTTCGCTCGCTGGACGCTGGCGACCAACCCGCTCGCGGTCGTGGCCGCGATCATCGCGTTCCTGGGCATGTCGGGGCACAATCCGTTCAGCGTCGTCATAGCGCCCCAGGAGATCCCCATAGGCCCGCCTACGGAGTACCAGAGCAACCTCCTGGGCATGCTCCAGACCAACAGGGCTATCTTCAACGGCGCCAAGCTGGTGCTGTACATGAACCTGTTCTTCGGCGGGGCCACGAACATAGTCGCGATGGTGATCAAGACCTTCCTTATCTACTTCGTCAACGTGTTCGTCGGGCAGGCCTTCCCACGGTTCCGGACCGACCAGTCGATCCGGTTCTTCCTCGGCGTGCCGACGCTCATCGGCATCGCCTCGGTCATCATAGCGGTCATCTAGGAGGCGCGGCATGAGCGACAAGAGACTGAAACCGGCGCCCCTGGCCAACGAGGGACTGCCGCCCGAGGAGCGGGGCCTGTTCTGCGACGCCGCCCCGAGGGAATACGAGCCCGCACGGGGAGCCTGGGAGAATTTCCTCAATTGGGCGCGCTCCGAGAGCCTCTGGCTCCTGGGCTTCGGCACCGGCTGCGGCGCGATAGAGCTGCGGCCCCTCATGACCAGCCGCTTCGACATGTACCGCTACGGCATACAGCCGAGGCCGACGCCCCGGCAGTCGTCGGTTTTCGTGATAGGAGGCTACGCCTCGGTCAAGACGCTCAAGCGCATCGTCCGCAGCTACGAGCAGATGATGGGCCCGAAATTCGTGGTCGCGCTCGGCTCTTGCACCATCAACGGGGGCATGTACTGGGACAGCTATAACACGATTAAGCGCATCGACCAGTACATCCCGGTCGACGTGTACATAGCCGGCTGCATGCCGCGGCCCGAGGCCCTGCTCGCCGGCTTCCAGGAGCTCAAGAGGATAATCAAGGCCGGCGACGGCGAGGGGCAGAACGAGTACGCCCGCAACTTCGACTGGTACAAGGCTAACCAGAAGAAGGTCATCAAGGACTGGAACATGCCCGACTACAACTGGTAGGAGACCGTAGATGAACGAACTGGCAACGAGGCTGGCCGGCCGCTACGGCGCCCGGGACTGGCACGATCAAAGGAAAGACCTGGCCGCGGCGACGGTAGACGTAGCGAGGATCCGCGACGTCATGGCGTGGCTTCGCGACGAGGAAGGCTACAGGCACCTGTCCTTCATGACGGCGATAGACAACATCGAGCGAGGGGTCTTCACGCTGGCCTACGCGCTACGCAACCACGGGACCGGGCACGGCCTCATCATCCACGCCGACGTGGGCCGCGACGACCCGAAGGTCGACTCGATACACCTCCTGTGGGGCCAGGCCTGGACCTACCAGCGCGAGATGAAGGAGTGGTACGGGATAGACTTCCCGGGCAGCCCACGGGTCGACGAGGAATTCGTGCTGGAAGGCTGGGAAGGCCCGCCCATGATGCGCCGCGACTTCGACTCGCTGGCCTACAGCGACGCGACGTACGCCGAGCGCCCCGGGCGGGTAACGCACGACCCGGCCGCGCATATGAGAGACAGACTCTTCCCGGAGGCCGCCAGATGAGGCGCGAGAAACAGCACGCCGTACCCCCGGCCGAGCGGGCGACGCCCGACCTGGACTCGGGCAAGTACCTGGTCATGTGGCAGGGCCCGCAGCATCCCGGCATCACCGGCAACATGTCGCTACGGCTCGTCGCCGAGGGCGACACGGTCGTCGACTGCGAGACTCACGTCGGGTACCTCCACCGCGGCTTCGAGAAGCTGATGGAGCGCAGGCTCTACATGCAGAACTTCCCGCTCGTGTGCCGCATCGCCGTGCCCGAGCCGGACTTCAACGAGTACTGCTACGCGGCCGCCCTCGAGGAGCTCGCCGGCGTGGTCATACCCGAGAAGGCCGTCTGGCTGCGGACGCTGTCCCTCGAGATGATAAGGCTGGCCAGCTTCCTCATGTGGATAGGAGGGCAGGCGGGCGCGTTCGGCCACGGCACCATCGCCCAGTGGAGCGTCACGATGCGCGACTACGTCCTGGACCTCTTCGAGGAGCTGACGGGCGGCCGCATCTACCACATGTACATCATCCCCGGGGGCGTCCGCGGCGACGTCCCGGCCGGCTTCTGGAAGCGGGTGCTCGCGACCATGGACGTCGTCGAGAAGAACCTCGACGACATAGAGCTCGTGATGTTCCACAACGCCGTCTTCAAGGCGCGAGCCGAGGGCCTCGGCTACATCCCGAGGGACTGGGTCGACCAGTACGGCATCACCGGCCCCAACGCGCGCGCCGCCGGCGCGGGGCGCGACCTTCGCAAGGACTCCGGCTACCTGGCCTATCCCCGCCTGAGCTTCGAGCCGCTCGTCGGTACCGAGTCCGACGCGTACGGGCGCGCGAGGCTCCGCCTCGGCGAGATGTATCAGGCCATAGACCTGATACGGCAGATCGTCGATAGGACGCCCGCGAACGGCCCGTTCCGGGAGAAGCTGCCCAATCCGCTCCACTGGAAGATACCGGCGGGCGAGACCTACGTCGCGGCGGAGTGCACCCGCGGGGAGTACGGCTTCTACGTCGTCTCCGACGGCTCCGACAAGCCGCGCCGCGTCGCTGTACGCGGCCCGAGCTACACGCACGCGGTCTCGGTGATGGAGCGGCTGGTCCGCGGCGTCAACATAGCGGACGTGGCCGGCCTCATGGTCAGCCTCCATACCTATCCGCCCGAGATCGAGAGGTAAGGCGATGGACTTAAAGGATTTCATAGCGCCGTTCGCGGTCTGGAAGCGGGCCTTCGAGAAGCCGTTCACGGTCAGGAAGCCCATAGACGAGCGGCCCGGCGCCCCGCGCTACCGGGGCTTCCATATGAACGACGCCGACGCCTGCGTCGGCTGCGGCACCTGCGAGGCCATCTGCATGAACAAGGCCATAGACATGGTGCCCGTGGCGGGCCGCGACCCCGAGGACGGCGACTCGGGGCTACGGCCGAGGGTCGACTACGGCCGCTGCTGCTGGTGCGCGCTCTGCGTCGACATCTGCCCCTCGGGATCCCTCTCCATGAGCAACGAGTACGTCTGGATAGACAAGGACCCGGACGTCTTCCGCTACGTGCCTGGCGTCGAGTCCAAGCCCTGGGACGGCTCGCCGCTCGGCTACAGGCGGGCCGACGGGTACCGCCTCCTGGACGAGGACCGCGTCCCGATGCCGGAGACGGGGCCCGCCGAGGCGGTCGCGTCGTTCCTCGAGCTGGTGAAGGGCTACTCGCGGGCCCAGGCCGAGAAGGAGGCCGACCGCTGCGTGTCCTGCGGGCTATGCATCGCCAGCTGCCCGGCGCACATGGACATCCCGGGCTACATCAAGGCCGTGCGCGACGGCGACATGGAGGAGGGCCTTCGCCTCCTATACGACACCAACCCCTTCCCGGAGGCCTGCGGCCGGGTCTGCACCCACCTCTGCGAGGACGCGTGCTCGATAGGATCGGCAGGCGACCCGGTCGCGATACGCTGGCTGAAGCGCTACATCGCCGACCAGGTCGAGCTGTCGGACTACGCCAAGGCGCTCCCGCGGGCCGCGGCGCCCACTGGTAGGAAGGTGGCGATCGTCGGAGCGGGCCCCGGAGGCCTGTCGGCCGCGTACTACCTTGCCATGCTCGGCTACGGCGTGACCGTGTTCGAGAAGGACGAGGCGGCCGGCGGCATGCTCCGCTTCGGCATACCGGAGTACCGCCTGCCCTACCCCGCCCTGGACAAGGACATAGGCTACATCGAGAGCCTCGGCGTCGGCATCAGCCGCGGCGTCTCCATAGGCAAGGATATACCGCTGGCCAAGCTGAGGAAGGACTACGACGCGGTCTACCTTTCTACCGGCCTGCCGCTCGCCTACCGCCTCGAGGTGCCCGGCGACGGGCACCCCCGCGTGCTCGACGGCGTCGCCGTGCTCGCGGCCGCGACCCGCGGCGAGGAGCTCGGCCTGGGCGGGCGCGTCGCGGTCATAGGAGGCGGCAACGTCGCCATGGACGCCGCCCGCACGGCCCTCAGGCACGGCGCCCGGGTGGACATACTCTACCGCCGCCGCGAGGAGGACATGCCCGCGGACGCCGAGGAGATACGCGAGGCGAAGGCCGAGGGCGCCAGGCTCGTGGAGAAGGCCATACCGCTCGAGGTCAGGGACGCGGAGGGCGCGCCGGCCGGCAAGGCGGCCGTGTTCGTCTGGAACGAGGCCGCGATGGTCCAGAAGGAGGCGGGCAAGCGCCCCGTGCCGGAGCCCATCCCCGGCGCCGTCAGGGAAGAGCGCTACGACTCCATAATCGCCGCCATCGGTCAGGGCCCGGACCTTTCGTACGTCGCCGAAGCCGACGGCGTACCGACGAGGCGCTTCAAGCCGGTCGTCGACGCCGACGGCATGGCCTCCTCGGGCCAGGCGGGCGGCGCCGCGGTATTCGCCGGGGGCGACTTCGTCAACGACCGGAAGGACGCGATATCCGCCATAGCCGACGGCCACCGCGCCGCCCTCGGCATAGACCGCCTGCTCGGCGGGAAAGGAGCCTGATATGGACGCTTCGACCTTCGCCGCCGCCCTCGACCTCGCCCTGGGAAGGGAGAAGGCGGCGGTGGCGTTCTATAGGGAGCTTACGGCGATGGCCTCCTTCGCGGCCCAGAGAGCCACGCTGGCCGAATTCATGGCCATGGAGGAGGGCCACGTCGCGATGATCTCCGGCATGCGCTCGAGGGGCGGCGTAAGCCTCTCGCCGACCGCGGCGGTCGACCTGGGCCTAGCCGCCGGGCTGGACGCCGAGGAGGAGCCGACGGCCGGGATGACGTTCCAGGACATCCTGGTCGCCGCGATCAAGAAGGAGGAGCGGAGCGGCGACCTGTACGGCCGGCTCGAGGCCGCGGCCGCCGACCCGGAGGCCTCGGCCGTGTTCCATCGCCTCGCGGCCGAGGAGAGCCGGCACCGGCGCTACTTCGAGGAGTTATACGAGAGCGAGATCGCCAAGGATAACTGAGCCGCCTAGATGCGGTCGGGATCGAGGGCTCGCTTCCAGCGCCCGCTCTTGAAGTAGGCGAAGCCTATGGCAGCCGTCAGGAAGTTAGACACGAACATGGCGACCCAGATGGACAGGGGGCCTATCTTCGTGCCGTACGCCAGGAAGTAGGCGATAGGCACCCTGACGACCCACAGCCTGAACACGGACAGCGCCATGATCACCTTGGTATCCCCGGCCCCCTGGAAGGCGCCGCTCAGCGCGAAATAGAGGCCGAACATCAGGAGGGACGGGCTGACGACCTTGAACATGAGGTCGCCGAGCCTTATGGCCTCGGGATCGGCGACGAATAGCCTGACGAGGCCCCCCCCGTAGAAGAAGGAGAGCGCGAGCAGGGGTATCTCGAAGGACACGACCATCGCCAAGGACGCGCGGACGACCCTGTTGGCCGTCTTCTCGTCCTTCGCGCCCATCGCCCTCCCTACGAGGCTCGTCGTGGCGCTGGCTATGCCGTGGGTCGGGATGTCGAACATGTTCATCAGCCTATTGCCCACCCCGAAGGCGGCTATCGCGGAGGTGCCGAACAGGTTGACGACGCCCTGCAGCACGGTGAAGCCGAAGGCCGACAGGCCCTGCCCGACGCTCGAGGGCAGGCCTATCCTGAGGAGGAGCGCCCATGACCCGCCCGACGGCCGCATCGCCGCCGGGGACAGCCTAAGCCCGGACCGCCCGCGACGCAGCACCGCTATGGAGAGCGCCGCGCCGACGCCCTGGGAAGCCACCGTCGCGATGGCCGCGCCGGCCACGCCGAACGCCGGTATCGGCCCGAGGCCGTAGATCAGCACCGGGTCGAGCGCGACGTTAAGGCCTACCGCCAGGAGGTGGACCTTGATGGGGGTCGCCGAGTCGCCGAGCGCGGTGAACGACGACTGCAAGGCGAAGTACGCGAAGGTGAACGGGATCCCGAGGAAGACTATGCGCATATAGACGAGGGCGAAGCCGTAGACCTCGCCGGGCGTATTGAGCAGCCTGAGGAGGGGCGCCGCCACGAGCGCCCCGATCGCCGCCAGGGCGACGGAGGCGCATAATAGGAGCGACGTCGACTGGTTCATGTAATGGTTCATCCTATCCAGGTCGCCCTTGCCCTTCGACTGGGCGATCAGGGTCATGCCCGCCCCGGACAGGCCGAAGCCGAAGACGGTGAGGAAGAAGACTATGCTGAACGCTATGGAAGGAGCGCCGACCTCGGCGGTACCTAGCCGCCCCAGGAAGAAGGCGTCCGTCAGGTTATAGACCGCCTCTATGGCGCTCCCCAGCATCATGGGGAAGGCTATGTTGAGGAGAGCCTTGAAGAGGCCCTTCCTCGATACGTCGAGGCCGTGGCCCGGGGTCGATCCGCAGTCGGTGTCGTCGCGCATGCGGCGCATACTACTACCGCCGGCGCCGGGGCCGCAAGCTCGCGGCCGCCAGCGGGCGCGCCGCGAGCCTTCGCCTTGACGGCGCAAACGGGCTCAGGTATGCTCCGACGATGAAGATATGGCTCAAGTACCTGATAGCGGCCGTCATAGGCGCGGCGGCCGGGCTCGTCATCCCCCTAGGGGACGGGAGCGTCATAGACGCCGTCGCCGGCATCGCCTTGAACGTCGGGCGCTACGCCCTCCTCCCCCTGGTATTCTTCTCGGTCGCCGTCGCCGCCTTCGAGCTCCACGAGGATAAGCGGCTCCATAGGGTATGGTTCAAGACCGCCGGCTACTCGATAGCGACGGTCTTCGTCCTCTCGCTCGTGGGGCTAGCGGGCGCCTTCATCTTCACGCCGGGGCGGATCCCGCTGTCCAACGACTCGTCGACGAGCGCGGGAGCGGCGCCTACGGTATTCGGCATACTCGGGGCCATCGTCTCGCCGGACGCCCTGAGCACGCTCTCGGCGTTCGATTTCCTGCTCCCGGCCGCGACCTTCGCGATGGTGCTCGGGCTCGGCTTCGCCTTCGACAAGGCCGCGACCAGGCCCGTCGTCGCGGTATTCGATTCCCTGTCGAGGATACTCTGGCAGATCAACAGCTTCTTCGTCGAGATACTGCCCCTGCCGCTCATAATCGCGGCCGCCGCGCGCGCCGCGTCGCTCGCGAAGACCCCGAGGCTGGCCGTCTACGGGCCCCTCTTCGCGGCCATAGGCTTCGAGACCGCCTTCGTCGTGCTGGCGCTCGCGCCCCTCGCGCTCTGGCTGGCCAACCGCAAGAGGAACCCCTACAAGACGCTCTTCGCGCTCGCGGCCCCGGCGATAGCGGCACTCGTCTCGGGAGACAGCTACCTGCAGGCGGGCGCGGCCGCCAAGCACCTCAAGGAGAGCCTGGGGGTCAGGCGACGCTCGGGCGCCGTTTCGATGCCCTTGGCCCTGGCGCTCGGCCGCTCCGGCACCGCGATGGTCACGGCGACGGCCTTCGTCGCCATACTCAACTCGTATTCCAACCTCGGGCTCGGCTCGGGCTCCGTCCTGTGGATCGTGGCGACCGCCCCGGCCATAGCGCTGCTGCTCGGGGCGGCGCCGAGGTCGGGGCCCCTCGTCGCCCTCGCGGCGCTCTGCGCGTCGTACGGGCGCGGCTTCGAGTCGGGGTACATACTGCTCGTCCCCGCCGCGCTCCCCCTCGCCATGGTCGCGGCCTTCGTCGACAGCGTCTGCATGTCCTGCGTCATCGCGGCCGTAGCCGATAGCGAGGGATTCTCCCAGGCGAAGGACGCTAGGCATTTCATATAGCGGGCCCCTTCGCGGAGGCTTCAGGCAAGGGGCCCCGGGGCAAGGGGGGCGCGGGGCGCGGCTAGGCCCCCGGGCGCGGCTAGGCCCCGGGCGAGGCTAGGCCCCCGGACGAGGGCCGGCTTCAATTGACTTTTCGTTTGAGCGGCTCTAGAATCGCCTAATGAGTCTAAGTAGCGTCATCACCGAGAAGACCGTAGCGATAGGGCTACGGTCGAAAGATAAGCAAGGGATCATAGACGAGTTGCTCGACGTGCTCGTCAGCTCCGGTTCCATCACCGACAAGCCCGCCGCCTCTCAGGCCGTGCTCGAGCGCGAGCGCAAGATGTCCACCGGCATGAAGAACGGCATCGCCATCCCTCACGGCAAGACCTCGAGCGTCGAGTCGCTCGTCGCGTGCATCGGCGTCTCGAGGGAGCCCGTGCCCTTCGATTCCCTCGACGGGGAACCCACGAGGATCTTCATCCTGACCCTGTCGCCCCCGGAGAAGACCGGGCCTCACCTTCAGTTCCTAGCCGAGGTAAGCCAGCTCTTCAAGAGCGACGAGACTCGGGCGGCCGTAATAGCCGCCGCGACCCCGGCCGACCTCCTGTCCATCATAGCGCCCTGAGATCCCGCCAAGGAGACGAGCCGCCCTGCCGGGCGATAAAAAAACGCCCTTCCCGCGAAGGAAGGGCGTTCGCTCAGAAGAGCGGCCGGTACCGTTACTCGAGAACCGCCAGGATGTCGGAGAACTTGACGATCAGGTGATCGGCCCCGTCGATCTTGATCTGGGTGCCGGAGTACTTGTCGTACATCACCTTGTCGTTCTTCTTGACCTTGATGACGTCGGTGTCGGTGCCGATTGCCTGCACGACGCCCGTCTGGGTCTTCTCCTGGGCGGTCTGCGGTATGATGATACCGCCGGCGGTCTTGGTATCGCTTTCCTGGACCTTGATAAGAACGCGATCGCCTAACGGACTTACTTTCATTTCGTATCCCTCCTGGAACGTGTATAAGTGTTGTAATCGATAACGAACGAAATGTACTAAAAAGTGGCGAGCGCGGTCAAGGAAGATACGCTCGAGTTTTGCCGGAAACCGGTCGTTTCCGGCGATTCCGGCCCCCGAACGCCGGGCCTCGCGGCCGAAACCATAATATGGGCCGCCAAAGGTGGCCGATTCGCGGTCGGTTTTCGTACATTATACAGCGGAGGATACGATGCCCCGTAAGATAGACTCATGGAATCCAAAAAAAACCAAGAAAACCGGAAAAGGGAACCCATTACCTCCGATGAACGGCTGGAAGTACTCTCTCGGGTACGTAGTCATCGCGCTCGTATCTATAAGCGTCTTCAATTGGTTCATCGCCACGTCCGACAGCTCGGTCGTACCGTATAGCGAGTTCAAGGCCCTCGTCTCCTCCGGCGCCATCGCGCGAATCGACCTGGACTCCAGCTACTACACGGGATACGCCTCCGCTCCGTCCAGGCAAGACGGGCGTCCTAGCGCCGACGGCCAGACCCGCGTCTATAAGACCGTCCCCGTGAACGACCCAGAGTTCACGAAGCTCCTGGACCAGAAGGGCGTCACGTACTCCGCCGTCTCCCGCGAGGGCAACGCTGTCATGGGCTTCGTCATCAACTGGGTGCTGCCGTTCGGCCTCATGTTCTTCCTTTGGCGGATTCTCCAGAAGCGGATGTCCAATATGGGCTCGAACGTGCTGTCGGTCGGCCAGAACAAGGCCATCATCGTGGCCGAGGGCGACGTGAAGACGCGCTTCGTCGACGTAGCGGGCGTCGACGAGGCCAAGGAAGAGCTCGTCGAGGTCGTGGACTTCCTCAAGAACCCGAAGAAGTACACTGATATAGGCGGGAAGATACCCAAGGGCGTGCTGCTCGTCGGGCCGCCCGGTACCGGCAAGACCCTGCTAGCGCGCGCTGTGGCCGGCGAGGCCGGCGTGCCCTTCTTCAGGATGAGCGGCGCCGAGTTCGTGGAGATGTTCGTGGGCGTAGGCGCGGCCCGCGTGAGGGACCTCTTCAAGCAGTCCCGCGAGAAGGCGCCCTGCATCGTCTTCATCGACGAGCTGGACGCGATAGGCAAGAGCCGCGTCAACGGAGTGATGGGCGGCAACGACGAGAGGGAGCAGACCCTGAACCAGCTCCTCGTGGAGATGGACGGGTTCGACGCGACGAGCGGGCTAATAATCCTGGCCGCCACGAACAGGCCGGACGTCCTCGATCCCGCCCTCCTGCGGCCCGGCCGCTTCGACAGGCAGGTCGGCGTCGACAGGCCGGACATCGTAGGCAGGGAAGCCATACTCAACATACACGCCAAGACGGTCAAGCTAGACGCGTCCGCGGAGCTCAAGAAGGTAGCCAGGGCCACGCCGGGCTTCGTCGGGGCGGACCTGGCCAACGTAGTCAACGAGGCCGCGCTGCTGGCGGTACGGGCGGGGCGCAAGAAGGTCCACCAGGAAGATTTCGAGAAGGCCGTCGAGAAGATAATGACGGGACTCGAGAAGAAGAGCCGCGTCATGAACCCGGACGAGCGCCGGGTCATAGCCTACCACGAGGCGGGCCACGCCATAGTCGCGGCGTTTACCCCGGAGGCCGACCCGGTGCAGAAGATTTCGATAGTGCCGCGCGGCTTCGGGGCCCTGGGCTTCACGCTGCAGGTTCCTATAGAGGACAGATACATCGTCACCCAGGACAAGCTCGTGGGCGAGATAGACGTGCTGATGGGCGGCCGAGCCGCCGAGGAGCTCACCTTCGGCAAGGTGTCGACCGGCGCCTCCAACGATATTACCCGCGCCACCGACATAGCGCGCAGGATGATAACCGACTACGGCATGTCAGAGCGCTACCGCAACGTGGCTCTCACCAGGCGCGGCGCCGGCATGATAGGCCCCGCCGCGGAACCCGTCATGGCCCGCGAGTACGGCGAGGAGACCCAGCGCTATATCGACGAGACGATAGCCGCGATGCTGGCGGAGCGATACGGCATCGCGAAGGCGGTCCTCGTCGAGCGCAAGGGGCTACTGGACGCGCTCGCCTCCGAGCTGCTCGAGAAGGAGTCGGTCGACGAGGCCAACTTCAAGGCCATTATAGCGGCTGCGTAGCCTAGCTTCGTACTACGCGACGCGGGCCGATCGGCGGGCGGCCCGCACCTAGACATGCGACACACTTTGCAATACACTTCATGGCAACTCGCGCCTAATCGCGAAAAGGAGTCGCCATGTTGCCTACCGCCCTCTTGATCCTCTACGGGATCGTGCTGCTGATCATCGCCGCCGCGAGCCTCAAGTACGCCGATACCCTCGATAATTTCCTCGTCGCCGGCCGGTCCCAGAGGAAGGCGCTCGTCGTGGCCTCGATGCTCGCCTCGACGATAGGAGGAGGCCTGACTATAGGCACCGTCACGAAGGCCTACGGCATGGGCTTCCCGGCCTTCTGGTTCGTCGCGGCGGGAGCGATAGCGCATTTCCTGCAGGGCGCCCTCCTTTCGCGCAAGGTCCGGGAGACCGAGGCCGTTACCCTGCCCGACCTCGCCGCGAGGCTCGTAGGCCCGTCGCTGCGCACGCTCACCTCGATGATCATCCTGATCACCTGGATAGGCATCGCGACGGCTCAGTTCGTGGCGGCCGCGAAGATAGTCTCCGGCATCACGGGGCTCGGGCATCAGGCCGCCGTCTTGGCGGCCGCCGCCTTCATGGTCGCCTATACGCTCATTGGCGGGCAGAAGTCGGTACTGAGGACCGACCTCTTCCAGTTCGGCTTCCTCGCCATCGCCTTGCTCGCCGCCCTCGCGTGGCTCTTCATAGGCTCGCCCCCGGCCGCGGGCGCTATACGCGTGGAGATCTTCAACGCCAAATTCGGATTCCTGGACCTGCTCTACTACGTCATAGTGCTCGGCGGATCGTATTTCATCTGCCCCATGATGTTCTCGCGCATCCTATCGGCCGATACGCCCGCCAACGCGCGCAAGAGCTCCTTCATGTCGGGCTTCGGCATGCTGGCGTTCGCCCTCGTCGTGACCTTCATAGGCCTCTGGGCCAAGGCCTCGGTCGCCGACCTCGGGGGGCTCGATCCGCTCAACTTCATCGCGAGGAACAGCGTGCCCGGCGCGCTGGGCACGCTCCTGATCTTCGGGCTCCTCGCGGCCATCCTATCGACCGGGGACACGGTGCTCCTGACCGCGGCCGGCGTGCTGGAGCACGATCTCCTCAAAAAGAGCTCGTTAACGGGCGTCAGGGTATGGACCGTAGTAATCGGGGCCGTCGCCGCCGCCATAGCCCTCTTCCAGACCGATATCATCGGAATCCTCATCAAGACGTACAACGGCTATACCGCGGGCATAGTACCGGCGCTTTTCGTCGCCATTACCCTATCGGGCAGGCGACGTATGAACCCGGCGCTGACCTTCGCCGCGGTCGCCGCGGGCTACGCCCTGGGCACCGCGGGAAGCTTCGTCCCGAGCTCGAGCGCCGCGGCTAAGCTCCTGCCCATGGCCGGCCTCGCGACATCGGCTATCCTCGCTCTCCTCGCCGCGTACGCGCCTAGGAAGGCGTCCCTGGGCTAATCGGCCCCGGCTCGCTACGCGCTCGGAACGGCTCTTCTCGAGGCGCTCGCCAGAGCCGCTCCTCCGTGCTATACATATCGCATGAATAAGGAAGGCAGGGGGCGAGCCGTCCTCGAGCTCGGATGACCGGGTCGGCTCTCCACGCCGCGGCATGGCTCCTCGTCTACAGCCTCGCTATCGCGGCCTCGGTCCTATGCGCCCTGCTCGCCCGGGGACCCGAGGACGGCGCGCTGAGGCGACTCGTCGCGAGGGAGGCCTACGCCGTCGTCGCCATCAGCGTCGCGTACGTCGTCGACGCGCTCGGGCTGTACGGCGTCATGCCCGACTCCGCCGCCGCCGCCTTCGCGGCGACGATGAACGGGATACTGCTCCACGCCCTGGCGCTCATCGCCTTCGCGCTCTACCCCTTCGCTTCCAGCCTCGTCCGCGCCGACGTGCGCTCTCCCGCCCGAGGCGCTTCCGGGCGCTCCGGAGCGGGCGCCGTCGCTGACGCCGCCGCGGCCTTCCTCGGCCTCGCGTTCGGCGCCGTATCCCTAGCCGGGATCGAGGGATTGCCCGAGGCTCGCTTCAGGGCCTGGGCCGTCGTCCCGCTCGGGATCGCCGTGCTGGCCCTGACCGCGTCGGTCGCGCTCTCGGCTTGGCGCCTCGTCTCGGCGAGCCATGGGGATAAGGCATCGGCCGGCGTCCGCCGAGCCCTGGCCGTCGCGGGCGCGCTCGCCTACTCCGCCTTCGTAGCGTTCGAGCTCGCTCCCCAGTTCGCTCCGGAGGCATCGGCCGAGGGCCGGCCGACCTATTACGCCCTCGCCGCGTTCTTCTTCATGCTCAACGGCGGGATCATAGCCTCGCTGGCGCGGAGGGCGTCCGGCCTCCGCGGCCGCCCGGGCTCGCCGCCCCTTACGGGCTCGCCGCCGCTAACAGGCTCGCCGTCGCTTACTGGCTCGCCGCCCCTTACGGGCTCGCCGCAGGCTCTCGGCGTCGCAGGCCTATCGGCGCGCGAGTCCGAGGTCGCCCTGCTGCTCTCCGAGGGCGCGTCGTATAAGGAGATAGGCAAGCGGCTCTTTATCTCCGTCTCGACGGTCCAGACCCACGTGACGCGCATCTACTCCAAGCTCGGCGTCGCGAACAAGGTAGAGCTCGCGAACGCCCTCGGCCGCGCCCGGGGGCCTATCGTATAGGTATACGATTCGAGGCCGACGGCCCGTAAATCATACGATCATCCGACAGCCGCGACGTACGGCCCCCGGTATCCTTCATCGCGTCCGTAGAGGAGGGACGCGATGGATACTACTCGATTCAATGACGCTAGGAAGCCGCCTCCGCGGGGAACCGCGACGAGGGCGGCCCTAGCGGCGATCGCCGCCGCGGAGGCGGCGGCATGGCTCGTCTCGGCGTTCGGCCCGGGGCGGGCTAAGGCGGCCGCCTGGTGGCTATTGCTGCCGCTCTCGGCCGTCGGCATCGCCGCGCTAGTCGCCGCGACGACGAAGGCCATCGTACGCCTATGCAAGCGCCGCGCTATAGGCGGGGAGCTCGCCGCCCTGATCATTGTAGCCGCCATCGCTAGCTGGCCGGCGCTCTGGCCGCTCGGGATCGCGCGCGTCCCCTACCCCGCGGACAGGCTCAGGATCGGGCCATCGGCCTCGGTGAGGCTGCCTCTCGACGGGCCCATCCGCGTCGGCTGGGGCGGCGATACCGTCGAGGAGAACTACCACGTCATGGTGCCCATGGAGCGATGGGCGTACGATCTCGTCGCGGATCCCGCCAACGTCGGCTCGAGACGCCTGGAGGATTACGGCATCTTCGGGGCCAGGGTCGTCGCGCCCGCGGGCGGCACCGTCGCCGGATGCCGCGGCGACGCGCCGGACCTGGTTCCCGGCGACGTCCCCGGCTTTAGGCGCCTGGAAGACGGCCTGGGTAATTACGTGTCCATAAGGCTCGACGAGACGGAAACCTACCTCGTGATCGCCCATCTTAAGCGCGGCTCGGTCGGCGTCTCGCCGGGGCGGCGAATAGCGGAAGGCGATTTCCTGGCGCTCGCGGGGAACTCCGGCAGCTCCTCGGAACCCCACGTCCATATCCACCACCAGCGCCAGGATCCCGGCGCCAGCCTCTTCCTGGCCGAGGGCCTGCCGCTATATTTCAGGGACACCGACGGCCCGCCCATGCCTACGGGCGGCGTCGCGGAGAAAGACGGCGGGGCCGTCGCTATCGGCATGACGATACGGCATATCGGCGACGGGAAAGCCGGGCGCGACGCGCCTATAGTAGATACGAGGAGCAGGCCGTGAATATGAGAATCCTATGCGCCGCGGCCGCGCTTACGGCCTCGGCATGCGCGTCGCCCGTCCTCGCGGGACAGGGAAGGATCGAGGCGGAAGCCGACGGGATCGCGAGACTAAGGGTAAGCGTCAAGGGCGGCGCCTCGCTGCTATCGTTCTACATCGGGATCGTCGAGCTCGAGATAGTAGGCGACGGCGGGCGAGGCTTCGCGCTCGAGGCGCTCAGCGGCCCCCGAGGCGGGACGGCGCTATCGATGGAGCGAGTCGGCTCGACGATCGAGGCCGTCGTCGATCTAGGGGACTATAGGTTCTTCAGGATGGGCATAGGCGGAGTCGAGGCGAGGCTCTACGTCCCCGAAGGCTTCTCAGGCTCGATAGAGGCGTCCGTCAAGGAGGGTAAGATCGTGGCGCGGGACCTCAGGCTCGACTCGCTCGCCGCTTCGGTCGACGCGGGGCGACTGGAGCTGGAAGGCGTCGAGGCGCGCCGCATGACGCTCTCGACCAGGGAGGCGTCGACGACGATCCTGCGCTCTAGCGCCGAGCGAGGCGAGCTACGCTCCACCCTCGGCCCCGTTAGAGCCGAGGGGCTCCGCGGCCAGTGGACCGTGGAGACCGCCGAGGGTTCCGTAGGACTGTCGATGGCCGCGGGGCTCGGGCCTCTCTACGTATCGACGACGCTCGGCAAGGTTACTCTCGAGCTTCCTTCCGGGGAGCCGTTCCTGTTCGAGGCCGATACGCGGCTCTGGACCCCGCGCGTCGATTTCCCCATCCAGTCGAGCGTCGTCAAGGGATTCCCCGTAGACGTGAAACGGCATACCGGCCAGGTCGGCTCGGGGGGGCCGCTCGTGCGAATCTCGACCCATGAAGGCGGGAT
>Ga0180007_10000486_pt1 | contig 67173 bp, 58 predicted proteins | sample MM_PC_MetaG_FD_121122 | JGI IMG/M metagenome (GOLD analysis project Ga0180007, IMG submission 121122) | Groundwater microbial communities from the Aspo Hard Rock Laboratory (HRL) deep subsurface site, Sweden - MM_PC_MetaG | ecosystem: Environmental > Aquatic > Deep subsurface > Groundwater... | reverse complement strand
CTCCTGTCAATATTTATTTTGACTTGAACCGTCGTTTTTGTGAGAGGCTCGTTCACCAAATTGTCTCTCACTCAAAGACCGAGGCAACCTACACAATCACTGACAGGGTGTCAACGAGAAAAGAGACTTGTTTTTGAAAAGAATGTCCCTTTTATGCGAACCGGTCAATGTTACGCCTTATTTTTAAGGAACCAATTAGCAGGGGGAGGCTGCTTCATGGCCTGTGACGAAGAAGGTGTTTAGTGGCAAAGAAGGGTTGTCTGAAATTTTACTGGGATCTGACTCCGAAATAGCCGTTCATTGTCCTTCTCTGGCCCCAAAAAAAACAATCCTCTGGTTTAGGTCAACATTTGCATGGAGGCCAGGGGATAAAAAATAAGAACCGGCAACAGAATCACTCAGGAGACTGCGATGCTACTGGTCTTCAGAGGACGTGTGTTGACTGTTTAGATCTGTGAACGGAAAATACAGATAAAGAAGGGGACAATGACAGGGCCCTGGCTTGAGTGGAATATATGTCGCCCCGAGGGGGTGGGGGCGTAACCTTATGTTATTGATTGTAAAAAAGCGTCAGTTTGCTGCCTGCTCTCTTTGCACGGACATGATGCACGGACATGACAGGCTTATCCAGGTCAGTCGTGAAGGAGTTATGGGAAAACATACAACTCCGGCAGGTTACCTGTGCTCACTAGTCCTCTCAGGGGCAGAGGGGGGCTTCTTGGCAGAAGCGCTAGTCGTTGTTTATGATGACGTTTTTAAGGTGGGTACTGAAACTGAGTGCCTGGCTGGCAAAGGCCAAGGTGCTGATTGAGGATGAGGAGAAGAGCAAAGGTTCTTGAGAGTTCAGCTTAGAGTAGCAAAAGAGGGCATGCATCAGGCAACCAGTGGCGGAATAAAAGGGAATTGCTCCAGGTCTGCCACTGGCAAATACATGGTCGGTCCTTCCCTTAGTTATTGGTCTATCCATTTTTGGAGGATGGTGATAATCTTTTTTGCTTGATCGGCACTGGAGATGTTGAACTTGGACTTTGATACATACTCTCCGTTACGTTTCTGATAGCGTCGGATGGTGAACATCTCTTTGCTGAACTCATTTTTGGAACGGCTCCAGTTTTGATAACGGAAGATAATAGTTGCCCAGGCCCCTTTGGTCAGAACTTCTTTGTCCAGTTCTTTTACCAGAATTTGTCCTTCTTCTTCGTATTGTATTGTGAGATCGCTGATATCTGCGCTCATTTTTTTTCCTCCTTTATTTTGAGTTGTTGGTAAGGGCTCGTTGTTTTCTGTTTGTTGTCTGCTCCATTCACCGTTTGGCCTCAGCGGTATAAGGAAGCCATGGCGCTTACCTTTGCTTCCAATTTCATGAAAGTTCACCTGTCCTGTTTAAAAAGGTTGTCAGGTTGAGACGATCGGCGATGAAAACAGGGTGATGGGAGCAAAGTCGTTTCACGGCTGCACTGCCAACAGTACTGTGACTGTTGCTGCATCGTCAATACCTTTCACCGCGATATCTCCATGGACCTTACCAAGTCGATTGGCGGGTTGTGCTTGCATCATTTGGGCTATGGTAATGAGAGGAGTGTGGTATCGGCATGTGTTCGCTGAACTCAACTATTAAACCCAAAAGGTATTATTTGTAGCCGCGTTATGCAAACCATATCTTCAGCAAAAAAGAAAGGGGAAAGCGTTGCCGGTCGCGCGCCTCCCCCTTTCTGGTCAGGGCCGTTCGGTTCAGTTCTTTTGGGGGCGGTCTGCTTCGCCAGGGCCTGCATTAAAGCTGAGACCACCTTTGCTGCCGGTTACGGCCACATGGCTGCCTTCCTGAATTGTTCCATCAAGGATCTCCATGGCCAAGGGGTTTTCCAAATAACTCTGGATTGCCCTTTTGAGTGGTCGAGCCCCAAAAAGTGGGTTGTAGCCGGTATTGACAAGGAATTCTTTGGCGTCATCGTTGATCTGGAGAGAGATTTTTCTTTCATCCAGTCTCTTTTTTAGTCTTTCGAGTTGGATATCGATGATACCGAACATATCTTCCTTGCTGAGACTGCGGAAAATGATAGTTTCATCCACCCGATTGAGGAATTCCGGTTTGAATTTTTGATGGAGGATCTCTTCAATCTGGAGGTGGATGGTCTTTTCACTCTCCTGATTTTCTGCCATCTTCATGATCAGATCGCTACCGAGGTTTGAGGTCATAATCATGATGGTGTTTCTGAAATCAACGGTTCTTCCCTTGCCGTCGGTCATGCGGCCGTCGTCAAGGACCTGGAGAAGAACGTTGAAGACATCCGAGTGGGCCTTTTCTATCTCGTCCAGGAGGATTACGGCATAGGGACGTCGGCGCACCGCTTCTGTAAGGTAGCCACCTTCGTCGTATCCAACATATCCAGGGGGGGCTCCAATCAGCCGGGCTACAGAATGTTTTTCCATGAACTCAGACATATCAATGCGGATCATGGCTTGTTCTGAATCAAAGAGGAAATGAGCCAGGCTTCGTGCCAGTTCGGTCTTCCCCACTCCGGTGGGACCGAGAAAGATGAAAGAGCCAAGGGGTCTGTCTGGATCCTGAAGTCCTGCCCGCGCCCGACGCACGGCATTGGAGACCGATATGATTGCCTCTTTTTGGCCGATAACGCGTTTGGCGAGTCCGGTTTCGGCGTGCACCAGCTTGTCTTTTTCTCCTTCCAGCAGTCGATCAATTGGGATGCCTGTCCATTTTGCAACAACGCCTGCAATATCCTCAGCACTGACTTCCTCTTTGAGCATCTGGTTGTTTTCCTGGATCTCGCGAAGTTTGTTATTGCTGCTGTCCAGTTTTTTCTGGAGGTCAACGATTTTTCCATATCGAATCTCTGCAACCTTGCTCAGGTTACCTGCCCGCTCCTCCCGTTGTTCTTGCATGTGGGCTTCATCGATAGCTGCCTTCGTTTGGCGGATGGTTTGGATAACATCCTTTTCAATGGTCCATTGTCCTTTTAAGGAGGTCAAGGTGTCGTTCAGTTCCCCAAGTTTTTTGTTTACCTCTGCCAGTCTTCCCTTTGAAGCCGAATCCTTTTCTTTTTTCAGAGCCTCTTTTTCAATTTCAAGCTTGATTTTTTTCCTTTCCAGCATATCGATTTCAGTGGGCATGGAGTCGATCTCAATGCGAAGTTTAGAAGCGGCTTCGTCTATGAGGTCGATGGCCTTGTCTGGAAGAAATCGATCCGTAATATAACGACTGGAGAGGGTAACGGCGGCCACGGTCGCAGCATCTTGGATGCGCACGCCGTGATGCACTTCATACTTTTCCTTTATACCGCGGAGGATGGCTATGGTATCTTCTTGGCTGGGTTCCTGGACCATGACCGGTTGAAATCTGCGTTCCAGGGCTGCATCCTTTTCAATGTATTTTCGATATTCGTCAAGGGTGGTGGCTCCAACGCAATGAAGTTCCCCACGGGCCAGGGCAGGTTTGAGCATATTCGAAGCATCCATGGATCCTTCGGCGGCACCGGCTCCTACCAGAGTGTGGATCTCATCAATAAAGAGGATGATGTTACCTGCTCGTTCTTCTACTTCTTTGAGCACGGCTTTGAGGCGGTCTTCAAATTCTCCTCGATATTTTGCTCCGGCAATAAGAGAGCCGAGGTCAAGGGCAAGGACCTGTTTTCCTTCAAGGGTGGCTGGGATGTCACCATTGACTATACGTTGAGCAAGGCCTTCGGCAATGGCAGTCTTTCCGACACCAGGTTCACCGATCAGGATGGGGTTATTCTTGGTGCGTCGTGAAAGAACCTGGATGATTCTCCGGATCTCCTCATCTCTGCCAATGACAGGGTCAAGTTTCCCCTGTTTCGCGACGTCGGTCAGGTTTCTGGCATATTTTTCAAGGGCTTGGTATTTGTCTTCCGGGTATTGGTCAGTGACCCGCTGGTTTCCGCGGATGGTACTGAGGGCATTGAGGAAATTTTTTTCATCTATCCCGAGCTGCTTCAACATCTTGGCGCTTGTTGATTTGCTGTCTCGAATAATAGTAAGAAAGAGATGTTCCTGACTGACAAAGTCGTCCTGCATTTGACTGGCAGTGGCAAAGGCCTTATCAAGAATCTGTCTCAATTCATTGGAAGCGTAAACCTGACTGACACTGCTTCCGCTGACTGTTGGGATTCGCCCAATCAGTTTTCCTGTTTCCATAAGAGCCATCGCTGGCTCGACCCCCATTTTCTGAAGGACTGGAACAATGACTCCTCCTGGTTGTTCGAGGATGGCCTTGATGAGGTGGGCAACTTCGATCTCTGGATTGCCGTTGTTCTGCGCCAGTTGCTGGGCTGCCTGGACCGCTTCTTGTGATTTTATGGTGAATTTATCAAACTGCATATTTTTTCTCCCTCCATGGGTAATGAAAATGAGTTCATCAGACCGTGTTGTTTGTGGCTTCTCTGTGCGGAAAGTTAAGGCTGAGGAAAGGGGGTGTCAAGTTTTTGACAGAAGATTTGCGGTGAGAAAGTTATATGCAGGGATGAAGAAGATGAGATAAGGAAACGGTGAATCCATAACATATGCATTCACCGTTTCCTGAAGCTGCCCAGGTAATGAAATCTGGGAACTGTAAAAGTGTACCACTGGTATAAATTTGTTTGATCTGATCAGCCACTCTCCAGCTCCTTATGGGGCTAAACAAATCAAAAAAGGGGGACACTAGTGAATTTTTTGCAGATCAGCCGCAGCCGCCTGATCCGCAAGATCCAGAACTACATCCTCCACCTCCCCCAATGGGGTTGGATGAGGTAATACCAAATCCGGAGCGGGGGCCTGCGTCGACAAAATCGACACGAATAGTTCCGCAGGTGTTCATCAGGCCTTCTTCTACCAGAAATTTAAGATCATCTTTATCGTAAACTTTGTCGTTGTCTTTTGGCTCATCCAGAGCCAATCCCAATGAAGGGCCAGCTCAGCCGCCCTGCATCAAGGCAATACGGAGAGCAGAATCAATATTGTTCTGTTCAAAGTATTCCTTGAGTTTTACCACTGCCTGGTCTGTTACGGTGAAATCAGACATGTAATCCTCCTGTGGAAATATTAGTAAATAAATGTTTTTATTAAGCTGACGAGTCAAAAACACCCTGATTTTATAAGGATGTCAGATTAGACTTTTCAACATGTCCAAAAATGATATCATATAATGAATCATGGAGTAAATGATAAGTAACCCGTAGCGAGAAGTCAATCATTGTTCCACCTTTAATCGTGATCTGAATGGCTGGGTGGGTGATATTTTCTCTTTGGATATTGTACTTCAGGGTCGGCAAAGCAATCGAGTGTGTTTTTTATTATTATATAATATTCACATGTTATATTGAAAATGTGAAGAGGGAAAGGTTTTTATATGAAAAAAATAGTGATTTCTACCGGAGGTGGTGATGCCCCGGGCTTGAATGCTGTCATTTATGCCGTAGTTCACGCCTGTTATCGTAGGGGGTGGGAGGTGTATGGAAGTCGAAGCGGGTATAAAGGACTTCTCGATACGGATGAATTGGTACGACTTGGCCTGGATGATGTGGAAGATATCTATTCCACGGGTGGTACTATTATCGGCTCGACCAATAAGGGAGATCCCTTTGCTACAGCTATCCAAAATTTGGCAGGAGAAATTCAGATTGTTGATCTTTCTGAAAAAATACTCCATAACTTTCAACGGATGCGTTTTGATTGTCACATAGCCATCGGTGGTGACGGAAGTCTTGAAATTGCCCGTCGTTTCGCAGAAAAGGGGATGCCAGTTGTCGGAGTTCCTAAGACTATTGATAATGATCTTGAGGCAACAGACAGGACCTTTGGTTTTGATACAGCCGTATCAACGGCCACTGAGGCCTTGGACAAACTGCATTCAACGGCCAAATCCCATGACCGGGTGATGGTTGTGGAGGTCATGGGCAGGGAGTCGGGATGGATTGCCCTCTATTCCGGTATCTCTGGAGGGGCAGATGTTATTCTTATTCCAGAAATCCCCTTTGATATGGCAAAGGTCTGTGAAAAAATAACGGACAACGAACTCCACGAAAAAGACTATGCCATTGTCGTGGTTGCTGAAGGGGCTGTTGCCCAGGGTGGGGAGGTCATCAATAAGGGTGAAGGAGAGCTTGGACGCAGCGAAGTGGTTCTTGGTGGAATTGGCGAATGGGTGGCCTCTGAGATTCGACTGCGCACGGGAAAGGATACCCGCTCTTTGGTTTTGGGGCATTTGCAGCGAGGAGGATCGCCAACTACTTTTGACAGACTGTTGGCCATGCGCTTTGGAGCTGCTGCCGTGCGTCTTGTGGAAGAGGGTGTCTTTGGTCATATGGTAACCCTGGCTTCTTCCCGGATGAGTTCAGTCCCCTTGGCCGAGGCTGTCAAATCCAGGAAGAAGGTTGATCTGAACAGTGATAAGGTGCTCACCGCCAGGGAAATAGGGATTTGCCTGGGCGATTGAGTGAAAGAGCGAGGGGGGCAGGCTTGCTCTTTCACTCGCATTGCCCTCCCGTGTCCAGGTAGTGTGGCTAACTTAATGCAAAAAGAAAAAAAAGAATCTTTCCTGCGGGTCTATGACCGGTTGTATGACCATTTTGGTCCCCAGAAATGGTGGCCGGGAGAAACACCTCTGGAGGTGATGATCGGTGCTGTGTTGACCCAGAATACCAATTGGCTCAACGTCGAAAAGGCAATCCTCAATCTTAAAGATGCTGGCCTGTTGTCCTTTCCTCTTCTTCTGGACCTGCCACTGGATACCCTTGCCGAGTATATCAGGCCCTCGGGATATTATAATATCAAGGCGAAGAGGTTGAAAAATTTGTTACAGATGATCGAAGAGCAGTATGGGGGGGAGCTTGAGCTTCTTTTTGCTGATAGTCTGGAAAACAGTCGTATCAATCTTCTCTCAGTAAGAGGCGTTGGCCAGGAAACAGCAGATTCTATTCTCCTCTATGCGGCAAGTCAGCCGGTGTTTGTTATTGATACCTATACCCATCGTGTTTTTTCACGCCATGGATTGGTGCCAGAAGAGAGCGATTACAAAACGCTTCAGGAGGAATTTCAGGGACGTCTGCCTGAAGACGCGTTGCTTTTCAATGAATATCATGCATTGATTGTGGCTGTGGCTAAGGAGTTTTGCAAAAAGAAAAAACCCCGTTGCAGGGAGTGTCCCTTGCAGGGGGTTGAGGAGGAACGTTTTTAGTTTTGTCGATTTTAGCATATTCCTGGATGAGGGAAAACTCAAATTTTGAATGGGGTCAGAAGGGAATTTCAGATGTGAGGCCTGGATAGAGCATACTCTGTCAATGTCCTCAGGTGCGTTGGGGCAAAGGAGCAATTTTCAATAATAAAGCAGATGAAGAGCGTTTAGGGCGCCAGCAGCATCTGCACTGTCAGGCTTTAAGCTTGAGAAGGCTGCCCAGCATTTCATCGGCGACCTGAAGCGTTTTGAGGTTTGCCTGATAGAAACGGCTGTTTATGGAGGCCTCTGGGAGTTCCTGCCCGAGGTCGACATTAGAAAGCTCAACAAGCTCCATCCCAGTACTTGTCTGTTCGGGAGTCATTGTTCCAGGTGTGTCTATCTTGTCCACAGAGGCTTTTACCCCTTGTGGCTCTTGGTTTGTCAGAGTGACCCGTGTTTTCTTGAACCCTTCTGATGAGACATTGGCAATATTGTTGGCATTGGATTGGAGCTTGGTACCAAATGCCTGGAGAGCGGAAAGGGCTGATTGAGTAGCAGTTATCACTTTTTCACCTCAGATTTGCTTCATTGTCTTGTCAACGTGGTATTGGTATGAAAATCATTGCGAGAATTATGCCACCTGCGTGAGTAGGGCTTTCAAGATTGTGTCCGCTTGGTATTGTGTCGAAAGCACAGGTAGATAAGAGAAGGTGACCTGGAGATGCTCTTAATTCCTGCAAAGGAAGGTCATGCAGAAAACGTAACAGAGATCACATTTTTGTTGTGCAGAGGCGCCAGGTGGCGGACGAGAGGACCGTTTCTGACCGAGAGGGAAAGGAGGAGCAGGGGGGCTGTATCGCTGCAAAGAGCAGTCCAACCATATGGCATGGAGATTTCTTTTTTTTCTCAGGAGGCAGTTTGTTCACTGCTGTGGTTTTTTCCCACCACGTTTTGATGAATTGCCTGAAGGAGAGGTATGCCAGAGAAATTGTCGGCAGATTCCCCGGATGATGTTCGCCTCTTTAGAGTTCAGGCGTATTCTGCTCAAGAGTTGTCTGATGTTGCGCATATAGTAGGAATGGCTTTTTTCCTGGAGAAAATCGACTTGTAAGAGGGCATTTTCCAAATGTTCATACATCCCTTCCAACTCAAATGAGCTGGCAATGGCAGGTGCTGAGCGGACCTTTTTCCCGCTATACACAACAGCTTGATAGATCTCGTAGCAATGGATTCCCACAGCCTGAGCCAGGTTGAGAGAAGAAAAGTCGGCTGTGGGGACGGCTGAAATAAGTTGACAGTATTTGAGGTCATCATTGGTCAGACCGCTGTCTTCCGGGCCAAAAAGAAAGGCCACCTGATTTTCAGGGAGCAGGGGGAGAATGGTCTCCATAACATCTCTTGGGGTGTGTTGGAGAATACGTTGGCGGCCTTTGCGGGCAGTGGTGGCCACGATCTGGGAAAATGGTTTTAAGGCCTCGCCTAAGTCCTGGTGGAACTCCATGGAGTCAAGGAGGGGGGCTGCCTTGTGGGTAGCCATCTTGGCCATCCGTTCATGATTCGGATACTCGTCTGCGACAATAATTATGCGTGTCAGGCCCATATTCCAGGCTGCCCGTGCTGCAGCACCTATATTTTCCGGGTATTTGGGGTGCATCAGGACAATGGCGATGTTGTCAAGGAGGTGGCGATTGAGAGATCTAGTCATTATGAAGAGAAGGGAAAAGGAAAACGGCTATGAAACAGGTTTCCAGTTTCATAGCCGTTTTGCATTGGAATTTTATTAAGTAAAGGAAGCGTGTTTCGTAAGTGATCAGTATTTGCAAAAATGAATAAAAGTCAGAGTCCAAGATGGCTCAGGAGTTACAGACCAAACCAGGCGGATACTTTTGCTCGTATCCCTGTGTGGACTGATACTCACTGACCTTAATCAACTCTCAATGTCTGGCAGACAAAGCGTAAAGACATCCCCCCATCAGGCCTTGGCCAAGTTATCCTTGAGGGAGATTCTGCTTAATCTTTCGTACTGTTCTACCTGTTTATCCGGGCTGGTGGGCATTAACCGTTTAAGGAGGGGAACCACACCACTTTCTGACTTTTCAAAAAGATTTTCTGCCTCTTTGAGGGTGATCTGCCAGGCGGGAGCAAACCCAGGAGCCTTTTCAAACATGATATCCAAGGCCGTTTGATAGATATAGTACTGGCGAATTTCCTTACGCCCGGGTTTTTGGTTCAGAGACTGGACAGTAATGCGCAGGTTGTCTCGTTCTTGTCTCAGGATCTTGAGCTCCTGTTTGCGGCGTTCATTTTCCTTACCATCAATTTCAAGTTTTGTGTGCAGGTGGGTACGCAGTCTCTCTACTTCCTGAGTCAGTTCACGGCGACGGAGAAAGCCTCTCACGTATATAACAATACAGAAAAGAAGGCCAAGGGCAAGTCCTTTGGCAAATGGATTGCCAATAATAGTGGTGAGCCAGTTCACTTCTTCAATATTCATACTCGGGTCCTCCACATGAATGGTTGAAAAGAGCCTGTAAGGATAAAAAATCTGATGCCTGAACTATTTAGGCGAAATAGTGTTGCAAGTCAAGTGGCAAGCGTACAGGAGGCGTCTGGGAGCCTAACGGACTGAGATATAAACCCGACAGCCCTTTAGTATCCTTCTTCTGCCAGGACAGGGCTGAAATTAACCCGATTTCTTATGGTGTCAACATCTTCCAGGCGAACCCGGATAAGATCTCCGAGTTGGAATGTTTTTCCACTATGTTTTGCAATAATACGATGATGTTGGCCATCAAAAATATAGTAATCATTTTTAAGGGTTGAGAGCGAAATACCGCCGCTGACAAAAAGATCAAGGAGTTCGACAAAGATGGCGGAACTGTTTACCCCTGCAATGACTGCTTCAAATTCTTCTCCTACTTTATCTTTCATATAGCGAACTTTGAGTCGGTCGTTCATCTCCCGCTCTGCACTGACGGCAACACGCTCGCGGGCAGAAAGAGCCACTCCCATGTCTTTGATTGATTCCCCTGGTGTCTTTTTTTTATTTTGTTTTGATACCTGGCGCTGGAGAAATGTTTGCAGCGTCCGATGGACGGTGAGATCAGGATAACGACGGATAGGTGAGGTGAAGTGGGTGTAATCTGTGGCGGCAAGTCCGAAGTGGCCCACATTCTTCCTGTCATAACGGGCCTGTTGCATGGCTCGTAGGAGGAGATTGTTGATTACGTATTCTTTGGGTTGGCCTTTTACCAGATTCAAGACCTGACCAAACCAGTCTGGGTCCTCGCGAAGAGGAGGGAGGTCCAGGCCAAGGCTGCGGGCAAATTCGACGAATTCCTGAACTTTTTCGGGGGCTGGGCGCTCATGGATCCGATAGAGGCCTTCCAGGTGGTACTCGGTGAATGTTTCTGCCACGGCCTCATTGGCCGCAAGCATAAATTCTTCAATCAGTTGATGGGCAAAGCTTCTCTCCGCACGGGCGATGGATGCGATTTTTCCCTCTTCATCAAGGGCAATAAAGGGTTCTGGAATTGTAAAACCGATGGATCCCCGCTGTTCGCGGATATGCATCAGTTCTGTAGCCAGTTCTTGGGCCCATTTAAAAGGAGTAAGAAAGGGTTTATGTGCCTTACGCACATTTGGGTCGCGATCAATAAGGATCTGGCGGACAGTGGTATAGGTGAAACGGTGTTTGCTGCAAATGATGGATTTGACAAACTGTTTCCTTTTTTGGTGCCCTTGTCTGTCAAAATCCAGAATAGCAGTGAAGGCATAACGATCTTTGCCTGGTACCAGGCTACAGAGGTCATTGGAGAGTTTTTCCGGTAACATGGGAATCACTCGGCCAGGGAAGTAAACGGAAGTTCCTCGTTGATAAGCATCTTTGTCAAGGGCTGATCCTGGCGCAACATAGTGGCTGACGTCGGCAATGGAAACGTAGAGACGGAAACCTGTTCGGGTCTTTTTCACTGCAATGGCGTCATCAAAGTCTTTGGCTGTTTCACCATCAATGGTGACATGGTCAATATCTCTAAGGTCCAATCTGTTGGCAGAGGGGACAATATCTGTTGGAATTTCCTTTGTCTGTTGAAGGGTCTCATTGCTGAATTCATGGGGCAGGCTGAATTTTTCTATTACCAGCCGCATCTGCACATCCACAGAATCGGGGCTTCCCAGAACTTCGAGCAGGGTTCCCAGTTGCTGGTTGAGCCCAACCTTTTCGTCCGTGATTTGAACAATGACCGCATCGCCATCTTCCAGGGTTTCTGGGATGTTCCCTGTGAGGAGGATAGAAAAGGGATAACGGTGATCTTCTGGTGTGACCACGACTTTGCCATATTTCATGGTGACAAAACCGGCCAGGTGATCTCTTCCACGTTCCAGTATGGCGATGACTTCTGCCTCTGGACGGCCATCTTTTGTTATTTTGAATACTTGTATCAGAACCTTGTCACCATGCCGGGCAGAGCCTATATTATTGGGGGACAGGAAAGGATCTTTGGAGTAGCGAGGTGGAGTTGGTCTTGAGGTGAGCTCGTTGACAAAGCCGAATCCTCGAGCATTTTGGTCCAGGATTCCTTCGGCCAGGCTATGTTTGGGACCCAGGTGGTAATACTGGTTGTCGGTCTCTTGTATAAATTTTTTCTTTGTCAACTGGAGTAAGAGATTGTGGAGGACTTTGCTGCCAGAACGGCCAAGATTTAACTGCTGGAGAATATCCTTGCTTCTCAATGGTTCTGCGCTATTGTAAAGAAGAGTCAGCAGATTGTGTTCAAGCATCTTTTCTCCTTGCTGTTTTACTTCCCGAGGAGAGGAGAGACGCTTCGATTTTATTGTATGCTGGGATTTTCTTTTTCTTGTCATGTTGTTTTTTTGCTTTTTCAAGCAGTTTGAATTTTGGTAGAGTTGAATGATTGTTGGATACTCATCGTATTCTTCTAAGGATAGTCATAATGGCTCAAAAAGCAATTTGATTCCTCGTCCCCTTCTTTTAATTATAAAAAAATATGCAGTATATTTCTTTTGATCTTGAATTGTATCGTAGTCAGATGAGGCGACTATTGGGGGATACGCCAAAGGCCCATGTGTTCTGGGATGCTCTGGATTTCGCAACGGATGCTCACGCTGATCAATGGCGTCGATCGGGTGAGGCCTATATTATGCACCCCTGTTCTGTGGCAAGGATCCTGGCAGAAGAGATGGATGTGGTGGACCCGGAAATTTTGGCGGCAGCTCTCCTCCATGATACGGTTGAAGATGTGGAAGAGATAACGAGTGAATTGGTCGGTGAAAAATTTGGCTCTTATGTGGAGGCCATTGTTGAAGGGTGTACCAAGGTTACTCAGCATTCCGGTGATAAACAGACCTTATCGAAAAAGGTACATCGCAAAATTTTTTCAGGTGCAGCCCTGCGGCCGGAAGTGATGCTGGTGAAGCTTGCAGATCGACTTCACAATCTTCGCACCTTGAGTGCCATGCCCAAACACAAGCGGCAGAAAATTTCCGATGAAACTCTGGATATTTATGCCCCGTTGGCCTCAGTTTTGGGTCTGTTCAGCCTCAAACGAGAAATGTATAGCCTGGCCTTGTCATTTAAATTTCCGAAGCAGGGGGCGAAGTTATTCAGTCAGATACGGCAGCTGCAGCGGTCTCCTGCCGCTCTGGAGATTTTGAAGGCCTTGAAACAGAATACCAGAGAGGTCTGGCTGAATTGTGGGATAAGCATACGAACCAAGGGGCTCTGGGCCTATTATGATTCCTCGAATCGTATTCTCCGTAAACAGATTGATAATCCACTCGAAATACTGATCATGGTTGACGATATCCAGTCCTGTTACTCCATGCTTGGTATCCTGAATCAGACGTTTCCACCAATTCCACGAACCATCCGTGATTTTATCGCCAACCCCAAACCCACTGGCTATCAGGGCTTGCATGCAAGAGCTAATATCAAGGGAGAAAAATATCTGTTCAAGATTCGTACGGAAGATATGGCTCGTCGTGCTCAGAGGGGATTGTTCAAGGACTGGACCTCAAAAAGTACCACTCAGCGTCGTTTTATTAAAGAAATACAAGAGCTTTTTGATGTGATAGGATCCGAGGATTCAGGTTCGTATCGAGAGGTGATTGCTGCCAGCGGCAAAAAAGAGATCTATACCTACACGCCTGGAGGAGACCTGATCTGTCTGCCGGCAAATTCAACTGTGCTTGATTTTGCCTTCAGGGTCCATACAGAGATTGGCCACAGTTGTATCGGGGCAATGATTGGCAGGAGGAAATTTCCCAGTAATCATCGCTTGCGTGATGGAGATGTTATCCGAATTTTGAGAGTAGAGTATCCCCTCCAATTCCAACCGTCCATGCTTGAACTCTGCCAGACTCCCCGTGCACGGGCCGAGCTGTCTCGAACCTTTCGCGTCCGTCGCCAGCGTCTGTCGCAAGAAATTGGTCTCTCCCTTGTCAAGCAGGAGATGCACCGTTATGGCCTGCCCATTGAGCTCCTCTCTAAAGAAGGTCTCCAGAAGATTCTCGATTTTTTTTCTCTGGCCGATCTCAATGAGCTCTATGTCTATGTAGGAGAGGGGAGGTTGCGTTTGTCCACTCTGATCCGACAGGTGAAGCAGGAATTGTATGATGGGTACTCACCCCTTGTGGAGCCAACCGGGGAATTTAATAAGGTGGAACTGACAAATATTGACCCTATTGCTGTTAAAATTTCCGCCTGCTGCAAGCCCAACCCCACAGATAAAGGGCTGTTTGCGCTTCTGAGTGAAAGAGGTCTTTCTCTCCATAATAAAGATTGTCCCCAATTGCAGAAGGTTCGCTTTCAGCGGGAAGACATCGTTGACCTGCGTTGGAAGCTGCGTGAGACCAGAGTTGATAAACCCCAGTCTCTGATAATTATGGCAGCAACCCGGCAACGAATTATGATGCTGGTGGGAGTGGCTCCAGAAGAGATGAAAATTATTGATCTCATGGTCTTGTCTAACACACCCACCCCGAATCCAGACTGGGAGCTAAGTTTCCAGGTTCCTGATCTCTATACCTTGAAAAAAGTTTTGCGTCACTTCGATAAATCAGGCCTGCTTTATGAATTTGATTTTGAATATTAAGGCCATCCGGTTCTCCCTTCATACGCCTCGCCTATGAACTCTCTTCGCCCTGTTCTGCCACTTTCTTTTCATCAACCTCTTTGCTGTAATTTCGGAGCACACTGGTCAGCATGTCAGGAAGATCGTTTTTCTGCCTGGAGCTTCTGTGGAGCTGTTTGATGGTTTTTTCCAGGGTCAGGACTTCACCGAGAAAGACATGTCGGAGGATCAGGGAGGTCAATCTGGTAATTGTAGTGAGATTGGAGATCCGAGATTGAAGGTGGTCGTCGCGGTCAAATGCTGTGGAGGCAAAAATTTCCACGGGATTTCCTTTCATTTCACTGATGGATACATACCAGGTGTTCAAATCTCTATCTCGTGTTCGGTAACGGACGGCATCAAGCACTTCCGGGAGTTCAATAAAAGGGCTCTTCTGATACTCCTTGTTATCTTCTCCATTGTGATAGAGGTCGGACTTGATAAGGGTACAGATCTTTTTGATCGTTTCAGGGCTTTCCCGCATGGCAGTGGCAAGCAGGAGACACTTATCACAAAACTCGTTTCCTTGGGTTTCCTGGAGTTGGCTGATCTTGCCGCAGCCGTCACATCGCTCAGCTGTATTTGCCTGTTTCATTGGTTCAGTTTTCCTGAGGAGCAGACTTATTTATGTGGAGTTGAAGTAAATGACGAAATTTAGCTCCTGAAATTTCGCGGGCTCCGAATGTTATGAGATGACTGGTGGTCATCTGACAGTCGATAAGGACAACACCTTGTTGCTGTAACTGGTCCACCAGTGCGATGAGTGCTGCTTTTGATCCGTTGCTGATCCTGGTGAACATGGATTCGCCAAAAAAAATATTTCCTAAGCGTACACCATACAGTCCACCGGCCAGGGTATCTCCTTGCCAGCATTCCACGGAGTGAGCATATCCAGAACGGTGGAGGCGACAGTAAGCCTGTTGCATATCCTTGCTGATCCATGTTCCTTCTCCGTTCTCTGTCCGGATGTTGGCGCAGGAGGTGATGACCTGGTCGAAAGATTGGTCAAATGTGATATGGAAATCTGTGTTTCTCAATTTTCGAGCCAGCCGCTTTGAGACCTTGAACTCTTCAAGGAATATGACCAATCTTGGATCGGTAAACCACCAGAGGGGAGGTTCTCCCTCTGAATACCAGGGGAAAATTCCCTGGGAGTACGCTGCCAGTAATCTTTCAAGTGAGAGATCGCCGCCAACGGCAAGAAGACCATTGTCCTCTGCCAGTGAAGGATGAGGAAAGACAGGCAGATCGGTGAGCTGAAAAATAGGCATGGGCAACTCTACTGGGAAGAGATATGCTTTGTCAATCAGCTTTCCATGAAGGAAAACGTACGAGGAGGGAGGGAACAGTTTTTCCTGCTGGCCAAGACAAAAAAGTCACAGAGGAGTCCACTTCTTTTGTGCTTAACAGTCTGTTTGAAGTCTTTGGGGAAGAGGAACGGTGGCTGCAATTTTGAGGGGGAGCTGCTTTCAGTAGGTCCCTTGCGTTTTTTCGTTGATAAACGCTTTCAAGTTTTTACGCTGTCTTTCGCTGAGGTTGAGAAATTGAATAGAACGTTGTCGGGTGGATATCTGCAAAAAGACAGAACCTTGGGCGATCAGTTGGTCCGAAATCACTTTGGTTGTGATCTTATCGATCAGGACATCATCTGATCCGAGAAATATACCAAGGGAATCAGAATGCGGTTCAGTTGAACTTCCTTCAAGATAACGAAAAGACAAACCACCCATGCTGATATTGATAACCGGTCCAAGGGCGTGGTCGTTGACTGCTATGGTGCCGCCTTTAGGACGGTAGCGAACGAATTGCCGTCGTTCTTCTCGAGGGCGTTCTTTGATGGGGGAGAGGAGCATTGGGGTAACCTGATGCCTTTTTAATACATTAGGCCTAATGTTCTTACTTGGTGTAGCCAACTCATGGTCTGGAGTGGTATAAAAAGTTGGCAGTATCTGTTATGCTATTGACTCATGAGGATTTGAAGAGGTGAATCCAACTGTCATGTTACTGATAATACTGTGGTGGAGGCAACTGGTCAATAGGTAGAAATACCCAATTTGAGAGTAAAACGGTAAATTTTTATTAGCGCCTGTTCATGATAATGTTGATCAGGCTGTTATCACGACTGCTTTTTTCTTTATGAAAATTTCTCTGTATGAAGGGGAGGGTGATTATGAACTCCGCCCCCTGATCTGGATTGCCTTTTGCTGTAATGGTCCCCTGGTGTCGGGCAATAATCTTTTTACAGATGGAAAGGCCTATACCGGTTCCCTGGAATTGCTGACGGGTATGGAGACGTTGAAAGATATCAAAAATGAGTTTCTGATATCTTGGCTCAAAGCCAATTCCGTTGTCACGGATACTGATTCGGAGATAATTCTGATTGTTCAATGGGTCGGGAAAGGGGAGGCGCTTAATTGTAATTTCCGGCTTACGCTCCTGGTGATGATATTTAAGGCTGTTCCCAATGAGGTTCTGAAACAGCTGCCTCATCTGGAGCGGTTCGGCCTCTATGGTGCCAAGATCGCCTTCCACAGTGACGGTTGCTTGGTTCTTTTCAATCCTGAGGGCCAGATCATCAAGCACTGAGTCAATGACTGTGTTGAGTTGCAGCAGTTCAAAGGGGTTGGCTTTACTACTGACCCTGGAGTAGAGAAGCAATCCGTCAATGAGGTTTTGCATTCGGGAGGTCGAACTTTTTATGCGTTCCAGGTAGGCCTTTCCTTGTTGCGAAAGGTTCGCCGAGCACTTGTTGCTCAGCCTTTCACTGAAGGCACTGATGAGCATCAGGGGTTCTTGGAGATCGTGAGAAATCACATGAGTGAAGTCCTCAAGTTCCTGGTTCCTGATGCGCAGACGCTTGGCTGTCGATGACAGGGACTCTTCTATCTCTTTCCAGTTACTGATATCTCTTGTTACCTCTATGATTCCCATGAGTTTTCCTTCCGGGTCACGAAAAGGAGTGGCGGTGACAATGCAGGGGATGGCTTTTCCGTTGTGGCATACCTTTATTCCTTCAATATCGACCCGTCCTGCACCTCCAAGTATCTTGGTAAGGGGGCATTCCTCTGTGTGGCAGAGCTTGCCAGCCTGGATCTCATAGCATTTATGGCCTTGGATTTCTCCGGCATCTTTGCCCGTGATCTGGCAAAAAGCCTTGTTGGCGCGAATGACATTGAAGTGACGATCAATGATATGCATGCCGTCTGGAGCACTATTGAATATCTGGATAAATTCATCGCTAATGGCAACAAGTGAAGCCTCGATACTCTGCTGTTTTTTGATCCTGGCATCAAGGGTTGCATTGGTCTGGCGGAGTTCTGAGGTGCGGTTATCAATGAGGGTTTCCAGATTCTCTTTGATGCTAAGAAGTTCTTTTTCTGTCTGTTTGCGTTCATCGATCTCCTGTTGCAAATGTCTGTTCGCTGCCAGGATATTTCTTCGGCTCTGGGCCAGGCGGCCACCAAAAAAGAGGATTCCTCCTATGCCGGTCAGGGCGACAAAGAGATGACTGAGGATGAGCGGCCAAGGTGATTTGTGAAAGCGTATGGGGAGGCTGACAGAGATGGCTCCGCCAAGGGAATTTTCTTGTTGCTCATCTCCAGAATGGCAGGGGAGACACGATTTGTTGAAAATCAGGGGGGCCATATAGCGGAATATTTTTCCTTCTTTCGCTTTGACAAAACTACTCTGTTCCTTGACTCCATGCGTGAAGGATTCTAGCCATGGAATTTCCCAGGGGTAGGGAGCGTTTGCATCTTGAAGAGGCCGAAGGCTGGTGATGTGAAAGTGGATCTGACCTTCTGGTTGACTGATGTCGGCAATTTGCCTGGTCATAGCGGCGGGGCTGATCAGGGTAAGGCTACGGCCGTTTTCATCTCGTATGGCTTGTTTCTCCTTGGGGAGGTATGGATTGAGTGGAGCTTCTTCATTGGTGTAGACATAGACTCCCCCGTACATGATATTCCATTGTCTTGAGGCTATGATCTGTTCAAAAAAAGCCCTGGCTGTTTCCAGGGCGATGGCGTTTTGTTCACGGATATTGTCTACCGTGTTCCAGGCAAGGGAGGAGGTCACAGCCAGAAGCCAGATGACTATTGCCAGAGGGCGATAATAGGAGAATAATCTATTCATGTGGGTGACAGATTATGATTGCGGCGCCTAATGGGATAAAGGGGGTTGTCCATCAGTTCAGGAGGTTACGTTAGAGAAGGCACGTTTTATTCTGGAGTTCTCTCTGCAGCACTTTTTCGTTTTCGGAATAATCGACAGGGACTTCAATGAGATGGACTCCCGGGCTGTTGAGACATCGAGACAACAGGGGGGGAAGGGTGTTGTTATCAGTTATTCGATATCCTTTGGCTCCATAGCTCTCTGCATATTGTATAAAATCTGGGTTGCCAAAATCAAGGCCAAAGTTAGAAAACTCCATTCCTGCCTGTTTCCATTTGATCATTCCATAGCCGTCGTCGCGCAAAATGATGATAACCAGATGCAGGTTCAGTCGGATTGCTGTTTCTATTTCCTGGGAGTTCATCATGAAACCACCATCACCGCAGACCGCAATCACCTGTTTTTCGGGATGCACCAGTTTGGCAGCAATGGCAGCCGGCAAACCTGCTCCCATGCTGGCCAGGGCATTATCGAGAAGCAGGGAATGGGGGGCGGTTGCTTTAAAATTACGGGCGAACCATATCTTGTACATCCCGTTGTCCAGAGAGACGATGGAACTGTCAGCAACCGTTTTCCTGATATCATTGACTATATGTTGAGGGGTGTTGGGAAAGGAATCATGTCCCTGGTCTTGAAAGACATGGGTATTGATTTCCAGATGGATACGATGAAAATAGTCATTATCTTTTTCTTTCAATTCAATAAGGTTTTCTCGCAGTGCATCCAGGCTGTGACTGATATCACCGATTACTTCGTACTGAGGGAAGTAGACTTCATCAATGTCGGCCTGAGAAAAGTTGATATGAATCACCTCCATTGTTCCCTGATTCATGAAAAATGGAGGCTTTTCGACCACATCGTATCCAACGTTGATGATAACATCTGCGCGATCAATGGCACAGTGAATATAGTCATGGTCTGACAGGGCTGCAGTTCCGAGGCAGCGGGGGGAGTGTTCGTCGATAACGCCTTTTCCCATCTGGGTGGTGAAAAAATAGATGCCAGTAGCTTCGACCAGTTTTCTGGCTGCAGCGCAGATGTGGGGTCGTTTTGCTGCAGCACCAAGCAGGAGCAGTGGGTACTTGGCTTTTTTGATTTTGGCTGCCGCCTGGAAAATGGAGCCAGGTGCAGCCAGGGGGCGCAGGACAGAATGGCAGGCAAAGGGAACCTTGATTACCTCCTCTGCGGCAATGTCTTCCGGCAGCTCAATATGGACTGGGCCAGGTTTTTCATCCACTGCAATTCGGAAAATATCTCGTGTCAGCGGTGGAATGTTGCCGGCATTGACAATTTGTCTTGTGTATTTAGTGAGCGGTGCCATCATCCTGACCACATCGAGAATCTGGAATCGGCCCTGTTTACTTTTTTTAATGGGTTTCTGGCCTGTGATAAAAACCACGGGTATGCCGCCGAGCAGGGCATAGGCGATTGCTGTCACCAAATTGGTCGCCCCAGGCCCCAAGGTAGCCAGGCAGACGCCTGGTTTACCGGTAAGTCTGCCATAGGTTGCAGCCATAAAACCAGCGGCCTGTTCATGTCGGGTGAGAATCAGGCGAATGGAGGAGGAGCGCAGGGCTTCGAGAAAGACCAGGTTTTCTTCTCCGGGGATACCAAAAATGATCTTGACGCCTTCATTCTCAAGACATTGGACCAGCAGTTCAGCTCCGTTCATTTTTTCCTCGTTGCGTAGAGAAATTGTTTGATTTTGTACCAGGTGATGATCATCATCATACCCATGAGTACGAGAAAGGTAAATAAAAGCGACAAATAAAGATTCTGGGAAAATCACCTCTGTCATATTAAAGTGATTCCCGGGCCTCTACCGATGACAAGGGGGCTGGCATATTTGAGCAGTGTTGAGCCAACAATAATTTCAGGGGGCGGTTTTTGATATCCGGGTGTTTCCCTCTTTTCAATGGAGGAGCGGTCGTAGGCACGAGACTGTTTAGTTAGTATGCAGTGAGGCGCTGTCTCCTTGCTTTCAAGAACGTGGCTTAATCGCGGTATTGCCACCAAGGCTGGGCTTGAATCGATCATTCCCTGGCTGAAGGCGGCCAGAAGAAAAATAATATCCACAAGTAACGGAGCAAGCAGCCGGTATAATTTCCTTGAACAGTCGGCCTGTTCTGTATACATTTCTATTGCAGGAGTTATCAAACTGGGTGCAATTCCATTTCTTTTGCTCTATTGAAAGGAGTTACCGATATCAATTATACAGTGTTTTCTTTTCCTGTGATATTTTTTAAGGGTAGCAATGAAGGGGCCAGCCTTTCTTTTTCAACCCGAAGAAGGGCTTTGATCGACCATTCTTATTTTATTTATTATGCAAACGGAAAAAAACAGAGAGAGGGTCACCCCTTTTCAGGAAGATTGTAATACCTCATTTTTCTTTTTTGGGGGTGGCCGAGGAGCCGTTTATGATGATCTGAAGGCTGCCTTTCAAGGGGGGGTGGATCTGATTACCCTGATTGGCGAAGAGGGGAGTGGGAAGACCATGCTCTGTAAAATGCTCCAGGAGAAATGGGCTTTTTCAGGGAAGATACTTTTCCTTCCTCAGCTTGCTGAATCCTTTGAGGATATTGTCAGGGTAGCGGCACAAGAGTGTAATGCCAAATTTCCTGTCGAGGCGAATCGGGCCGATGCGAGAAACATTTTTCTGGAATTGGTCGCTTCCTTGCGTCAACAGGGAGAGTCTCTTCTCATTATCTGTGATGAGGCGGAGAAGATGTATCTGGCCACCCTTGAACGTATCCGTAAAATTCTGGATGATGTGAACAGGGAAGGGGGAGGATTGCAGGTCCTCTTATCTGGAAGAGCAAGTCTGCTTGGCAACCTGGAACAGCTGGACCTGTGTAATTTCGAACAGATCAGCGAAAAACAATTTTTTCTCTCACCGCTTAATGAAGATGACACCTGGAAGTATCTGAATTTTTGTATGCAGGCTCAGGAAGGGAATGAGCCTCGGGAGGTGTTCAGCAGGGAGGCCGCAGACAAGATTGCATCCATGGCCAGAGGAAATCTGCGAATGATCAATGTGCTTGCTGAGGAATCGCTTCAGTCTTCCACTGCCGACACGTCATTTATGGTTCTCTTGGATCATGTCAAAGACTCCTGTCCTCTTGAGGAAATGGTACCGGCTTCTCCCTGGATTCTGCAACGATTGCCGTTGAGCCAAAAGCAGATGCTGGCAGTTGGGGGGGCGGTGCTATTTCTCTTGTTTCTCATCGTTGTCTTCAGTGGAGATGGTGATAAGGAAATTGCCGAAAAGGCGCAGACGCCGGAGGTGAGCGTTGTGATCTCGCAACCGGTCAGCGAGAAAGAGGTATTCGATCAAAGAGTAGCCGATGAGGGGAAGGAGGTGGAACAGGCACCGTCTGTACCCGTTGCTGAGGTGATAGAGCCCCCCGTAATGACGATAGCTCCGGTGGAGATAATGGATGATCCTTCACTCGTGAAGCGGGACAGAGTGATTGAAGAAGCGACTCCTCTCCTCCCTGTAGTTGAACCACCAGAGCCGGTCCATGACCCTGATCAGCAAGTGGAGTCGGTCGCTCAGATTCCCCTCGACCTTGAAGGAGAAGTGGAGAACGAAGCGGAAGAAGACCATGCTCCGCAGCAGCGTCCTGAAGAAATTGTAGCGACTGTGGTACCTGAAGAGACTGTCCCGGAATTATTGGCACATGGTAAAGTGTTACCGGGAGGGGGAACAAAAAAAATTGTTGTAGAGCGGGGAAAACAGTTGTCAGGAGCCAAAGAACAGGTCTCTGTAAAAGAAGAAGAGCCAGCTCTTGTCAGTCTGATCGGGGCTGGAGAAGAGTGGCAGGCAGGTGCAATGGATGATCAATTCACCATCCAACTGATGGTCCTGACCTCTAATCAGGCAGAGGAGAATTTAAAACGAATTCTCTCCCAGGAGGAGTACAGGGACTTGGTCGATGATTTGGTTGTCTTGAAACGCCCATCCAACCCTCCTGTTGTCTTGGTGTTTTATGGGCTCTATCCGTCTATGGCCGCGGCTCGAGAGGCGCGCAACACTATGCCCATGGTTTTTCGGCAGCATAATCCCTATGCTATTTCGGTACGAGGCGCAGTGGAGAAAGGGCGTTTCCAGGAGTAATACTGTAATATGTTGAATGCTAAAACTTTTTTGCCAGACCTTTCGCAGCCGCTTCCTTTGTCGGCATCTTTCTAATCATCCTTGATCAGGATTGCAATCTGTGAGGAAAACAAAACGCTCTTGGCCGGGGAGATCTTGTGCCACCCTGGCGCGTTAGTTGTGTTTCATCCCATTTATCCTTTCTTGAAGTTGATTCTGCCATACCTTCAGGTCGCCTGATCAGAACGGGGTATTATTCGTTGGGTAAGATAGCTGCTACGGAGTACCCAGTAGCCGGGAGGAGAGGTGCACCTGCTCGAGAGCATCTTTGCCGTGGCAGGAGGAGTGTTCCGAATACCTCAATTCTTTTGCAAAAGATTTCCACTGAAGGGAATACGCCATGTCGGTTGGTACAATGCGAGTGACTGTGAACAAAAAAAAGGATGTAACAGGAGATTGCTCCTGTTACATCCTTTTTTTATCTGGTGGAGATGTGGGGGATCGAACCCCAGACCTCATGACTGCCAGTCTCGTGGTCGTGGTTTCGTATGGAGCGTCTCTGTTTCGTATGTCTTGCTTTACTCTTTGTTTTTCCTTTATTTTATTGCCAATCTGTGGTATCATTATTCGTATGGGGTGAGTCGTTTTACCCTGCTGAGATACATATTTCATAGGACGGGCATAGGACCGGAGGGAAGATTGAATAAATTTAATTTCACAAAAAAGAAGATTGAAGAGATTCTTCCAGTTGAGAAGCGGCAATACTTTTTTGATGAGAAGCAGAAAGGCCTCAGGCTGGCTGTTACTTCTGCAGGATCCAAAACTTACCAATTTCAAGCATGGAGTCCTGCAAAACAGAAGCCTGTCAGTAAAACTTTAGGTAAAGTTGGGGATATTAGCGTTTCTGAGGCTCGAAGAAGGGCTGCAGAACTATTGAGTGAAGTTTCTTTAGGTGGAGACCCTGAGGAAGTTCAAAAAGCTAAGAGAGCAGAACAGAGTCTATCAGAGGTCTTTGATCAATATATTGCGATTCATGGGAAAGGAAAGAAAAGGTCTTGGCAGGAGAATGAGCGAACTTTTAAGAACTGTATCAAAAAACTTTTAGGGGGCCTCAAGGTTTCTGAAATAACCTCAACTAGAATCAAGTCGTGGCACGCTAAAATTGGACGGGATAGAGGGCATTACTCAGCGAATAGAGCCCTTGCTTTGCTGAGTGTTGTCTATTCTAAAACATTGGAAGGTGTGGCGAATCCCTGTACCACCACGGATAAATTCAAAGAGACTTCCCGGGAGCGATATTTGCAACCGGAAGAGCTGAAGGGGTTTTTTGAAGGTTTGGCAGTCGAGAAACAAATTTTTCAAGATTTTTTTAACCTTCTTTTGCTTACAGGAGCAAGAAAGAATAATGTCCTTTCTATGAGGTGGGATGAGATATCCGGTGGAGTATGGACTATTCCAGCAAAAAAAGCCAAATCAGGGAAAGCAATCAGAGTTCCATTGATGGAAAAAGCTTTGGAAATCTTGGAGACTAGGGAAAACGATTCAGGCTTTGTCTTCCCTGGACGTGGAAAATCAGGGCACCTTGCAGATCCTAAAGGTGCGTGGGAACGTATTCTTGACAGAGCAGAGATTAAAGACTTGAGAATCCACGATCTGAGGCGGACTGTAGGCTCTTATCAGGCTGCTACGGGTGCGAATGTAGCGGTCATCAGCAAAACCTTAGGGCATTCAAGCGCGAAGACTACGGCCATTTACACACACCTAGATCTTGATCCTGTCAGAGATTCTCTGACTACTGCAACAAATAAAATTTTTGGTGATTCGGATGAAGAATAAAAGACCAAATTATGATGCAGTTTTCCTTTTTGGTGAAGAAGGTACGGTTTTAAGTGAAGAAGAAGTTGAAGAGATAGGTGTTACAGAAGAATTTGAAGGGAGACATACTGCGGAAATGAAAAAGATGGTGCTTATCTTCAAGCATAAACCAACTTTCTCGCTAGCTCGAAGAATTTGGGTTCATTGCCAGGATCAGGGTTTTGATGTTCCTGCAGATGTTCACAAGGAATTCGTGGAAGGAATCCGAAAACAGATAGTGGAAAAAGAGGATTCAAAGAAAGCACTTTTTCTAAATAGCCCTTCTTTTTTGTATAGCAAATCTGAGCATAGAATTGCTATACAAATTGCTATTGAGGAATGTTTGAAAAACAACACACCAACAAAATGTTTCGAGAACTTGGCTAGGGAATTCGGGACGACTGAGTGGGCGATTAAAGAAGAAAAATACAGAATGGATCAAGGAAAATGAAGTAACACAAAATTATAAATTTCACTGTTACATACATAAGGCTCCATGAAGACTATGGTTGAACATAGCTCATCAGGGAGCCTTTTTTATTTCACCATACAAGGGGGATTCGTATGAAACAGGAAATTAAACCAAAAACTCTGAACACCGTAAATTCAGCGCGATATCTCGGGATGTCCGAAGGTTATCTGCGAAAAATGAGAGCCCAGGATGAAGGCCCGGTTTTTATAAAGATCGGAGGACGGCGGATTATGTATTTGATCGCGGATCTAGACAGCTATCTGAACTCTTGCCGTGTAGCGACAGCAGAGGCTGCGTGATGAAAATACGCAATCTACTGCAGGGCCTTGCAGGTGAGCTGACAATTGAGGATGAATCTTGCCTTCAGATAATGACAGAATTCCAGGACACTCGGGCGGCTGTGTCAATTATCGTACGAGAATTAAAGCTTAATCAGATAGCTGAGAATATCTTGTTTGAGTCGTGTTTTGAGGATGGAGCAACAGAAGTTTGAAATGGAAGCGTAACATTGAATGACCCTGCCACCGGAACAAAGTGTGAGCAGTCCCCAAAAACTAAAAAGGAAAAATAATGGCTATTGCAAAAATAAAAGGCCTATTCCGAAGAATAGACCTTTCAAAGCTCGCTGGGCAAGCGGGATACTGTAAGGAAAAGATAACATGTATACGGGAAACAGTCAAGAAGCAACAGAAACACCGGTAGTTAGCGCAATGCCCCCATGTGGGAAAGCGAATGCTCCAGAAGGATATCTTACTTATTTTCAATCAGAGAAAAACCGAAAACGACACTTTGTAGATGCTGTTAAGGCCGTTCTTGGGCCGAGAGACAGGTACCAAAGTTATCCTACCTATTTCTCTCATAAACCTTTGTCCCATGACGATGAACCAAATCGGATAGCAGATTTGTATATCGACTTTGACAAGGATGGAGATATTCAATTGACTGTTGAGGAAGGAATCTTAACTATCACACATTTTGAAAATGTCTATGATGTTCCGGTCGATGAATGGCGGATCTCTTTTAGTGGTGGAAAGGGGGTCCACCTTAAGCTGAAGGCCTCTGTGCTCGGCTTGGAGGATGGACGCTTGAATCTGCCACTCATACTCAAGCAACTGATGAGAGAGGTCATTGAGGAACTGAAATTAACGACCGTTGACCTCTCAATTTATAATATGAGAACCGGGAAGCCATTTCGACGGGAAAACGTCAAGCGGGAGAACGGATTCTATGAGGTGCCTATTGCTCATGAGGACTTGGCCGCCTCCAACCATGACTCTTTCATCCTGTCCCCGAGAGAGCTAATTGACACCCGTCCTGGGACGCTTAACGACAAACTGTGTGCGAAGTGTAAGAGCATTGAAACAGAGTTGAAGAAAGTAGCTGAGACCAATTCTAACAATGGCGAATATTTTCCCCTTAATATTGAAAATGAACCACCTTGTATCCCAGCCATATTGAAAAACAGAGAAGTGACCGCAGGGAAGTGTGATTTCAATCAAAGTATGATGACAGTTATCCGGTGGTACCTGGCTAATGATATTGAATATGATGGTGCAATGGAAAATGAATACTTTTCGTCCTTTGCCTATGAGTTCCCCTCAGGTAGCCTGAAAACACGTAAAGATCGAGAAACCAATGTCCAGGACAGATTCACCAGTATGGCAAGGGCCGGGGCCGAATTTGGTTGTGGTTATGCCAAATCCCTTGGCATAAGCCTAGGCTGTGATAGTTGTTCAGTGTTTGTTGATGAGGAACCAGAAGGGGAAGAAGCAGAGATTATTGAAGAGGCCAAGAAGGCAGCTGAACAATATCAGAAAAAAGATGCAAAACGAGTAGGAAAACTGGATCTGGGTAAGTTACCTGTGAAACTGCGTAATCACATTAAAGAAGGGATGAAACGTCAAGATGGTGATCCCCTCCTATTGCTGCCAGCTGCGCTTGCCTCTGCAGCTGCCTCTATCGAAAGGAACGTTTCCTATGCCTGGCATGGAAATCATGCCCTCTTGTACTGCAATCTATATTTATTGACAATCGCTGGCTCTGGGGCTGGTAAGACAACAGCAATTAATTCTGGGGCTCTCGACGTTAGAGCAATGAACAGAATGCAGAAAAGTGAAATCGAAACAGAAGAGAAACTGGATGAACCGGACGAAGACCTGATCCAGGAAATGAAGAAAAAGTTAATGATAATACCAGAACGGACAACGCTTGAAGCACTGGTGAAAATATTGAATGAACACAACGGCGTAATTTTCACAGCAGAATTCAGTGGATTCCTGAAATCCCTCAAAGCTGGTGGCAATGCTTTCGGGATGATGGAAGTGGTCAGTGATATTTACGATTGCACCCATGACGGATGGAACAAGGCCACTATAGGCGGGGGACTGTTAACATTGGCTAATCCTTGCTTGTCAATCTGCGGATTTTCAACTTTGGATTTTCTTCGTGGAGAGTTGGCAAAATCTGATATTGGGTCAGGGGCTTTAGCACGATACCTACTCTTTTATCCTCCGACCTCTGACAACGCTCCAACACTTCCAAAATCACTCCCCCCTATGTCAAAAATGACAATCTATGAAGAAATGGCGGATATGGACCCAATTACGATGACATTAAGCAAAGAAGCAGAGAAACGGGCGAGTGAATTATTTAAGCATATCCATGAAGACATTAAAATCTACGGAAAAAATGCAGGTAGTTTCCTGGAACCGTTTGTCAGAAGGTGGACGGCTCACCTTATCAAACTAGCTATGATTTTGCAGCAGTTTGAGAAAGTGGGTTCAGATGTTATCCAGACGAAAGCCCTTGAAGGTGCCTGGCATATCGTGAGCTTGGCTATGGAAAGCACCAAGTTGTTGTTTGATGAAAAATTAGGGATTAGTGAGCACCAGGAAAAATGTAACCGGGTTCTGGGATACCTTGCCAAGAATGGTGGATCTATGACTAGGGGGCAAATGCTAAAAAACAAGGTTCTCCAGAATGGGGTCAAGGAATTGGATTATATCCTTGAGACCCTCATTCACTCAGGAAGAATTACAACAAATGGGGACAGTTTGAAGCCGAAAACTGTCCTTTATATGAAAAATATCGGGTGAAAAAATGGAATCGCGGGGAGCGTCGGGTGGGTATCGGGAAGTCGAAAAACGGGTAACTAGTTGGAATAAAAGTTGTTTGTAAAATTTATCGGGTAACTTTTTGAGTTAGCCCCCCATAGAGGGGTACCTTGTAAAAACAAGTACATTGAGAATGGGGAAATTATGCCAGAGTTTGGAAACCACCCGATAATTTCCCTAAGAACATTGAGAGAAAAGCTTTTAAGTATATGTTATTACGGTTATAATAATATATAATATATATTATTATATATACCCGATACTCTCCCGATACTCTCCCGATATCTCCCCGACGGTCTTCGGATTTTTCATATCTTCAATGTTCTAATGCTCTACCAACACAAGGACAATTATATGCAATCTCCTTTACGAATTATTACTGACACCGACCGAAACCTTGAAAATCTCCAGGCTACAATTGATTCTCTTGCTGGTGAATTATCCAACTATTCAGGGAAGCATCTATTGGTAAAAGCAAAGATTTACGAGTCGCTGGCTCGACTTATTAGGACAAAGGAAGAATTGCAGGCAAAAAGAGACAAACTTAATTCAGTGAGCATAGATAAAATTGCGTCATATCTTGCCCGTAAAGGTTCGATCACCCGGAAAACATTATTGAAGTCCGGTTGCTTCCAGGGAGGTGTGAAGGTCTTGGACGAAACACTCAATGTTCTGGATGAGCTAGGGATGCTGAAAACAACAATCAGCAAAAACAAGCAGGATATCGTTTATGAGTTCATTGAATCAGTGCCACAGATTATTGAGCAAGAGGAAAAGTAATGACATTACGAACAGGATCAGTTTGTTAGTGAGAGATCTATTAACGTCCAATTTTTTATAGCTGAATCACTACCACCAAGAAACTGAACTTTACAAGTGTAATTGGTGCGTACAGTTGCTCCAAATCCATTTTGAGCATCAACATACGATTTGATAGAGTATGTATTAATGTCATCTTTCCTGGATGCATAATCAAGTAATGGAAAATTAGCAGTTGCAGGAGAATGAAGCTGACGTTTCACGAACTCTTTGCATTGAATAAATGCCATTGTCGAGGTTTTTGTTTCCTTGGGTTGAGTAGGAGTAGGAGCTGGATTGTTCAACTGATACTTAACGAAGGGGATAAGCAATAATAAAACTATAACCAATCCAATATAAGCTATTTTACTCTCAAAGCGTTTGGCTTCAGCTTCTAATTTAGCTACTTCTTCTAGTGAGATTAAGTAACCACAATTGGGACAATGTTTTGCGGTGTTGCTAATTTTCTTACGACACTCCGGACAGTTAATTGACGCCACCAATACACCTCAAAATTTTAATATCTGATTACGTATGAAACTCCGCCATCCTCAGGAGTTCCATACGTAATCAGAATTATTTTTGTCATAAACTTTTCCACTAATTGTGATAATCAAATGGATAAATTGGAAAACTAACCGTATCCCTGATACCCATTCAAAAAGAACAATAAAGGGGTCTACTCTTGACTCTTCTCCTTGCCCCATTGACACCATATGAGTCAAAAGCAGACCTGACCCATTTTTTTATTCTCAACACGGGCGACGCAGTCGTCAAGAATTAGTTGTTAGCAGGAACAATCTTAACCATATATTCACCAATGAGTTGTCCAAAGTCCGATGGCATGTCTCTGTCATAAAGGAAGATGCTATTAGATTCACCCGAAGAGGACAGGGAAGCAAAAAGCACTTTTCGATGAACAACTTCCTTGGTATCTGAATCCCTTATTTCAAGTTGGATATCCATATAAGAGTTTCCAGTAAAAAACCCTCCAAAGATACGAGCTGCCCCACTTACTATACGCATGTTGATAATCTCTAGGGACACAACTGCATTCTTTCCAGGATGAGTCTTGTTAGTGCCGTCTGTGACTTTTTTGAATGTATTCTTGCTCAAGATTTGTTCAATAATGTGTTTTTTGCAATCTGCAACGGCATTCGGGTAGTCATTTTGATATTGTTGACTGCTCGTAAATTTTTCAATAATGATGTTGTCATACTTGTGTGTGAGAGTTGGCCCTGATGGGATAGTTTTGATGGAGGACAGTTTTATCTTTTCGACCCCAGGAATCTCCTTACGTGTCGTGGTACTTTGTTCGTCCCCTGGTTGTCTGGAAGATCCTCCTGCACATGCAGTTAATAATGACAAAATGCAGATAAGGGATAGGCTATTCACTAGGGCTTTTTGATACTGTCTCATTTGTATTCTCCAGAATTTATATTTTGGCTATATCCGGGTTTCCCAAACGGGTTTTGTGCGTAACCGCCCTACAGATATAAGCTGAGCACGCAAAAGGCATGTGCAAAATTCCGAAGGATTACAGTTCTCCAAAACTGCAGTGTTTTCCACCTCAACCTCGGGCTCAAAAGCTAGTAGGGGCGCCCCTGCACCTTCATCGCCGTCCGCGTCAGTCCTTGGGTGCGGGTGAGACCGACGCCGACGGCGACGAAGCTACAGGGGCTTTAGCCCGCAACTTTTATCCAACAGTGTGCTGTTGGGAGATTCGGATTGACCCTATATTTTTAATCTTTAGTTTACGAAAGTGTTAGCGATGATGGATGACGAAACGAGTACAAAAAAAAAGGAAAGGGGCAAGTTTTCCTTCATTTTTCCATTTTCGTCATACCACTTTCTCAGTTTATCTAGCAATGTTGAGAATGTGTTCGTTATCCAGCGTTTTTCTATTAACCCCCCCCCCACCGTTTTTGTCTGATGTTTCCATTAATTCACCAGATTTGTTGTACCGTTTGCCGTCATTAACCTTCTTGCCGTTCGTGTATGGCATTTCTGCCATCAATTGGCCAGACTTATAATACCATTTTTCAATTCCATCTTTTTTGTCATTTGTGTATGGTGTTTCCTGTATCAATTGACCTGATTTCCTGTAAATTCTTTCGACACCATTTTTCTTGCCATTCGTGTATGGCACTTCGAGCTTTAATTCACCAGAACTGTAGTAGCTTTTCAAAACACCATTAGTAGGGGGAACCGGTGTCTTATTGTAAATAGAAACAATGGCACTTGTTGGTACTGATTCTTTAGAAGCTTGCGTTTTGCTTGTATTAGCTAACACAGCGCTAACAGTCATAAGCAGTAACATAATAAATTGGCAGATTTTTCTTTCAAACAAATCTATCTCAAGAGCGTTGCAAAACAGTGATTGAGAGTGAAGTGGAATACTATCTCAATCACTGTCTTTATTTAGTGATCAGGTAAACAACATCAAAACTCCCACGCAAGCTTTAATCCGATTTCTGTAGAGTTGTTTTCTGGCTCATATATAATATTTACTGGATAACCATAGTACGTAAGCACTGATGGGTCAGAATCGTCTATGTTCCAGTATCTTACGAATGGTTCTATTATAAAATTTGACTTCTGGAGTGTTATGGATCCTCTTAGCCCATATCCATCATTTTGATCATTTTCAACATCATTAAAACCAGGTTGAAAGTCACTCATAGAGCTTGTTTGTTTCCCGCTCCAGAAAAGATCATATTCTACTGTAACACCGATAGACCAGCCATTTTGTAGTTTAGTAAGAGTTTTTATCCCTATAGGGCTGTATAAGTAATTTGACTCTCGTCCATACCCATATATAGATGCCGCACTGAAGTCGTCAAATAGATACCTGTATCCTAGACCTATGTAAGGCGTAAGAGTCGTCGAGGTGGACACAGGAAAATCGTAACCTCCAAGACCTCTGATTTCTACTATATAATCATCTATATTATCAACGTTCAGTGGTGTTCCGTCTTGCAACCCTCCTTCGTAGTCCACCTGTCCATATTTAAAAACTCCCTCAGCTTTAAACATTATGTTGTTATGATAAGTGTAAGAACCACCTATACCTATCATAACTCCAGTTTCTTCCATGAGGCCAGGCTCTTCGTATTTAATGCTGGATAGTTCAGCGCCTAGCTCCCAAGAATGAATGCTATTTGTTGAAACGTCGTCTTGACTTTCAGTTGCTAAAACACTCCCTGAACTAAACAGCCCAATTGCCAATCCTAGTGCCATGACTTTGCTTCTTTGTTTTTTCTTCATTTTCGCTCCTTTTTTGTTGTTATCAGCAATGAGTTATTTCGTCGCCGAACGTGGAGTTAACAGGCGCGCTTTTTGCGCGTCCTTGTTCAACGATTAGTTATCTGTTTTAAATACAAAGGGGTCATCAAGTCTCTCCTCTGCCTCCTCTGTCTGCGTAGTTAGAGACAGGCAGCTTTTATTTGTTCATCGGCCATTCCAATTTTTTTCATTTTCAAAATTTGATCTGTGGTGCATGTCATTTCTACCTCAGTCGATTTTTGGAAATTGGCTTTGTTATCGTGTATGTCTTGTTGGGCCTCAGCCTGTTTCCCTGTAGGTACATTTTTTGTTATAGTTTCATCCTCAATGTCCTTGGACTTGAAATTTGTTCCATAATCAGAATATGATAAATTTTGATTAAGCCCTTTAACGATTGAATCACTCGTCAACAGGTTTTCAACAGCCGATTTAAATTCAAGATCTGGAACAGCATTGTCTTTATCATCCCACATTTTTTTCTCAACCGTAGAAGATGCCAATAATCTTCCCTTATTATCGAACACCTCAAGTTTCATTGAATATGACATTCTCGTTTTATACCAAACATCAAAAAACCATTCATTGATCGTAAATAATAACAGCCTGTTATCTCCTGTTGCTTTGAGTTGAGTCAGTACTTGTTTTTTGTTTTCTGTCTCTGGCAAGGAAACTAAGTCGACTTTGTAACCATCTTCATTTAAGGAATTGCCAATATTTTGTAAAAAATCGTCGGCCATTGGCGAGCCACTTTTAGTATTTATATTCCAAGGCACGTATGCAGGACTTCTTTGCGTTCCTACATATTGTGGATATTTATCGCCATTTTTCACGTATTCTCTCTGATCATGAACACCAAGGGCAATCTTCTCTTTATTGCCTTCAAGGTGCGGATCTATAGGAATCGCAGTATAGTCATAGTTTCTCCCTCCGGCACATCCTGTTAGAATTGCAATAAGAACTAATAAAATAGAGAGATTAAATTTTCTCATTTTTCCACCTTTATGAATTTTATATAGCAGGTTGTGTCTGCCGAACGGTCGCTGTTGAGAATCGGAGTCGGCTCGAACGTGTTAGATAGGTGGAGCGCGTAGCGCGGAGACTATTCGGCATGTTCGAGGAACTCGACAGCGACTGATAGGAGCGCCCGCTGCGCGCCCGCTCCTATCAATACAAATAAGAGGAAATTTTCCATCATATTGACAGTAATAGATAGCGTCTTTTTCCACTTATTGTTATAATAAAACCGGTAACATGGCAACAAATATTATTCCCAATGCCCACCCAAAAATGAATGACAATTCACCTAACCATAGATAGATGAATTTTCATATGGGTATATTTACCCAATTTCAAAGTTATTTTGAAAAAATATCATGAGAAATCCATTAGAAAGACCACACAGTGGCAGGTAAGCAGAAATCAGAGTTTATTCCTTAGTGTTTTACGCAACCTACTTACCAGAAACACATTTGAGTCGTGATGCCCTTCTCAGAGCATCCTGCAATGGAATTTCTAACAGTTAGGGCCAACCTGCCTATTCCACGAACAAAACACAAGTAGAGTAATAAGGTGGTATTGAAAAAGTGGATAAAAAATTTAATAGGAGAAAAGAAAATTTTGGGGAGAACACATTGAATTCTATCTGGCTTTATTAAAATTTAAGATGCATGATAGTGTTTTTGCTGCTTCCAATATAACAGTAACGACGTTATATTAGAGGGATACCCAAAATACAGCGACGAGTGATGAATCAGAACAACCTACAACGAATCCTTGCTAAGTTACTGCACCCCTTTAATGATAAGTCCACCATGAAAATCTCATTGCTAATAATACTACTATCATTGTTATCTAGTTGTACTACGAAACAGTACACAGACGCTCAATGTTTGGAAGCCAGGCCTCTGTTGAGAAGTGCTTGGGATGTTGTAAGGTTCAACCGACACTGCGAGAAATATAAACTTCAGGGCGAAAAAACATGGAAGCGTTACACAATCGAGAGTACGACGAATGGAAAGACCACTAGGAAAAAGGTTGTTGTTAAATGAAGCACAAAAAGAGTAAATGGCCTCATGAGATGGTCATTAAGTTTTCCGATGACCAGTATGACTTTCTACGTTCTAAGAAAAATGCTTCTTCTTATCTGCGGAAGCTAGTTGCTGCTGATATGAAGAAAGGGGATTCATTCACAGTCTACATGGAAAGCCTAGGTCATTTGCCAGAAGAATTTCTGGGATGATTTTAGCACATAGGCGATTCTGACAATACTTACTCCGAATCTCTATAGACACTATATATCCGCGATGCCCTCACTCCGTTTCCCCATCGGTATACGTCTGATATTAAATTATCTGTAGCCATGAACTTCCTCTGGTATGAGACCAGACAATTTTCCTGCAATAAATCACCTCATAGAATCGCGAAAAATGGCTCATTTCATAGGACGGACATAGGACCAAACAAAAAAAGGACTTAGGGGCAAGCCCCTAAGTCCTTGATATTTCTGGTGGAGATGTGGGGGATCGAACCCCAGACCTCATGACTGCCAGTCATGCGCTCTCCCAGCTGAGCTACACCCCCAGTCGTTTCCTTCAACTACGTCAATTGTGGAGCCTCTTTACCAAGCTTACACATAGATGTCAACTTTTTTTCACTCCTTTGTGCTGAGATCTCCATATACCTTGATAATATGCCAGAGTTTTGGTAAAATTAAAAGTTTAGTATGTTGATGGTATAAAGAGGATTGAGCCGGCACGTGTCGAGTGTCGGCTTTGTTGCTTTTTTTCCAAGGGATGAAGATGCATATTCTTTCCTGATTTGAATTCTTGACGTTTTTTACTGTTCACTGCCAAACGCTGTAGCGTTTACTATAAAAGGATATTATTCATGTTTTCACCATTCAATTTTCTGTTTGGCTGGTTATCCAATGATCTGGCAATTGACCTTGGAACTGCGAATACCGTACTGTATGTCAAAGGTAAGGGGATAGTGCTTCGTGAGCCTTCAGTGGTTGCCGTGCGTCAAGATGCCAGGGGATATAAGGTGCTGGCAGTAGGCCAGGAGGCTAAAGAGATGTTGGGGAAGACTCCGGGCAACATCAGAGCTATCCGTCCTATGCGGGAAGGTGTTATCGCCGATTTTGAAGTGACAGAGGCGATGCTCCGTTACTTCATCAACAAGGTCCATAACAGGCGTACGCTGGTTCATCCTCGGATTATTATTTCTGTTCCCTCGGGAATCACTCAGGTTGAAAAACGGGCTGTCAAAGAATCCGCCGAGTCTGCCGGGGCTCGGGAAGTGTATCTTATTGAAGAACCAATGGCAGCAGCAATAGGTGCAGGTCTTCCCATAACAGAACCTACTGCCAATATGATTATCGATATAGGCGGTGGTACCACCGAAGTCGCCGTAATTTCTCTTGCCGGTATTGTGTATGCCAAATCCGTACGCGTAGCTGGAGATAAGATGGATGAAGCTATCCTCCAATACATTAAACGCAAACATAATTTGGCTATCGGTGAGCGAACAGCCGAACGTATCAAGACGACTATCGGTAATGTTATACCGGAAAAACCCTATGAAACGATGGATATAAAAGGACGCGATCTCGTTTCCGGAGTTCCAAAGGCCCTGACTATTTCTGCCGATGAAATTCAGTCGGCTATCCAGGAGCAGGTCGACGTCATTGTCGAGGCGGTACGGGTTGCTCTTGAGATGACTCCTCCCGAGTTGGCTGCCGATATCGTTGATCAGGGGATCGTCTTGACTGGTGGTGGAGCCTTGCTCAAGAATCTTGATCGCTGTCTCAAGGAAGAGACCGGAATGCCGATTATTGTCGCTGATGATCCATTGTCTTCGGTGGTACTTGGCTCTGGACAGGCACTTGATAACCTGGATATTCTTAGAGAAGTAACCATCGAATAGGTGGTACAGGTCCCAATGCACTGTGCAGGCAAAACAGAGCGACTTGGTCTGCATCTGCTTGATTGTGTCAGAGCGGCTGAATTGCAAGGATCGATGAGAGTCAGATAGTGAAAAAAAAAAATAGCGACAGAAAAAAAACGCAGAGTTTTGTCTTTTTCCGCCTCTTCCTGCTTTTTTTGCTCTTCATTATCCTTGTTCTCATTCTATTGAGTTCCACGGTCGGAGGACGTTTTGGCTTTTTTCATCAACTGAGCCTGGAAGCCCTGGGGCCGGCACAGAGTTTTTTTACTCAGCTCTCCCAGGGGGGAGTTCGTTTAAAAGATAAGTATATCGCTCTGTGGAAGGTTCAGGAAGAAAATGAGCAGTTGAGAATCGAACTAGATACCTACCATTCCCTCCTTGATGAGTATCGGGAAGCGTATTCCCTGAACCGCTACCTCCAGGCTGAACTGGAATTTAAAAAACGGGAACCTTTTCCCGCTCTCATGGCCCGCGTAGTCGGTAAAGATCCGTCTTTTTGGTTTCAGACTCTGATCGTTGATCGTGGGAGCAAGGACGGTGTAGTGGTAGGAATGGTGGCCCGCACTTCGCGGGGGGTGGTTGGACAGGTGATTCAGGTTGCCACCAATTATTCTAAAATTCTCCTTGCGAATGCACCTAGTAGTGCCATTGATGTTATTGTCCAGAAAAGCAGGGTCCGAGGAATTCTCAAGGGCGCCGGAGAAAATGGGTATGTTCTCCATTATGTTCTCAAAAATGCCGATATCAATGTCGGAGACACTATTGTCACTGCCGGAATTGGTGGAGTTTTTCCCTCTGGTATCACCCTCGGTACTGTTTCACGTGTCTATTCCAACCGTCGGGGGATGTTTCAGGAGATTGAAGTGAAACCCGCAGTTGATTTTGCCCGTTTAGAATCGCTTTTTATTAACTTGTCAGAAGAACAGTTGATAATCGATGAAATGAGCCGATCTTCTGCTCCCCAAGGAGAGTAAGGCTGATGGTGACCGTAACTTTTATCCTCCTTGGCGGTTTCTTGATCGTCGCAGAGACGACCTTCCTGCAATTTTTCCCTGACTGGCTTGGCCGTCCGGATCTGGTTTTTATTCTCCTGGTGTTTACGGCCTATAAGTTTAACTGGTTTCGCGGCCTCCTCCTGGCCTTTTTCCTCGGCTGGTTGTTGGATGTTGTTTCAGGAGTCTTTCTCGGTTCCTATCTTCTCCTCTCACTCCTGCTTTTTTCCATAGTAAAATTTCTCAGTCAAAACAGTCCGGTTAAGGAAACGGCCTATCAGATTCCTTTGGTGGGGGTGAGTTATTTTGTGGTTCAGTGTCTCTTCTATCTCTTTTTTTCCATGGCGCAGCCAGGTGCTCTTCCTCCCTGGTCCTGGTCAAGAGTGTTGCAGGAGACTATTATTCTCTTTGTGGCCTCTCTTCCCTGTTTTGTGTTTTTAAACTGGTTGTATGAAAAAGTTTCGCAACGGCGTCTGGTGTTTAGATCCATGAAACGTCGTTCTGGAAATCGGTTTCGATAGAGGGGAAGGAATGAAGTGGGCTGGGTATAAAAATCTCGAAGAGATCAATGAGCACGATGATGCGGCTCTTGATTCGTTGAAACGCAGGGTTACACTCGCAGGAGTTGTTATTCTCTGTTTCGTTTTTCTTATCTTTGCCAGGCTCTGGTTTCTCCAGATTCATAAGGGAGAAGAATACAAGAGTCGCGCCGACAATAATAGGGTGCGGAGGAGTGATATTATGGCTCCTCGAGGCTCTATTTTAGATCGTGCCGGCCGGGAACTGGTCACCAATCGTCCTTCCTTTAATGTGGTTCTCGTGCGGGAAGATTCAAACGACGTCGATAATCTCCTCACAAAACTTTCAGGGGTCCTGAATGTTGATATCTCTTTGTTATGGGAGAAGATTCGGGATGCAGGGACTAGACCCCGTCATATTCCTATTCGTCTGCTTGAAGATGTGGATTGGGCAACTCTGGCCTACGTGGAAAACCATAATCAGGAATTACCTGGTATTCGTATTGAGACCACTCCTTCCCGGGTTTATCACTACGGTGATCTTGCCGCTCATGCCATAGGCTATCTCGGGGAAATCAGCCGTGAAGAATTAGAATCCCGTGATCCTACGATTTATCAGGGCGGCGATCTTATAGGCAAGATGGGCCTTGAACGATTACGAGAAAAAGATCTCCGTGGTGAGAAAGGGAGTAGTTATACCGAGGTCAATGCCAAGGGTTTTGAACAGCAGCTGCTCAAAGATGTGGAACCGTTGCCCGGGAATGATATTCAGTTGACCCTTGATGCAGAACTGCAGAAGGTGGCTGAAGACATTATGAGCACTGAAGAAAAGGCGGGAGCCGTGGTGGCCATGGAGGTGAAGACAGGACGAATGTTGGTTTTGGCCTCTAATCCGGTCCTTCCCTTGGAGCAGTTTGTGGGAGGAATTTCCCATACAAATTGGAATGCACTGCTGGAAAACAGCAAACATCCTCTCATCAACAAGGTCGTGCAGGCAATGTATCCACCAGGGTCGACCTATAAGATAATTACTGCGATGGCAGGCCTGGCAACCGGTGTGATTGATAAGGATACGGTTCTCTACTGTCCGGGCCACTATTCCTTTGGAAACAGGCGCTACCATTGCTGGAAGCGTGGCGGGCATGGGGCTGTGAATTTGAAACGAGCCCTGTCCGAGTCATGCGATGTCTTTTTTTACCAGGTTGGCTTGCGTGTGGGGGTGGATAATATGGCCGAGTATGCCCAAAAATTTGGATTGGGCCATAAATCCGGGATTGAATTGGAACATGAAAAAAGCGGAATTACGCCGACCAAGGAGTGGAAAATGGAAAAGCAAGGGCGTAAATGGCAGGAAGGGGAGACGCTTTCCACAGCGATTGGCCAGGGATTTAACCTGGTAACCCCTCTTCAGATTTGTCTCATGACAGCAACGGTGGCCAATGGGGGAAAGCAGTATCTGCCCCAGGTTATAGAAAAGATTACTGACCCTGATGGAAAGGTCGTGAATCAGTTTGAACCGGTGGTGGTGGATGAGCTGAAAGGCGAAAAAATGCATTTGGCTGAAATACGTGATGGGCTGGTGGAAGTTGTTCAGGGGAAGAGGGGAACTGCAAGACAGGTCCGCATAGAGGGGTTAACCATCGGAGGAAAAACAGGAACTGCCCAAGTCGTGCGTCTGGCCCAATATAAGCACTTAAAAGAGGATGATATTCCCTATAAATATCGAGATCATGCCTGGTTCACTTGTTATGCCCCGGCAGAGGATCCTGAAATCGCAGTCACGGTGCTGGTGGAGCATGGTCTGCACGGTGGCTCTGGTGCCGGACCTATTGCCAGAGCAGTAATGGAAAAATATTTCTCAGATCGGTTGCCGCTGGTCGAGGAAAAGGACGGGAAATGAGACGATGAAGCAAGATTTATCCGCCGACTTGCACTTTACTTTGCAAAAGAGGACTCTATGCTCCGTGTAGATAGACGATGTTTTCATAATTTTGACTGGGTCCTGTTTTTCTTACTGATTGCGGTCAGTATAATGGCCTTGTTGAATCTGTACAGTGCATCCTATCCTCCACTTTCCTCTGGAATGCCTGCCTATATTAAGCAATGCTACCTGTTTCTTCTGGGAATGATGGGCATCCTTTTTGTCTTAAGCTTTGATTATAAGGAGTTACACTTTTGGAATTATCCCTTCTATATTTTGATTATCATCCTGCTGGTGCTGGTTCTCTTTGCCGGGAATACTGCGGGGGGGGCGCAGCGTTGGATAAATCTTGGTTTTGTTAAGCTTCAACCATCAGAACTGGCCAAGTTGATGCTGGTGGTTTCTTTGGCCAGCTACTATTCGCGCAAGGAGGTGGAAGGGGGCTATGGTCTTATGGATATGGTGACTCCGGTTCTATTGACCCTCCTTCCTTTTCTCTTGATCATAAAACAGCCTGATCTGGGCACTGCACTCATGTTGTTGATCATCTTTGTTTCCATGACGGTGTTTGCCAGGCTACGCCTACAGGCCTATCTGGTCGGTATGGGACTGGGGCTCGGGGCAAGCGTCTTTGCCTGGTTTTATCTCCTGAAACCCTATCAAAAACAGCGTATCGAGACCCTTCTTAACCCAGGGAAGGATCCCATGGGCCAGGGATATCAGATCCTGCAGTCAAAAATCGCGGTGGGCAGTGGTGGAAATTTCGGCAAAGGGTATCTGGAGGGTACCCAGGGGCATCTCCATTTTCTTCCTGAACGGCACACCGATTTCGCATTCTCTGTCTGGGGCGAGGAATGGGGGTTTTTCGGCAGTCTTTTTTTTCTCGGGATTTATTTTTCCATGCTCCTTTGGGGATTGTATGCTGCCATGACTGCCCGTGACCGTTTCGGTGTTTTTCTTGCATTTGGGGTGGTGATGTTGATTTTTTGGCAGGCAGTGATCAATCTCCTTATGATCTTGGGTTTCTTACCTGTGGTGGGTATTCCCCTGCCTCTTGTCAGTTATGGTGGTTCTTCTCTGCTCACAACGTTGCTGGCACTGGGCATACTCATGAATGTGAGGATGCGTCGATTTCAGACTGGGTTGGGGCATGGACAAGGGGAGCAAGGAGTCTGAGTTGACCTGACAGTTGTGCTTGTCTTCTTTTGCAATTGTCCCTTTTTGCGCTAGTGATGCAAGAAACACGGGTATGTCAGGAGCAAATCAAAAAGGAAGGGCATTTTCTCCCCCTCCTTTTTGGGCCAAAACGTATTGATTTAGCAAAAGGCCTGGGATGCGGGTCATTTGGTGACAGGTCGAGCCTAAGCGAATGTCTGATCCGCCTCTGTTGCTCGGGAGCCTGTTGTTTCCTGGCCAGGGGGGAAGAGTTTACCCTTTTCTGTGCAGTAATTCTTCATAGGCCTCTGTAAGGCGGACAAATTTTTCGTGATCGCCACCTGTGTCTGGGTGCAGGGCTTTTGCTTTTTTACGAAAGAGTTTGGTGAGTTCTTTTTTGTCCAAGCGGTGCAGGGTCTCCTCCGATTCCTCAAAGATGGAACTGATCTCATCTTTGCTGACCGTGCTCTTTTTCTTAGGCCAGCGAAACTGCCGGTGTCCATTCATGAACTCCCTGGTCTGGTTGAATCCTCTAGATTGACGTGGGAAGTTCGAGTCAAAAAAGAGAATCACATAACGAATAAGATAGTCAGGCAGATGGTCGTAGTCTGCACGCTCCTGCCAGAAGTCGTGGTTGTCGTTGAGGAGACAGAGTTCGTGGAGAAAGACTTCATCGATTTTTTCTGGGGGCAGGGCCTGAGGGATTGTTCTGGCATAAGATTCGCTGAAGTGGTGCTGCAGATTGAGGGCGGCATAGAGGTAGGATTTAAATTCATGTTCCCGAAGCAGAGACTCCTCTTCGAGAAAATACTGTTCCAGCTCATCTCGTGATCTGTTGAGGAGTTTGGCCAGGAGACGAGGCGGCAGGTGAAAAACTTTCCCCTGATCCGTTGCGCCGAAACGGAGAAAGTGGAGACGACGCTGGTCAAAGGAGTGAGGGGGAAGGCCATCAAAAGAGAGCAGTTTCTTGCCTGGTTGCAAGGGGGCCTGTCCCCGGCCTCGATGGAAAAAATGATCCATCTTCTGCTGCACCGAGGGGTCTACAAAGGGCCAGAAAAGGCGTTCCAGTTCTGGTTCGCTGTCGCGGCCACAAAGACTGGAAAGGTGGGAAACTAAATCCGGGTCCAGGTGAAAGGAGGTGTCGTTCGGGTAACGGATGAAGTTAGCTGGTGACTCTCCCAGATCGACCAGTTCCCAGGTCCGAAAGCAGTTATCTGTAGAGTGCCAGGAGGAGAGGCGGAGGGAGAAGTGGATCGGATTTTTGAACACACTCCTTGCCAGATAGAGTTTGGGCTCCGGTTCGCCTGGTTTCCTGAGTGTCTGATTATCGTTTTGCGCTGAGGACAAGTTCTTTTAATCCTTCAATGAAAAGCGGTTCACAATTGAGTGCTGAAATGGATTCCAGGCGTATGCCAAGCGCTGTTGCCTGGTCACGATAGAGCATATTGATTTCGTAGAGGGTTTCCACATGGTCTGAGACAAAGCTAATGGGGACCATGAGGATGTTTTTGCATCCCTTTTGGGCCAGTTGTTCCAACATCTCGGGGGTGGAGGGGGAGAGCCATTCCACCGGACCGCTGCGGCTTTGGAAACAGAGATGGCCCGGGAGATTTGTGAGTTTCTCAATATTGCTGATGCTTGCCTTGATGTGATTCACGTAAGGGTCACCTTTCTCGATGAATGAGACTGGCAGGCTGTGGGCGCTGTACACCACTTGGGGGATTTCAGGGGCAAAGGTCGCAGCAGTCTCCTGAATTTTATTGGCCAGAGCAGTGATGTACTGCGGCTGTGTCGGCCAAGATTCGATCACTTTGAGGTCGAAAGAGGTGTTTGCTTGCTTCATGGCATGTTTGAGGGCGTTTATCGATGAGCCCGTAGTTGCGCATGAGTAGTGAGGATAGAGGGGGAGGGCAATGATGGTGCCGATTCCTTTGCCAGTAAGTTTTTGCAGGGCTGTCGCACTGTCTGGCTGCCAGTAACGCATGGCTGTAACCACGGTATAATCGCCATTTTTGAGTAATAATTCTTCCAGGGCTCTCTCTTGGGCAAGGGTGATGGCCGTAAGCGGTGATCCACCACCAATTTTTTCGTAGGTCTTCATGCTTTTTGGGGCTCGTCTTCTGGAAATGAGCCAGGCCAATGGCTTTTGCATGAAACAGGGACCAAGGCGGATGATTTCCCGATCGGAAAAGAGATTGTAGAGAAAGGGACGCACGTCGGAGAGCTTTTCGGGTCCCCCCATGTTGAGAAGGATAACCCCTGTCTGATTTTTTTGCATCTTTTGCACCGCCCATGGGAAAAGGCCTAACCGGTTGCGGAAAAGGTTTTCCTCGCCTGTTTTTGTTTGGAAAACTGAATTGTTAGCCTGTTGAGTATACCAGGAAGAGTGAAACGAGAAAAGGAAAATGATTCCCGTGTCCTGGCTGGGAAAATGAAATAATAGGAGACAACAGTACTTGATTATCCCTGTGAGAAGAATATAATAACAGTAAGGCATGTTTTTGCCGTTCAAGTGGTAAGGCGGCACAGGAAGAGTCCTGTGTCGCAGCCATCTGAGAGTAAAGGCCTGCCAGGGTGTGTATCTGCGGATACACGTTGGAAATGATGGCTTCGGTGATCATTGTAGTTTACATGGAGGAACCGTATGGATTTAAAGGTTGAAACCCGGAATGTTGAGTTGCGAAAGGGATGGCAGGCCAAGATTGATGAGGAGCGTGAGAGACTCACCCGCCATTTTGCCAACTTCGTTCTCCATCTCCGTGTCTCCATTGAGGCAACAACCCATTACAAGGAAGGCGGCTATGAGCTCAAGCTTGTGGCCACTGTCCCACAGGATACGGTTGTTGTCGCTAAGAAAGGGGAAAATGTAGGGCCCCTGCTTGTGGAAGCATTTGATGTTTTGTCTCAACAGTTAAGGGAGATTCTACGTAAGAAACGTAAAAATGAAACAGCAGCTGATGTCTCTTCTCCTGCGGCTGCACAGTATGGGGTGATTCGTAAGGTTTCACCTTATGAATCCTATGGATTTATTGTGACTCCAGATGAGCGAGAGGTGTATTTTCATGAAAATGCCCTGAAGGATGTTCCTCTTGATCAGTTGAGTGAAGGTGATGAAGTGATGTACGGTGAGAGCCTGGGGGACAAGGGACCGCAGGCCTCGTGGGTCAGAGTTGCCCGTTAAGAGCACTGACGATATATTTTTCAAAGGCCCTGTGCGGATATGTTTCGCACAGGGCCTTTTTCTTTTTCGGGGCAGGGAAAAGGGAAGGCTTCTGGTCTTGCCAGAAGCCTATGGCAATGGTAGAAGGAGGACGAGCATAAAGGTGCATGTCTGGCCTTTTACTAATATGATAAAAGAGCAGAAGGAGTCGATGGATGCTTTTACAGCAACAAGATCTGGGGTCTGAATATTTTAATCTCCAGCGTGAGGAAATTCTTGAACGAATTGGCTGGCGAAAAAAAGAGTTACGCGATACGGTACTTATTCTCTGTCATCATTATCAGAACCAGGATCTGTTTCAGTTCGCCGACCTCACAGGAGATTCTCTCAAGCTGGCTCGAGAAGCGGCAGCCATCAGTGATCGTCAGTTCTTAATTTTCTGCGGCGTCCATTTTATGGCAGAGTCGGCGGATATCCTTGCCCGGGAGCATCAGAAAGTGCTGCTTCCCCATCTCCATGCCGGTTGCCCCATGGCTGATATGGCCACGGTCGGGGCCGTTTCCCAAGCCTACAAAGAATTGTTGCGTGTCGGTATTATGAAAGAAGAAACTGATATGGTTCCTGTGACTTATGTGAATTCTTCTGCTGCCATCAAGGCCTTTGTTGGCCAACGCGACGGATCTGTTTGCACCTCTTCTAATGGTGAAAAGGTGTTGGATTGGGCCTTAACCAAGGGAAAGAAGGTCTTTTTCTTTCCGGATGAGCATTTGGGAAGGAACTGTGCCTCGGCCTTGGGAGTCGCTGACGAGGAGGTTCTCCTCTGGCGTCGCGGTGAACTCCTGGGAGGAAATAGTGTCGAGCAGCTGCAGCAGGCAAGGGTCGTCCTTTGGGACGGATACTGTGAAGTCCACATGCGTTTTCTCCCTGACCATGTTCGCCAGTGGCGCTTGCGAGAACCTGAGATTCAGGTGATGATCCATCCTGAATGCAGCCATGATGTCGTGAGTATGGCAGATCAGTATGGGTCCACCGAGGCCATCATAAAGGCAGTAGCAAAATCAGCTCCAGGAAGTAAGTGGGCCATTGGTACCGAGATTAATCTGGTTGAGCGTCTGCAGCGCCAGCATCCTGACAAGGAGATCCATCTTCTTGCCCCAACTTCCTGCCAATGTACCACAATGGATTGCAATCAGCCTGTAAATCTCCTCTGGCTCCTTGATAATCTGGCAGCAGGGAAGGTAAAAAATCAGATCAAGGTCGAACCGGAGATAGCCTCTCTTGCGGCAAAGTCCCTTGAGCAGATGCTTGCCATCTGTTAACTGGAGGATGACTTGTGACCCATGAAGTATATCTAGTTGATGGAAGCGCTTATATCTATCGTGCCTATCATGCGGTTGTCCCCCTCTCCAACAGCCAGGGATTACCAACCCATGCCGTTTTTGGATTTCTCAATATCCTCCGTAAACTCCTTCGCGAAAAGAAGCCAAAATATATCGCCGTGGTTTTTGATGCCAAGGGGCCGGTATTTCGGCATGAACTCTATGGCGATTATAAGGCCAATCGTCCTCCCATGCCTGAAGATCTCGTATCACAGATTCCGTATATCAAGGAACTGGTCCAGGCTATGAACATTCCCAGCTTTGAGATCGAGGGTCTTGAAGCAGATGATCTTATTGCCACTGCAGCCAAAATCCTTGGAGCCCAGGGGTGCCGGGTTGTTGTTGTCTCTGGTGACAAGGACCTTCTCCAGCTGGTCGATGAGCAGGTGGTGATGTGGGATCCCATGAATGACAAAATCATGGATATCTCCGCTATTGAGGCGAAGTATCATGTGAAACCCGAGCAACTCTTGGACTGTTATGCATTGATGGGGGACAGTTCTGATAATGTTCCAGGAGTTCCAGGTGTTGGGCCAAAAACTGCAGAGAAGCTGATCAATCAGTATGGCAGCCTGGAGGCGATCTATACAGAGCTGGCTGGTATGAAAAAGTCAAAGCTTAAGGATCGCATCGCCGAAAACAAGGAGATGGCCTTTCTCTCCCGCGATCTGATTCGTCTGAAGTATGATGCGGAAATGCCGTCCCGGATTTCTGCTTATCAGCTCTTAGAGGCAGATGAAGAACTGCTGCAGGATCTGTACAGGCGTCTTGAATTCACCAGTATGGTCAAAGACAAAACAGAGACGATCCCTGTCCCCAGGGAAGGGTTTCAGTTGATTAGTAGCGGTGAGGAACTGCAGTCCCTTGTCGACCATCTCTCCTCGGCAACTCTGTTGGTCATCGATACGGAGACCACTTCCCTCGAGGTGACCCGGGCATCTCTGGTTGGGATATCACTGTGTACCGATCTTGATGCCGCCTGGTATATTCCGGTGGGGCACCGTTCAGAGGACGGAAAAAGGCTTAAGGGACAATTGGACCAGGACCTGGTGCTTGCGGCCTTGCGGCCGTTTTTGGAGGCCAAAGAGCTGCCTAAACTTGGTCACAACATCAAGTATGACTATTCGGTATTACGTAGCTCCTGTAACCTGACCATGGCCGGGCCACTTCTTGATTCCATGATTGCCGCCTATCTGGTGGAACCCGAAAGAAAATCCCTGAAACTCGACAACCTCTGCCGGGAGCGAGGGTATGCCATGACTCCTTTTGCGCAGGTGGTAACAGATGTGAAACGGGACAGCTGCTTTGCCTATGTCGGTCTTGAGGCGGCCCGTGATTATAGCTGCGAAGATGTCTTCGGAGCTTTGCTCCTTTGGCAGTGGTATGAGCCGATATTGGATGAGCTTGAGCAGCGCGAACTCTTCTTCGAGGTGGAGACCCCGTTGATCCCTATTCTTGGTGAGATGGAACTTGCAGGAATTGGTGTCTCGGGCCAGGCACTGGAGGCGTTGGCTGAGGAATTTCAGGAAGAGCTTTTCTCTCTCGAGAAAGAGATCTATGCTCTTGCTGGTTATAGTTTCAATATTCAGTCGCCGAAACAGATGGGACAGCTGCTGTTTGAGGAGTTGCAGCTCCCGCACGGGAGAAAGACCAAAACAGGCTATTCTACTGATATCAAGGTGTTGGAAAAACTGGCCAGTAAACACGAAATCCCGGCAAAGATCATCCGGTATCGAACGCTGGCCAAGCTGTTGTCAACCTATGTGAACAAATTGAAAACCCTGATTGATCCGGTCAGCGGTAGGGTACATACCTCGTTTAATCAGATGGTAACAGCCACAGGTCGTCTCTCTTCCAGTAATCCGAATCTCCAGAATATTCCCATACGGACGCCAGAGGGAAACAGGATTCGTCAGGCCTTTGTTCCGGAAAAGGGGCTTGTTTTTCTCTCTGCTGACTATTCTCAGATTGATCTTCGAGTTTTGGCCCACTATTCTCAGGATTCTGCTCTGTTAGATGCTTTTCGCCATGGTGAGGATATCCATGCCAGGACCGCAGCTGAGCTCTTTGGCGTCTCGCCTCTCCTCCTGACCGCGGAGATGCGACGTGTGGCCAAGTCTATTAATTTCGGTATTGTTTACGGGATGAGCAGCTTTGGGCTTTCAGAGCAGCTTGGCATGAGCCGAAAGGAGGCAAGTAATTTTATCGATAAGTATTTCCGCCTTTATGGTGGGGTTAAGGAGTTTATGGAAAAGACTGTGCAACAGGCACGTGTTGATGGTTATGTCACGACCCTTCTCAAGCGGAGAAGAATGTTACCTGACATTCTGGCAAAAAATAAGACCAAGCGAGAGTTCTCTGAAAGGACTGCTATCAATACTCCCATCCAAGGTACAGCTGCAGACGTGATCAAGTTGGCTATGATCAAGGTGGTTTCTGTTTTGCGGGAAAAAGGGCTTGTCGCCCGACTGCTCCTCCAGATTCATGATGAGTTGGTTTTTGAACTTCCCGAATCGGAATTGGAACGAAGTCGGAAAGTTGTACAGAGTGCCATGGAAAATGCCCTGCCACTCGATGTTCCCGTGGTGGTGAACTTCGAGGTGGGTACGAGCCTGGCTAAAGGGTGATGTTTTTTGATGAGAGTGAAGGGATTTGACTGAGGGCCTGTGCAAGGAGGAAAGGCCTGTAGCTGATTGTTCAGGTACAGGCCCTTGGTCAGTATTTTTGGCAGGAGCTTTTCAGACTCGCTCGTGAATAGGGACAAAGTCCCGTTTTACCGGGCCGGTATAAATCTGTCGTGGTCTGCCAATCTTTCTGTCTTTTGTGTCATGCTTCATTTCCTGCCAATGTGATATCCAGCCCGGCAGCCTGCCCATGGCAAACATGACAGTGAACATGTTCGTGGGAATTCCCATGGCCCGGTAGATGATACCAGAGTAAAAATCCACGTTGGGGTAGAGGTTTCGTTTGATGAAATACTCGTCATTTCTGGCGATTTCTTCGAGTTTCTCAGCAATTTCCAACAGGGGATCGTCAACATTCAGGGCCTTGAGTGTCTGTTCGCAGGCCCGTTTGATGATTTTGGCTCTGGGGTCGAAGGTCTTGTAGACTCGATGACCAAAGCCGGAGAGGCGGAAGGGATCATTTGGATCCTTGGCCTTTTTGATGTACTTGCCAAAATCATTGTTATCCCTGTGGATTGCCTCCAGCATCTCGACAACTGCCGAGTTGGCCCCTCCGTGTAGCGGTCCCCACAGGGCGCTGATGCCGGCCGAGATAGAGGCGTAGAGGTTAACTCCTGCACTGCCCACCAGGCGAACCGTGGAGGTGGAACAGTTTTGTTCATGATCTGCATGGAGGATCAGGAGTTTGTTGAGGGTGGCCACCACTTCCGGGAGAACGACATAGGGTTTGACCGGTTTATCAAACATCATGTTGACAAAATTTCCGCAATAGGAGAGGTCATAGCGGGGATAGATCAGTGGATGGCCAACAGATTTTTTGTAGGAAAAGGCGGCAATGGTCCTGATTTTTGAAAGGAGACGGGCCCCGATAGAGAGCAGGGCTTCATCGGAATTAGTATTTAATTCCGGATAATAGTTGCAAAGGGAGTTGACCATGGTTGAGAGAATGGACATGGGGGGAGCATTGGGTGGAAAATGATCAAAAAAATGGATCATGTCCTCATGGATTAGAGCGTGCTCAGCCATAAGCGAGCGAAAGTTGTTCAGTTCTTCCCGAGTGGGCAGTTCACCGATAAGAAGGAGGTAGGCCACCTCAACAAAAGAGCAGCGTTCAGCAAGCTCTTCAATGGCATATCCGCGGTAATTGAGGATCCCTTTCTGTCCGTCAAGAAAGGTAATTGCAGAACTACAGGAACCGGTATTCATGTACCCTGAATCGAGGGTAATGTATCCTGTTTCTTTGAGCAGTGTCCGAATGTCCACGGCCTTATCGCCTTCACTTCCTTTGATCAATGGAAGTTTGTAAGTCTGTCCTTCAATGGTCAATGTTGCATGTTTTTCTGACATCGTGTACCTATGTTTTTTGTGCTCTATGAGAGCGTATTCTTCTGTAGTGGATTCTTGTCAGCTGGCCACAGGAGATGCTATACAGGGAAAAAGGGGAAGACGATATGCTATGCTGCAGTGGGCGAACAAATCATCAGTCGGTGGAAGGTATTTGCGAAAACATGACAGCTGCTTAAAAAATGCGCTGTACTGCTTTTCCACAAGCTGTATAACAGTTACTCCCAATCTTTCATTATAACAGAGATACACTAAAAAAGCAAGTTTTGAGCTAATACCTATAATTCTCCCATTGCTGGTTGGCTTGCAGTCTGGGATAAAACTATTTTACTATGACAACAATACCAGGTGTTACAGATCAGCAATTGTATTCACGACGGCTGCATCAGTTTGTGGAAGAGGTTGCCGTCTATCCGGTCAGCTGTGAGCGACTGGCTGCAGGACGCAGCGATAGAGAGTGGCTGGATAATGTCCTGAGCGGTGGGGCGAGGATAGTGCAGTTGCGTGACAAAGAGAGCTCTGATCGTCAGTTACTGGAAAAGGCCCGCTACTTTCGAGAAAAGACTCGGGAGGCTGGTGCACTATTTTTTCTTAATGATCGTCTGGATATTGCCCTCCTGGTCGACGCGGATGGCATGCATGTGGGTCAAAAAGACCTTCCTCCTGTCGAGATCAGGAAATTGGCCCCTAATATTCTCATCGGATTTTCCTGTAATACCGAGGACCAGGTGAAGGCTTTGGGAAAAGAGGTGGCACAGGGACAGAGTGCAGTTTCCTATTACAATATTGGACCTCTGTTTCAGACAGGTACCAAAGAAGGCTTGCATCATTTTCTCGGGACAGAGGCTGTTCCTCTTTTTTCACGTCATTGTTCATTACCTTTTACCGTGATGGGAGGGATCAAGTTGGAGCACCTCGAGGAGTTACTCAGAGTCGGGGTAAAGAGAATAGCTGTGGTCACAGCCATCAGTCAGGCAGATAATATTAGCTTGGAAACGGATTGCTGGCAGCGACGTATTGAGTCTGGTCGCACAGGAGGGCGCTGATGTTGAATAATGAGGCTTTGCAGGAGCAGGTTGGGGCAATCGAGCTCCTTATCCGTTATGCAGTAGCAGAATCTGAGCAGAATCTTGCCCTTGATTTTCTCCGAATTTTTCATAAGGATTCTTTTGCCCTGGATATAATCCAGGATTATTATCGTACCCTACCTGAGGCCCGAGAGGAACCGTTAGTAAAAATATCGGTGCTCGAGAGCAAAGAGCAGGTCTTTCTGTTGTTGCTCAGCACCAATAAACATCATTACTTTTATTTGGCCAATGACGACGGCGGCTTGCTTCTCGATGAGTGGGAGCAGGGGCTTTCTGCCCCTCAGGTCCTCTCTTTTTTTGGTTATTCTGACCACGATGCCTTTAGCAAGCAGCATCAGTCTGTGGAGAGCTGCCGGGAGTATGTGGCCTCGGAAAGGTTGAACGAGGATATCTGTCCTTCCTGTGGCGCCGAGGCCGGTAGCCTCCACATCCTTGGCTGTCCGGTTGAGGTCTGTCCGTGGTGTGGAGGGCAACTCAGCCGTTGCAATTGCCGTTTTGAACAGTTGGATGTGGAAGAACTGACGGATGAGAAGATGCTGAACCAACTGGAAGAATGTTTGGCGAACAAGGGACGTATCCCCTATGCCAGGGAACAGCGCCCTTCCTTTCTTGCCAAGGAGAACACTGCTTGACGAGTTGCTTTTTGGCTGTCGCTTAGCCAATGCCTACAAGATGAAGGTTTGGAAGCGAGACCTTCATCTTGTAAGTGCCAACGCGGCTCTCAGAAGTAGCCGACGCCCCTATTTTGAACTCTCAACCCTTTTGAGGTAACGAAAAAGGTCAGAGTCTGAGGAAAGTATGAGTGAGGTGTTGGACCCGATTACTTTAGGATAGCTCTCCAGGGTCTTATAAAAAGTATAAAAGTCAGCATCCTGGCTATAGGCGTCACCGTAAATCTTGGTAGCGGTTGCATCGGCTTCGCCTTTGATTCCTAAGGCCTCTCGGTTGGCTTCAGTGAGAATGACCTTGAGTTCTCTTTCTACCTTACCGAGAATCTCAGCTTTTTTCCCTTCACCTGTGGAACGCTTCTCTGCGGCAATACGCTTTCGTTCAGAGATCATTCTGTCATAGACCTTCAGGCGGACCGATTCGATATAATTCACCCGTTTAAACATGACATCAAGCAACTCGATACCATACTGGGGAGTCGCCTTGGCCGCAGCCTCCAGGATCTGCTCGGCAATGGCGTCACGTCCTCGATCAGGCGCTCCCCCAGCATGGGAGGTGGTGGCAGACATGGTATCCGCCGACCAATCCGAACTGCGGATCAGCTCGATCAAATTGTTTTTGTTCACCATGTCGCGTACCGTACCGTCAAGGATGTCATCAAGCATGGACTGGGCTCGGGTCTCGGTTTTGACGGCCTGCATATATTTGAGGGCATCGGTGATACGCCAGCGGGCGGTGACATCAAGATAGACATAGGTCTTGTCATTGGTGGGGATCTGGTTTGGGTCTCCGTCCCAGATCTGGGTCCGCTTGTCAAAAAAATTCACGTGTTGGACAAAAGGTAGTTTAAAGTGTAAACCGGCATCGGTCTTGGGCCGACCGACCGGTGCCCCAAACTGGGTGATCATGGCCTGCTGATCTTCTCGCAGGGTGAAAAAGCCATCATAGACCACCGTTACAGTAAGGAGAATCAGGCCGATCAAAAGAAATTGAACTATTTGTTTCATGCGTCTTTCCTCACTGTTTGCTGGGGGGGAAGGGGACTGGAGAACTGCTACCCTTGGAGAGATTGAGCAGGGGCAGTGGTGTCTGCTGGTTTTCATCCATGATATAAATTGATTCCACAGCGGGCATGATTTCCTGCATGGTCTCCAGGTACATCCGTTTTTTCGTTACTTCCGGAAAATTTTTGTATTCTTTGAATATGGCTCGAAAACGAGCAGTCTCACCCTTTGCATCGTTGACTCTGCCCACCGCATAGCCGTGTGCTTCTTCGAGCATTTGTTTGGCGCTACCTCGGGCCTTGGGGATAACCCTGTTGTAGGTCTCTTCGGCCTCATTTACCAATCGTTTCATATCCTGATCGGCCTCGTTGACCTCATTAAAGGCTGGCTTGACCTGGTCGGGTGGATTGATGTCTTGAAACTGAACGGTACCGATGGAAACTCCGGCATCCAGGTTATTGAGTTCATCCTGCAATTCCTGTTTGACACTGGCAGCCAGGAGGTCTCGGTTGCTGAGGACATAATCAAAGTCCATGTTACCGACGATTCGTCGGGTAATGCTCTCCGAGATGTCACGAACGGCCTGGCGGACATCCTTTATCTTGAAGAGGAATGCCTGTGGGTCTTTCACCCGATATTGGACAATCCAGGCCACGTTGATGACATTTTTGTCTGCAGTGAGCATCAGTGATTCCATGTCATAGCCACTGCGGTCAAAGGTGGTGTTTTGTCCTGGATAACGACTGCGAAAACCAAACTCTTCTTTGCGGATTTCTTCGACATTTACCTTATAAAGAGTATCGATATAGGGAATTTTGAAATGCAGACCAGATGCAGAGGTCCGGTTGTATTTTCCAAGGCGAAGGATCACACCTACTTCACTGGGAGATATCTTATAAAAAGAGGAGTAGAGGGACTGCAGTACCAGAACAGCAAGAACGATGGCAAACAGTTTGCCAATGGCGGCAAATGGGTTGGGGGGCGGAGAATTCCGAACTCCTTCGCCCGTTGAATGTTCCTTTTTAGGGGAGTCAGAGAAAAAGTCTTGAAGCTTTTTGATGAGCTGGGCCACCATTTCTTCTGGGGTCTGGGGCTTCTTCTTCTGTCCCCATGGTGGTTGTTGATCCTGATTAGACATAAAAGGTCTTCTCCAAGGTAGAGTTTGTTGCTTACTGTTAAGGGAATAAACTCAAGATTATAGCAAAATGATTTATATAAAGTAATTGTTCTAGACGTGAACGCAACGTTTTATTACGAATTTTTTTTAGAGTAAGGCGCTTTTCCAGGCAATGAGGACACCTGTTATGAAAAGGAAGAAAAGGATTGTTTGAAATAGAATGGAGTGGCGGATGGTTAGCAGTGATTTTCTTGAGAGGAACCAGCCGGCAGCCAGGCCGCAGCACAGGCCAAAGAAATGAGCACCCAGGTCTGTTCGTTCTCCGGAACTTCCAAGCATGGCCAGGAGGGCTGCGCCGGCCATGAAGGGCATGAGGTGCAGGTAGCCTGTTCGTTTTTGATTTTGACGACTGAGCATGGCCAGCATGCCGATGATGGAAAAGACAGCAGTGGAAAATCCGACAAAGTGGTGATTGCTGCCATGGAGGACAACGTTGATCAGGTTGGCAAGTGTTGCGGTCAGCAGCATGCTGAACAGTCCGAGGCCGTTCCCAGTAAGTCTGCAGAAAAAGTGGAAGAGAAATCCACCGAGTACACAGTTACCTAGGAGGTGGGTGCTGTCGGCATGAAGAGTGAGGGCTGTGATAAGTCTATACCATTGACCATTGTCCAAGATGGCCTCGGCATCTCCTGCGCCTCTGGTAAACCAGAAAGAATGATTGGCCCAGGGCCCGGTAACCGAGTAAAACAGGGCTAATCCACCGATGAGGAGCAAGGTCGGCGGTTGGAACAGGGGGCTGAAACTGCTAGTGGAAGCAACGGGACTTGGGGGCCAGTTTTTGTTTTCGTAAAAATAGGCCCGGATCTGGGCTTGAGCTTCCTCAACATCATCTGCAGTCACAAGGAGGGTCAGGGTATCAGGAGTTTGAGCGAGGTGATGATTGATTCCTGCGGAAGACAGGACAAGGGAGCAGGAAAAGGCAATCTGCTCTTCACCTGTCTCAAAAACTGTTTCACTGAAAACGGTTTTAGGGCTGTCTTCTCTGTCTGGATGAGGGGTGGAATGATAAGGTAACATGAGCTATTTCGTAGTCACTATGTATGTGTTTGGCAATTGGGGTTGCCCGATTTATCCATCGTCGTCAGCAGATAATCGAAATTCAGGTGGCACTGAGGGCTGTCCGTGTTTATCTGTACTTCAGACCTGAAAAGGTACTAAGGATTTCCTCGTCTGTTTTCCAAGGTGCATCATTCTTGCGGCGAGAAGGTTGAGATGTTGAGGGATTATTAGCCATTCCCGTCAGGCCTGAGAAGAGGAGAGGTGCCAGGAAAAAGCCTAAAGCTGGTTCCCGGGATTGCGGGAAGGTTGGTTTCGTGCTATACGGGCAGTGACAGGGGGGACTTCCAAAAAAAATAAGGAGCTTGAAAGTGAAAAAGAAGACAAAAGAAAAGGGGTTACAGCTTAAAATGCTTGTAACCCCTTATTCGATTGGTGCCGAAGAGAAGACTCGAACTTCCACGAGCATACGCCCACTAGACCCTGAACCTAGCGCGTCTACCAATTCCGCCACTTCGGCATAACGGTGGTTAATATGCTTGTCCTGAGAGGTTTTGTCAAGACTTTCTTCTGGACAGTTGGAAAAAAGAACAACCTTTAAAATGAAAATGAAAATATACAGAGACCTGAAGCAGATCGAGAAACCCTTTCCCCATGCCTGTGTGACCATCGGTAACTTTGACGGAGTCCATCTTGGCCATCAGCTCCTTTTTGGGGAAGTTGTTCAGCGAAGTTGGCAGAGTAAAGGAACCAGTGTGGCAGTGACCTTTGATCCTCATCCTCTCCAGATTCTCCGACCTCAGGGGATCAAACTGATCTCCACCTGTGAACAGAAAATTGAACTTATTGAGCATGCAGGTATTGATGCACTGGTGATTATTCCCTTTTCTAAAAAATTTGCAGCACTCAGTGCTGTCCAGTTTGTTGATGATATCCTCCGTAAAATCATTGGCGTCAAAGAGCTGGTGGTGGGGTATGATTATGCCTTTGGCAAGGGGCGGGCCGGGAATATTGATTTTCTCAAAAAACAGGGCCAGGAAAAAGGGTTTTCTGTCAGTGTGGTGAAGGCCCATTATGAAAATGAGATGCTTGCCAGTTCCACCAAGGTTCGGGAGCTGGTTGCCGAGGGGAGGATGGCTGATGCGAGAATGTTGCTTGGGCGCTATTATCAGATTCGCGGTGAGGTACAGCATGGTCAGCAGCGGGGCGGGAAGGAGATTGGATTTCCAACGGCCAATCTGCATATGGACCCAGAAGATCTGATCCCTAAGATGGGAGTCTATGTCTGCCAGGTGATCTGTGACGGGAAGTGTTATGGCGGTGTCCTGAATATTGGGTTCAATCCCACTTTTGGTGAACAGCGCTTGGTGGCAGAAGCTCATATATTTGATTTTGATCAGGATATTTATGGGAAACCGATCAAGCTCAATTTGTTGAGATTTTTGCGTAGTGAAAAGAAATTTTCTGGAATAGAGGAGTTGGCGGCCCAGATTGGTCGAGATGTGAGTCGGGCAAAAGAGGTCCTGATCCAGCAGCAGAAAGAGTTAACGCTTTCCTGTGAAGAACGGTTTAATAGCTAGGCCCTGTCTTCTTGAATAGACCATGGAGGGCTGGCAAACTCTTCCTGGGATTTTCTGCTTGCATGTCAGCTGAAGGTGTCTATAATGTAGTCGCTTTGACGGCAGGAGAGTGGCTGGTCACAGTTTTTCTGGAAAACTTCAAAAAAGAATGTCGCAGTCAAATAGAAATAGAGGAATAAAATGTCTGAACAAAATACAGAGAATTTGAGTGAAGATCTGCCAACGGTTATTGCTGAGATGGAAAAAAAGTGTAAACATAATCCAGACAATGTAGTGGCCTTTCATCATCTGGGGTTGGTCTATATGAAGGCTGGAAGGATTGATGATGCCATTACGGCTCTGGAACGTTGTATTGAACTTGATGATCAGGCCAATCAGGCTATGATTAATCTGGGTGCAATTTTTTTCGGTATGGGAAAGTTAGATAAGGCCCAGGAACTAAACGAAAGGGCAATCCAGGTGCAACCGGACACCTCAGCTCAGGCCCATGCCAACCTGGGACTGATCTGGCAGCAGCGCAATGAGTTGGATAAGGCCATGGCCGCCTACAATACTGCCATTCAGTATGATCCGAAGCTGGCTACGGTATGGATGAATCTTACCTCAGTCCTGACTATGAAAGGTGAAGACGAGCGAGCATTGAAGGCCGCCCGCAAGGCAGCAGAACTGGAGCCTGACGCACCTCTGGCCCAGAACAACCTGGCAGTGGCGCTCTTTTTCAGCGGGGATTATGGCACGGCCAAAATACACATGGAAAAAGCGGAGGAACTAGGCTACTCTGTTGATCCGAATTTCAAAGCAGGCTTAGAAGAGAAGCTGTCCTGATGGGTTGCGGTCGGAAGATGGCATCAAGATCGTCTGGGAAAGAGATGTAAGCAATGAAAAACAGGAAAATAACCACTGATCCCTGGTGCCCGTTCTGTGGTCAGAAAGTAGGTCGGGCCAGTGATGCCATTGAGCGGAAAATGAATGAGTTTCAGGTTGGGCGCTGTCAATGCGGCGCTGTCTATACCTCTGACCCCACTGGCCATAATGTCGGATCAGCAATAGTTGAGACACTGGTTTTTGCCTGTGGTGATAACTGGGATTTGGCCTGGGATCTGATGCCGGAAGATGATTATCTGACTGGCAGAGTGGAAGACTATGATGAGGTCACTCATCGAGTGGTCAATACCGGTAATATTGATGGCCGTCCGGTTCGTGGCGTTCTCTATTTTGTCCGTTTGCACACCGATATCGCTGAGATAGCTCAGCGGGTTCGTGAGAAAAAAGAGGCTGTGGCCCATGGGGGCCCGACCCCTGTGACCGCCTCTGCGGCAAATTCTCCAGCAGTCACTCGGGAACCGGATCTTGATCCTCACAGGGTGAAGGTTAAGGTCACTAAGAAGATGGTTTCCGAGGCGAGAGAAAAAGGTGATATAGATACTCTGGTTGCGCTCTGTTTTGATAACAAGAAGACGCTGCGTCTCCTGCAACGACTCTTGTATGATGTCGATGAGGGCCATCGTTGGCAGACGGCGTGGATTATCGGACAGGTCTGTTCACGGGTGGCTACAAAGGTTCCAGGACAGGTCGCCGAACTGATGCATCGACTCTTTGAGGCCTGTTCCGATTCTGCTGCAACCCCTTGGGGTATGGTAGAGACTCTTGGAGAGATTATAGCCGGAAGGCCAGATGTCTTTGGGGCCTTTAGCCGGCACCTTCTCAATTACATGGGAGATGCTTCTACCCAGGTTCAGGTTGTATGGGCTCTCTCTAAGATTGCAGAAAAGAGACCGGATTTGATTCGGGAAATGACTTTTTTCAACCTTTTTAATTATCTTCAGCATCCGGAACCGTTAATGCGCGGTCTTGTTGTGCAGCTCCTGGGTCGAATTCGGGCGACAGAAGTAACCATGCAGCTCATGGAGCTCAGTGATGATCATGCGACATTAATAATCTGGGAACAGGGAAAACCTGAGGAACATAGAGTTTCCGATTTGGTGAAAGTGGCACTTGAACAGATACGTCCCTCTGTGTGAAATAGTTACGTAAAAACATATAAGATGCTAAGAGCTTGAGGAAGCCAAGAGAGGGATAGGAACTGTAGAGGGTCTTGTTCAGCTCGGCAGTGCTCATGAAGGAGAGAATTGAAATGAATAGTAATATTCAACCCATGGCTGATATTCAGCAGGTTGGTAAGAAAAAAGAAAAAAAGCGTTCTCAAGATCCGATACAGGCAGAGTTTGAGGATGGAAAAGAATTTCTCAAGAAAAAAGAACTCTCTCAGGCTGCCCTGGCTTTTCATAATGTCCTGCGGGGCTTTGAAGAGAAAAAAAATCAGGACGGGATTGCCAATGCCTGCAATCAATTGGGAAATGTCTGTCTGGAAAAAAAAGAATTCGAAAAAGCCCTCCAATACTATAAGCGATCTTGGGAAATATGTGATCGTTTCAATGATCCCATGAGCCTGTTAGCTCTCTCTAAACAGCTGGTGATCGTTTATCGGGGACTGGGAGAGTATAAAAAGGCACTGCAGAGCTGTCTTGATATGCTGGAAACCTATGAATTGAATAATAATCCGCAGGGTACTGTGGAAACCATGGAATCTATGAGCGAACTTTATCTGGACCAGGGTGAGAAAGATAAAGCGGCAGATGCCTTTCGGACCATTGCCTCCATTCATGCCAACTATAATCATAAAAATATTGCTGAAGGCTTTCTGAAAAAGGCAAAAGAGCTGGAAGGTTCCTGAAGGGAATAGGCAGAAGACGATGTTCACAGGGATAGTAGCAGGTATCGGGAGATTACTGGCCAGGCACAGTGCAGGTGGAGGGATGGCCTTTGATCTCGAGGCTGGTTTTGAATTGAATAATCCTGTGGAAGGAGAATCCATAGCTATCAATGGTGTCTGTCTGACTGCTTACCATATCCAGGGCCCAAAGTTTACGGTTGATGTTTCTCCCGAGAGTCTTTCCCGGACGACGCTAGGTGCGCTCAGCGTCGGATCGCTTGTGAACATGGAGAGAGCCCTCCAACTTTCCGACAGGCTTGGCGGCCATATCGTTTCCGGACATGTGGATTGTGTGGCAATGGTGCGAGAACGTCAGGCCAAGGGAAATTTCACCCTCTTCTCTTTTTCTGTTCCCCCAGCCCTGAGTCGTTATGTGATTGAAAAAGGTTCCATTGCCATAGATGGAGTAAGTCTTACGGTGAATAGTTGCAGTAACCAGACCTTTGAGGTCTCCATTATTCCTCATACTCTGCAGGGAACCACCCTTGGCCTCCTGAAACGGGGAGGCAAAGTAAATATTGAAGTGGACATTATAGGTAAATATGTGGAAAGGCTCCTCGCAGGCAAGGGCAGTGACGCTACCGGAGAGGGCTTGGCAAAGGGGATAAATTCTGCTTTTCTTGCTGAAAATGGTTTTTTTTGAATCGATTTTTATTATTTTAAGTCGTAATTTTATATAAATAGGTTGGATATTATGGCGGTTAGCGCGATTGAGGAAGTTATAGAAGATATTAGAGCCGGAAAGATGGTTATTCTGGTTGATGATGAGGATCGTGAAAATGAAGGCGACTTCTGTATGGCCGCTTCTGCCGTCACCCCTGAAGCGATCAATTTTATGGCCAAATATGGCCGAGGCCTGATCTGTCTGACTCTCAGCCCAGACTTGGTTGACAAGCTGGAACTGCCCATGATGGTCTCTAAAAACAAGTCGCCCTACGGTACAGGGTTTACTATTAGTATTGAGGCTACCACAGGGGTTACCACCGGAATATCGGCAGCAGATAGAGCGCGGACCATTGAGGCCGCTGTTGCCCCGGACGCAAAACCCAGCGACATTATCAGTCCCGGTCATGTTTTTCCCCTTCGGGCCCGTGAAGGCGGGGTCCTGGTCCGCCTTGGGCAGACCGAAGGCTCTGTTGATCTTGCCCGTCTTGCCGGCTTGACCACAGCAGGGGTTATCTGTGAGGTCATGAAAGAAGACGGGACCATGGCCAGGATGCCTGATCTCGAAAAAGTTGCCGCTGAGCATGATTTGAAAATATGCACCGTTGCTGATCTGGTCTCTTACCGACTGCGTGAGGATATTCTGGTACATCGGGCTGCTGAAGCAAGAATCCCCACCGATCATGCTGGCGAGTTCACGGCTATTGTATATAAAAACGATGTGGATAATTTTGAACATATCGCCTTGGTTAAGGGTGAGATTGACTCCGAGAACAAGGTTCTGGTCAGGGTCCATTCCGAATGTCTGACCGGAGATGTCTTCGGCTCTTCACGCTGTGACTGTGGCAAGCAGCTCCATGCCGCCATGAGGATGATTGATCAGGAGGGCAGTGGGATTCTTCTCTATATGCGTCAGGAAGGGCGAGGTATCGGCCTGGTCAATAAAATCAAGGCCTACACCCTGCAGGATGGAGGCATGGATACCGTAGAAGCGAATCATAAGCTGGGTTTTAAAGCTGACCTCCGTGATTATGGTATCGGAGCTCAGATCCTGCGTGATCTTGGTGTGAGGAAGATGGGCTTACTGACCAACAATCCTAAGAAGATCATTGGCCTTGAAGGCTATGGCATTGAAGTGGTTGCCCGCTATCCCATTGAGATGGAAGCCGGGAAAGAGAACAAGGAGTATCTCCAGTGTAAGCGGGATCGCATGGGGCACCTGATCGAAGTGGATGACGAATAAGCTCTTTGCTGAACAGGTCACGCGCTATTAACTCTCAAGGACAAGTTGAAAAGGAAAGTGGAAGGTATGGCAAATTATATTGAAGGAAACCTGAAGGCTGATGGGAAGAAGTTTGGCATTGTTGTTGCTCGTTTCAACTCCTTTATCTGTGAAAAACTCCTTGAGGGAGCCATAGATACTCTGGTTCGTTCCGGTGCCGCAGACAGTGACATTGACGTAGTCAGGGTTCCTGGGGCATTTGAGATTCCCTTGATAGCCAAAAAGATGACTGCTGCCCAGAAGTATGACGCAATCATTTGCTTGGGTGTGGTCATTCGTGGCGCCACGCCTCATTTCGACGTGGTGGTAAATGAGGTCTCTAAGGGGGCAGCTCAGGTCAGTCTGGAAAGCGGTGTCCCGGTTCTCTTTGGGGTGTTGACCACCGAAACCATTGAACAGGCCATAGAGCGATCTGGGACAAAGGCTGGTAATAAGGGTGCGGATGTGGCTGTCGCTGCCATTGAGATGGCCAACCTGGTTACCAATTTTCAGTAAAAGACAGAGGGCCTGTTCGTCGGAGTTTGCTCTCCGACACTGGCTCTCCTCAGTTGACTCCTTTCTCGTGGTGGTTCTGTGCTATGGGTGTACGCCGAAATGCTCGTGAAGCTGTTCTCCAGTTTCTCTTTCAAGATGATTTTTTAGGGCTAGACTCTAATCAGGAGGAGGCAGCAGAAGAGCGATTCGCTGACTTCTGTTCCCTGTACGACGTGCAGAAAAAAGCGAGGCCTTATGCCTTGTCACTTCTGCAAGGGATAAGCAGACAACGTTCGAATATTGATGACTCAATTCGCAACCATGCCAGTAACTGGAGGCTTGAGCGGATTGATGTGACTGACAGGAATATTCTTCGCATCGCTGTTTATGAAATGACCTTTCAAGATGATGTGCCTCCTGAGGTGGCGATCAATGAGGCCGTAGAAATCGCCAAACGCTTCGGTACTGGAGATTCTCCTGCTTTTGTCAATGGTGTCCTTGATAGTATTAAGGTCTCGCTTGCCTGAAGTTGCTTTTGATTGCCGCCCAGGTTCAGTTGTTTTTTTTCTTCATGACGCATACTGTATGAGATACCAGGTCGCTAGGCTTTAGGGTCTCATGTGCAACAACGATGAGAAGGCCTGAGCTGAAGTCCCATGAAAAACTGTTTCCTGGTTACTCCAGTTGTGTTCTGCCATCGTTTCCCCCTCTCAGGAGGGCCGTGTTTCCCTCCTCGATTGACTCATCCTCCCTCTGTTTTATTCTTGCCACCTTGATTTTTTTAGCAAATCTGAGTAGAGCAATTGCTCATACTCTCATTGAGAAGAGAGGATTTCTTCTCCCCTGAGAGCTGCTTGTATTCTCCCTTTCAATTTGATCTTATCACGTAACAGAGGTGTAATGAGACGACCATGGCACAAGTCAGCAAGATAACTCGGCCCGGCCTGAAACAAGAAGCAGCTGCCGTCTTGGGCATTTTTCTTTCCCTGTTTCTTTTTCTCAGCCTCATTTCCACAAATCAGACCGGCGAAGGGAATTGGGGGGGGGAGCTGGGAAAACTCGTGGCCCAGGTCTTAATGGGATTCACCGGCTGGGGTGCCTATCTTCTTGCTTCTCTGCTTCTTCTTCTCTCTTTTCTCTTTTTTAGCCCCAGGATGTCATTTGAGCGTCTGCCGCAGATTACGGCTGGACTGACCGGTTCTGTCATTGCCGCCTGCGCGCTCCTCTCTTCACTTTCTCTCAAAGGCTTATCTTCAATTGAGAGTGGTGGCTTTCTCGGTAAGACCGTCTTCACACTGATGCAATCTGTTGTCGGGGGGCCGGGGGCAGTCCTCTTTCTCCTCCTTCTTTTTGTTATCTCACTGATGCTTTCAACCCAGTTTTCTCCCTACCAACTGGGCGCTTTACTCTGGCGGATGGTAAAACGATTAGCCATAGGATCGAAAAATTTTCTGGTTTCCAGGAACGAAAAAAGGGCCTTGCGTAAGGAAGTCATAAAAGAGGGTAAAGAACAGGCCAGGAAAGAGGTACTTTCCGTTGACAAGAACAGGTTGCAGATTGCTTCTCCAGCGCCGTCATTGTCTGTACCCGTGGTTCAAGAGCTCTCTCAGGCCAATAAGAGGGCTGATGTGGATGATGAGTTCGCCGCCCAGCCGGTGGCGAGGGGGGATTGGAAAATCCCCCCCATCAGCCTTCTTGATAAAAATATGGATGCGCAGGAGAAGGTCGATAAGGAAGTCTATTATCAGGTTTCTAAACAGCTTGAGCAAAAGCTCAAAAACTTTGGGGTGTCGGGTAAAGTTATTGGTATCTCACCCGGTCCGGTGGTTACCACTTATGAATATGCCCCGGCTGCGGGAGTGAAGATTAATAAGATCGTGGCCCTGGCAGATGACCTTGCCCTTGGTCTCAAGGCCCAGTCGGTACGTGTGGTTGGCTCGGTGCCGGGAAAGGCTGCCCTCGGGATTGAGATTCCTAATCCTGTACGCTCTGTTGTCTATATTCGCGAACTGCTTGCCTCAGAGCTCTATCGCGAGAGGAAGCATAAGCTTGATATAGCTCTGGGGCTTGATGTGGTGGGCTATCCGGTTTTTGCCAACCTGGCAAAGATGCCGCATCTCCTCATTGCCGGTGCCACCGGGGCTGGAAAGAGTGTCGCCATAAACACTATCATCGCCTCATTGTTGTTTAATGCCACTCCTGAAGAGGTCCGTTTATTGATGATAGATCCGAAACGGATAGAGCTTTCAGGATATGAGGGCATTCCGCATCTCCTCCATCCTGTGGTGGTCGAACCCAAGCTTGCTTCCCGGGCCTTGATGTGGGCAGTTCGGGAGATGGAGCGACGTTATAGGCTCATGGAGGAGCAGAAGGTGAAGAGTTTTGATTCGTATAATGAGGCCTGTGAGGAAAAACTTCCTTATATCGTCATTATCGTTGATGAGCTTGCTGATTTGATGATGGTTGCCTCAAAAGATGTAGAGTCCTCCATTGCCCGTCTTGCCCAGATGGCACGAGCTGCAGGAATGCATTTACTCCTGGCAACTCAGCGCCCATCCGTGGATGTGCTTACTGGGCTCATCAAAGCGAATTTTCCGACCAGGATATCTTTTAAAGTTTCCTCCAAGATTGATTCCAGAACCATTCTCGATACCTCCGGGGCTGAACACCTCCTGGGGGCCGGCGATATGCTCTATCTGGCTAACGGATCCTCAAGCCTGCAACGTATTCATGGTGCCTATATCTCCGAGGCCGAGACCGAACGTATTATCACTTTTCTTAAAGAACAGGGCAATGCCTCCTACGATGATTCAGTGACAGCTGCCGTCGAAGAGGGGGAAAACGGTGGGGAGAATGGAGAAGATGGTGACCATGACGAACGCTATGATGAGGCAGTGGCAATTGTCTGTGAGTCCGGACAGGCATCAATTTCCATGGTGCAGCGACGTCTGCGGGTTGGGTATAACCGAGCGGCCAGGATGGTAGAGACCATGGAAAAAGAGGGCGTGGTAGGACCTGCCGATGGGGCCAAGCCGCGAGAGGTCTTGACCCGTAACAGTTATGACTGAACGGGCAGGGGGTAGGTGAATGAATTTTCTTGACAATTATTCGGCAACAAACTATAAGATTAAGCTTGTGAAAATGAGTGATGGTTCATTTACTTTAGCCAGTTGTTGCTAACAGCCTAACTCATTTAAAATATTTGGTTTTATGTGGAGTTGGAACGGCACGGAAAAAGCCTGACTTTTTTAACTGTTCCTTTATATGGCGGTATAGTTGGCCCGGTCTGTTCCGGGTCGCAAAAGTAAAAAAAAACTGAGGAGGTAGTTTAATGCCAAGTTATGTAGATCCTTCCAAGTGCGATGGTTGCAAGGGTGGAGACAAGACTGCATGTATGTACATCTGTCCCAACGACCTGATGGTACTTAACAAAGAAGAGATGAAGGCCTACAATCAGGAGCCTGATGCTTGCTGGGAGTGTTACTCTTGTGTTAAGATTTGTCCCCAAGGCGCTATTTTTGTACGTGGTTACGATGACTTCGTGCCCATGGGTGGACAAGTCCATCCTATGCGTAGTGCTGATTCCATCATGTGGACCGTTAAATTCCGTAACGGAAACATGAAACGTTTCAAGTTCCCGATTCGTACCACTGCTGAGGGTGCTGCTAACGCTTATGCTGGCCAAAAGGGTGCAAGTCTGGATGATGAGTGTCTCTTCCTCGAGTCCGCTCTGCCGACCCCTAAATAATTCTCCCCTCACATTGTTGAGAAGAGCCGACTGAATTATTTTAAAAATATTTTAAATCTATAAGGAGATTTGAATATGGCGTTACCAAATAAACCCAATGGCGAAATCGAGGCCGTTGTCAACCCCGAGGTCGTGGAGCACGATGTAGATATTCTCATCGTTGGTGGTGGTATGGCTGCTTGCGGCACCGCTTTTGAGATCAAAAAATGGGCTACCGATGACATGAAGATTGTCCTTTGTGACAAGGCTTCCATGGAGCGTTCCGGTGCTGTTGCTCAGGGTCTCTCTGCTATTAATACCTTTATCGGTGAGAATCCCATCGAGAACTATGTAAAGATGGTTCGTAATGACCTGATGGGCGTTGTTCGCGAGGATCTGATCTACGATTGTGGTCGTCACGTTGATGAGTCTGTTAAGCTGTTCGAGGAGTGGGGTCTGCCCATTTGGAAGAAAGATGCTGCCGGTGAGAATCTTGATGGTTCAAAGCCTGCTCCGACTCTGCGTGAGGGTGGAACCCCCGTACGTACCGGTAAATGGCAGATCATGATCAACGGTGAGTCCTACAAATGCATCGTTGCTGAGCCTGCTAAAGCTGCACTGGGCGAAGAGAATTGCCTTGAGCGTATCTTCATTGTTAAGATGCTGCTTGACAAAAACAAAGCAAATCAGATCGCTGGTGCTGTTGGTTTCTCCACCCGTGAAAACAAAGTTCACGTTTTCCGTTGCAAGACTGCTCTCGTAGCTTGTGGTGGTGCTGTTAACATCTTCCGTCCCCGGTCTACCGGTGAGGGTAAGGGTCGTGCATGGTACCCAGTATGGAATGCTGGTTCCACCTACACCATGTGTGGTCAGGTTGGTGCTACCATGACCATGATGGAAAACCGTTTCACCCCTGCCCGATTTAAAGACGGTTACGGACCTGTTGGTGCTTGGTTCCTTCTCTTCAAGGCCAAAGTACAGAACGGTCTTGGTGAGTTCTATGCAAACAGTGCTGCAGTAAAAGAAGAGCTTTCCAAGTTCATGCCTTACGGAGCCTCTGCTGTTACTCCTACCTGTCTGCGAAATCACCTGATGATCAATGAGCTGAAAGAAGGTCGCGGACCCATTTACATGGCTACCGATGTTGCCTTGAATGCCTTCCTTGATGATCGTAAAGCCGCAGGAATGAATGACAAGGATCTGAAGAAATTCTGGAAACACCTCGAGTCTGAGGCCTGGGAAGACTTCCTTGATATGTCCGTTGGCCAGGCTGGTCTCTGGGCCGGTGCCAACGTTGAGCCCGAGAAAGTAGGTTCTGAGATTATGCCTACCGAACCCTACCTCCTTGGTTCTCACTCCGGTTGTTGTGGTATCTGGACCTCTGGTCCCAATGAAGCTTGGGTACCTGATGTCGCCAATGATTCCCGCGCCCATAAGTACAAATGGGGTTACAACCGTATGACCACAGTAGATGGTCTCTTCACCGCTGGTGATGGTGTTGGTGCTTCCGGTCATAAGTTCTCTTCCGGTGCCCATGCTGAGGGACGTATCGTTGCCAAGCAGCTGGTAAAATTCTGCCGTGACAATGCTGACTTCAAACCCGAGTTGAAACAGACCGCTCAGGAACTGGCAGACGAAGTTTATGCACCCGTTAAGCTGTATAAAGAGAATCAGGGCCTCAGTACTGCTTCTAACGTCAATCCCGCCTACTGCAAACCAGCAGGTATCATGATGCGTCTCATGAAAGCCACCGATGAGTATGGTGGTGGTGTTGCGACCTATTACATGACCTCTGGCAAACTGCTGGGTATCTGTATGGATCTCCTTAAGCTTCTCCGTGAAGATGCTGAGAAGATGGCTGCCGGTGATCTCCATGAGCTCCTTCGCGCTTGGGAGAACTATCATCGTATCTGGTGTGTTGAGATGCATATCCGTCACATTCAGTTCCGTGAAGAGTCCCGTTACCCAGGATTCTACTACAGATCTGACTTCCCGGCCGTTGATGACGAAAACTGGAAGTGCTTCGTTAACTCAACCTTCAATCCTGATACAAAGGAATGGCTGTGTGAGAAGGTTGAATGCATCAACATCGTAGAGACTGACCCCTGGCTGTAATCTCAGGGCGTTTAGTACCTGAGAAATGATTTTATACTTTTGTCATGAAAGTTATTTCGTAAGGGTACTTATTCCGGGTAGTTGTTTAGTGTTACCGGGATAGATCATACGCATGAATTAAAAATCTCCAGGAGTCTTCGGATTCCTGGAGATTTTTACTATCTACTGATTGTATTTGATCAGAGTCAAGGGGGGGGATGGAATCATCCTTGACTCTGATGAAATACAATTTTTAAAAAAACCTTCGGGTTGTGTTGTTTGGAAATGATGCTCTCCTTTAATGACTGCGCTTGTGCAGAATAAACGAGGGGGCTTCAAAGGTAAATATTAAGAGTACTAATGGAGGTTGGTATGACTGACGAGCAAGGCACCTCTGGTGCAATTTTGGTCGTAGGCGGTGGTATCAGCGGGCTCACCGCAGCCCTCGAAGCCGCT
>Ga0180007_10000485_pt1 | contig 67340 bp, 48 predicted proteins | sample MM_PC_MetaG_FD_121122 | JGI IMG/M metagenome (GOLD analysis project Ga0180007, IMG submission 121122) | Groundwater microbial communities from the Aspo Hard Rock Laboratory (HRL) deep subsurface site, Sweden - MM_PC_MetaG | ecosystem: Environmental > Aquatic > Deep subsurface > Groundwater... | reverse complement strand
GCTTCGCGCAGTATGCCCACCATTTGCTCTTCGGAAAATCGTCCCTTTTTCATCAGTTCCCTCGTGGTTGAGGGAGAAACCTATCTCAAGTTTCGACTGGTCTGAAAAGAGCCGAGCAGGTCAAACCCACAAACAGAACTCCGTCGCCGGAAAGCTTGGCCACGGCATGGTCCAGCACTGTTCGCAGATAGTTGTAGCCGGGAAAATTTTCGACCACGGCGTGCATAGTGATGAGATCGTATTCTTCGCCCGTCAGAAAACAGATATCCACGGCTTCCATCTGGAGCGCCTTGACGGTGACATCGCCTGCCCGGCCTTCGATGCGGTCCAGTTCCGTCCTGGACAGATCCACCGCCGTATAGCGGATCGAGGCATCCATCAGGGCCTGCGATACCGCTCCCGAACCGCTCCCGATGTCCAGCACCCTAGCCTCTTTTTTTCCGTCAATTCCCGTTTTCCCGAGAATGTTCGCGGCCAGGCTTTCGAGCAGCGCATCCGGAACCCTTTGGCCATCGAAATAGCTTTTCCAGGCCGAGTCGCGTCCGCCTTCGGCGACGCTTTCCCAAAAAGCGACCCGACCGAGTTCTCCCCCCCTCTCAAGGGAACTTTCGTAAGTGGGGGAATCAAGACAAAGGATATGCGGAGCGTGAGGGAGCCTGTACTGAAAGTATTCGGATTCCCGCAGGCAGGAGCTGTCCGTTATGATCAGCCTTGCGGGCCTGAGCATTGTTTCCTTCCTGGCCAGGGGAAGTTCCGTATCGACAGGCACATAGACCGCGCCGGCTCTCATGGCGCCAATGCCTGCGGCCAGGACCAGCCCACCCCGTCTGCAATGGACTCCGATACCGGCTTCAGGCCCGTAGTTCATGCTCAGGATGAAACGCGCGACTGCAGACGAGAGCGCGTCAAGCTCCGCAAAACTCAAGGATCTTTCACCGTCCGTCAGAGCTGTTCGCGCAGGGTATTTTCCGACCATGTCGGTAAACAGATCCTCGAAAGAAGCTCCCTCGCGCACGGATTCGTCGATCCGCGCCTTTTCCTTCCCGGGGGCGTCAAACTGGAGATCAAAAATTTTCACTGCAAACTTCCTTGTACTATCCCTTGTAAAAAAAGCTCATAATAATGCAGCCAGTTGAGGGCCGACTCCGTGGGCAGAAATGCTGGATCATAATCGAAGCGCAACACGATCCCCTCCGCATCATACGCTGCAAAGCAGCGCAGGCCGTGACTGTCGTCGGCGGGCATTCCAGGGCAATCCCCCTTTTCACGGAACGTGAACGCGATGTCCGCAGACGTGGCCGCATCCTTGGCATCTTCTGCCTGGGTCGCCCCTGCCTGGGCAGTGGCCACCCTCGCGGCCGTGAGACAGAGCAAATCCTCGAACTCCGTGTCCTGGTCGATGCAAAACGCAACAGGTCTGGTCGAGTCAAAATCGACAACAATTTCGCTTTGCGCAGTGACGCGGCATAAAAGCGCGCCGAAGGTCGTGAAAAGTACCGTCGAGACCGGGGTGTTTTTCTTCCGGGCAAACTGCCCGATCGCACCGCTCAACTCGGCACCCAGGTTTTTCTGCACCGATCCCTCGGATTTCTCGCGCCGGGGCGAATACTTAAAATCCAGGGCCCTGTTTATGTCAGCGGAGACCATAAGCTCAAGGATGCGCATAAAATCCTCGGACATCCCGGCGATAGTGTCCAGACTGAAGAGGTCCGCGTAATATTCAAGGGCAAAGCTTATCCTCTCGCCCGTATCGCTGCCGAAAATTGAAAGATCGGCCTTGCTGGCGGGATTTTTGAAACGCAGCGTTTCAAAGAGGCCCTGCTTCTCTTTCCCGAATTCGAAGTTCATGTAGGAAAGAATGATCTCCGACAAAAGGGTCCTGTCCAGACAAAGCGGCGGATGCAGGTCCGAGAGCAGATTGTTCAAAATGTAGGATTTGTGTTTAAGGGCTTCGTTGCTCACTTTCTGGTTGTCTTTGAGCACATCCCGCAGGAGTTTTCCGCTGTCGACGCTGAGCCGCAAGGGGATCAGGGAAGCCAGCATTCCGGCGGTATTGAGATGCCGTTCGCGGCTGTCGACAGTTATGGCGATGACAAAATCCTGAGCCCCCGTATACGTGTGAACGAGAATGCTCCAGGCCGAAAGAACGATGTGGTAGTTGGTCAATCCTTCCCTGCGGGCCAAGTCCTTGATGCCCGACACGAGCGTAACCGGCAGTTCGAATTCATGCACCCCGCCGCGATTGGTGTGCGAGGACGGGCGCGTGAAATCCGCAGGCAGGTCCGTTTGGGGAAGATTACTATCAAACCGGGTCAGCCAGTATTTTCTGTCATCATCGTTGGGGTGGGTGTATTGGTGCCAGGCAAAATCCTTCTGCTGCAACGCGACCGGCTCAAGTTCAAGGCCATGGTACAATCTGTAGAGCTCCGCATTGAGGAGGGATATGGTGCGACCATCCGCCAGGGCATGATGTATATCCATGAAAAGGACGAACTCGGTCTGGCCAGCAACCAGAAGCTTCACCCTGAAAAGCTCCCCTTTCTTCAAATTGAAGGGTTTTATGAGAGAATCCTTCCGGGCAAGGTCGCAGTGCATCTCCTCCAGTTCAAACCCCTCGAAAGGATGGATGATCATGTTCGGATGCTCCTCGTCAAAATCGCAAAAGGAGGTCCTCAACACCTCGTGACGCCGGATGAGCTCGCCAATGGCCTCTTCCAGACGTTTCCTGTCCAGATCCCGGGGGAGTTTCAAAAAGAGCGGCAGATTATACCCGGTATGTTCATCGCTCAGCAGGTCCGCGTACAGGATCGACAATTGCTCGCGGCCAACAGGGTATTTGTCGCGCTCTGGCGCGGGCGTCATGTCCTGCTCGCCGGTGTCGCCCTTCGAAACCTTGGCCAGGACTCCATCCATGAATTCGCCGATGGTCTGGCTCTCAAGCAGGTCCATGACGCTGACGCTCACGCCGAGCGTCTCCCTTATGCGCGCCACGATACGCGTGCCGGAAATGGAATCCCCGCCGAAGTCAAAAAAATCATCTTCCCGGGACAACTCCTCCTCATATCCGAGGCAATCCCTGAATATGTGAAGGATCTCCGTCTCGCCGAAATGGCCTCGCGTTTCATTTGATTCGACCTTTGGCAGACTGAGCCCGGAAAGCCGATACCTGGATACGTCCTCATCGGACATCGCCACTGCGACCAGGGGCGCGCCGCTTGAAAGCGCCTCGCAGAGAACCCCGAAGGCCTGCTCCGGTGCCAGGGAGAAGCCCTCGATGTCTGCATTCATACGCGCAGCCATGCCGACTTTGGCCCAGGCATTCCAGCAGATCGCAAGAGCGGGCAACCCATGCGCGCGGCGATACAGGGCAAAAGCGTTGAGGTACGCGTTGGCCGCCGTGTAATCGCTCTGTCCGGGCGCGCCGACCAAGGATGTCCGCGAAGAGGCCAGGACGAAAAAGTCAAGGTCATCGTGCAGGGTGGCCTCATGAAGGTTCCACGTGCCCGTCACTTTCGGCGCGAGCACCTCCCCGTACGTCTCCTGCTTCTTGGTCAGCAGAAACCCGTCACCGGCGACCCCTGCGGCATGGATAACGCCCGAGATCGGCCCCAGATCCCTGCGGATTTCGGCGAGGACTTCCCGTACCCGTGTATTGTCGTTGACATCGCAGCAGTAGGAGGCAAAGGGCAGGCCCGGGTCCTTTTGCGCCTTGCGATGCAGCAGCACGACCCTGGCATCCGTCCGCGCCTCAATCCACTCCGCAAGGGTCAAGGCCATGCCCCCCAGCCCACCGCTCACCACAACGCAACCCCGCATGGCCCTGATATCCGGCGACACGGGAACCTTTGCCAGCTCCTGCAGGCAGACGCTTCCATCGCCCTTGATGAGGCAGGCCCCGTCGATGCGACCAAGAATCTCCTTGAGGGCTCGCACCGAGGCCGCGGTCACCGCCTCAAGCTCGACATATGCACCGTCGAGAAGGGGTTCCTCCTGCTTCAGGGCGAGCAGCATCCCGTGGGCCAGGGCGTCTGATGGGACCTCGGCATGGTTCGCAAAAACTCCGTTCCCGACCACCGTCACATGCAAAGGAATGTCTAGCCCTGCCCGGCAGAGTTCCTGCAACTGGCTGCAAAAGGCCCAATGCGAATGGCCGGGAGACGGGAGATAGATGATATGGGAAACCCCGCTTTCAAGGATCTCCCCGGCCAGCATCTTACGCTCTTCCGGCAGCTCGGACAGGTCCCGCCGAAGAAGGGCGACCTCGGCCAACGCGTCGCAAACACCGTCGCCCGTACCGCCAAGCAGCAGGGTCTTTCCACCTTGGGCGAAATCGCTTTCAAGCACCGGCAGTTCGGCCGCAGCCCATTGGATTTCATAGAGTTCCGGCACGGACCGGGTTGCCAGCAGGGACAAAAAGACAAGGCCGCGCATCTCAAGCAAAACGATACCCGAAAGATCAGTGATCGTGCAGTCGGCCGAGATTATTTGCGCGCCCTTCTCCTGCACGACGACATGGGCGAAGATGTCGGTCGGCAGGGGTTTGTGCAGTCGGATACTGTCGCAGCGCGCCGGCACGAAACCAGAAACCTCATGCAAGGCAAGGCTCGCGGCCAGATCCAGCATGGCGGGATGCCACTTGAAGGTGCTCAGGTCCTGCCGAAATTCGTCGGGCAGGGTCAACCGCGACAGTAGTTCCCTGCCGCCGTCGGATACCCAGAGAGCTTCGCGGCAGTCCCATCTTCTGCTGATGCTGATGATCGACTGCCCGGCTCCCCCCTCAAAGGCCTGCATGGCATCGCGGATGGCCACGATATCGATCCTGGGAGGCTGAACATGCACCCCGGCCGTCACCCTGGTCAGCACCTTGGCACTGACCGCCACATGCCATTTCCCAGCGTGAAAATGCTGCAATCGGATCACGCGCTCTTTGTCCATCTCCTCCAGGAGCAACACGGCCTGATCGCCCTCGGCCCAACTCACGGGCCTGTGCCAGACCAAATTTTCGATGCCAGGAGGAGCATCTTTGACAGCTTCGCAGATGAGGTCGACGGCTCCCATTCCGACCAGGGTCGGGACACCGCCCAGGACATGTTCCGCCACAGGCCAGAAGTCGGGTCGTCCCAAGGACACGGAGAAAGCTGTTCCGGCCGGGGTTGCCACCGGGCCGGACAGGAAGGCGGTCTTGAATCTGGGCCACAGCGTGCTTCTGGAAAACGGGGTCGCGGGCAGATGGACTCTGTGCAGAATTCTGTCCTCAGGCCACACAAGCCTCTGGCCACGCAAAAACTCCATCCCGGCCTCCTCGGCCTGGGCGCGAGTCTGGAAGGCCGCGCCGGGCAACCCGGTCTTGAGGAGCCGCGAGACCCTGACAGACGTCAGTTCCCCGCCGAGTTGCTCAAGGAGCTCCTCTCTCGACGAAGCCACCATCACGGTCCGCACTTCCAGATGCTCCCGGCCCGCGACAAGAGTGCCGGCAACGGCATGCAGCGGCCACCCGGTGTTCCGGGCCACGACATCGCGAACCAGCAGGCGATATTTCTTCAGGTCGTCCTCATTGGCCGCGGAAAGGGGGATGCAATGCCATGTGCCGTCGTCCTTGGGCAGGTCTGACGGGACATGTTCCCTGACCACGACATGCGCGTTGACCCCGCTCAAACCGAATGAACTGACCCCCCCGGCCAGGGGGCGACCGGAGCGCGGCAACGGCTCCAGCGTTCGCGCCACGCGCACGGGCGCGACTGCGAAATCGATATGCGGATTGGGGGTCTCGAAATGGGGCTGCGGCGGGACAAAGCCCTTTTTCAGGCTCATGACGGCCTTGGCCAGGCCAAGGGCTCCGGCCGCCGCGTCGAGATGGCCGATATTGCCTTTGACCGAGCCGATGAGCGCTTTTTCAGCCTGCTCTTTCCCTTCACGGGCAAAAGCCTGTGTCAGCCCCTCCACCTCCACGGGATCGCCGAGGACCGTGCCCGTGCCGTGAGCCTCAAAAAAATCCATCTCCGTCAGGGAAAGGCCGGCGCTCCTTGCTGCCTGGATGATGACTTCCGCCTGAGCACCGGGGTTGGGCGCGGCCATGCTGGAAGATTTTCCGTCCTGATTGATGGCACTGCCAACTATGACGGCATGAATGGGGTCGTTGTCCCGCAGAGCCTGGTCGAGGAGTTTGAGCACGAAAACAGCGACTCCCTCCCCTGCCCCGACGCCGTCGGCCTTGGCGTCAAAGGTCCTGGTCCGGCCCGAGCCGGACTCTATGGTGAAGGTCGCGTCGCCCTTTACCGGCAGGTCGATGATGTGCGCTCCTCCGACCAGGGTGACGCAATTCTCCCCCGTGCGCAAAGCGTGACAGGCGTCATGGATCGCCGTCAGCACGGAAGAGCAGGCGGTGTCGATGGTCGCCGCCGCGCCGGTCCAGTTCTTGAGGTAGCTGATCCTGCCCACGACGTTTGAAGGGACGTTCAAAAGATACGTCTGCTCGGCCTGGTCCGGGAACGCCCGGGTGACGGCGTCCTGAAAGAGACGGTAGGGACTTGCGCCGACAAAGGTTCCAACGTTCCTGTTTTCCAGAGACGCCCCGCCGTAACCGGCGTCGTCAAGTGCCTGCAGAGCTGTTTCAAGGAAGATGCGCTGCCGAGGTTCGAGCATGGCCGCATCGCCCGGAGACATGCCGAACCGCTTGTAGTCAAAGGACGAAATGTCCGACAGGTAGGATGCCTCCCGGAGCCTTGCGGCATCGAAGGCAAAGCCCACAGCCTCGAAAATCTGCCGCACTTCGGTCTGCCGCCTGACGGGCAAAGGCATGGTCTTGTCGACGCCCCGGGCCAGATCCGCCCAGAAGCTCTCCAGATCTTCGTAATCCCCAAGGCGCACAGCCATCCCGATGATGGCCACGGGAGCGTCATGCGCCGCCTTGGGAAGATCCGGTTCCGCAGTTTTCCGAATTTTCGCAATGTGTTCGGCCTGCTCCCGGATGGTGCTTTCCGAAAAAAGCCCGGCCAGGGTGAAAACATCTTTCCATCTCAGATCCAGGAGCGCGTGCAGCTTGACCAGCAGCAGGGAATTGCCGCCAACTTCGAAAAATCCCTGATCGATATCCAGGATTTCCAATTCGGGCATGACCTCATGCCAGATCCCCCGGATCTCTTCCTGCAGCGCCGTGAGATCCCCAGCGCCCCTTGGCTCCGGAGCCAGCCTTCTGCCTTGAAGCCGCTTTCGATCGACCTTGCCGGACGGGCCAAGCGGAATTTCATCCATCACGCGAAAGATGGAGGGCCACATATAGTCCGGCAGCAGCGTCCCAAGCTCCCGCCAGATTTCAGACAGCACCGGCATTTTGCCCGGGTGCGGGAGCAAAAAGGCCTCCAGGGCATCGTATTCCCCGATCCTGGCAACCCTGACTACAGCCTGGGACACCCCCGGGCAGCGGCTCAGGGCCCCTTCGACCTCTCCCAGCTCGATCCTGTAACCGCGAATCTTGACCTGGTCGTCGTTTCTGCCCAGGTATTCCACATTGCCGTCGGGAAGCCAGCGTCCAAGATCGCCGGTACGGTACATGCGGTCGCCCGGATGGAAAGGATCGGGCAAAAAGCTCACTGCGGTCAGGTCCGGCCTGTTCACGTATCCGGGAGCGACCTGGACACCGCCGATGAAAAGCTCCCCAACGACGCCGATAGGCACCCTTCGCCCCTGTCCATCAAGCACGTGGAGCCGGGTATTGCTCACAGGCCGCCCGATGGGCACGACGCTTCCGGCATGTTCCCGGCACGGATACCAGGATACATCAATGGTCGCCTCGGTGGGTCCGTAAAGGTTGTGGAGCTCGCAGGAGAGCGCGGCCTTGAATCTCGTCACGAGATCGCTGGTCAGGGTTTCCCCGCTGGTAAACACGTACCTGAGGCTCGCAAGCTTGCACGCGTCTTGCGGACGTGATTCGAGATGATCCAGGAAGGCCCGCAGCATGGACGGCACGAAATGCAGGACAGTGACCTTGTGGGCGTGAATGGCCTCGACAATTTTTCCAGGATTCTTTTCGGCATTCGGTTCCAGCAGGGCAAGACGCGCGCCCACCCATGACCACCAGAACAATTCCCACACGGACACATCGAAAGACACCGTGGTCTTTTGCAGAATGACGTCGTCTTCCCCGATGGGAAACCGCGACTGCATCCAGAGTATGCGGTTTATGAGGCTGCGGTGTTTGATAGACACGCCCTTGGGGCGGCCGGTGGAACCGGAAGTGAAAATGACGTACGCGATGCCATCGGGCCCCGTGCACGCCGCTTCAAAATCCCGGGCCGGGTAGACGCTCATGTCGGGTGTCAGCACGGATTGGCCCAAGCTGCTGAATTTTTCCGCAAACCCGGGGCCGCTTATGACCACGCATCTGCCAAGATCCTCGAAAATCGAACGCAGACGGTCTTCAGGGAGCGTGGCGGAGAGGGGCACGTACGTTGCGCCGACACGCAGCACTGCAAAAATCGCGACCATCATCTCCAGCGACCGCTCGAAACAGACCCCGGCGTAATCCCCGCGTGAAAGTCCAGACGCGGCCAGGCAGGCGGCAAGGGCACAGACCTTCGCGTTCAGCGCCTCATAGGTGCAGGTCCGGCCGGAAACCTCCTCCAGAGCCACGGCACCGCCGCTCCTGCGAACTTGGGCGCGAAAGCGGCTGTCCACGTCGCCTTGTATATCAAAGGGCTCGGCCGTGTTGTTGAAAGCGTCGATGCGGGCCTGTTCGTCTGGCGGAAGAATGCCCAGATCGGACAAGGGCACGTCTTCGCCCCGCAGCACTTCATCCAGAAGCAGCAGCAGCCGCCGACTCATGAACCTTACGGTCTCTTCCGTGAACAGCGCGGTGCAGTATTCCATGTGTACCGCGAAACTCCCATCCTGCCGCTCTTTGAAGTAAAAACTGAGGTCGAATTTGCTCCTGGCGTGCGGCAGATCCAGCGGCTGCATGTGAAGAGGCTTCTGGCCATAGTTGGACCAATCCGCGTCCTCCAGGGCGACAAACACGTCGAACATGGGATTTCGAGCCAGGTTTCGGTCCAACGCAAGCTCATCAAGCACTTTTTCAAAAGGACAGGACTGGGCAGCCAGGGCATGCTGAAAAATCCCCTGCACATCGCGCACGAGCGCTTCAAATCTCGCTTGCGTCCTGAGCGTGGTGCGCACGGCCAGGGTATTGACGAAAAGTCCGATCATGTTCTGCACCTGCGCCGACTCGCGGTTCGCCGCAGGACAGCCCACAATCAGGTCGGTCTGGCCGGTGTGGCGGTACAGAAACGTTTTGACCAGGGCCAAAAGCACCGGGAACAGCGTCACTCCCAGTTGCGACGCACAGGATTTCAGGCCCTGGCTCCGCTTTGCGTCCAGATCGAAAACCACAACCGCGCCTTCGAAACTCTGCTTGGCCGGTCGAGGATAATCCAGCGGCAATTTCAGGCTTTCCGGGAGGGGTAGCAGGTTCCTTGCCACCACCTCAAGTCCTGTGAACTCCTGTTTGCGCTCCCAGTCCACGTAGCTGGCATAATCAAGATCAAGCGACTGCCAGTCGGGTGAAGAGCCACTCAGCACGGCGGCGTAGGCCTGGTTCAGCTCCCGCAGGAAAATCTCCGCCGACCAGCCGTCGAAGATGATGTGATGAAAACGGAGCAGCAGGACATCTCCGGAGGCGCTGTCATGGAATAGCGAAACACGGATCAGAGCCTCCTCCGGGCCGAAATCCATGGCTTCGTCCGCAAGCCTCTCCGCGGACCACGGACGGTCCATGCATTCAAGCTTCAGGCTGCCTGGTAGAACAAGCATCTGCTCGGGTTCGTCGGAAAAAACGCGCAGCCGCAAAGCATCGTGACGGCTTTCGAGCAGGAAAAGCGCCTTTTGCAGCGCATCTGTGTCCACGGGTATGCCGATTCGCGCGGCGAACGGGATCTGGTACGCAAGGCTGTCGCCGTGAAGTCTCTGCAGGAACCAGATTCGCCTCTGCCCGGCGGACAGGGGAAACCGATTCCTGGGGGCCACCTGCGGCATGTTGACGGATGAAAATGACGCGGAGCGGACAAAACCGGCGAGTGCCCTGACATTGGGGTGCGAAAGGATGTCCTCGATGGTGACCTGCACGGAAAATCTTTTGCTGACCTGAGCCAACACACGCATGGCCAGAAGGCTGTGCCCGCCGAGCTGAAAGAAGTCGGCCTCCGGGGAAGGGACCGTGCACTTCAGGACGGACCCGTATATTTCAAGGAGCACGCCTTCGATGTCATCATTTGGTACATGCGCAGCCGGAGAAAATTTGGAAAAATCGGCGACGGGCCGGTTCGGCACAGGCACCGGGGCATTCACGCAGGACCCGGCCCGCACTTTCGCAGCGCCGTCAAGGCAGGCTTCCAGAACGCGGCACGAAACTTCCTCATCGACGGAAAGGACGCGCATCAGGGCATGCAGCCTGTCACTGAGCCCGCCGACCCGTTCGGGTTCCATCCTGGAAGGATCGTAGAGAAAGCGAAAACGGATTCTATCGCCGGGAATGACGGAAATGCCCAGCGGATACGGTATCTTCTCGAAACCGTGAACCCCCAGAACCTCCAGCTGCCCGTCCCGGAGCCGGGTTTCGAAGGGATAGTTCTCGAAAACCATGAGATGATCGAACAGGTCCCGGCCAATCTCGGCCAGCGGCAGATAGCCATGCCGCATCTGGTTCAGGCCCTGGTCCTTCACCGTATTGAGCAGCTCCCCGAAAGAGCTCTCCTGCGCCCAACGCGCCCGCAACGGCAAAGTCTGGATGAACAGGCCCACGGCCCGATCGATGCCTGCAAGATCCGCCGGACGGCCGGAGGTTACGACGCCGTACACCACATCCCGGCAAAGACCGTTTTCCGCACTGAGGACGATGGCCCAGAGCGACTGGATCAGCACGGGCAGGGTCACGGAGCGGGAGTTGGCCACCATGCGCAGTTTGCGGCTGAGATCCGCGTCCAGGACCAATTCCACGGCGACAGGATCGACGACATCCCCGGACGGAATTTTTGTGCATATTACCGTCAGGGGCCCAAAGCCCTCCAGCAGCGCTTCCCAGTACTTCCTGGCGGAATTCTCGTCGTAGCGTGCGCGCCAACGCCTGTAGCCGGACAAGGCGACCGGGTCCGGCAGCGTGAGTCGCGAACCGTTTTCGAGGCTGTCGTAAACAGTGAACAGTTCTCCCAGGAGTATCCCGATGCACCAGCCGTCCATGAGCAGGTGATGGCAGCACCAGCTGAGCACGAAGGTCTCACCGCCCAGCCTGTAGAGCTGCATGCGCAGAAGCGGACCCGTGTTCAGATCAAAACCGCGCGTGCGTTCCGTGGCCAGCAACTCATCCTTTTTCGCCATGGCGAGGGAAGGTGGAAGATGGGAGAGATCGGAATATCCGGTGGTCGCGCGGGCCTTGCGGAGCACCAGGCGGTAAAACTCGCCTTCAACAGGCATGGGGAACAGGGAACGCAGGCTCTCGTGCCTGGAGACGACCTTGGTCCAGGCCTTCAGGAGCAGGAAATCGTCGATGGGGCCTTTGAAATGAAACTCGATCTGCTGCGCGTACACGCTCCTGTCCGCCGACAGGTACTGGTACAGCATGGGTTCGTGGGTCGCATCGGGGGGCAGGATGTCGTCTATGTCCTCATCCTCGCAGCAGCTGATCTCCCGAATTTTCTCCCGGACATCTTCCGGCAGGACCGGGATGCAGGCCGGGAGTGTCCGCAGCGCACCCATCCAGCTGTCGAGCAGTCCCTCCACCCAATCGGGACTCAGAATCTGAGCGCTGAAGTACGCGCCGAGATTGAGCGCGCCCGATTCGTCGAAGAATACGACAAGCTCAAGCGGACTCTCCGGCTCGAAGTCGGGATGCAACAGCTCCGGAATGTTTCCAGGCATGGCCAGAACAGGAAGCGGCGTGAAATCCTGGCCGGTTTCAGTGAAGAATCTCCCGAAGTAGTTGAAACTTATCTGCGAATCATAGGTGAAAACTTCGGGGTGCGCGTCTCTGAGATATCCGTAGGCGTTGCAGCTCAGGGGGCTTAAAAACCGCCCCATGTCAAAGTCCATCCCCTGCTCGGCGTCCTCCACGGTTGCGGCGGGACGCAGGGGCAGCGGACACACCGCCGTGAACCAGCCAAGGCTCCTGCTCATGTCGAATCCGGGCAACAGGGTATCCCGGCCATGACTTTCCAGAGTGACGAAAACCGTTTCTCGCTGACCCTGCGCATGGAGCGCCACGGACAAGGACCACAGAAGCTCCGAGCGCACGGAGCGTGCATAATCGGGGCGAAAGCCCTGGAGCTGTTTGAGCGTGAATCCCCTCTCCGAAGCCAGGTCCCTGCGATCGTCGCGCAGGGCATGAAGCGCGCCCGTGCCAGTCGCGCAAACCGCTTTCCAGAATTCATGATCATCCAGGGAGGGAAAGGCTCCCTCGTCCACCAGCTTCCGGACTTCGGCGGCCCTGGTCGCCACGCCATGGGCTTCGCCGGGCCGTTCCTCACCCCGGCAAAAAGCGATCAGATCCTGGCGCAAAACGTCCAAGGAAACGGCATCGAGCACCAGATGATGGCCGACAAGCACCAATAATTTCCGGTCGCCCATCTCCGCCAGGCCGGCAGCCAAGGTCGCGCCCAGTTCCGGGTCAAGGTTCGCGACGACGGTCCGCACAACCTCGCGCAGCGCATCCCTCTGCCCCGATTCGGCGGCAAAGGCGCAGCTTGTGAGGACGACAGTCTGGGGATCCTGCAGCACAACGGCCTGCCCGTCGGCAAAAGAGAGCCTGAGCGCCTCGTACCTTCCCGGCAAAGTCCCGAGCCAATCCTCGATCTTCGCCCGGTCGACGCTGGGCCCGATTTCCATGGGCAGCGACATAAAAAAGCTTTTCCAGTGCTTGGGGTTGCTACGCAGGAAGAAGGACTGCAAGGGAAGCAGCGGCACCCGCTGCCCGGCCGCCACAGGTGCGTAGCCGGGGGCTTGGCCGTCAGGAGAGTCGTCAATTTCTTCCAACAACCGGCAAAGATCGGAAAAACGCGGAGTACGCAGAAAATCCGCGGCAGAGAGCCCCGTGACCTTGCCTCGGTGCAACAAACCGACAATCTGGATGGCCTTGATGGAATCGCCGCCATCCATGAAAAATTCGCTCCCGTCGCCGGCCTCGGAACCAAGGATCGTCGTCCAGGCATCCGCCAAGACCTGTAGGCCCCCTCTTTGCGAGACGTCACCGCATTCCGTGGCGATGTGCGTTATGAACGCCTCCAGCAGCGACTGGCCGTTTCGAAAGAAGAGTTCGTCATACTCGAGAACGATCCGGGAGCGCACGCCGGTCTCCAGGAGAAAGCTCCCCGTGAACTTGCTGGCCTTAAGTTCCGACTCCAGCGCGTGGACGGCAAGCCCTCGCGCCTCGAAATTTTTGACATGGGCATGGGTCGCCAGAATGTCCGTGACCGGACTCCCGCAGCGGCTGTGCGAGATCGCTTCCTTGAACTGCGCCGCAGCAGCCCGTACCGCCGGGACCAGACCTTCCCCGCCGTGCTCCTGCAGGCGCAGGGCGACGGTGCGGACGTAAAAGCCCACGGTATCGAATTCCGCCTGAGTCTCACGCAGGCCCACGGGAACGCCGACAAGGATTTCCCTGCGGCCGTGCCGCTTGCGCAGAAAACCGCCGAGCAGGGTGGCGAAACAGCACAGCAGGGTGGTGCCTGCTTTTTCCGCCAGGCGTTGTAGGCCGGCTTGAAGATCCGGCGGCAGCTCAATGGCGGCCATGGCCCCCTTTCTTCGCGGGGACGGATGCAGGGGCGTGGCCGGCGGAGCAAAGACCCTGTCCCAATAGGCCTGGTCCGCCTTGAATTCCGCGGACCGCAGGTACGCATCCTCCCGTCGGCAAAACTCCGCCTGCGTGGCCAGGAAACCCTTGGCGGTCTCTTCCCCGCGCACGTGTTGCAGGGCATTGTTGAGCAGGATCTCGATGCTCTCCGCATCACCGGCAATATGATGCACCAGCAGGAGAACCTGCAGGCTGCCCGCAAGCCTGGCGACCTCCACCCTGACCGGAAGTTCGGTGCGCAAGTCGAAGGGAGTGTGGATACGCTCACCAAAATACCGCTGTGCGGAGAGGGAATCCTTAAAATCCGTCTGGCGCACGGGAATTTGAGCCGCCTCGTTTCTCAGGAAAAAGGGATTGTCGATCTCCCCGCCCAGCGTACAGGAAAAAAGCTCCTGATCCTTGAGCGCCCGGCACAGCGCATCGACGAAGGCTTGAGCCCTCTCCCCTTTCACTTCCATCAAAAAGGGCATGTTGTAGTCAACGGTGCCCTCGTTGGCCTGCTGATAAGCCCAAAGCTGGAACTGACCACGGCTCAACGGAGCCCTGTCGCACCGGCTCGACGATGCCTGCGGCTCGCTGTCGCGCAAGAGCGTTGCCACATCGTACAGGTTTGCGCACTTCACGAAATCGCGAAACGAGATTTCGACGCGGCATGTGCCGCGGATCTCATGCAGCAGAGTCATGGCCTTCAAGCTGTCACCGCCCTGGACAAAGAAATCCTGATCCGGAGCGTACGGCTTGCCGAGGACGCGTTCGCAGATTCCCAGCAGCTCCGGGCTGATCTCCGGCTTCCAGGCATTGGCCGGGGTTTTGTCCTGAGCGATCCTGAGCAGCTCGTCGCGGTTGATTTTTCCGGTCACGGTCACCGGCATGGCACTGACGTGACGCCAGATTGAGGGAATCATGTACGCAGGCAGGTTTTCCTTGCTCCAGCCGACCACGGATTCGATCGTACCGCCGCCATAAAGGACCAGAAAAGCGGCAAGCGCGGGCTGGTCCGACGCATCCCTGGTCGCCAATACGAAGGCCTGGCTGACGGCCTCGCACTTTTCGAGCAAAAACGTCACCTCGCCCAGTTCAACGCGGTTTCCCCTGATTTTGACCTGATCGTCGGTTCTCCCGGCAAGTACGATTTCACCATCTTGCGACCAGCTCGCCAAGTCGCCCGTGGCGTAAACCCTTTCTCCATCCGCCCAGGGCAATGTCTGAAAACGGCTCTGCGTCATCTCCGTGTTCCAGTGGTAGCCAAGGGCCAGACTCGCCCCGCCGATGTGCAACTCACCGATCATGCCCGCCGGCAGTGGCGATTTGTCAGAACTCAAGATGTACGCATTGACGTTTGGGATGGGCGTTCCAGAGCTGATGGGCAGGCTTGTCCCCGGCAAAACTCTTTTGATGGAAGCGCAAACACATGCTTCGGTTGGTCCGTATGCGTTGAAATAATGCAGTCGCGCCGCGTAATGCAGCGCGTCCTTGGCGATGGGAGGCTCGCCTGCGGTTATGAGAACACGTAGGCCGGAAATTTCATCCTTGTCGAAGAGATGCAGGTACGATGGCGGAAATGTCGCTACGGAAACAGCGTTTTTTTCCATGTATTTTTTGAGGGCCCATGGATCATGTCGGTATTTGTCCGTCACGGGGTACAGGCAGGCTCCGGACAGAAGGCCCATGAAAATCTCGGAGAGAGAGGCGTCAAAGGCAGGTGAAGCGAATTGCAGAACACGATCCTCACAGGAGAGCCCGAAGGTTTCGACCTGCCCCTGGATCATGTTCACGAAACCGTCGTGGGGGACAACCACGCCCTTGGGCTTGCCTGTGGAACCGGAAGTATAGATCACATAGGCCGCGTCCCCCGGTGAGAGTTTCTCGAACGCCGTGCCGCACGGGGCATCGTCAAGAAACATGTCGTCCGGATCAATGGTAAAAGCCGCCTGTGCGTCGCTGACGATGTGTCCGATACGCTCCGCGGGCGACTTCGGATCCAGCGGCAGATAGACGGCACCGATTCTCATTATCCCAAGAATGATTTCCGGCAGGGCGATGGTTCTTTTGGCCAGGACGGCGACGATGTCTCCTTTTCCGACCCCCTTTTGCAGAAACCACGAGGCGCAACGCAATGACCTCTCCTGCAGCTCTGCATAGGTCAAGATGGCCCCCGATTCATCGCGAACCGCCGGTGCATCGCGGAAAGCCAGGACCGTGTCGTCAAAAAGTTCCGGTATTGGCCTGTTCGCGTATTTTCTCCTCTCGCCCCGCTGCCAGCGCGAAAGCTCCTGCTTCTCCTCAGCGAGCAGATAATCAAGGCTGGACAAATCGGAGCACTGCTCCAGTTGGATCGCCAGGTATTCCAGACGCCGCACGTACCTCTCGACATCGCGTTCGCTGAAATGGTTGCAACTGCTGCGCACGGTAAGGGAATACCCCTCCACCTCCCTTTCCTGCAGAATGAGGATCCCGAACAAAATCGGTTCCCGGTCGCTGTGGTGCTGCCCGGCCGTCAGGACATGAAAGTCAGGGTTTCCCGTAGGCATGCTGGGCAGGAAATTCACGAAGGTGTCGGCAACGAAGGCGAAATTCTTGTGGCTCAGTTCGCGCATTGCAAGCTGGTACGGAGTACGGACGTGTCGGAAAAAGGCCATGCTCTGTGTACCAACGTCCCGCATCACGGATTCGAAGGTATCATGACGGCCAAGATCAAGAAACACGGACGGGGTCGCAATCTGGGCACCTTGCCTTTTGCGGATCGACTTACGTTCTCCAAATGCGATCGGGGTCTGAATGGCGATCTGCTTCTCATCGCACATGAATGAAACGATCAGGGCATGAAGCGCCGCGAAGTACGCCGCCGGCCCCACAGCGTGCTTACGCATGACCACTTTGATGGATTCTGAAACATTTTCGGAAAGAACAAACTTTTCATGCCGGGAGTGGCCCAGGACATCCGCATGGCCGGGAAGGGCCCTGAAAATTCTTTTCTCCGGAATCGCCTCCAGATGATTTTTCCAGAATTTCAGATCGCTGGCTAATTTCGGCGATTCGAAATGCTTTTTGTCCTGTGCATGACTTTTCAGGAAAGCGTCAGAATCTTCGATCGAGAAGTCTTTTCCATGCGTTAGAGAGCTGTATATGTCTGCGATAAAATCCACATGAAAAAAAGAGGCAAGACCATCAAGGACAAGATGAGAAAATTTTATGGCATAAATGCTCTCCGACTGACCAGTGTGGATGAGCGCAAAATGAGAGGGATTCTTATCCACCGGCTTTTCAAAAAACTCATCCAGATACTTCTGGGCCGAGAAGGATGGATCATGATGAGATGACACGTCAAAAAAATCTAACACTGCTCCATTACATCTACTGATATCAAAATACGGATTGCGCTCATTCAGATAAAGAGAACATCCGAGAAGCGGATTTTGCTGCAATGCAATATCTATGGATTTTTGAAGAATCTCCGGGCAAAGCTTGTTGCTGATCCGGAATTTCGCCATGATAGCTATTTCATTGTAATCAGAAGCCGATGCTTGACTCGATAGCCATATTTCTTTTTGGCAACTCGTGAAGGTAAGACTTTTCAGCTCATCGCTGATCATGACGATCTCCATGAAAATACGTTCCGCAACTTGTCCGTCCCGTTGATCATCCTTGATCGTCCCCTAGGCTGCATAGTAACTTGGCTGGCCGCAGAGCATTCCAGCCGGAAGGAATGAGAGTCTGCTCGATAAGTGCAGCCAGTGCAGCCCAATTATCCTGCAGATAAAAATGATTGCCTGTAAATGAATGAATCGAGAACTCTCGGGTCGTCAGCTTGCTCCACTCGCAGGCCTTGGACTCCCGAAGCAGATCCTCACTTCCAAGAAACACGGTGATGGGCACGGGCAGCGGATCGATGTCGGCCGGACGCCACGTGTCAAGGGCAGTGAAGTCCGCATACAAAATCGGCTCCAGATATTGGCATAACTCCTTGGACATGGCGACAGCCGGAGGAAGCCCCCCAAGATCCCTGATATGTCGCCAAAGCTGATCCGGCGGAAACGACGAAACAGGAGTGGGTGATTTGGTCAGAAAATTGTCCGGAGTCGCGCACGCGGAAACAAACAGCGCTTCCGGCAGCGGCATGTTTTTCTCCCGGGCTCGAAGCGCGCACAACAAAGCCAGCAAGGCCCCCATGCTATGCCCGAACAGAGCGTAAGGACATGAACGGGCGACCGGTTCGATTTGCGCAAAAAGATCCCCGCTTATCGTGTCCATGCTGGTTGAAAGCGGATCCCGACAGCGACGCCCCCTGCCCGCCATTTCCAAAGGACGGACATCAATCCCTTCGGAAAAGAAATCCTTGAATCGAGAATAATATGTAGCACTTCCCCCTGCATGAGGAATACAAAAAAGTTTTGTATTAAGAGAGTATGTCATGAATATCACTTTTTTTTAAAATCGGACATCTATTATGCACGTAAGAGCACTGCAACAATACCGAGAAAAACCAAAAAAAGAAAAGCAAGTGTGTCGCGCCGGGTTGCAGGGAAATCCTATAAATCCACCCAGCCTGCGTTATCGTCCAATTCCTGCATGATGATTCTTGAAGACTGTTCGCTATACCCGGATCTCGCATGCAACTGTTTGAGAACGATCTTGTTTTCGAACATGCCGCAGATTTCAAGTTTCCCGATATCGTGTCCGATTATGAACTTGAAACGCTTCCCGTAACCATCAAGCTCCTGCCTGGCCCTATCGACGAGTTCCACTCCTCGCTTCAGGGGAATCTGAAAATGATGCCGCACTCTAGATACAGGCATGCACTGGTAAAGATAGTAAGGACTGACCCCGATGCGTAACAGTCCACGCATGAGATTTATGATATCTTCTGGAGTATCGTTGACACCTCGAAGCAGTACGGCCTGGTTGTTGACGGTAATGCCGATTTTTCTGAGTCTGTAGACAGCCTTTGCGGACGTGGAAGTGATCTCGTTTACGTGATTGAAATGGGTCGGTACGTAGAGCGTTTTTTTCTCATTGAATTCCTGCAGGAGCTCAATCAGGTCGTCATCGAAGAGGCGGATGGGATAGGTGACAGGCGCTCGCGTTCCGATGCGCACGAAATCCAGATGGTCTATTTCGGCAAGAGACATAAGCAGGCGGCGCAAGACGGAATTGGGGAGCATGAGCGGATCTCCACCGGAAATGACCACATTGGTTATCTCCGGATGCTCCGAAATATACTTTACAGCCCCGTCGAATCGCCTGTCCTCCTGATCCCTGGACCGACCGACCGACCTCCTGCGAAAGCAGTGGCGGCAATACATCGCACAGTACTCATTGGCCACAAGGAGAGCCGTGTAATCGTACTTGTGCAGCACCCCATTTCCCTTGTCGTGCTTGTCATCCCCATACGGATCCGAAGTAGTCTCCCCCATCGACCCATCAATCACAAACTCGTCAACACTCGGAAAGCACATTTTCCGTACAGGGTCGCACGGATTATCTGCGTGCATAAGACTCAAGTAATATCTAGGTATATTTATGGGGTGGATTCTTGAAATTTCTAATAGTTTTTGTTCTTCTTGATCGCTAAAATCTACATATTTTTTTAGCTGGCTTATACTTACCACATTATTATTTAATTCTTTTTTCCAATCTAATTGTTCCCAATCAATGTCTTCATTATTCATAATGAACTTTATTCCTAATCTATTATCAATTAAAGAATCAAAAAAAATGAGTAAAACAGAAAAATTTGATATTTAAACATCAAATAATTACTTTTTTAGAAATAAAAACTGAACTTATAATCATTAATAAATCAGAAAAAACAATCAAACTAATAAAATACATTACCTTTTCAAAAAAATTTGCTCTTTTCATAATTCAAAACTCTTTCATATAGCGAATTATTCAAAGAAAATTATTTATCTGAAAGTCACAAATAACTCAATATATTTGCAACTGGTCAGAAACAAACATGAAACCGGAACCTTCAAAAAGGGGGGCACGCGGATCAGCCACCTGAATACCCAAGACAACGGCTCATTCTAATAATGTAGCGTTGTCGGCAATCACCTCTGCCGGCACCTTTGATGCCTTCATCCGCCTGCATAAGCACATTTCCTTCCGATGCGCTCTAAAATGACCACGGTGACAGAAGCAACCGTGAGCATGAAGTGCCAAAAAAAGAAAAAGGAGCACGGACATTAGGAGGTATTGCAAGAAGTATGTCAAGACATGGTGCTAACGACTATTCAGTGTAAAAGTCGTCAATATGGTTCACCGCCGCCGATGGTCGGTTGCGGACAAGGTTCGAATGGTAGAGGAAGCATCCCTGGCGGGGATGAAAGTTTCATATGTGGCCCGTAAGTACGGCATCGCTCCGAATCTTTTTTTCAATGGAGGAAGTTCATGAACGATGGCGGTAAAACTGCTGTCCAGGCTGACGAACAAGTTGTGAGTTCTGATGTTCATAGACAGCCACGAGCGCAATTTACCGATTAGTCGCCTTAGGGCGGCGCGTCTACGACCGGATTTATCAGCTGGCATTCTGACCCGGACGTGCTTACCAATCTGAAAGACAATGCGTGACCACTCGGAAGACCGCCAGTTTGAATTTTTTCCAAAATTGCAGTTCGATTGTTGACCACTGTCTTTGTTTCATGAACAACAGAGGGACTCCCCTGCTCGTTTTCGAGCAGCACAAGGTAGTGCCGAACAGTCCGACGCTGCCAACAAACTATGCACCCAACGCCAAATCAATTCTCTCGCGAATTGATTTGAAATAAAAAAGCTTTAAAAAAAGACATATTACAACAAAATCAATCTGGCGCGGCATTTGCTCAACACAGATCAGAAACCATCATTTACAAATTCAAACGATCAACACGAGGGGCTCACATGGAGATCATGCAGAACGCACAGGGCATCATGGACTACATCAACACGGCCATCGGAGGCGACGGACTCCGGCTCGATGGAAACGGCGTGGCATCCCTCACCATTGAAGAGGACATCGTCTGCCTCTTCTGTGTGCTTGAGGCTGAAAAGATGCTGGTTGTCACCCTCTACCTCGGCCGCATAAATCAGTCAGACTCCAATCTGCTGTATGAGATGATGTGCGGGAATTACATGGGGGCCTACACCGCCGGCGGCACCCTGGGCATCGATTCGGAAGAGGGCCTGGTCGCCCTGCACCAGCATTTCCCCCTGCCTGTGGACGAGCCGGCCTGGATCGAGGAACCTCTGACCGCCCTCATCGGCGCGGCCCGTTACTGGAGGGACAAGCTCTCCGCATCTGTATCAGGAGTCGGCGAGACTGCCCATGTGTCCGCGGCCGAAGCGATGCTTCGCGTTTGATCCATCGGCCAAACCGGCGAGAACAGAAAGGAGCTTCGTATGTCACATTTTGTCGTTGGATCCCAGACCCAACCCATCAATCAGGGCCTTGATCAACTACAGCAGCCCGGCCAGGGCGTGCCGCAAACCGCACATGCCCCCCAAGGCGTCCAGCCGGCCCAGATAGCCCAGATACAGCAGCAAGGACGCCAGGTCATAGGACAGCAGTCCTTGCAATCCCTTGGCCCCACCATTTCAACATCGACCCAGGCGCTGCAGCAAGCAACCGCGCAATGGCAGCGCACCCTGCCCCCCCAGGGCAGCATGCCAAAAACCTTTGGCGTGACCATGCCCCCCAGCGGACAGACCGTCCAGATTGACGGCAAGATGGTCGAGCATGAAATCAACGCCCTGCCCAAAAATCAACGCCAGGATGCGGTACGCGACATGCCGCGTGTCCTGCAGGAACGCGTCGACAGCGGGCACCGGGTCTGGGCGGGCGTGAGCAACGGCACGCTGCAGGGGCCGGCCAGTATGGAAGACGTGCGCGACCTCATGACTTTTCTCATGGCCAAGGGCATGGAGAAAGGCGACGGTTTCAGCGAAGGCGCGTTCAATATTTCCGACCCCGACCATCGCTTGCGTAATTTTCTGGATTCCAGCCCCGAAGTCTACCAGCGGCCGTCCTCGCACATCGAGGGCTTCCAGCAGGCTCCCGGAGGCAGCCACCGCGGTATTGACGTGGGCGGCAACGTAACGCTGCCCTACGGCAAGGCCACCCTGCTTTACGGCGGCATCAACGCTGGGGTGCAGGGCATGGGCGAAGACCGTCTCTTTCTCAAGACCGAGGAACACGGATGCCGCCTATCCTCGCGCTGGACACCGAACCGCGATCAGAACATGCGCACCGACAGACCCAAGCGTTTTGGCGACGTTAGCCAGTTCCTGGGTCATGCCACGGGCTTTTTCCGCACCGTGCTGCGTGGCCTTTCCGGCGGTCTCCTGTTTCCCAACGCCAAGGATTCTCGCAAGGAACGCATCCCCGGCGATGTGACCAAGGATTTCAAGGCCATCCTGAAAGGCCTGGACAAGTCGGGGAAAGCAGAAGTCGCCGGCATCCTGCGCCAAAATGACCCCCTGGCCACATCCCAAGGTATTCGGGTCATGGTCGCCAATCTGAACGAGGCCCTGGCGCGCCCGGATCTTGACCAGCCAACTCGCGAAACCATACAGCGCCTGAGCAACGAACTGAGCACGCGCTTCGATCACCTTGATGTGCGCATTGGCAACGAAATCGTACTGAACCAGGACGAACTGGACGGAACAGCGCCACAACAGGCCATCAACGGAGCCATGCGCGCGGCGGTGAATTCCCTGCTGACAGTACCCGACCGGGACCATTTCACTCCGGACAAGGTTCAGTCTTTTGTCCAGCAACTGGGCAAGATCGGGACTCGACTGGATCGGGCCGGTGGTGGAGATGATACCAGCGCCATGGTCAGAACTGCCCTGGAACAGGTTACCGAAGCCCTCAGCCCAAACCAACGCCTCCAATTACAGGACCTTTTGTCCTCGCCCCAATGCAGGGAATCCATGGCCGCAATAACCGACGTCATGGCCTTTGGCGGAGAAAATCTTGGCCGCATGAATCCAACCGCCCGCGACTCTGCCACGCAGATCGCCCATAAAATCAGCCATGCCTATCTGGGGCTCTGCACCCAGGCGGGGCTGCCCGATGACAATCTTCCCCGAGCTACCCAGCAGGGTATGGATCTGGTGAAACCCATCCTTATCAGGGCCGGCAGCGACGCGTTTTTGAGCATCGCGCAAACAAGCGCAAACCAGGAGCATGCCCGGCAAATCCTGCACGGCGGGCAGCAAGTTGGGCTGATGCGCCTTGATACAGTACGCCCACTCATTGGCCAGGGTGTTGTTGCCCTGGGCGACCGCATGCAAGGCGTTGCGCGTGGCGAGGTCAATCACGAGCAGATCAGCCGGTTCTTCGTCACAGAGCTGAATCATGACGTCCGCACTCCACATAAAGAGGGACTGGCGGGCCTGGATGAACAATTCTTAAAGGATTTTTTCCGAGTCGGCATCTCGGTCAACGGCCAGCGCTTCGGGGGCCAGGGAACTCAGATTCCCGAAAACGCCAAACTCGAAGTAGCTCAGGAGTTCATCGACGCAGCTGGCGGATTGCTCAAGGCCCAGCAGATCGCCCGAGTGGCCCACCAGGGCCTCATGGGCATGATGAGCCAGTCTTTCATGAACGATCCGGGATTTAGGCCACTGTTCATGGAGTTCGGCTACAGTGGCGGCAATCCGCAATACTCTATTTCTCCGGACACCGGCCAGCCTACAACAATGATGCTTTCCGTCGTGACCCATGACGACAGCGTGGCCGTGCACTGCGAATCCAATACGCAAAAGGTCAACGACATCGATGGAAATGATCAGGCTGGGAACAACCTCTCCCTCGACTTCACGATTCAGGGTGCCGGCAGCGACGATCCTGTGGTCAGACTCGACGATTGGGACGCACTGTTCAGTTCCTGTCCGAACTGACCGGGCGCCATCAGATTCCTCGGAATGTCCCGGAAAGCCGGGACTTTCCAATTTTATCACGGAAAGCGGCTTGATCCCCGGACCCTGGATGCCGTAGACTACTCCGTAGTCAGGATGCGCTCCATCGGCCCGTTCCCTCAAGCGCATTTCGTACATGTCACATGCAACATTAGGAAACAGACATGCCTCTATCCTCCCTGTCCAAGACACCCGTGGCTGTCGCATCAAGCCAAAAATCACCTTGGCCGCGACTTTCCGGATTTGCCGCAGTCCTGCTGCTGAGCGCGGTCTTCGTCCTGATGACAGGGAGCTTTGTGCGTGCGTGGGCCGAGCAGTCCGCTGGCGCATCTTCCAATCCCCAGAAAAAATGGCGCGTCATCTATGTCGAGGGAGGTCCTTACACCGACTACCAGCAGATCTTCGCCGGCACGGTGCGCGGCCTGGCCAAGCTGGGACTCATCGAAAACGGCGACGTCCCCGTGCCGGAAAACTCTGAAAGCACGCGGGAAATGTGGGCCTGGCTCTGCGCCAACGCCGGCGGCGACAGAATGGAATTCCTGCCCGACGGCTACTACAGTGCCAACTGGGACGAAAAGCTGCGCGTGTCCAACAAGGCCGACATCATGCGCCGCATCCATGAACGCGGCGATGTGGATATCATCTTGGCCTTCGGAACATGGGCCGGGCAGGACATGGCCACAGGCGAACACTCGGTGCCGACCTTCTCCATGTCCGTGACCGACGCCGTGGACGCCGGGATCGTCGCTTCGGCTGAAGATTCGGGCCTGGACCACGTGCACGCCCAGGTCGAACCGGGGCGCTATGAACGGCAGGTGGCCATTTTCCACGACGTGTTCAAGTTCCGGCGCATGGGCGTGGTCTACGAGGATACCCCCGACGGCCGCAGCTCCAGCGGCATTCCCGCCGTGGAGAAGGCCGCGCGGGAGCTGGGCATCGAACTTGTGCCCTGCACCACCACGCTGAACCTCCCGGATCTGGACCAATCCTTTGAAAACCTGCGGAGCTGCGTGGAAAGCCTGAGCACCCGGTGCGATGCCATCTACCTGACCGTCAACACGGGCATGCAGGGCCACCGCATCAAGGAACTGCTGCAACCCATCATCGCCGCCGGCATCCCCTCCTTTTCCCAAAGCGGACCCGGTGAAATCAAACTTGGAGTGCTCATGAGCCTGGCCCAGACGGACTTCGACGACGTGGGGCTCTTTGAGGCCAACGCCGTGGCCAAGGTCCTTGACGGCGCCAAACCGCGCGATGTGAACCAGATCTTCGAAGGGCCGCTTGGTCTGGCCATCAATCTGAAAATGGCCATGCTCATCGGCTGGAATCCGCCCTTCGAAATCCTGGCCGCCGTCGACGAAATCCACCAGCAGATCCCCGACCTGGCCCGATGAGCACAGCCCAAGGTCCCAGACCCGCCTCCATCGCACAAAACCGGAGCCGGCTGCCGTTTTTGCTCGGCGGCCTGGCCGCGTTGCTATGCGCCCAGTTGCTGTACGGCGTGCTGGTTCTCTCGGCCCTGCACAAACAGTACGTCAAACCCATGCTGGCCGTGCAGGCCCTGACCTGCGAAGAGCTGGGGCACCGCCTCGGACTCATGACCCGCCTGGGCAAGACCCCGGAGCGCATCGAGCGCCTCGGCCAGATACTGACCGCCTACAAGGATACGGCCTCGGACACTCTGCTCGTCCTGGGAGTCGACGGTCGCGTGCTGGAAGGATGGGGTCGCCCCCGAAACAGCGTTTTCCGTCTTCCGGCGGAACATGACACCGTGCGCGGGGACATCGTCGAGTTCTCAAAGGACGGAAGTCTCTGGCTGGCCAGTCCGCTGAAAGACCGGGAAGGACGCGCCGTGGGTCACGTGGTCCTGGGCATGGACGACCAGCGGCGCTCGGAACAGGTCTGGCGAGTACTGCAGGACAACGTCCGCCTCCTGGGCGGCATTACCGCCGCGGCGGCCCTGCTCCTGACCGTCCTGGCCCTGACGGTCCGGACTGCGCCGTTGCCGGGAGGCGCCTTCCCAAAAAAACGCATCTACGCGAGCCTCGTCCTGCCCCTGGTGGCGGGGCAACTCCTTTTCGCCGCAGCCATGCTGGCCCCTCTGCGGGACATGAACGAGAGCCACCTGGACAACGTGGCTGACCAGCTGGGACGACATCTGGGCGGTGAACTCGATCACCTGCTGGAACTGGGCCTGATCCTGAACCAGCTTCCCCCGATCACGGAGCACTTGGCAGGCCTGCAGCGATTTCTGCCCGAAGCCCAGGGCCTGGCCATCCTCAACGCGGACAGGACCCGCCTCCACGCGGCCGACGCCCAGGGCGGCATGAATGACGGGGACTGGCTGCGCGTGGAAGAAACAGCCCTGACCACCGACGTTCCCTTCAAGGCCGGCGTAGTGCGCGTGCTCATGTCCTCAAAATCCGTGGCCGCGAACATCAGGGCCATCACGCTGGACACCCTGACCATGACCGTGGTCGCCATTCTCTTTCTGATGGAACTGGTCAACCTCCTGGTCATGCGCGAAGAGCGGCTCAGGCTCGATGACCCCGCGCCCTTGTCCACCTCGGCCGGGTTCATGCGCCCCATCATCTTCGTCTGCATGTTCGCCATCGACCTGTCTTTGTCCTTCGTGCCTCTGCGCCTCGGGGAACTCAGCCCGGACCTGCTGGGTTTGCCTCCAGACGTGGTCATGAGCCTGCCCGTCTCTTTTGAAATGTTCATGGTCGGACTGGCCATCATGCTCGGCGGTTTTTGGAGCGAGCGTTCGGGCTGGCGGCCGTTGCTGCTCACAGGAGTGTCCTTGGTCACTCTGGGCAATCTGGCCAGCGGCCTGAGCGCGGATCCGTTTCTCTACATCGCTTCGCGCGGCTTGGCCGGAGCCGGATACGGTCTGCTCAATCTCTCCGCCCAACTCTTTGTCCTGGCCCACTCCCGCCCGGACCAGCGGGCCGGCAACCTGGCCGCGGTCTTCGCCGGGCTCTTTGCCGGAGCCCTGTGCGGCAGCGCCAGCGGCGGCCTCATCGCCGACCGCCTGGGATATGCGGAGGCCTTCCAGGTTGCGGCCGCCCTCATGTTTGTGACCGGCATCGTCCTCTGGCGCACCCTGCCCCGGGAGCACGCTCCCCAGCGCAAGGGCCCAGCCCTAGCGCATTCCGTGCCGGGACTGCGCGAGACCCTCTCCTTCATCACCGATCCGCGCATGGCCGCGCTGCTGTTCCTCAACATCGTACCCGGCGCGTTCGTCACCGTGTGCCTCTTCCAGTTCTTCGTACCCGTGTCCCTGAACCAGGGCGGGGCCAGCCCGGCCGACATCGGTCGCGTGACCATGATCTTCCCCCTGGTCATCGTCTATCTCGGCCCCATCTTCGGCCACATCGTGGACCGTTCGGACCGCAAATACCGTCACTTGGCCCTGGCCGGGCTCGTCGCAGCCGTGAGCGTAGGGGCTCTCATGGCCCTGGACGGCATCGCCGCCGCGACCCTCGCGGTCACGCTGCTCGGCCTGTCCAACGCCATCCTTTCCAACGCCCAGGGCGCCTACGCCTTGGAACTGCCCGCCACGGAGCGCTACGGCGCGGCCCGGGCCATGGGCATATACAACGTCGTCGAACGGCTCGGACAGGTCTTGGGGCCCGTGAGCCTCGGTATCATCATCGCCGTCTGGGGCCGCAACGCGGGCCTGGGCATCATGGCCATTGGACTGGCCGCCATGAGTCTGGCCTTCGCCGTGGCCAGCCGTCATCAGCCGTCAAGGAGCGCGGAACTGGGCGCACGGCCATGAACGAACTTATCTCCCTTCCCCTGCTGGCCCCGCTGTGGGCCAAGCTCCCGCACCTGCCCCCCCTGCTGCGCCAGTGGGGCGATGCCCCGCTGGGCCAGATCGCAGCCAGCTTTGCAGAAAACCCGTCCGGCCAAGCTGGGCAGCAAACTGTCTCCAGCGCCCTGCTCGCGGCGGCGCGATCCATGACCGCCCCGGTGCTCGGCGACGCGGCTGCAGGAGCTCTGGCCCAGCGGCTTTCAGCCAACTCGTCGATACTGGCCGCCAATTACCACGGGGTGGAGTGCTTTCCGGAGATGGTCCAGGCCATCCATTTCTTCGCACTGGGGGATCTCGTGTCCGAGCCGTTGGAAGCAGATTTTGGACCGGTCATTCCTGTCCTGTCCTGCTCCAGCGTTTCCCTGCAGAGCCAGACCTACCCGCGGGGACTCATGCTCTCGCGCCGGGACGCCGAGGGCATAGCACACGTACACCTGCCCTTCTTTCCCAGTGCCCTGCAGGATGTGATGGCCAGCCGTTCACCGGCCCTGACGATGAAGCAGCTGCGCGCCATGCGCGCCCTGTGGCTGCATAAAGGACGACCTCCGCTGCTGCGCTGGGAGCGTGAAGCCGTGGACGCCATCATGGACGGGCACGTACTGCGCCCCGACGTGCTGGACCAGCCTACGTTCAGCGCACAGGTCACCAGCGTGAACGCATCGCTATGCGCAGAGCGCTACAGCCAGGCCAGGCACGCCAACGTGATCTATCTGGAGATGGAAGCCCTGGTGACAAGGCTGCTCGGGCAGGATCTGGAGGATGAGGGATCGGTGATGCACCGGATTCTTTTCGACCCGCAGGTACGCGCCCTGATTCTCGGCACGCTGGCCGGGGTGCGCGGATGCTGGCAAACCGAGGCCATCAACGGTCTGGCCCTTGGGCGCACGGGCAGGGCCGGCACGGTTTTCTTCTGGATGGCCGACGAAAAAGGCCGACGCTGCCCCCTGCGTCTGTGCGTGACGCCTTCGGGCAAAGCCGGCCTCGGATTCGGGGACACGTGCATTCCCCTGCGGCCTACGGCCCTGCGCGACGCCCTGGCCGCCGGAACCATCGTGCCAAGCCTTTTCACTTCGTACATGAGCCTGACCCTGGACCATGGGCTGCGCTGCTTTGGCGGCATCTTTCTGGCGGAATACCTCCCGGCCATGATCCGGGGCGTGGCGTCGGCCATGGAGGCAGTCGGGTCGCCCCTGCGCGTCCACCTCCCAGATCGGTGCCTGGCGGCTCTGCCGCTGACCGTGCAGATCGAGGACATGGGCCTCCGCCCGGCAGGCAGCGTGGAACTGGCCGCCGCCGGAGGGCTGAACCGCGCGCATCTGAACCGCATCGCGCAGCTGACCCTGGCCGATGTCCTGCCCCTGAGCCTAGCCTCATGGTATCAGGACTACATCCCCTTCGGGGAACGCACCCCAGACTGGGAGTCAGTCCTGGAACGCTTCGCTTCGCGCTGGAACGGCGTGACAGTGAAGCCTCTGTCCTCCTGATCCTCTCTGAGAGTCCTCAGCTCTTGCGGGTAAAGCAGAGCATGGTGATGTCGTCGGACTGGGCGGCAGTCCCGCGGTGAGTCGCAATGGCCTCGTACATGCGCCGCAGGATCTCATCCGGCGTGGCACTGCCGTGCGCTGCGAGCAACTTCTCGACACGATCCTCCCCGAACAGACGCCGCTCTTCATCCATGGCCTCGGACACTCCGTCGGAGTACAGCAAGCAGGTCTCCCCCGCGCCCAATACCGTCCGGTGCAGCGCATAGGGAAGGCCGCCCATGGCACCCACCACGGGCCCGCTCATGCCCTCGATGACGCGCACGGACCCGGCCGGGCCAGTGACCAGGGGCTGACAATGCCCGCCATTGGCATATTCAAGCTCACCCGTGGCGGGGTCGAAGATACTTATGAAAAGCGTCACGAACATACAGCCCGGATTATTCTCGCTCAACCTGTCGTTGATGCGGGTCATAACCTCGGCCGGGTCCGAGATCTGGGCCAGGGCGAAGCGGACCAGGGTCACGGTCATGGACATGAACAGGGCCGCCGGGACGCCTTTGTCGGAAACGTCGCCGATAACGAGGGCCTGCCTGCCGTCGGCCAGCTGGAAAAAGTCGAACAGATCCCCGCCGACCTCCTTGGCCGGTTCCAGGAACGAGGCCACCAGGCAATCCGGATGGGCCGGTGCATCTGCGGCGGGCAGGATGCCCATCTGGATGTCGCGGGCGGCGTTCAACTCACCCTCCATGCGCTGCTTGACCGTGGTGGTCTCCATGAGAGTGCGGATGTTCTGATCCAGGGCCCGCCCCATATCTCCGAAGGCCGCGGCCAGTGTGCCCACCTCGTCGCGCTGGCCCTCGGGCAACTCCCGCGCCAGGGCGAGAAGAGGCGAATCCCCGGCATCGCGGACAGAAGTGGCCTGGGTCAGGTCGATGCCGGCCAGGGCCTTGGCCTGGCCAGTCAGAGTGCGTAATGGCTTGATGAGCCGGGCCGTGACCAAAAGCATTCCCAATACGCTCAGCACCGCCGAGCCCAAGGCGAAAGCGACCATGCGACGCAGCAGGACCCTGGCCGGAGCCTCCATCTCGTCCCGGGGCACGGCGGCCACAATGTACCAGTCCAAGGCCTTGAAGTGGGCGATGCGGAAGACCCGCGAACCGTCTCCAGCCCCCTGATCCGAAAAATCCACGAACCCCTTCTCCCGGGCCTGATCCAGGCCCTCGCGGGGGATGAACCCCTCTTTGCGTCCCTGGGGATTACCCTTGAAGGCAAGAATCCGGCTATCGCCGGAGAGCAGGGCCAAAAAGCCGTTCTCGTGCAATTCCAGGGAATCGAACTTCTCCTGGGTGCTGTCGGCGATCTGCCGCTCTGTGGCAGCCGCCTCCTTTTGCATATCCGAAAGCTGCATGGCCAGGGCGATGACGGCCTCGCGCTGGGGCACGGGGAGAAAATAGACGAGCAAAGGGCCGGGAGCGCCCGGCAGCACGCCCACCAAATCCTGATCCAGGCCAAAAACCGCGAACATACCGTCGGCAGGCAACCGCTCATGACGCATCATGGTCGCGATGGGGCGGCCCTTGAGGTCCGTACGTTCGGGATCCATGACCAGTTCCCGGATCAGGGGACTGCCGAGGATGTGTGCCCCCGACGCCTCGAACAGGTCGAGGTGCAGACCGAAACCGAGCAAGGGACGCGCCCAACTGCCGATGACCCGTTCCCCCGCCCCGTCGGGCAAGCCTTCCATGTCGAGCCAGGTGGTCCGGGCCAGGATGGCCATCTGCCGAAGCTGGTTCTTGTGCTGCATCACGCCCAGAATATTATTGGCCAGCAGGCCCAAGTAGCGGGAGCCGATGTTGTCTTCGACCAAGACCACCGCGTTGCCGAAGGATTCCCGCTCGCGCCTCAGGCTCATGTCGTTGATCTCGCGGAAGGTCAGCAGGATTATAGGCACCGCCGCCAGGGCGATGGCCGCCACTACCAGGGAAAAGAGCTTGGTGCGCAGGGACAGGATCATGGTTACTCCGCCACCCCGAGACGCTGCAGTTTCTTGCGCAGGCCCTCGCGGGTGATGCCAAGCAGTTCGGCGGCCCTGGTCTTGTTGCCCGCACAGCGGGTCAGTGCCTCGGAGACCACCCGCCGCTCCACAATCTGCAGGTTGAGATCCGCCCCCTCTTTGTGGTTCGGAACCGGATCATTGCCGCCGCAGAGCACTGCGCCGCAGGCAGGGCCTGACGCCGCAGAAATGTTTGTCACGAGCTCGGACACAGCAGCACGGCAGGGGTCCGTAATGCGTGGAGACAGATCCATCGCTTCAACACGCTCACCCACCGTAAGAGAGGCGGCCCGCTCCATTTCATTGCCCAGCTCGCGGACGTTGCCGGGCCAGGAGTAGGCCAGCAGCGCCTCCCGGGCTCCGGCGGCCAGGATCAGGCGGGGACGGCCCATACGCGCGCAATGCTCCTCAAGAAAATGCTGGGCCAGGATCAGCGTGTCGTCGCCGCGCTCGCACGAGGGAGGCAGACGAATCTCGGCCACGCTGATCCGGTAGTACAAATCCGACCTGAAACGACCCGCCCGAACAGCCTCCTCCAGGCTGACGTTGGTCGCTGCGATGACCTTGACATCCACGGGAAGCGGCTTGTTGCGCCCCACGCGTTGCACCTCCTGCTCCTCCAGCACGCGCAGAAATTTTGCCTGATGTGCCAGGCTCATCTCGCCCACCTCGTCCAGGAAAAGCGTGCCGCCGCTGGCCTCCTCCACCAGACCGCGCCTGAACCCCACGCCCGAGGCCGCCCCTTTCTCGATGCCGAACATCTCGCTTTCGAAGAGATTCTCGGGGATGGCCGAACAGTTCACGGCCACAAAGGGCCCCTCGCGACGCGGCGAATTGTAGTGCACCATCTTTGCGACGATCTCCTTGCCTGCGCCCGTAGGGCCGAGGATCACGGTGTTGATGGGCCGCCTGGCGATGGACAGGGCCAGGTCCACGACCCGGCGCATGCCCTCGGAACTGCCGATGATCCGCCGGGGCTGGTAGGCGTCCTGCACGGTCTGCATGAGATGCCGATTGCGCTGCGCCAGCAGGGCCCGGATCTCCTCCAGCTCCGCGTTGCGGGCCTTGAGTTCGGAAATGAGTTCGTCGCGGTGAAATTCCCGCCCCTCAACTTTGACGAGCATCATGCCAAAGGCCTCGGCCAGGCGGACGTAGTCCTCGGGACCGGCCCCGGGACGGGTCAGGTCGAAGAGCAGCTCTTCGCTGGCCGGACGCCCCCAAGCCAGATCGTCGCAAAGGGAAATGAGTGTGTTCAAAAACTTCTTCTCGTAAGTCATTCGTGCCGCCTTGAGCTTCTACCGCGCGCCGCCGGTTCCGAGACTCTGCACCCAGCGCAGCACCTCGGCCACGGGCCCGATGAGGTCTTTGGGAATGTAGGCGTTTTCCGTGCCCGTTTCAAAGAGGGCGCGCGCCAGAGGAACGTTCTGCATGATAGGGATACCCTCCTCCTGGGCAATCTCTATCATGCGTTGGGCCAGCAGGCCCTCACCCTTGGCCAGAATGATCGGCAAGGGCGTCTTGTCCTTCTCGTAATCAAGGGCCACGGCAAAATGGGTCGGATTGGTGACGAGCACCTTGGCCTTGCGCACGTTGCCCAGAGTGTTCTGCGCCAACAGTTCCTGATGCAGCTGCTTACGCTTGCCCTTGATCATGGGATCGCCCTCCATCTCCTTGTACTCACGCTTGACCTCATCTTTACTCATCATGTGCTGCTTGTTGTACTGCCAGCGCTGGAAGAGGTAGTCCACGGCGGCGATGACGCAGAACGCACCGGCCGCGGCGTAGAGCAGGTCGTGCATGGCCGCGCCCAGCACCGTCCACAGATCCCCGATGTTGCCATTAGGGATGGAGAAGAGGGTTTTCAAGTGCGCGGACATGATCATCCAGACCACCCAGGACAAGACCACGACTTTAAGTATGTTCTTGAGGAACTCCACGGCGTTCTTGATGGAAAAAACCTTCTGGAACCACTTGGAGGGACTGATGTTCTCAAGCTTGGGCATGGCACCCTTGAAGGCGAAAAGAACACCGACCTGCGCCAGGTTGGACGCGATGGAAGTAGCCATGACCAGGCCTATGAGGGGCAGGACCAGCTTCAGGAAGCACGCCACCGTGACGTCGGCGGCCAGGGGCAGGGCCTGCTCGAAGGGCAGACTCATGACGATCATGGGCACCTCCGTCATGGTCGAGAGGGTCTCGTAGATGGAGTCGCTCATGGCCGAAAGATACACGGCAATGGCAAGCACGGACATGGCCGCCGGCACATCCTGGCTCTTGCAGACGTCGCCCTTCTCCCGCGCCTCCCGCAGGCGCTTCGGTGTGGGTTGTTCGGTCTTCTCACTCATGGAACAGAATCCGCAGCATTGCCAGGTCGTTGCCGATGGTGGCGAAAAGCCCTCCGATCTGGGACATGAGAAGCCCGAAGGACACGAACAGAAGAAAGGCCGCCAGGGCGCTCTTGATGGGCATGCCGAGGATATACACGTTGAGCTGCGCCGCGAAGCGGTTGATGAGGCCCAGGGACATGTCCGTGAGCAGGCAGGCAGCCACGATAGGAGCCGAGAGCAGAATCATGGTGCTCATGAGCCAGGCCACGCGGCCGGCGAAGAACAGAGGGACGTCCGCGCCGCGCTCAAACAGGCCAGCGGGCAGCAATGAGGCCACTGGCCAGACCTCGTAGCTGGAGTAGACCAGAGAGAGGAAGGTCAAGAAGGCGCCGCCGGAAAAGAACAAGTATACCGCGCACTGAAAAAGCAGAGAACCCAGCGGGGAGGTCTCCTCCCCGGACAGGGGATCGGCGCCCGAGGCCATGGACGCACCGCGCTGGTTGTCGATGAAGAAGCCCGCGCATTGTACGGCCCAGAACAGCATCCCGGCTAAAAAACCCAGCAGGAAACCGAGCAGGCTCTCCTTGAGCAAAACAAGGGTCAATTGTCCCATGACGGCCATGGTCATGGCTTGAGGCACATCAAGCTGATCAAGAACCATGGGATGGATGAACATATAGCAGGCAAAGGCCACAGCCACGCGAATCTGGCCGGTGACAATGCTGCCGCCCAGGAACGGCACCGTCTGTATGATCATGAACAGACGCGGCATGCCCAGAAGCACGGCCAGCAGATGGTCCATGACGCGGAGTTCCTGAAAGAGGGCTTCCAGATTCATCCGCCCTCCCTTCTACTCATCACAATAAATAGAAATTATTAAAGATTTCATTTGCATACCGCAAAATTTGACCGCTCAGCCAGCCACCCATCACGAACAGGGTCGCGATGACCGCGATGAGCTTGACGCCAAAAGACAGGGTCTGCTCCTGAAGCTGGGTGATGGCCTGGATCAGGCTGAAGATGATGCCCACGACCGAGGCGACCACGATGGGCGGCAACGAGAGCATAAGCACCAGGTAAAGGGCCTGCACGGCATAGTTAATGGCAGTGACTTCCATCACCTCTCCTTTGGAAGTTGACGACGGCCCCGTGGCCTTGCCCTACAGGCGTATCCTGTTCACGGGCTGGACCGAAATCTCCGGCGTGATCTCCTGGTACGACACCACGGCCAGGCCATAGTGTTCCCCCTCGATGAGCCGACGCACATACCGGCGGATATCCATGGAGACCACCAGAACAGGCTTCTGGGTGCTGGTCTTGTACCTGCCGGCGGCCTCGCCCACGGCCTTCATGAAGCGCTGGGTGGTCTCCGGGTCCAGGGCCAGGAACGCGCCTGCCGATGTCTGCCGGATGGCTTTGCGGATAGTCTCCTCCACAGCGGGCTCCATGAGAATGGCCGGCAGCATGTTCTGCCCTTTGGAGTACATATAGCTGATCTGGCGTTTGAGGGCCGTGCGCACGTACTCCGCGAGCATGACCGCGTCCTTCTCCTTGGGGCTCCATTCCACCAGCGCCTCCAGGATGCCGCGCAGGTCGCGGATGGAGACCTGTTCCTGCACCAGGCGCTGGAATATCTCGGCGATGCGCTGGGTAGGCATGAGGCGAGTGGCCTCGCGCACCAGATCCGGGGCGCGTTCCTCCATGCGATCCAGGAGGTACTTGGTCTCCTGCAGACCCAGGAAGGAGGAAGCGTGGCGCGACAGGATCAGGGACAGGTGGTAGGCCAGAATACGCGGATGGCTCATGCAGGAGATGCCCACGCGGGCCAGGCTCGGACTCTGGGCCGCGGGCACCCACAGAGGATCCACGTCGGGCAGGAAGCGCTCGCCCTCCTTCACATCCACGCCAAGCATCCGCAGATTCTCGCGCGTATCCCGGACCAGAACCATGCCCCGTTCCAGCTTCCCCCGCGACATGGGGATCTCGTTGACGTGCAGGGAATAGCTCAGATCCTCCAGGCCGGGGTTGGGGCGAATGTTGATGCCCGGAAAGGGCACGCCCAGGTCAAAATACAGGGCCCGGCGCAGGGTCGCCAGCTCCTCGTTGAGGGAGTCGTAGTCGAGGCTGTCCCCCATGTCCTCGGAGATGTCGAGGATGATGGGCACTGTCGGCGCGAACTCGTCGCGCTGTCCGCCCGGCAAGGGCTTGCCCGACTTTCTGGGCGTAGCCGAAGGCTTGAGCGACCTGGTCAGCTCGGCCCGGGCGTCATGGGTCTGAGGCAGCAGGCTGATGCGGCGCAACACGTAGCCAAGCCCCCCCAGACACGCGGCCAGGGCAAAAAGCTGCGGCTTGGGAAAACCGGGGATAAGGGCGAAGAGGAATACCAGGCCACCGGCCATAAGCAGGGCCTTGGGCTGGTTGAAGAGCTGCTCGCCGATCTGAGTACCGACGTTGACCTCGGAGTCGCCGGTGCGGGTGATGAGGACGCCGGCCGAGATGGACACCAGCAGGGACGGAATCTGGGAGACCAGGCCGTCGCCGATGGTCAGGATGCCATAGACGTGCAAGGCCTCTCCGGCCGTCATTCCATTTTGGGAAATGCCGATGATGGTCCCACCGACGATGTTGACCACGGCGATGATCATGCCTGCGATGCTGTCGCCCTTGACGAACTTCATGGCTCCATCCATGGCGCCGTACATCTGGCTTTCCTGGCTCACGCGCTGGCGACGGGACTGGGCCTCGGTCATATCGATGACCCCGGCGCGCATGTCCGCGTCAATGGACATCTGCTTGCCCGGCATGGCGTCCAGGGTGAAGCGGGCCCCGACCTCGGCCACTCGCTCGGCGCCCTTGGCGATGACCAGGAACTGCACGATGGTCAAAATGAGAAAGACCACGGCGCCGACCACGAAATTTCCGCCCAGGGCGAAGTCGCCGAAGGTGAAGATGATCTCGCCCGCGTCGGCCTGAAGGAGGATGAGGCGAGTGGTGGTGATGTTGAGACCCACCCGGAACAGGGTGGTGAAAAGCAGCATGGTCGGAAAGACTGAAAAGTCCAAGGCCGTGCGCACGTACATCGACATCATGAGCATGATGAAAGACAAGGCCATGTTCAGGCCGATGAAGGCGTCCACCAAGGGCGTGGGCAGGGGCAGAATCATGAGCCCTACCACGATGACCAGCAGGGCGACGATGGACAGGTCGTTGTGCCTTGTGATCATGCCCACGGCCGAGCGAGCTATGGCGAATGCGTTCATGCTCTGATCCCGCTTTTATCTGATCGGACCGACTTTGCCTTTCCGTCGGAATGGCCGCCGTCAAGGCGTCCGCCCAGTCCGATGAAGGCGTCCACCGCCTGCCTGGCCTCCTCGCGTCGATCCTGCCGCCACAGGGCCCGGGCGCGCAGCAGGTGCAGGGCGGCCTCACGGGAGGAAAGGACGCGACCATCCATGGCCTTGTGCAGGTTGTCCAGGGCCGATCCCGGATCATCGCGCTCCAGGTCCACCATCGCCATGCTGGCATGGGCCAGGCGGTCAAGAAAATCCAGGCCCGGCGTGCCGGAGCTCCCGGTCCGTTCCCCGGACACGGCGATGAGGGCGGCGAAAAGGCGGCCTGCCCGCTCCAGTTCGCCCATGCGCAAATACATGTATCCGAGAATGAGCAGGGTCTCACGGTGCTGTCGCTGCAGATTCACGCTAGCCTCCGATCATCAGACCGGTGTAGGCCTGCAGAAGGTCCCGGTTCTCCAGCAACAGGCACAGATCCGTGTTCAGAAAATCCCGCACTTCAGGATTCTGGCTGTCCTTCAAGGCCTCGAAGCTTTCGCGCAGGTTGGCGGCGAAAACCTCGGGCCGCAGCAACTCGCCGTCGCCCACGTCCGGACACAGCGCCTGCTCCACGAGCCTGGCGGCGTTCTGGGGCGAATACAGTTCTTCCAGGCCGGCCTCGCGCAGCACGTTGGCAGCCAGCGGCCTGGCCTGGGGCAGTTGTCCGTCGGCGGAAAGTCCCGGGTCCAGGATATCCTGAATCCCCAGGGACGGATCGAGCAGATTGGTGATGGAAGAAACCATGAAAACTCCGATTTGCAAAAATCATTAACCGCCACAAAGACGAAGAATCATCCCCAGTCGTCTCTACCTGCGCTCCATCACAAATTCCGAACAGCGGTGATCGCCGTTGGGTTCAATGATGTATTGCTGATGAAAGCGCAACGGCAATCCAGGATCGGAATCGATATTGATCACGACGGTGGTATCGTCGCGCTGCGTGGCTGTCACCGAGAAATTGCCGTGCTCGCTGAACTCGATGCCCGGAAAAGTCGTGCTCAGCAACCGGGACATGACCAGCGCGGCCTGGCTGAAAGCCTGCAGCATCCGGGCCTTCTGGGCCGGCGATGCACTCATGCTCTGGGCATGGTCCATTATTTTCCGGAAGTGAGGATGACTGGGCACGTTTTCGGCGTCCGGGATGCCAAAGGGGGAGGTCTGGAGCATCCGCCCATCCGAGGACTCAAAGCGCATGACCGTGTTCCGACCGCGACGCCTGAAGTCCGTGGTCAGGCCATAGGCATTTTCCCGAGTGTAATCCCGCAGGCTGGACATGCCCAAATCCACACACACGTCATCCTGCGTCAGCCGCACGCCCGGGAGCGTCAGTTCCATAAGCTTGGGATACGACAGACCGAGAAAGAACGCGCTGAAAACCGTGGCTTCCCGTTGTCCCTCGAACATGTCCGGGCAGGCGATCTGCAGGGCCTGGTCGTACGTCGAAACCACATGATCGAGCAAACGTCCTCCCAAAACGTTTTCCTCAAGGTTATCCGGCACTGCGTGTTCGGTCACCACCTGCCAGATCTGGGACGCGGATAACGGCTGCTCCCCATTGGACTCCTGGGCGACGAGCAGGTTTCGGGCATTACCCTGCAGCAACCCCGAAATCAGTGCGCGCTGAGGTTGCGGCACCGACGCTTCAAGCCGACCGGCGATGGAGTGCAGAGCCTCCAGTTGAGCCGGGCCGAGAGGTGGCACGACCTGTCCGAGCCTGATGTCCAGGTCCGAAAATGCCGTTGAAGCATAGGTCCTGATTCTCTCCATGAGCAAGCCAGGAATCTGGTGCCTTTCGGACACGTTCCGTGTGAAATGCAATGGGTCGCGTTCCACATTGATGCCAAGCCTGGCGCCACTTTGCAGACGCAATTCCTCCATCATCCGGGTGGCGCTGAGCATGCGCGGCTGATTCTTAACGTTCATTTCGGCAACATGCATGAAGGCTCCGGACACCTGTTGCCCAAGCTCCCCGCTGAGACTCTCGAACATGTTGCGCAACTCGGCCGGCTCTTGCCCGGAAAAACCAATGGCCATCGTCAGCACGCCAACCAGAGCGTCTTCCTGGTTGGCCACGGGATGATCCTTCATCTCGCGGAACAACGGTTCAAGCTCCCTGGTCATGTACAGAACAGCGTCCGCAATGTTGGCGACCGTGTTCTGATCCCGGCACATGTGCCCAATGCTCGAAACATTACTCCGAGCCATATCGGCCAGCCGCGTGATCATACTTATGTCTCGCAGTCCCGTTGAAATGGCCATGTCCTTCATGACGCCCTTCTGCTCTGGCGTAAAGGCACCGGGAATATGGGCTTTGCGCTGCGGTTCGGGCAGATCGTCTATGCCGCCAAGGGTCGCTTTCAATTCCTGTTCCCGGACAAAAGCCCAGACCGGATCGGACAATTCATCCAGAGCCAGTTCGCGCTGGAAGGTCTTGTCCAGAAGATTGTTTGCCCGTTGATTGAAGTCCGCGCCAGGCACGTCCATGTCGTCCAGGGCGTCCTTGGGGACGAGAGCCAGCATCGCGCGCAAATGCGTCTCCAGAGTGAGGTATGACCCCATCGCGGCTTTCTGCATATCGCTGGCCCAGCCTCCCAATTTTCCTTCGTCGCAGGCCATGCTGACCGTGGCCAACTCCGAAGCAAGCGGACCGAATTTGTCGACAGTGTTTTGCAGCAGTTCCTTGTATTGCCCTGCTTCAACGCCGCGCCGAGCCAGCAGCAGCTGGATGGCTCCCCTTTGAACATCAATAAAATCGTCGGTGCCAAAATCACCGCTCACGCCATGGGTGCACGACTGGACCACATGACTGTGCCGTCCCACCCGCTGCAGCAAGTCCGGTGGCATGTCTCCTCCCAGAAGAGGATCAAGCAGGGCACCCTCTTCCAGCAGGACATTGATGAATCTGGGCAGGGTCTCGGGTGACAAGGCCTTGGGTTTGAGTTCAACCGGAGGGTTGGCGGAGATGGCCACAAACTCCCTGACCGCAGGCAATTTTTTGTCCATGAATGCCCGCAGCGCCTCCTCCAGTGCGGTTTTGGCCTGGTCTTCGGAAGGCATGGCCGGCGGGGGGACCAGAAGGTCCAGAGCTTTGCGCGCCTCGGACTGCACGTCCGGATGATGCGCCAGAGGAGATCCAAGATTAGTCGGCAAACCCTGCTCGGTCAAAAGTTTCTCGCAAACCGACGCCCCAAGGGTGTTGAGCTGAAAGGAACGCACGGCCTCGTTCTGTCCGGCAGGGGTACGTACCTGCTGGTGTTCCATGTTCACGGCGACATAAAAGGTTCCCAGTTCTTCCCGGCTTATGGCCTGGCTATCCACGGCATGAATCATGGTCTGCAACCGCTGCGGCATGTCCTCACGGCCCTTGAATTCCTCCAGAAGCCCCTTGGCATCCCGCAGTTCCTGCAACACATCGAGGGCCTTGGATAGAGTGCCTTCAAGCACGCCCATGACATCCGTGAATCGCAAGGCCCGCGCGTCCAGATCTGGGCCTTCGAAGGCGCGGTTCATCCCCTCGGATACAAGTCCCGCACCGCTTAAAATCGCAGTCACCGGCATTGAGACATCGCCCATGCCCCGGTCCCGACACAGCTTGGCCACATGCTGACCCGCCACTTCAGCCTGGAGGAAGTCCCGCAGCAGTTCACCGGGAAGGGCTTCGCCGTTCAGAGCCTGGCCGCCCAGGGCATGTGTCATGCAAAACTGGCCAAAAGAAGTCCCGAATCCTTTGGGAATCACACCTTCCTCGGCCAGTCGCTGGCCGAACACGATGGCCTGACCCAAATCGCGGGACAATTGGCGGTCCACCTGTTCCCTGACCATCGAGATATGGCGGGTGCTCAGGGGCTTGCCTTCCTGCCGGTTGGCATCGAGCACTCCTTCGGCAATGGCGATATATTTACTGTAAACCGGGTCGCGACGAATGGTGTCAAGAAAAGCCCTGGCCGTCGTATCGTTTTCCCTGGCCCTGGCGTGCCCCTGAAAAACGGAAAAAGCCGACGTCTTGGCCAATTTTTCGTCCTGGCGCACATAAACGCTCTGATCGCTCTGTGTTGCCCCGACTCCGGTCTGGCGGAAAAAATTATCAATGCTCAGTGCCATGAATCCTCCGAATGGTCGTGAATCTGGTTGAAATACGATGACCGCCGACTCACACCCGGATCATGGGTGTTTCCGCTGCCTCGGCCACATCGGCCTGACCGTCCTCGGCTCCACGTTCCAATTCACGCAGAAAGGTCTCGATCCGGCTTCCAATCCGGGATTCGATTTCATCGTTCCATTCCTGCAAACGTCTGGTCCATTCATCGGCCAGGGCGACAAAACCTTCGACCCTGGCCACGAAATCGGCCCCGTCCAGACCGTTCAACCCCAAGGCCAGTTCCAGAAAGGCTAGGCCTGTCCGTTCATCCAGGCTGATGGCCGCGCCATGGGTCTCGGAGAGCAGAAAATTCGCCCCGAGCAAGCGGGCGTGAATCCGTCCGCCCAGACCTGTCGGATACCCGATCTCCATGTGCAGCAAAAAGGATGAATCCGACGGCCTGTAATGCAGCAGCACCGGCACGCCGTCGAGCAGAAAGGCATAAGCCCCCTCCCCGTCCTTCTCCACTTGCTGTCCCAAGGCCTGACTCAACGCATCGATAAAGACCTGCGTTTCCATGGTGTCTCCTACTGGCATTGAAATTTATGATATTGAAGTGAATAATCAGAGAAATTATGCGATGCGCTCCTGCATCTTTCCAAGAAACGCAATGGCGTTTTCAAGCATGGCGGCCGTAACGGTGCGCTCGTCCATCCGGGTCAGGAGCACGGCATTGCCCGCATGCACTCCTCCGCAAAGGGGCATGGGATGGGCATGGCGATATCCACACAGCTCCAGCACCCGTTGCGGGGCTTTTGCGTCATGTGCCGGGATCGGAAACGCGAGGTAAACGAGAAGCTCCCCCTCGCCCCTTTCAAAATACACGCGACCGAGACTCTCGACATCCAGGGCGGCGACATCGCCGCCGACGAGGGCGAAGTCCGGCATGCCCATTCGGCGACCGAATTCGGCGATTTCACGATCAAGCATGGTCAGCCCTCTTCCTGGGCCGCGAGAAATTCGTCCTCGCGGGCAATGGCGTTATCGACGCGCTCCTGTACGGCATCGAGCACTTTCATGCGCTCCTGGTCGCCGTCGAAGAGCTGCGACGGGAAACTTCGTGTCATGTTCAGCATTTCCTGCAGAAAAAGAACCTCGTGCTCGATGTCCGGGGCCTGCGCCCGAGCGGTGATCCGGTCGATGTGCATGGCTCCGAGGAAGCGCTCGTTGCGCAGCCCCACAATCTCGCCCAAAAGATCCATGGATCGCAGGGACCCGTCACGCACCCCCTGCACGCCGTGAACGTTCTCCCAGCGCTCAAGCATCTTGTCGCAGAGCGTGTGGGCGCTCTGCAGCAGCCGCACCTGGCCCAGGTTTGCGTGCACGCTTTCCAGATGCGTCTTGTCCATGCTGGGGGTGTCCGCGGCCAGGTCGTTGCCCAGGGCGCGGAACAAAAAATCCATGGCCTTGTCGAAACCGACGTCGCCGTGACGTTCGAGGACATGGGCCAGAACGTCGTTGACGGTCCCGAATTCAAGCACGGTCTGGCGATACATGCCCCGCAGGTCGTCCGAGGAGCCAAGGCCGTCGAATTCCCTGGCAGCCAGGGCGCCCTGGATGCCGGCATGGATGGCCGGACCCTCCTGCGCCCGCAACTCGTCCATGGCGGTCCGAATGCCGTCGCACACCGACGCGCCCGCGCCCTCCCTCTCCAGCGTGTCCAAAGCCCCGGCCAGGGCCGCCCAGGCGTCCGACGGGTCAGGGAAGTGCTCGCGGGCCTCACGCAAGGCCTGATCCTTACCTCCGCCCTGGCGCAACCGGCGGGTCAATTCGTCCATGTCCCGCGTCTTGCCGGCCTCGTGCATCATCTCCTGATACATCTGCACCCGCTCGATCAGGGATTCGGAGGTCTTTTTGCGCTCCTTGCGGTCGGCCAGCTCGAACTCGTCCGTCGTGTCCGCCGCGAAAGTCATCTCCTCGGCGGCGTCGGCCAGCAGGGACATGGGCGAAGCCACGGCTGCGGCCTGGCGGCCCATGAACGTCCCTGTCATGGCCGATCCGGCGGAAGCGGCTCCGGCGTCCTGCCCCTGCCGCGCGAACTGGGTGTTGATGGAAAAATCAACGCTCATGATCCTCTCCTTCTGCGATAGAAAACAGGTCTCTCCGCGCTCCTTCCAATATTCGCGCCAACAGCTTCAAAGATATCACAGGAGTCGTAATGCCGCAAGAACACAGATGAATGCTTGCTTCCATTCAGGAACTGGAGTAGCATGAAGACGCAAAAAACGCCCACAAAGTTGCCGTCAACACAATGCGCATTCAAAGAAACATTTTGCACCACAGACGATCAAGACGCTTATAGAAAAACGACCAAAATTCACTATATACCCACCCACATGATTCAAACATGATTTTGGCACGCCATCTGCTTGTCAAGAAACAAAACCAGGAGGACGACATGGCTTTTTCAGACAAAGATCTCCATGCACAAGAGCAGCAAATCCAGATATTGAAGGAAGAACTTTCCAGGCTCAACACGCAGTTCGATGCGCAACTCAAAGGACTGGGCGTCTCGGAAAACGATCTGCTGGCGACATTGAACACAGAATTGCCGCCTGAAGTGCAAAAAATGATGTCCGAAGCCCAGGACAAGGCCAAGCGTGAAGGCGCAGCGCGTGCCGCACAGAGCGCTTCCGCTCCGGTCACTGGCGCGAAGGCTCCCGGAACCGGACGACGCGGGGTTGTCCGACTCTGATGGCAGTGTGATATCGATCGCACTCATCTCACCCAAATATCAGCAAGGGTACTCACATGTCACAAGTCACAGGTCCTCAAAGCCTATCCCAGATCATGGCGGATATCGACCTCGGCCCGGCCGGCGGTATCCAGATGATGTTCGCCAAGCTGCAGATGGCCCAGTCTCAGATATGTAAGAATCAAGCCAACGACTACATGAAACAGATCCAGGACATCCAGGCCGAGCAGAAGGCCTGCGCCGACTTGATTGCCACTGCCCGGGACCTTCAGAACAAGGGCAAGAACGGAGAGGGTGTCGGCATCAAAAGCATCAGTGGCACGACCACGGCGGGTAAGGACTGCTACCCCATGCCCCAAAAGCTCGTGGACTTCATGGACGAGCGCAATCTCAGCTACCCGAACTCGGACAAGGACTACATCCTGGGCAAGGACGAATGGGACTACACCCTTAAATCCCTGACCAACTACCAGGAACAGATCGGCAGCAAGACCCAGACTCTCATGGTCTATCTGCAGGACTTCATCGGGCAGCACAATTCCTTCCTGCAGGGGGCGAATACGGCCATCAGCAACGCCAACCAGGTGCTGACCAACATCGCCCGCGGGCAATAGGATCGCCGGGATAGTCTCGAGCACAGAACAAACACGCCGCAATCGGGTATTCGCGATCCGGCACACACAAACGCACCAAGCACACAACCGTAGAGGACATAACCATGACAACACCAATTTCCGGATCCCAGAGTCTTTCCCAGATCATGTCCGATATCGACCTCGGCCCGGCCGGCGGCATCCAGATGATGTTCGCCAAGCTGCAGATGGCCCAGTCCCAAATATGTAAGAATCAGGCCAACGATTATATGGCACAGATTCAGGACATCCAGGCTGAACAGAAGGCCTGCGCGAGTATGATCGAAAAGGCCCGGGCCCTGCAGAACACCGCCAAGACGGACGATAAGGCCACGACCATGCCCGACGATATGAAAAAATTCTTCGACGACCGCGGCCTGTCCTATGACACGAAAGGTAACGACACCAAGCACAACAAGGATGAATGGGACTTCAACCTCAAATCCCTGACCAACTACCAGGAACAGATTGGCAGCAAGACCCAGACTCTCATGGTCTATCTGCAGGACTTCATCGGACAGCACAATTCCTTCCTGCAGGGCGCGAACACGGCCATCAGCAATGCCAACCAGGTGCTGACCAACATCGCCCGCGGACAGTAGGGCAAAGCCCGGAAGAGCGAAACATCCCAACCAAAAACCACCGCCCGTCCGGAGGTCTGCGATTACGCCGACTGCCGTCCGGGCCAGAGAGACATCCATGAATACCACACAGTCCTCCCTCGACGATCAGGAAATCCAGGCTATCGTCAAGGCAATGCAGAATGGCGCCAGCATCAGCGACGTGGCCAACATGAGCGCAGAAGTCCTCGAAGGGCTCTATTCTCTGGGCTACAACCTCTACACCTCGGGCAACTTCAGCGACGCGGAGATCATCTTTCAGTCCCTGTGCCTGTACAAGCACTCGGAAGTCCGTTTCTGGATGGGTCTGGCCGGCTGCCGCCAGGCAAACGGAAACCTGCAGGGAGCCGTGGACGCGTACTCGATGGCCGGGGTGGCTGGCGGACTTTCGGACCCGTCTCCCTTCCTCTATGCAGCCAACTGCTACATCAAGATGGGCGACAAGGAAAATGCCGTAGGGGCCTTAAAAGGGCTGCTGACCATGGGCGAAGAGTCGAATGCGGCCCATGCCCAATGCAGAGACAAGGCCAAAGAGCTTCTCAAGATGCTGGAAAGCAAGGCGTGAGGGTGCAGCCATGAGTAGCGACCTCACCGTCAACCGTTTTCAGACCGGAAATATTGATGCGTCCTCCGCCTTCCAAGAGCTGGCCGGAATCCTGAAGACCGGAGCCGGGACGGCCATCCCGCCGGCTGGCGGCGACATGACCCTGAACAACGCGCTGGAGCAGCTTGGCCTCCCAGTGCTGTCCACCCCGGTGGGCAGCATGTCGCTGGACTCACTGATGAGCGCCATCGGAAACGAAACCCGCAGACAGGCCTGCAAAGACGGCGTCAACAGCCTGGAGCTCAAGGCCCAGCAGCAAAAAGAAGTCAACGACAAGCAACTGGAACAACTCGCCAAACAGCTTGAGGAAATGCAGAAGAAGGCCGTGCTGAACGGCTTCCTGAAGGCCTTCAAGATCATCGGCATGATAGTCGGCGCCATCGCCTCCGTAGCGACGATCGCCGCCGGATGCCTGACCGGCAACCCACTGCTGGTGGTGGCCGGTTGCATCGGCATGGCCATGACCATCGACAGCGTCCTGTCCGCGGCCACGGACGGCAAGGTCAGCTTGATGGCCGGCTTCGAGAAGCTCGGCAAGGCCATGGGCATGGACGACGAAACCGCCAAGTGGTTCGCCTTCGGCATGCAGATGGCCATCATGGTTGTGGCCATAGGCGTAAGCCTCGGAGCGGGCCTGGCCAGCACGTCCGCCAGCGCTGCTAACGTCAGTTCACAGGCCGCCCAGAGAGCCCTCGACGTCACCTTGACCGCGCAGAAGATCCTGAACTTCACCTCGGCCGGCCTGGGCGTGGCACAGGGCACAACCACCATCGCCGGCGCGGTCGTTGATTACAATGTGGCCCAGACCAAGATCACCGCCAAGGAACTGGAGGCCATTCTCGAGCGCCTCAGAGAGTCCATTGAAATGGACAGGGCGCTGGTGGAGAACGAGATGGAGCGCGCCAACGATCTCATGGCCAAGGTCACGGAAATCATAAAGGGATGCGCCGAGACGCAGGCCGCAATTTTGACGACCACTCCGACTATGGCCTGATATAATGCCCCGGCTTGCCGGAGCCTCCACGCCAACCCGTTTCAAACAGGCCACAAGGTAGAATCATGGCAATCACGAATGTCAATCAGATCAGCGGATTCGATGCCGCCCAATACAACCAGCTCTTGGAAACGGCCAAGTCGGAATATGTTTCCAGTGACCAGATTGACCAGGCCCTGCTGGCTGCGGTCAATTCCGGAAAAACCTTTGAACAGGCCCTCAGCACAGTTACCACATCGCTGCCGACCCTGCCGCCCCCCATTGGCACCGGCAAGCTGTGGGACAACGGGCTGCAGGGGCTGCCGTCTTTTAGCGCCAACTACCTGGCCCTGATCGGCGACGTGGCCTCCGAGCAACGACGCAAGAGCGCCGAGCAGCGAGCCCTGCAGACGGAGATCATCATCGACACGATCAAGGATCAGGCCCAGGAAATGCGCAGCAAGGCCGTCTTCCAGCTGTGCATGGGCATCGTTTCTGGAGCGCTTAGCATCGCGCAGGGAGCCATGGCCTTCAAAATGATGGCCAGTGGAGTCTCCGCGAATGCCAAACTCGATGCGACGGCCAAAGGGCACGCTGACATGCTGCTCAATACGAAAGTGCAGAGCTTCAATGCCGGTGCAGGCGGCGTGACCGGCATGGTAGGTAGCATCAGCCAGGCAGTCGGCAGCTTTTACGACTCGGATATAAAGCTCATGGACGCCGACATCGAGCGGGCCAGGGCCCAGACCGACGCCCTCAAGAGTCTGGAGGACGGCCTGAGGGAATTGATCGGGAAGATGCTCTCGACCATGGACTCCATCCAGCAGAACACCAACCAGACGCGGACCAAAATCCTCGGATAAACGCCCTCCGGCGCGACCGGGACCCATCTCGGCGCGCCGGGGAGGACGCGGCGCTCTAAAGGTCCGGGCCGATTTCAGAAACGCGGCGCACAGGCAAACTTGTTTGACAAAACAAGGGCCTTGGCCCAAGAGTTTCACGTTCTACAAGGAGATCACATGACCTTGCCTCAACAGGCCGCCGACGCCATCACCTCGGCTGCAGGCTGGCAACCGGCCCGGCCGAACGAAGACGGCGTGTTCCGCTTCCGCCTGGAAGGAGACCTCGAGATGGATTTTTTCTCGCCCGACGGGCGCACCGGCATCTTCCGCTCCACCCTGGCTACCCTGCCGGACACGGAAGCCGAGGCCGAGGCGCTACTGAAGACCTGCGCGCAGCGCGCGGTGGCCGCCTCCCGGAAACGAAAATCCATCCTCTCCCTCGACGCCGGTCACCTGCAGTTGCACCGTGCCGTCAGGCTCGACGGGCTTCCGCCGGACATGCTGGCCCGCGTAGCCTCCGACGAGGCCCGGGCTTTCCTGAACGACCTCGCGTGGTGGCAGGGCCAGACCGGAGCGAAACCCGGGCAGGCCGCCGCGCCGTCTCCCTTCAGCCTGTCCGGATTCGGCGGCTCCTGGTCTTTGGGACGTTGACGCACATGGCCATGCATCTGTCTTCACGCTACCTGCGCCGCGCGGTAGCCCTCCTGGTCCTCGCTCTGGCCGTCCTGACGTCGGCCCCGGTCCCGGCCGCCGAGGGTTCCCCCATGCTCAACGGCATCCGGCACCGTTCCGAACCCGGGCACACGCGCGTGGTTCTGGATGTCAGCGAACCGGCTGACTTCACGCAGGCCCTGGAGGAAAAAGCCGGAACACGGCGGCTTCGGATCACCCTGCGCGGTGTCGGCATGGCCAAAGACGTCAAGCCCGAGCGCGCCGTCGGCGACGGCATCGTCTCGTCCATCCAGGCCACCGCCACCCCGGACTCGGGCGTAGAGGTCTCCCTTGACCTCATGGCCATGGCCCGCCACCGCATCTTCACCCTGACAGGCCCCGACCGGGTGGTCGTGGACATGTACACGGCCCCGGCAGTGAAAAAACAACCGCCGACCGCGCCGACGCTCGCCGGACTCTCGGTCGCCCCGGCCCCCGTGGCGTCCGGGAGCGGTTTCTCCAAGCCCTTCAGCTACTACGCGGACCAGCAGGAACTCGCCACGGTGCTCATGCACTTCGCCCGTTCGCAAGGACTTGGGGCGTCCCTGTCCGCCGGGGTGACCGGCAAGATCAGCGGCCGTTTCTCCGACGTGCCCGCGGACAAATTTTTGCAGGGCATGCGCGCCGCCTTCGGCGTGTCCTGGTACCGCATCGGCAGCACCCTCCATTTCTTCAATGACGCGGAGATGACCCGCGCCTTCATCACCCCCAGGGTGCTGACGGCCGAAAAACTCTATTCCATGCTCCAACAGTCGGCCGTATTCTCACCGCAGCTCCACCCGGTCCTGGCACCGGACGGGAACATGATCGTCGTTTCGGGGCCGCCGGAATACATCAACCAGGTCATGAGCGCCGTGACGGCCTTCGAGGAGGCCCAGACCGGAACCGTTGTCATGCGCGTCTTCCCGCTCAAGTACGCCTGGGCCGAAGACATCACCGTGAACAGCATGGACAAGACCGTGACCATACCCGGCATCGCGAGCATCCTGCGGGCCATGCTGAACGGAACGCCCGTCTCGGCCACGCGGGTAACCCAGCAAAAAGCAACGCTGGACACGCTCTCGGGCACTGGGCTGGCCGCCCAGGGCCGGGAGTCAGAGCAGCCGGAGCAGGCCGCGCAGCCCGAGGCGACCGGCCCAGGCGCCAACATCATGGCCGACCCCAGGGTCAACGCCGTACTGGTCCACGACGCCGAATACCGCATGCCCTACTACGCCAAGGTCATCGAAGACCTGGACAAACCCGTGGAACTTGTCGAAATCCACGCGGCCATCGTGGACATCGATACGGACTTCAAGCGCGACCTTGGCATCACCTACCAGGCCGCGGACGGTTCCAGCAAAGGCTGGGGATTCGGCGGCGAGCTGTCGTCAAGCGACGGCGCATTTTCCGCCCTGCCCGTACCCGGCTCTCCGTCCGGCGCGGGGCTGACCCTGTCCACCATCTACACCATGGGCTCCGACTACTTCCTGGCCCGCATCCAGGCCCTGGAAGAAGAGGGCGAGGCGCGCATGCTCGGCCGCCCGTCCGTCCTCACCGTGGACAACGTGCAGGCCACCCTGGAGAACACCACCACCTACTACATCCCCATTCAGGGCAACGAAGCGTCGGACCTGTTCAAGGTCGAGGCGGGCACGGTGCTGCGCGTCACCCCGCATATCATCACGGAGCAGGACGGACGGCGCACCATCAAGCTGGCCGTGAACGTCCAGGACGATCAGAACAACAACAGCGAAGCCACTTCCACCACGACCATCCCGCCCATCAAGCAGACCAAGATCAACACCCAGGCCATCGTCGGGGCCGGACAGAGCCTGCTCATCGGCGGCTACTACTACGAGCAGAAGGGCAGCGCCGAAAGCGGCATCCCCTTCCTCAAGGACATCCCGGGCGTTGGGAACCTGTTCAAGACCACGTCGAAAAGCAGCAAACGCATGGAACGGCTCATCCTCATAACCCCGAGGGTCATCAACCTGCAGGACATGCCCGCCATCCCGCCGCGGGTGGATGATCCGGCCATGCGCCAGAGCCCGACCCAGGCGGACTATTCAGAGCGCCCCGCACCGCCCAAGCGTAGCGGTTGTGCGCACGCCGCCCCGACCGACGAGGCACTCGCGGCGCCGTTCAGACCCGAAGCCAGGCAGGCGGGAGGCACCCAGCCATGACCCCGGCCGGCTCCATCCGCCTGCGAATCTTTTCCGGCCCCCACCTGGGCGCGGAAATCATCCTGCCGCCCGGGGAACACCTGGTCGGCAGTGACGATTCCTGCGACATCATCCTGAGTGAGGGATTGGTGTCGCCGCGACACGCCCTGGTACGGATCATCCCCGTCCAGGACGACTCGCCGCAGGCCGACATCCGGCCCGTGGACGACACCGTACTGATCGACCAGAGCCCGGCCGCTGCCGACGGCACTCCCTGGAGCCCCGGTTCACCGTGCCTGCTGGGCTCGACCATGCTGGCCTGGCTGCCGGCCGAAGATACGGCTGAAGCATGGCAGGAACTCATCGCCCACCTCGCGAAACCCGCAGACAGCACCGACCGGCAGGCAACGGCCCCTTTGGCATCCGACACACCGGCCGTCGAAGCCGGAACGGATCAGGCGCCAACAGAATTGGCAAACGCCGACTCCGTTGACTCCGCCACGACGCCGCCCCGACCCCGAAGCCGGACCGCAGGCAAGATCATACGCGCCCTTGTGGTCCTGCTCTGCCTTGGCTCCCTGGCCGTATCCTACGAATTTTCAACCCGGCCGACCGGCGTCAGCCAGCAAGAACTTACTGAAATTCTGAATGAAAGCGGGTTCACAAGCCTCTCGGTCCAACGCGACGGTGAGATTCTGGAGGTACGCGGGGAAGTGGCGGACGACCACGAACGGGCCCGCTTGCTCAGGCTGGCCCAAAGTCTGCAATCACCTGTTCAACTCGATGTCCACGTGCGTGCGGACCGGATCGGGGCCATCGCCTTCGCCTTCAACAGCCAAGGACTGTTCCCGGAGATCTTGAAGACCAAGGAAAGCAATGGCTACCAGGTACGCGGCTACATGCGCAGCAGTCAGGTGGAGGATGCCGCCTTCGCCGCTGCGCTGGAGGATTTCCCGGCCAACATGCGTCCCCTGCTGGTGCGGGACATCATCCATGCCGACGCAGTGGACGTAGCCCTGCGCCCCCTGCTGGCCCGCGCGGGCATGGACTTCGTCTCGACCGACTACCACCCCGGGATGGTCATCTTCTCAGGGACTTTTTCCGAAGCCCAACGCATCGTGCTGGAGTCGGTCATGTCCGAGACGCAACAAGCCCTTGGCGTTCCGGTGCCTTTCAGAATCGTTGCCGCGACGCAGGTCACACTGACCAGGGCTGCCACTCCCGCGAACACGACATCGGCCATGCCCATGGCTGCCCCGAGCCCCATGGCGACAGAACCTTCCGAAGCGAGCATCGAGGGACTACAGGTGACAGGCGTGACCCTCTCACCCATGCGCTTTATCTCCGTACACACGGGTGAACGGGTTTTCGAGGGCGGATTGCTGCCCACGGGGCACACCCTGGAAAGCATTGACGACAAGGAACTAAGGCTCCGCAAAGACGGGGTTGTAACCATTTACAGACTGCGAGGCTCCAATGAATGAAGCTTTTGTCTCGGTCCTGGACATACTGGAGAACGATCCCTCGGGTGCGGGCCTAAAGCCCATCCGGGAAGACCTTCTGAACATGGACATGGACATCCGTAGAAACATGGATCGGGGTCTGGCCCCGGATGAAATGGCCACGGCCCGGACGTCGCGCGCCATGATCCAGGCCGCGGAGAGCATCCTGAACAAGATCTCATCCTGATCAGAAAAACGCAGCCTGCCGCACCGGCGGGCAAGGAAGGTACATATGGCTATTTCAGGAACCCCCGGACTGAACCTGGGCAATCTTTTCGACAAGAGCATGGAAGCCGTGAGCAAGCGCGGCGCGAACATCGAGCAGAAGATGAAGGAGCTGCAGAACAGTGAGTCTGCCAGCCCCGAGCAGATGGCCATGCTCAATTTCGAACTTGGCCAGTACAACGCCATGCTCGAATCCCTCTCCACCGTCACCAAGAGCATGAACGACATGCTCAAAAGCCTCGCCCAGCGCGCGGGCTAGGGAGAAACCCATGCTTTCCACGGAACACAGACAACGCCTCCTCGACATCGCCAACGCAGGCTGCTCCAAGGGCCTCGTAGTCGAGGCGCGGGCCATCTACGAAGGCCTGCTGACCCTGGACCCAGCCATGGCCCCGGCCAACATCGGCCTGGCCTTGAGCCACATCGTCCTCAACGAGTTCGCCGAGGGCGAGGAACTTCTGCGGGAGAAAGTTCTGGCTGCCGACCCGGCCGACCAGGAAGCCCGCGCCATGCTCGGCCTGTGCCTCACCCTGGCCGGACGGCGCGATGACGCCGAGGACGTACTGGAACCCCTGTCCCGCGAAGGCGGTCCCAGAGCCGAACTCGCGACGACCCTGCTCGAACGCGCTCGTCAGTAGCAGACACCCATGGAACTGGGGTCCGTTGCCAACCTGGCGAGTCGGCTGCTCGCCGCCCTGGAAAAAACCGGAGTCTCCAGCGGCGCGGAGCTGCGCTCGGACTTCGGTCCCAGTGGGCAACCGGACCCTGAACTTGTACGCGCCTTCGAGGAAGCCATGGAGCGCGGCCCCGAGCCCGTTTCTCCAGGATTATCCGGGACCGACGACGCTACGGGATTAAACGAGCAGCCCCAGATCGACGTGCAGCCGACAGAGCAGACCCAGTTCCAAACGGAGGCCGTGCCAAACGGCCCCCGGGCCATGGACGCTCCGGAGGCCCCGGAAAAAATCGCCGACCAGTCCGAGGGCTTGCGCACGGCGGAAGCGAATGGGTTCGCTCCACGAGAGGCTGCGGCTACGGATGCAGCCCCCCAGCCGGATGCTTCGTCCAGGATCGAGGCCTCGGACGGGCTGCGCGAGCTGGAGAATATCCTGGGACGCATCGAGTCGGGGCAACTGCGCGCCGAGGATCTGTTCCGCATGCAGTATCTCGCCGGGATGCTCAAGGTACACGCCGAAAGTGGCATGAAAGCCTCGCAAAAAATGGCCCAGGGGTTCGAAAGCCTCCTCAGACAAAAGGGATAACAAACACAAGGATTGCACGGTGCCCACACCCAACGTTTCAACTCCCCGGGGCCGCTTCCCCCTGCCCGGCCGGCTCATCCCGGCCATACTCGTGGTATTGCTCTGTCTCGTCCTGGCGGGATGCCAGGTCGAAGTCTACCGGGAACTGAGCGAGGAACAAGCCAACTCCATGCTGACCGTTCTGCTCAAGCGGGACATCCAGGCCAAAAAGGTGGCCGAGGGCAAGAAAGGCTTCTCCATCACCGTCGATGAGAAAGAGCTCGTCCAGGCCCTGGAGATCCTCCAGGAAAACAACCTGCCGCGCGGCAGCTTCACGGACATGGGGCAGATCTTCTCCGGGCAAGGCATGATCTCCTCTCCGGCCGAGGAACAGGTGCGCCTGGCCTACGCCATCTCCCAGGAACTCGCGGACACCTTCTCGCGCATCGACGGCGTGCTCACTGCCAGAGTGCACGTGGTCCCGGCCGGAGTCGCCCAGGCCGGCGAGCACCAGAACCTGCCGTCGGCGGCCGTATTCATGCGTCACCTGCCGGATTCCCCCGTGACCAACCTGGTGGCCCGGGTGCGCGAGGTCACGGCCAAGGCCGTTCCGAATCTCGACCCCGAACGCGTCTCGATCATGCTGGTCCCGGCGCGCGAATCCGTGAGTGTCCCCATGGTCCAGCAGGAGCGCTTCCTGGGTATCTCTTACAGACCCACCGACGGTCCTCCGTTTGTGCAGGCCATGACCCTTCTTGTCGCGGCGCTGTGCGTCAGCGGAGGCATCCTCCTGGCGGGATATGAGTTTTACCGGCGCAAGCTGCGCCGGAAGGACCCCGAGGGCACCCTGCCCGAATGAACAGGCGCGCGATCCAAACGGATTCGCGGCGCCGACCCGACTTCTTCGCCAGCGACCCGTGACGACAAGGCCCACGCATGCACAAAGACTTTTTTGTCCACATCATCCGGCACAAGCCGGAGCTCTTCCGGTCCATGCTCGCATTTAACGGGCAGGACGGGACGCGGGCGACCGAGATGCCCGCCAGCCTGCGCCGGATCCAGGGCTTGGACGCAGAGGCCCTGTGGGCCAACGGACGCGCTCGACGCCGTCTCGCCGACCAAGGCACCTCCAACGGACCGGGCCATTTCTGGGACTTCGCGGAGGAATCGCGTCGGCTGGCCCTTCTGCCGCCGGAACTTCTGGCCCGGACCGTGCTCCAGTTCGGCGTGGCCCTGCATGCCGACGAACTGTCCCGACTCATCGCACGCGAGGACGTCCTGACCACGCGAGGGGAAATAGGTCCGGAACTGTTCGCCTATGCCTTGCAACGCGGCAGATTCCAGGCAGGCTCACTATCTGGTCTCTTCGGCGACGGACACGATGGCCTGGCCGCGCGCATCCGTGTGCACGGTCGCCAAGCCCTGTCCTTGTGCAGTTCCGTCTGGCCCCGGGAACTGCTGGACATCTGCGCCGCCCGGTTCGCCGAACTGGCCCCGGCGTTCTCCGCCGTGGACGCCCCGGACAACATAGACACGGACCTGGATGAGACTCTCCCGGTCGAAGCCAGACGAGCCGTATGGTTTGGATTCAAGAAAATTCTGCTCAAGGAGGTCGCGCCGCAATGGGCTCCATGTTTCGACTAACCAAGGACACGGTCTTGCCCCCGGCCGGCCTGCGGGTGCTCAAGGCCGCAGACGCAGCGACCCTCCATTCGGCCCAACAGATCCTCGACGCCGCGCGTGAGCGGGCGGAAGCCATCGTGCGCGAGGCCGAAGAAGTTTACGAGCAGCAACGCCAACAGGGCTACGAGGACGGCCGGACCGAGGGCAAGCTCGAACACTCCGAGAAAATGCTTGAAACGATCATGTCCTCGGTGGAGTTCATCGAAGGCATCGAATCGACCCTGGTCAACGTCGTCGGGCAAGCCCTCCGCAAGATCATCGGCGAACTCGACGACGCGGACCGCATCGTGCGCATCGTGCGCACGGCCCTGATGGGCGTGCGCAATCAGCAGCACGTCACCGTGCGCGTTGCCCCCGCCGACGCCGCAGCCGTGGAGAAGGCCCTGGCGGCCATGTTGCAGGCCGTCCCTGGTCGGACCAGTTTCCTGGACATCGTGCCCGACGCGCGCCTCGAACGCGGAGCCTGCCTCCTCGAAAGCGAACTGGGCGTGGTGGACGCCAGCCTCGAAACCCAGTTGCGGGCCTTGGAGAATGCACTGCAGGCCCGCATCAACGCCTGATCCGCGCACCGGGCCGGCATAATCCGCGCGGCCCTCGGCTGCACGGAAGGAGAACGGGAATGGCATTTGAATATATCGGCGCTCTCCTGGAGGAGACGGTCCAGAACACCAGTTCCGTGGAGGTTCGAGGCCGCGTGGAGCAGGTCGTCGGCACCATCATCCGGGCCGTGGTGCCCGGGGTCAAGGTGGGTGAGCTGTGCATCCTGCGCAATCCGTGGGACAGCTGGACCCTCAAGGCCGAGGTAGTGGGCTTCATCAAACAGGTGGCCCTGCTGACCCCCCTGGGAGATCTGCAGGGCATCTCCCCTGCCACGGAGGTCATTCCCACCGGCGAAATCCACTCGGTTCCCGTAGGCGAAGACCTCCTGGGCCGTGTGCTTGACGGCCTGGGCAATCCCATCGACGGCGGGCCGCCGCTGAAACCTCGCACCCGCTACCCTGTTTACGCCGACCCGCCCAATCCGATGTCGCGGCGCATCATCGACCGCCCCATGTCCCTGGGACTCCGGGTCCTGGACGGGATGCTGACCTGCGGCGAAGGGCAGCGCATGGGCATCTTCGCCGCAGCGGGCGGCGGCAAGAGCACCCTGCTCTCCAGTATCATCAAGGGCTGCTCCGCCGATGTCTGCGTGCTGGCCCTCATCGGCGAACGCGGCCGCGAGGTGCGCGAGTTCATCGAACACGACCTTGGGCCCGAAGGCCGCAAGAAGGCGGTGCTGGTGGTCTCCACTTCGGACAGATCGTCCATGGAGCGCCTCAAGGCCGCCTACACGGCCACGGCCATCGCCGAATATTTCCGCGACAAAAGCCGCAGCGTGCTGCTCTTGATGGATTCCGTGACCCGCTTCGGACGCGCCCAGCGCGAAATCGGCCTGGCCGCAGGCGAACCGCCCACCAGACGCGGCTTCCCGCCATCGGTCTTCTCGACCCTGCCGAAACTCATGGAACGTGCCGGCACGTCGGACAAGGGCTCCATCACGGCCCTGTACACGGTGCTGGTTGAAGGCGACGACATGACCGAACCCATCGCCGACGAGACCCGCTCCATCCTTGACGGTCATATTGTCCTGTCCAGAAAGCTGGCCGCATCAAACCATTACCCGGCCATCGACGTGCAGGCCAGCGTCAGCCGCGTCATGAACGCCATCATTTCCAGCGAACACAAGCAGTCTGCCCAGAAGCTGCGCAAGATCCTGGCCAAGTTCGCGGAGGTCGAGCTGCTCGTGCAGATAGGCGAATACAAGAAGGGTTCAGACCGGGATGCCGACGACGCCTTGAGCCGAATCGACGCCGTAAATACGTTCCTCAAGCAGGGCCTGTCCGAGAAAAGCACTTTCGAGGAGACCCTGCAGGCCATGCACAAGGTAGTGGCCTGACCATGGCCCGCTACCCCCTGGCCCCCCTGCTCTCGGTGCGTCAGTACAGGGAAGAAGCCGCTCAGAACCTGCTGCGGCAGGCCGAGCGGATGGCCCGCGAGGCCGAAGCCACGCTGCGGGAACGCGAAAAAGAGCTTGAGCGCTATCGCATCTGGCGCGTAGAGGAAGATGATAGGCGCTACGAGGCCATAATGGGACAGCTTTTGAGCCTGGACGATCTGGAGGAGTTCAAGGCTGGACTCGGACGCCTGCGCGATGCAGAACTCCTGCGCGAGGAGGACGTGGCCAAGGCCGAGCAGGCCCTCGCCAAGGCCCGCCAGGCTGTGGCCGACGCCAAGAACGGCCTGAACAAGGCCCGCCGCGACACGGCTCGCATCCTGGCCCACAAAAACATATGGAATGAAATGACCCGCCGGGAAGCCGAACGGAAGGAAGACCTGGAAAGCGAAGAATTCAGGCCCCTGCCCATCGGCACGGGCGATGACGCCTGATCCCGGTCAGGGAGGACAAGAATATGCCGGATTTCATGAAAGTCGACTCTACACGCCTCGAAAGGGCCGGCGCGGGAGAGGAAAAGCCTGGCCTGCAGGAACCCGACAAAGACTCGGTGCAGCGTTTCCAGGATTCGATGGAGACCAAGGGAAAGGATCACGAAGGCCGACCTGAGCGAACCGACAAAGATGCGGCGCAGCGGTTCCACGATTCGATGGAAACGAAAGGAAAGGAGCGCGAAGCCCGATCCGGTGACACTCCCACGAAAGCATCTGAAAACGCCCCGGATGACGATGCCCCCGGCCAGATGCCGTCCCTGCCCCTGAATGACCTGTTCAGCGGACGTATGGCGTCGATTACGCCCGGTGCAGCCCGGCCTGAAGCGCCCATGCCGCCCAGCGAACTGGCCGAGAAGCTGGTGGAACGCATCCTGGTCGGCCAGACCGCGGACGGTGGACAGGAAGTGCGGCTACGCCTCGGACCCGACGTATTGCCCGGAACGGAAATCCGTATGACCAAAGGCCCCGACGGCACCCTGCAGGTCGTTCTGATCACGGACAACGCCTCGTCCTTCCAGACCCTTGTCGCGGCGCAAAACGACCTCAAGGCCAGGCTGGAAAGTCTGGACAGTCCGGTGCGCATCGACATCACCTCCGAAAGCGGCGCGGAAGACAACGACAGCAATCGCCGTTCAAGGGGCTTGGTCCCCGAAACCGATGAACCCCGATGACAGGACCAACCATGCCTGAACACACGTCCGCCGTGTACGCTCCTCCACGCCTGGATCCGCTCCAGGCCCACGTGGACAACATGCTTCTAACCCGCGAACAGCCTTGGTCCGTGGTCGTCGGCCAGCGCCCCGCCACGCTGCGGGCGGTGCCTGCGCCCTTTCCCTTCACGGTCATGGGCTCGCTACGCCTGCACTGCGCCGGCGGCGCCTGGCGCGTGGAGCTGGGCGACACGGATTTCATACGCCGCCATCCCGCCATCGCCGAAGTTCCGCTCTGGACAGACCTGCCCGGAGCCGTGCGTCTGGCTGTGCTGGACCTGATCCTTGGCACCTTGCTGGAGCCCCTGCAAAGACTCATGGGCAACGCCGCCACCCTGGGCGAAGCCACGCTCGAACCCGGCGAGACCGAGGACGATAATCCGGCCGCATTCGTGCACCTGATTCTTGAATTTTCCGACGCCGAGCATGACGATGTACCCGTGCCCTTGCGCATAGCCATACCGGACCGACAGTCCGCCCTGCTCCTGTGCGATCGCCTTGCGAACCTGCCGGTCCGCGGCGCAGGCCAGGGCGCGGAAGAGCATCCCGACATGCCCATCGCGGTGTGCGTGGACGCGGGCAGCATGCGCATCTCCATCCGGGAGCTTTCCGCACTGGACCAAGGCGACATCCTCCTGCCGCCCGACTACCAAGGCGCACAGGGCAGGATCATGCTCCGTCCGTGCCCTCCCGCGACCGGACAGGCCAATCCCCCGGGCGGTGCTGCCGGCGTGCTGTGCACCGTCAACGACACCCAAGCCACGGTGGTGAACGCCGTGACAAATTTCCAGGAGATCCCCATGACCACCACAGATCCGTCCGCGACCACTTCTTCCGCCGAAGATCAGGCAGGACTGGATGTCGGCGGCATCGACGTCGAGCTCTGCTTCGAGCTTGAACGCCGCACCATGACGGTCGCGGACCTCGCGGCCTTTGTGCCGGGCTACACCTTCACCCTCGGCTGCGACCCGCTATCGCCGGTGTCGCTCCGCATCAACGGGGCCGTTGTCGGCACGGGACGCCTGGTGGACATCAACGGTGTGCTCGGCGTGCAGGTCGATTCGTTGGCCCGGAAGGGGGGGCAGGATGGTCGGGGTTAATCCACTCTTTTTCATCTTCGGCATCGCGGCCCTTGGCCTGGCGCCGTTCATGCTCATGATGGTCACCTCCTACGTCAAGATCGTGGTGGTCACCTCCCTGGTGCGCAACGCCCTGGGCGTGCAGCAGGTCCCGCCGACCATGGTCATGAACGGCCTGGCCATCATCCTCAGCATCTTCATCATGGCGCCCATGGCCATAAACACGGCAGCGCTTCTGGAGACCGCCGACATCAAGGAAAACCCGACCCCCGCGGAAGTCGGTCAGATCCTGGAGCACATCTCGCCGCCCCTGCGCAAATTCCTGTCAGCCAACGCCAACGAATCGGTGGTTCGGACCTTCATGAGCACGGCCAAACGCATTTGGCCCCAGAATCTTCACGAACGCATCGCGCCCGACAACATGTTCATCCTGGTTCCGGCGTTCACCATTTCGGAGCTGACCAAGGCTTTCCAGATAGGATTCCTGCTCTACCTGCCTTTTGTGGCCATAGACCTCATCATTTCGAACATCCTGCTGGCCATGGGCATGATGATGGTGTCCCCCATGACCATCTCCCTGCCCTTCAAGCTCCTTCTCTTCGTGACCCTTGACGGGTGGGTGAAGGTCAGTCAGGGACTGCTCCTGAGCTACGCACAATAAACGGAGAAAGTCATGCAAATCGACGTATCGCAGATACAGGACATCGTTGTCATCAAACCCAGCGGCAGCATGGACGCGACGACAACGAACATTTTCGTCAATGCCTGCCAGGAAAGCCTGGATGCCGGAGCAGTCAAGATCCTGATCGACCTGGCCGGCATTGAATACATGAGCTCCGCCGGCCTGCGCGGCGTGCTGACCCTGCTCAAGGGGAGCCGCGCAAAAAAGGTCCCTGTGGCCTTCTGCAACCTGCAGCCCATGGTCAGTGAGGTTTTCAAGATATCGGGATTCACGGCCATGATGCCGATCTACGACACTCCGGAAACGGCCCTGGCCAAGCTCTGAGAGGAAACATGGCCGCTCTGACCGTGCCCGCCCGCATCGAGGAACTCGACGCAGTAAACGAGTTTCTGGAGAGCCGCATCCCGCCGGATTTCCGGGACATCGCGCCCCAGGTGCGGCTTGCGGCCGAGGAACTCCTGGTCAACGTATTCTCCTACGCCTACGACGGCGGCCCCGGCGAAGCCCGGGTGGAGTGCCGTCCCGCGCGTCTGGACGGCAGGGACTTCCTCTTCTTCAGCGTCACGGACTGGGGACGGCCCTTCGATCCCTTCGACGAGGCACCGAGGCCCGACCTCGACCTTGACGCGGATCACCGGCCCATCGGCGGTCTGGGGGTCCATCTGGTGAAATCCGTCAGCGCCCGCCACGAATACAGACATCACAACGGCGCAAACATCGTCGAACTCTACTTCGCCAAGCCCGAGTAATGCCTGGCCTTCCCCTCCGACAAGCCGCCGCGGCCCTGGCCTGGGCCGCGATGCTCGCCTCTCCTGCCCTGTCTGCGGACGGCCCCGGACGCACCATGCCCGGCATCCTGCAGGAAGAGATGAGCGTCTCCGAGCGTCTGCCCCAGGTCGTGCGGCCCCTGCATAACGCCAACAACGAAGCCTCGGCACTCCCCGACCCCGCTCGCGGAACAGAGAACATGATCGAGCAGATGGACGTCTACTCCCTGTCGGATCATGCCCATCTCCTGGCCCTGCCGCGCATGGTGCCCCCCCTGCTCGTCACGGAATCAGCCCAAGGGCGAGCGCACATGCCGACCATGGCCGAATGGGACCCGATCATCGGACACGGCAGCCGCGTCTCGGGCCTGGATCCGGACCTCATCAGGGCCGTCATCCGCGTGGAGTCCAACAACGACCACCTGGCCATCTCACCCAAGGGGGCTCAGGGCCTCATGCAGCTCATGCCCGGCACCCAGGCCCACCTCGGCGTGACCGACCCCTTCGACCCCCGCGCCAACGTAGAGGCGGGCAGCCTGTATCTGCGCCGCCAGTTGGACGCCTTCGGCACCCTGGAGCTGGCCCTGGCGGCCTACAACGCAGGCCCGGGCAACGTGCAGCGCCACGGCGGCATTCCCCCTTTCCGCGAAACGCAGGATTTCGTGCGCAAGGTCCTGGCGCTCTATACCCCTTAAGCCCTCGCGTAAAAAAATACGCCCGTGTCAGGAATACGGTTTTCGACAACACTTAAAACCGGCCTGATCGGGCGCTTTGAAAAAAACAGACAGCTTCAGTCCATGCTGCCGAAATGAGCGTTCATCTCCCCTGTGTTCAAAGTTCCGCGCCGGCCAGCGCGACCCGATTCCGGCCAAGATTCTTGGCCTGATAGAGAGCCTGGTCAGCGGCCGTGATCGCTCCTTCCAGGTCTCCACCATACTGTGCCACTCCGAAACTCGCCGTAACCCGGATCTCCTTGCCCGCGAAATAGTATGTCGTGTCCGCGATGCGCGCGCGGACCTTCTCGGCGACCTCCAGTCCCCCTGCCGAGTCGGTATCCGGCAGCAGGATCATGAATTCCTCTCCGCCCCATCGGGCCAACGTGTCCTGCCCACGGATGATGCCTTTCATGCGCACCCCCGTTTCCACCAAAATGCTGTCCCCGGCATCGTGACCGTGAGTGTCGTTGATCATTTTGAAGTGATCGAGGTCCACGATGATGAGCGTGAAGGGCGTGTTCTGTCTGCTGTTGCGGGCCACTTCGAGGTCGAGTCGCTCCTGGACGACGCGCCGGTTGAAAAGACGTGTCAGCGGATCGATGGTCGCGGCCTCCTGCAAAGCCTTTTGCGCCACAAGGCGTTCGGCCACCTCCTGACTGAGCTTGTTGTTGACTTCCGAGAGGTCGGAGGTGCGCTGACGAACCCGAATTTCCAGTTCATCCTTGGCCTGGCGCAGGGAGTCGACGGCCGCTTGCGTCGTACGCTGGGACAGGGACAGACAGCTCGACATTTTATTAATGGCCTCGATGAGCCTGTCGAGTTCATCATTGGTCTGGATGTCGATCTGCTCGTCGTAGCGACCATCAGCGATGGAGGAACAGCGGGAAATGGAGACGTGTATGGGCATCATGAATCGGTTGGCCAGGATTCGAGCCAGGACAAAGGCCAGGATAACGGCCGCGATCAGCGCGACAGCACCGGAGATGCGCAGGGCGCGGAATTTTTCACGCACCTTGTCGGCGCGCATGTCGACGCCGACCAAAAACTGCCCCCTGCCGTTTTTGATAGGGGCGTAACCCGATAGAAACGAGCCCCATTCGTCGGTGGCAATCTCGTCGTCGACGATCATGGACGTGAAGCCCCTCAGCAGGGTCGGCAGAACCTGGTCGTACTTTTTGCCCGGCAGGGCCTGCGCATTGGTTTCGTCCGAGTCAATGACGAAGAAGACTTTCTCTGCCTCAAGGCGCATCACGTAAAGGAAGGCGATGTCAGAGTTCATGTGTTTGAGAGTGCGCAACTGGTCGAGGGTGGCCGCGTATTCGGGGCTGGCCGTATTTTCCTCGGCACGGATGTTACGCAAAGCCTCCGCGTCAAGAGTCTGGCTGATCAGGGCCGCGCTGGCCTGCAGGCGCTCCTTGAGCCCATCCATGAGGCTTTCCGCAGCGCTCAGGTAGAAATACGTCCCCGCAGTGCCGGCGATGAATAAAACAATGAGGATGTGGCTCAGGAACAGTTTGGTGCGGACGGAAATGCGGATATTCATGCGGAAGCTACTCCTTGGCTCTCTTACTTTTTCGCCTCTCCCATCGGGAAGCGGGCATTTTTATAGGCGACAGGAGCGGTGAACACCCCTTTGCCACTCTTGTCGTCGGTGGGGGTAAAGGTCACCTTGTCTCCGCTCAGGCTCACGTCATACATGCGGGGCTCCTCGGTCAGGTCCGACTCGATAAGAATACGGGACATTATTCCGTCAACATCATGCGAAGCAACGACCCTCAGGGTCGTCCGCAACGAGTGTTGGTCAAACGGATGCCACGGAATCTCCACGCACTCGGCGAGGTACTTCTGCGCCTCCATATTGATGCGGGTCTGCGTCGATTTGACGTTCAGATTGAAGGACTGGAGGGTCGAAAAGGTTTGGATCAAAGCCTGATGCAACTCATCGAATTTAGAGGTGAAAGCCTTGTGCTTATCCTTGTCAGGGATGAACCGATCCAGTTGCAAGCCTTCGGCAGGGCTTAAAACATGCTCGCTGAACAGTCGTTCAATGGAACGGGCCACGACGGGATCAAGCCCTCTGGCTTTGGCGTCGACCAAAGCGGTCGTCAAGCGCCGCGTGTGGGTGAACAACTTGGTCATCTGCTTCTCGATATCCATCTGAATCCGAAAGTTCATCAGTGCTTCGGATTCCAGCATCATGGAAGTGGTCACCCGGGTCAGCGAAGACGGATTGTTCGGATCCACCACGCGGGACATTTGGCCGTACGTGCTGATCTTGTTAGCTTCTCCAAGTGCCGCTGCTTCACGCGAATCAACATCACTCTGTGTCAGGACGACGTCTCCGAGCAGAGGCGAAACACCCTTCGAAGCGTCAAGACCCAACGTCCCGACATTACGGGCGATATCAAACAACGCCGCATAGGCGTTGAACAGGGTCGCGCGCAGGTCCGTTATCTGCTGGGTTTGACCCACGGTGAACACGGTGGGATCATCCATATAACTCTGTTCCCGCCCCGCCAAAAATTCCATAGCCGGAAAGAAAGAGTGTACCGCCTTGCTCAGCGACTCCTGAGCTTCCTGACGCATCAGCCGCAGTTCCGGTGTCATTTCCTTGGTTCGGGACATGGTATCGGCATAGAGCATTAACTTGTGCGTATATTCGGAAAGGTTGGACCGCAACTCATCAGCATGAGAGAATCCGGCTTTGGTCAAGGCGATGAAGGAATCCTGCATCAGATTTACCGTGTCGGAAATACGGATACGTGCGGTGGTCATCTTGGACACACTCTCAAGCACTTCGTTCATGTGTCCCATGTTGTTCAGGCTGTCACGTCCCGTGCCCACTGTGAATCCCCAATCTTTCCACTCGTTCACATCATCTTTGAGACTCTTGTACAGTTCAACTTTCTGTTGATCCGCAACGCTGTCGGTGGATAGAGACTTGTTGAGGGTATCCAGCAGACGTTCAAACATCGCCACGGTCTCTTGGCCGGGGATATCGTGAGGGTGCTCCATGATAAAGTCGACAATGGCGTTGCAGTCGCTTTCCCATGCTCCCCGATCGACGCCTTCCGGACAGGACTGGCGTAGCATGTCCAGTCCTTCGGAGGCCAACTGGCCCATGGCGCGCATGTTGATCATGCCCTGAAGGTCGGCTTCCAGCCGCATCAGCCCTTGCAGTTCGGTATTCAGGGTCGCAAACAGTTTCGTCCGTTGATCCAGTCTGGCCTGTTTGCCGTCGATGCCGCTGAGAGCCGAAGCCATCTCGTAGGAATACGCCGTCTTGATATCAGTGATTCGTTCTGCCAGCTCTGAAAGCGTGCCGCGCAGCGAGGCTTCGTCCAGTTTGTCAGGATTCAGCGTGAGCGGCGTGCGCAGCTCGGCCAGTCGGTTGTCCAGTTCAGAGATGCCGGTTTTGGGCGCCGAATCCCGATATTCCTGCATGTGCCTGCCGAACCGCTCGGCATCTTCCTGCATGCGCATTTCGCCGGTCTGTTTGAACTCTTCAATCTGCTGCGCACTCGGTTTGGGCACTGTGACCGTAAACGACGTGGTAGCATCAAGCCGGGTGAACAGCTTTTCAAAGCTCTGCACCGCGACACCTTGCAGTCCTTCCGTGAACTGAGCCGCGTGGGTCTTGATAAGATTCAGCGCAGGCAAATCCTTTGCGGAAATGAGCGAACCGGGTGCTTCCAGCAGGTGCCTGGTCATCACGGAACAGGCTTCGTGCCATGAGTTGCCATCCACTCCCGCGGGCGGCGTGTCGCCCTTGGCGGCCAACTGCCTGGCCAACGTAATGGCCGAAAGATCCACCTCGATGCTTTTGAGTTCCTGGCGCGCAGCAACGAACTTGAGCGTCATGTCTTTAACCGAATTGACCGCGATCTGCGCCACGGCTCTGGCCCCCTTGGGCATTTCCGGACTTTGATTCTGACTGCGGATAAAATTGCGGATGAGGTCATCCGCCTTTTCGTCAAGCGGGCTTTGCAGGCTCTTGGTCTGCTCCAGTGTCGCGTTTTTGTAGAGGAAGAGTTTGGACAAATCGCGGTTGGCTTCTTCGGCTGAAACCAGCTGGGGCTGGTATTTGTCCACCGCCAACTGCCCGACCATTTTGGCCGATTCCGTCTCCAGTGCCTTTTCGGCAATTTCCTTTCCCCGCTTGATAGTCGCGCCGATAATGATGTCCAGCTCCTCCCGAACGGCATCAAACTTTTCCATTGTCAGTTCCGTTTCGGGCTTAAGGCCCTCTCGCAACAATCGGAGCTGATCAGTGAATTCTTCCATTTCGGGGCCGCCGGTCTTGCACAATTGCTCCAGCCCGTTCAACTTCTCACGCAGGAGCTGTCCGACACGTTGTTCTTTCGAGCCGAACAGGCCCTTGAAAACGTCGCCCAGCTTTTGCAAACTGGTTCGTTGATCCACGGGTTTGGCCACGACATCAGGCAGGCTCGCATGCAGCAGCTTGTCGAATTGACGAACCAATGCGCCGTGGTCGCGCATCACGGGGTTGGGGTTTTCGTCCGGCATTCTGGCCATCACGGCAACGGCTGCTTTCATGCTGTTCAGCGCGTCGGGATTGTTCTTCATCAAACCGTTGATCAACCGCTGCAGGAAGAGCGACTCCGATGCTTCACGGTCCAGCCCGTACGAACGAGCCAGACTGTCGATTTCAGTTTCAAACGCGCTCAGTTCCTTGGCAATGCCGTCGATCAGGAGATTCTTTTCCTTCGCGATATCTTCCGAAAGTCCGGACTTGCCAGCGAGCGTCTGAAGATTGACAAACTTCCCGGCCATCCGGCCCAGGTTCACCTCGATGGCGTCCTGCGCCCGGCGCAGCTTTCCGGCTGAATGCCACCAATCGCACTTGTCGATTGTGGCTTTGAACAGGCCTTCAAGCCCCGTGTTTGCCTTATGCGGCTTGTGCTGAGGGCGGGCTGGAGCATCCATGATTTCGGCCTTAACAATTTTATTGTCCCGCCCGATGGAAATGGCACGCTCGTCGCCGAGTTCGTTCATCTTGAAATTATCTTGCCGTTCAACCAGTCGGGCTTGCGCCAGATTCGCATTAAGACCAATGCTCATAGTATCTCCTTAGGAACTGTTCCGGTAGTGTTCACGAAAACGCCCGTCAGACTCTCATAAAAGTACCGGGCGGCAGATCAGGCAGATCATCGCCCGGCAAAGTCTCCCCGGTTGCTCCGTGCGACAATTTCTCTTTCCATTCGATATACGTGGAAAAAAAGGCTTCAAACATTTCCACCCAGTGCTCTTCCGCCATGCCCGGAATCGGCGCGCGCATGAACAGGCACAGCCGGTCGTCGGCATCCAACCCGAACGAGGCATGGCCGGTATCGTTAAACAGGTAATGCGCCCGAAACAGTTTAAGCATCATGTCACGCGACAGGTTCACGGCATGGTCCGTCAGTGCAGCGAAAACATGCAACCAATTCTTGGTGTCATCTTCTTCAAAAACAACGACGATGCTGTCGTTCAGCCTGATTCTGCACAATCCCATTTCATTCAGGCATAACTCGGGGATGCCGAGGTGTTTGCCGATATGTTGCACCATTTCGCTTGCAGTCATAAAAGTCCTCCGTGATATTTTTGAGCACAAAATGCACCACACGATTAAAATATAATCATTTCAAATAATTAGCTATCTCTATCGACACTACAAGCCACGCATTCAAATCGTAACGCCAACAACATTGGCAACTCAGCGCCAACCGCCGGCATTCAGGTAGAACAAAGGCTCGTTACAAAAACGCTAGATGTGTTTCGTCGCACCATGACAAGGAGTACGTCAAGTTCAGCATAAATTTCCTCGACATACGGAGTGACCGCAATCACTGGGGCAGCATATTTTGGAGCGTTCGAAAGTAGCACACCCAATCATTGCAAGGACGTTCACTGTGCGGGTGTCAGTCAGTCGCTGCGAGACTGGGTCAAATTCGCAATACTCAGGATCAATGATCATGGTGCACCCCTATTTCAGAAACCCCATTCCCCGCCGGTCGATATCGAGGAATGGAGGCGGCACTACAACTCCGTTCGCCCGCATTCAAGCCTGAACAACATGACGCCCGAATACTTTTGTCGGCAGTATGGAAAAAACATGAACCGTGGGGAAACCCTCAAGAAT
>Ga0180007_10000484_pt1 | contig 67441 bp, 55 predicted proteins | sample MM_PC_MetaG_FD_121122 | JGI IMG/M metagenome (GOLD analysis project Ga0180007, IMG submission 121122) | Groundwater microbial communities from the Aspo Hard Rock Laboratory (HRL) deep subsurface site, Sweden - MM_PC_MetaG | ecosystem: Environmental > Aquatic > Deep subsurface > Groundwater... | reverse complement strand
AGGTAAGGTTCTTCGCGTTGCATCGAATTAAACCACATGCTCCACTGCTTGTGCGGGCCCCCGTCAATTCCTTTGAGTTTCAACCTTGCGATCGTACTCCCCAGGTGGAATACTTAATGCATTAGCTGCGGCACCGAATTCATAGAACCCGACACCTAGTATTCATCGTTTACGGCGTGGACTACCAGGGTATCTAATCCTGTTTGCTCCCCACGCTTTCGCTCCTCAGCGTCAGATACGGACCAAGAGACTGCCTTCGCCGTTGGTGTTCTTCCAGATATCTACGTATTTCACCACTACACCTGGAATTCCATCTCTCTCTTCCGATCTCAAGATTTGCAGTTTCAAAGGCAGTTCTACAGTTAAGCTGTAGGATTTCACCTCTGACTTACAAACCCGCCTGCGAGCCCTTTATACCCAGTAAATCCGGACAACGCTTGCCCCCTACGTATTACCGCGGCTGCTGGCACGTAGTTAGCCGGGGCTTATTCTAAGGGTACAGTCAATATAGGCTACAAACCTATTTTTTCTTCCCCGAAAAAAGGAGTTTACGATCTTACGACCTTCATCCTCCACGCGGCGTTGCTGGGTCAGACTTTCGTCCATTGCCCAATATTCCTCACTGCTGCCTCCCGTAGGAGTCTGGACCGTGTCTCAGTTCCAGTGTGGCTGATCATCCTCTCAGACCAGCTATCGATCGTCGCCTTGGTAAGCCATTACCTTACCAACTAGCTAATCGACTACAAGCTCATCTATAGGCGTAATAAATTACTTTAACAACATCACCATGCGGTGCCGCTGCATTATATGGTATTAGCCCCAATTTCTTAGAGTTATTCCTTTCCTATAGGTAGATTACTTATATATTACTCACCCGTGCGCCAGTATACTAATTTTCCGAAGAAAACTTTCCCCTTGACTTGCATGTGTTAAGCACGCCGCCAGCGTTCGTCCTGAGCCAGGATCAAACTCTCCGTTGTAAATTTACTTAAAACTCGCGTAATCTTACTTATCTTGTCATTCACTAAAGTCTTGCTTTAGTCATTCACTCTGTTTAAGAACATCATTTCAAATGGACTCGAAACTTAAGTGTTTTATTTAATTTTGTCAAGCAAAATTATTTTATTATCACTTTTTCATTGTATATCAGAACATAAATCATCAAGTCTCTAAATATTGCATCATCAAATATAAGAACTATTTTAATAAAATCAAAATATTTTTTTAGAAATTTTTATTTCTTATTTCGTTTATTTAATAGCCAAAAATTCAAATAACATAATCCAAAAAATTACATTTATGAAGTTAATTTATTTTTTTTATTTATCCAAATTATTTTTAAAATATTATCTAATCAAAATCGATAAACTGAAGAAAACAAAGTCTCTAATTAGCAAAATATCCTTACTAAGGATATATCTGTTTATAAGGAAAACTTATATCAGTAGCCTAAATGTGCATAATGATTTTCATTTAAATATTCAGATATTTATTAAAAGGCATTTAAATAACCAATTCAACTCTATCGACCTTAGATTTTAGACAATATTATTTACAATTTTAAAAGTATTGGCTTATTGGTACAACACATAATGCGACTCTACAATGGGCTGATATTATTAACAGGTTAAGTACAATATATCTGCCGCACTTCACCGGTCGGAGAATCACTTATGGAGAATAGCTATCATATGTTAATGCTAATCGTTTAGCCAAATCTGATTTTGGTCATTATTATAGTAATGTTTGGCTAACAACAAATAACTACGATATAATCAATATTGAATACGATGATGTTGAATAATTAATCTTTTAGTATTAGAGTTGTATGTAAAAAGTTTTGTGCAAATGGAAAATATTATTAACCAATTACAGAAGAATTATTTATGAAACTATCAAAAGTAACAATTTAACAATTACTTATTGATTTAATAATTACAGAGCTAAAGAATCGTGGAGTTAAAGAAAAATTAATTGCAACTGCAGATAGCTTAAAGGGATTTACAGAATCAATTGAATCTATTTTTCCCGAATATGAAGATCAACAGAGTATTATCCATCAGATAAGAAACATTTTAAAGCATACTGCATCCAAAAATCAGAAAAATTTTATGACTGATTTGCAACCATTTTATAAGGCTCCAATGGAAGAAGCTGGGCTTTTAGCACTTGATAGATTAGAAGAAAAATTTGGTAAAAAATATCCTTATCCTATAAATTCATGTCCAAAGGACTCCTTCGGAGTCGAAATAATTGGAACCACTTAGCCGTGTTTTTCAAATACCCAGAACAAATAAGAACAGTAATTTATACGACAAATGCAGTTGAAAACTTACATCGTCAATTAAGAAAAGTTACAAAAAATAGAGCACTTTTTCCTAATAGCATATCCTGATTTATAGGGAACATTGCTCTAACTAAAATGTTTTATCTTGCTTATAAAGACATAGCTAAAAAAAAGGGCTATATCTATTAGAGCTTAATCCTTCATTTTTTCTTAATTTTCCATTATATATTATGATCGGCAAAAGCTGTTTATCAATAAGTATTTTGTCATTTACATAAAATATGAGACACTACCTTTAATCAGAATTTAGGAGTCCCATTCTAAGAACATCATGAACAACGCCATCAACTTGAGTTTCGTTTCTGAGTATTCCTTCAACCTTAAAACCAAGTTCTTCATTAATTTTAATATTGTGAATATTAGTGTCAACGGTATTTAAGTATATCTTTTTCAATTTTAATTTTTGGAATCCATATTTTATCCAATATTTAGTTGCTTCTTTTCCATAACCGTGAGCTCTATGCTCAGGCACTCCAATCAATTTTCTTAACTCTGCCTTTTGATGAACTGTATCTATATTTAAAAAAGCAACAACGCCGATAGGTGTTTTATCCTTTAGAGTAATTATTCCCAATTTGTTATACTTGGATGAAGTTAATTGCTCAATTATTCCATCTTGCGAATTAGTCATTGAAAGTAAAAAATAACGTCCAAATTTATCTTGCATCCAATCTTCCAGAAGTATTAAATCATTATTTTTTTCAAAATTACGAATACATATTTCTTCAGCTTCAATGGGAAGTTCCCAGTTTTCTTCATCAGATTTAATTAATTTTTCTGAATTAATTTCTCTTTTTGTATATTGATTATCTTTAACATCAATTGCATATTCCAGAAGAATATTAACATATTTAAGATAGTCTTCATATTTGAAACCATATTCCAATGATTCCTTAAAAAAATTTCTTGTTAATGTTTCAATGGTTGTATCTGGTATTTTACTTTTTTCCATTTTCATCTCAAAGATGTTTTTAAAAAATAACATTTAAAATATAAAAAAGGCTGTATCAATTTCATAGCATTTGCTCCCTGATTACCACAACAAGGTGAAAATTGATACAGCCAGTAAATAGCTTGTATTTATAATTTAAAGAACTGTAAATAATTAGTCCATCATCATCCTAAGAAAATCAGAACTATCACTTTCATTTTCATTTTCGGTTGATTTGGCTGGTTTTGCTATTCTGCTTTCAAAATTAAAGCCGGCTTGGGTTTTATCCTCACCATTAAAAAAGTCGAAATTTTTATTCATTCGCTTAATTGTAGGAACTTCAAAATCAGCATCTTCATTCAATTCAAAATCATCCAACGAGAATGGGAGAAAACCTTTTTCTTCCACTTTTTTAGGTTTTACTTGTTCAGCTTCCTTAGGTTTTTGAGTTCTTCCAAAGCCAGAAGTTGTATTAAATCCTGTTGCAATAACAGTATATGAAACATATTCATTCATATCTTCTTTTTGAACTAATCCAAAAATAATATTAGCTTCTTCCCCAGCGGCATCATATATAACTTGGTTACCATCATTAATCTCTTTCATGGTAAGAGTTGATGATGCAGTTACATTTAAAAGAATATTTTTAGCACCTTTGATGCTAATGCCTTCAAGAAGTGGAGAGGATATAGCTTTATGTGCTGCTTCCTCTGCTCTATTTTCGCCACTAGCAATTCCACACCCCATAAGTGCTTCACCACTATGATTCATCACAGAGCGTACATCTGCAAAATCAACATTAATTTGTCCTTCAATAGTTATAATATCTGCAATTCCACGAGTAGCTTCGTAAAGAACTTCATTTGGTTTATCAAACGCTTTAAATGCCCCAGCAGAATCATCAAGAACATTAAGAATTCTCTCGTTAGGAATAACAATAAGAGAATCAACATACTGACGCATTTCACTTATTCCTTCTTCAGCGTTCAGCATTCTCTTTTTTCCTTCCCATTTAAATGGCTTTGTTACAATACCAATAACAAGTGCCCCAATACTTTGTGCAATAGAGGCAACTATTGGAGCCGCACCAGTACCAGTTCCACCGCCCATACCTGCAGTAATAAAAACCATATCGCTACCATCAAGTATTTTAGTAATTTTTTCTCTATCTTCTTCTAAAGCTTTTCTGCCAACATTAGGGTCGGCTCCAGCCCCCAAACCTTTGGTTAAATTTGTACCAATCTGAATTTTATGATCGGCGTGACTGGTTTTTAAAACTTGAGCGTCAGTATTAATTGCAACGTACTCAACTCCTGAAAGTCCCCTTTTCATCATACTTTCAATAGCGTTACAACCTCCACCTCCAACTCCCAATACCTTTAACTTTGCTGATAGAGTTATCTCTTGGTCAAGTATGGCAAATTTAGGCATAAATCCTCCTTGTTGTGGTTTTTTATAATTCATCGAAAAATTCAATAACTTTTTTAAATATTCCTTTAATGTTCACACTTCCTTTTTTTGCTTTGGTGCTTGTTCCACCCCATGTATCACTTGATGTAGAACCAGGAACTCCTTTTATTAGTCCGGAAACAGTTGCAAATTCTGGACTTCCAATTTCGTCGGAAAGGCCCTCTCCAAATTCTAAAGGAACTCCAATTCTGCAAGGCAATCCAAGAACACTTTCTGCTAAATCAGTGCAGCCTCTTAATAAAGCACCCCCACCAGTTAAAACAACACCAGCTTTAATTTTCCCTTTTAAACCTGATTGGCGAAGTTCGTTATCAATTAAAGCAAAAAGTTCTTTCATACGAACACTAATAATTTGAGTAAGTAGAGTTACAGGAATTTTTACATTTCCTCTTGCTCCAACTCCTTTAATATAAATGGTTTCTTCCTTTATAATAGCTTCTTGTGTGGCATAACCATAATCTTTTTTCAATTGCTCAGCATCAGCCGTTACAATTCCAAGAGATTCTCTTATATCATTTGTTACTTGATTGCCAGCAACACCAAATACTTTTGTGTGCTTGATGCTATTATCATGAAAAATTGCTATGTCGGTTGTACCGCCACCAATATCAATAAGCAAAACACCTAAATCTTTTTCATTATCTTCAAGTACTGAAACACTTGATGCTATTGGTTGCAGAATATAATTCTTAACAACATATCCAGCTTTTTCAACAGAGCGTTTAATATTTTGAATTGCTGGAATAGCTGCAAGAACAACGTGATTAACAGCTTCTAACCTTGAACCGCACATCCCTATTGGATTATCAATACCACCTTGATAATCAACTGAAAATTCCTCTGGAATTATGTGAAGTATTTGTCTATCAACAGGTATTTTTAATGTTCTTACATCAGCCTTTAATCTATCTAGATCACTTTGAGATATTTCATCATCTTCACCGCTTATTGTTACAAAATTACGATGTCTAAGGCTGGTAATATGCTCTCCAGCAACACCAACGTTTAATTCTTTAACCTGAATGCCTGCTCTATTTTGTGCTACTTCTAAAGCTTCGCTAATTGCTTGACTAGTTTTTGCTATATTTGCAACCAGCCCTTTATTAAGGCTATCAGATGGAGTAACCCCAAACCCTAATACTTTTAATCCCGTCGCAGTTTGTTCAGCAATAACCGCACAAACCTTTGTTGTTCCGAGATCTAAACCTACAATAATATTATTTTTCATGAGTTACTATCCTGTTCACTATTCTTTTCATTAGATTTACCAACGTATAAATACTTTGAATATCGTAAGTCTATATAACTCAAAGTGCTTTCAATTTTAGAGTAATCTAATTTTTGCATTAATTTTTCAAATAAAACTATTTTTTCAATTTCATTATTTCGTCCCACAACTATTGGAATATTCAAAGATGAGAACTGCAATATTATATCTTTTCCATCTCTCAAATTTACTTCAGATAAACTTTTATACAGTTTTGGATTAATAATTTTAATCGCGGCAATTATTTTTAATCCAATTTTTACATCACTATTCAAGATAGCTTTGCTGAATTCTGTAATTTCCGACGCTTTGCTAGGTTCGCTAATTATTGGAAAATCAATCATTTCTGAGTTTTGCAATTTTGGAATTACAACAGCTTCATCGGATATTAAATATTCCTTGCCATTTGCCATAAGTAGAGATACAAAGTTTTTTTCAAATATTTCAATATTTAAAATTCCCTCAGACAGAATAACATCAACACTTTTTATATATGGGTGTTTATCTAATCTATCTTTAATTAATTTAGAGGAAAGCACAGAATATTCATCATGATTATCAAGATGAGCATAGTTCATATATTCGTTTTGCGATAAATGATAATTACCTTTTAGCTCAATAAATTTTATTGTTGTATTATCATTCTTCTTAATAACAAATGAAAGCACTACAATTATTCCAATTATAGTAGTGAATAAAATTATGCTTCCTATTTTAACTTTGTTATTCAATTAATTTTCTCTTGTCTTTTTGTATTCTGCAACAAACTCTTCGCCATATTTCCAAACATCACCAGCACCAAGAGTAATAATGATATCATCATCTTTTACAATTTTTAAAAGTGTTGATGATATTTCCTCTTTGTTTTCAATGTATATTACATTTTTATGTCCAAAACTCTTTGCAGCATTGGCTATTAGTTCACCAGAAATTCCTTCAATTTTTTCCTCGCGAGCTGGATAAACATCTGTGCAAATAAATACATCAGAATTTAGAAATGCTCTTCCAAACTCTGTATAAAAATCACGTGTGCGAGAAAACAAATGAGGCTGAAAAACAGTTACTAATCTTCTTTTCCATCCACTTCTAATACCAGAAAGTGTTGCATTAATCTCTGTTGGATGATGAGCATAATCATCAATTATTAATATTTCATTATTGTATTTAGTTTCAAATCGTCTATATACCCCTGTGAAGGATTCTAGTGATTTTTTAATTACCGAAAATTTAACTCCCAATTCCTTTGCAATTGTAACAGCAACAAGCGAATTATTTACATTATGTTTTCCAGGAATATTTAGTGTAATTTCTCCTAATTCTTCACCTTTGTAATCAACAGTAAAAGTAGTTTTAAATTCATGACATTTTATATCGATAGCTCTAACATCCGCTTGCTGAGTAGTTCCATATGAAATAACCTTTTTCTTAATTAAAGGTCTAATATCCTGAAGTGCTGTTTCATCCAAACAAAGAACTACAAATCCGAAAAATGGAACTTTGTTTGCAAATTGAACAAATGCACTTTTGATATCATCAAGATCCTTATACGTATCTAGGTGTTCTGTTTCTAGTGTTGTAATTGCAGCAATGCAAGGAGTTAGACTTAAAAACGTCCTGTCAAATTCATCAGCTTCCACAACAATGTAATCACTATGTCCAAGGCGGGCATTTGTACCGCCAAGACTACTAAGCTTTCCACCAACTATGATTGTTGGGTCAATACCAGCCTCTGTTAAAACAAGTCCAACCATCGAAGTTGTAGTTGTTTTTCCGTGAGTTCCAGCAATTCCAATTCCATATTTCATTCTCATAGTTTCCGCTAGCATTTCAGAACGTTTTATTACTGGAATATCTTTTTCCATTGCCGCTTTCACTTCCGGATTTGCTATATTTACAGCTGATGAATATACAAGAACATCAACATCACTTACATTATCTGCAGAATGACCAATGATTACGGGTATTCCAATGCTTCTCAATCTTTCAGTAGTTGCTGATTCGTTCATATCAGAGCCAGATATTGTAAATCCTCTATTGAGCATAATTTCTGCTATTCCGCTCATTCCAATACCGCCAATTCCTACAAAGTGTATTTTATTTATAACATTTTTAAACATCTATTTAATCCTTAAATAATACTTGCTAGTTTTATAATTTCTTTTGCAATTAGATTAGCTGCGTCAGGTTTAGAGAAATTTTTTATATTATTGCTAAATTCTGCCAATTGTTTATCATCAAAAATTAGAATTTTTACTTTCTCAACTATTGTTTCATTTAATTTAATATCTTCAATCAATTCAGAAGCGTTTACATTTTTTAATACTTCAGCATTTTTAAATTGGTGATTAGCCGCAACATTGGGAGATGGAACGAATATTACTGGTAATCCAAGATATGCTACTTCTGCAATTGTAGTAGCTCCAGCTCTAGCAATAATTAAATCTGCAGCAGAATATGCTAAAGCAATATCATCAAAATACTTTACAACTTTAATGCTTTCGTTCTGTAGTGAACTATATGTATTAAAATATAATTCACCAGTTTGCCAAAGAATGTCTATCCCAAATTCTGTTAAGCTTTTTAAATTATTTTTAATTGATTCATTTATTGTTCTAGCACCAAGACTACCTCCAACAATAACAAGCGTCTTCTTTGCAATATCCAAACCAAAACTTCTTTTTGCTTCATCTTTATTAGTCTTTACAATATCCACTCTTATAGGATTTCCAGCAACAACAAGCTTCTCTTTATCTTTGAAATACTTTTTAGATTCTTCGAAACTTAAAAATATTTTTACTACTTTTTTCTCCAATAAACGATTTGTTAAACCTGGATAAGTATTTTGCTCAAGCAGAACTCCTTTAGCTCCCATAAAAGTTGCGCCCCACATTGCTGGTCCAGAAACATAAGCACCAGTACCTATTGCAACATGTGGTTTATATTTTATACAAATAAAAAGTGATTGAAGCATTGAAACAAATAATTTTATTGGGAACAATAAATTTTTCAAATTTAATTGTCTAGAAAAACCACTTATCCAAATAGACTTAAATTTAAATTTCATTTGTGGTACAACTCTAGCTTCAATTTTATTTTTAGTTCCAATAAAAATAATATCACAATTAGGTTGTAACTCTTTAATTTTCTGAGCAACTGCAATCGCCGGATATAAATGCCCGCCTGTTCCACCACCGGCAAAAAGATATCGATATTTCACATTAGTATTAGTCAATAGTACTAACCCTTACTGTTTTATCCTTATTACCTTGATTTGCAATATTAATCAGTATTCCAACAGACGCACAAAAAAGGATAATTGAAGTTCCACCAAAACTTATAAATGGTAAAGTAATACCGGTAGTTGGCATAAGACCGGTAACTACCGATGCATTTAGAAAAGCACTTATAATTATGTTAAAAGAAATTGCAAATGCTAAAAGTTGTCCATACTGATTATCCGATTTTTTTGCAATAATTATTCCAATATTAAATAGTGTAAAGAATAATAATAATACTACCGTAGCTCCAAGAAAGCCAAACTGTTCTCCAAGTATTGAGAAAATAAAATCGCCATAAGATTCTGGAAGAAATAAATCACTTTGTCTACTAGCGCCAACTCCAACTCCAAATAAACCACCGCTACCAAGTCCAATCTTAGCTTGAAGTACTTGAATATTGGGTTCATTATTTCCATTAAAGCTTGATATAAAACCAAGTATTCTTGATCTGGAATGAGAAAATAACATCATTAAGCTAATACCAGCAAGGCTTAATACACCAAGCGAAGCAACAATATGTTTAAGTTTAGCTCCACCAATATAAAGAAGAATAAAACTTGTAAATACAATTATCATTGCAGTACTTAAATTTGGTTGAATAACAACTAATCCAGCTACTGCAATAATCAAAATTAGTGGATATTTAAACCCATTTTTAAAATCCTCAATTAATTTTCCTTTGCGTTCAATCAACCCAGCTATGTGCATGAATAAAACCAGTTTTACTAGTTCAGATGGTTGAAATTGTATTATACCAAGGTCAATCCAACGTGCTGCACCTTTATATTTAGGGGCTAATAACACAGTAAATATTAGTAACACTATTACAAACAATAAGGCTTGCTTGCTATACTTATTATAGTATTGATAAGGAATTATTGAAAATACGATACCAACAAGTATTGCAAATATCATTTTACTAATATGAGATTTGAATAAGAAATAAATATTATCAAATCTTACTTCGCTATATGTGCTACTTGCAGTAAATACAAGAATTGCACCTAAAACCATAAGTGATAAAACTATTGCTAACAATATTCTAACTAAAATTTTCATTTATAATTGCATCACTATTTGTTTAAATATATATCCACGATGTTCGTAATTGTTGAACATATCAAAACTTGCGCATGCTGGCGACAATAAAACTACTTCACCATCTCTTGCAATTTTGTAAGCATCATTAACCGCAAATTCAAGAGAATCGGCTTTTTGAACTTCAACTATGGATTGAAAATAATTGAATATTTTATCAGCTGAAGAACCAATTGCATAAATCTTTTTTACATTTTCACTTACCAATTCTTTAATCCTGCTGTAATCATTTCCTTTGTCTTTACCACCAAGGATTAAAATAATTGGCGTTTTGAAACTACGCAGTGCGAACCAGACTGAATCAACATTTGTGGCTTTGGAATCGTTTATAAAATTAATTCCATTAATAGTTCTAACTAATTCTAGTCTATGTTCAACACCTTTAAATGAAGCTAAAGCTTTTTGAATTGCTTCATTATCAAGATTTAATAATTTTGCTACAGCTAATACGGACATTGCATTATATAGATTATGTTCGCCTTTAATTTGTAAACTGTCTGTCCTGCATATGCTCTCAATCATATTTCCATGTTTCATGACAAACATTTCGCCATCAATAAATACACCTTCATTTAATGGAGATGATGAAAATGGAATTTTAGTACCGTTCTCAATTTTTATTTTTGATAAGTATTCATCATCAATATTATAGATAAAATAATCATCATCATTTTGGTTTTGATTAATTTTTAATTTTGATTTAGCATATTTATTAAAATCATTATCATATCTATCTAAATGATCTGGAGTAACGTTTAGTAGAATTGCATATTTGGGTTTAAATTCATCAATATAATCCAATTGAAAACTGGAAACTTCAAGTACTACAAATTCATTTTCTTTTACATCTAATGTAATCTCTGAAAATGCTAAACCAATATTTCCAGCAGAATATGATTTTAATCCACAAGTATTTAATGTGTGATTGCACAATTCTGTTGTGGTAGTTTTACCATTACTACCTGTAATAGCAACAATATTACCTTTACAAAACCAAGACGCAAATTCAATTTCGCTAATTACTTTTATGCCTTTTGTAATTGCATCAATAAGTATTTTAGAATTAGAAGGTACGCCGGGACTAGTGATTATAAAGTCGCAATCAAAAACTTTATCAGAATGACCGCCAAGTTCATAATTAATTCCAAGTTGGTCCAACTCATCAATCTTTTTCATTTTGTCCGAAAAGTCGCTAACGAATGGAATAGCATTTAATTTATGCGCCAATTTAGCTGCGGCAATTCCACTTCGCACAGCTCCAAGAATTGTAATATGTTTATTCGTAATATTTTTCATCTTACCTTAAATGAAGCTAAACTTACAATTACTAAAATTATTGTGATAATATAAAATCTCATAACAATCTTGGGTTCTGCCCATCCAACTAACTCAAAATGATGATGAATTGGCGACATTTTAAATATTCTTTTTCCTACACCATAACGTTTTTTTGTATACTTAAAATAAGTTCTTTGAAGAATTACGGATAGTGTTTCCACAAAAAAGATTCCACCCAACAGAGGAATAAGTAATTCTTTTTTAATTAATATTGCAATAATTCCAAATACACCACCAAGTGCAAGTGAGCCAGTATCTCCCATAAAAACTTGTGCGGGATAAAAATTAAACCATAAAAAGCCAAGACCAGCACCAATTATTGCGGCTATAAAAACAGTAAGTTCACCTGAGCCAGGTAAATATACTATGTTCAAATAGTCTGCCCAAATAACATTTCCAGAAACATAACTCATAATAGCAAGTGCAAGCATTACGAATGTTACTGTTCCCATTGCTAAACCATCTAAGCCATCTGTAAGGTTAACTGCATTGGATGTTGCTGTGATTATAAATATAACAACTGGAATATATAAATATCCAAAATCCCAGTTTAGATTTTTGAAAAATGGAATAGTAGTTTGTGTGTTATACTCAGCAAACTCGGGTAAAAAGTAAATTGCACTACCAACAACTAGTCCAACAATGATTTGTCCTAGTAATTTATATCTAGCAATAAGTCCTTGCGAGTATTTTTTAACTACTTTTAAATAATCATCAGCAAAACCAACAAATCCTAAAAATATTAAACCAAAAAGAGCAAGCAAAATATATGTGCTAGTTATATCGCTCCATAATAATACTGGAACAACAATAGCAAGAAGAATTATCAACCCGCCCATTGTTGGAGTTCCTGCCTTTTGCATATGTGTTTGAGGTCCATTTTCTCGTATTGTTTCACCAACTTGTAATCTTTGTAATTTAGCAATAATTTTTGGTCCAATATAAAAAGCAATTGCAAGAGCAGTAATTGCAGAAATTGAGGAACGAAATGAGAGATATTTAAAAATTCCAAATCCAGGAATATCAAACAATTGATTCAAATAATCAAATAAGTAATAGAACATTAGTTTATTTTCTCCCTTATTTGTTCAGCAAAATCTTCCATTTTCATTCCACGTGAGCCTTTAACTAAAACCACTTGATTATTAAAATCGTATTGTTTAATAAAGGATGTTAAAAGTTTTCGAGTAGAAAAATATTTTGAATTAATTTTTTCCTTTTCAAGTTCTAATGATAAATTTTTCATTAGCTTACCAATTGTGAACACATTTTTAATTTTGCTCTTAAGTATAATTTTAGATAGCTCTTTATGAATTAACTCTGCATTTTCACCTAGTTCAAACATATCTCCAATTACCAAAGTTTTTGTTGAATATGTTTTTATTCTTTTAAGTAGGTCAATTGCAGCCATCATTGAAGCTGGATTAGAATTATAAGTGTCATCAATTAAAGTAGCGTTTGAGAAAGGCTTAACAAAAAGTCTTCCTTTTACTTGACTAATCTTACTTATTCCAGCTAAGATCTGAGAAGGTGTTAGCCCTAAATGCAATGCAACACCAACAGAAATTAGAACATTTTTAGCACTGGATGAACCATAAATAGGAAGGTCTATTTCAATTTTGGAGTTTAGATATTCGACAACAAGTTTAGTTTTACCTTCAGGAGTATATCCAATAATTTTACCCATAATATTTGGTTTACCATTAAACCCAAACGTGATTCTTTTTTTTATATTTTTGGTTTGAGATTTAATTAGTGGATCATCGGTATTTGCAAATATTTTTCCACCATTGTTAATTGCTGCATTAAGCAAGGTACTCTTTTCTTTATAAACACCATTTCTATCAATTAAATACTCAAGATGTGAATCACCAATATTTGTAATAATTGCATAATCTGGTTGCGCAATATTTGCGGTATATTCTATTTCGCCAAAATGATTAGTTCCGTGTTCTAAAACCAAAACTTCAGTAGAGTTTTTTGTGGATAAAATTGTTTTAGGAATTCCAATATGGTTATTGTCATTTGCTAAAGTTTTTTCCGTTTTGAATTTTTCATTTAAGAGTGTAGCCAAAATTTCTTTTGTAGTTGTCTTTCCGTTGCTTCCAGTAATTGAAATAACTATACCTTTAAATTTGCTTCTAAATATTGCAGCAAGTTCACCATAAGCAAGAGTTGTATTTGGAACAGTTATAACAGTGCAATCCAAATTACTAAAGTTTTTAAGTCTGTTTTTGTTTATCATCACTGCAGAAGCACCCTTTAAAATTGCTTCTTTGATAAAATTATGTCCATCATATTTATTGCCTTTTAATGCAACATAAAGAGAATTTGCTTTAATTGTCCTACTATCAGTAGATATTTTAGAAACTGATTTAAATTTATCAGGATTATATATTATAGAATTATTCAAATTAAATATATCTGTTAAGCTTATTTTCATTTGTAAGCCTCCAAATATTTTATTGCAATTTCTTTATCAGAGAAATGATGTTTTACACCATTTATTAATTGATATTCCTCATGCCCTTTACCCGCAATAAGAATAACAGCATTATCTTCTGAATTACAAATAGCTTGCTTAATTGCCTCTTCTCTGTCTTCAATAACTTTAGAATTATTTCTTTTTATTCCTGTCAATATTTCATTAATAATTTCAAATGGATCTTCAGATCTTGGATTATCAGAAGTAACATAAATTTCATCACTTAATCTATCAGCAATTTCACCCATAATTGGTCGCTTCGTTTTATCTCTGTTTCCACCACAACCAAAAACTGTATAAATTGGACGTGTATTGTTTACAATTTCCCTAATTGCACCTAAAGCTTTTTCTAAACTATCAGCTGTGTGAGAATAATCGACAACGACTTTTTTATCATCCTTGCAAATTACTTCAAATCTGCCTGGCACTTGAGGTGTTGAATCAATTCCTTTGATAATTAGATTATTTGGATATTTTTCATTAACTCCAATAATGGCTACTGATGCAGCATTATACGCATTAAACTCGCCAATCAACTTTGTGTTAAATTGAAATTCCTCATCACTACTTTTTAACTTAAATGATGTGCCATCCATATTATATGAAATATCATTAATCAAATAATCTGCATCAATATTTTTCCCAAATGAATATTTCGTGGAAGTATTATCAGACAATAATTTTTCATAACTTTTATCGTCACTATTGTATATAACTACTGCTTCGGGTTTAAGATTATCAAAGAATATTTTTTTTGCATCCAAATAGTTTTCAAAGTCTGAATGAAAATCTAGGTGGTCCGATGTAATATTTGTAAATACCCCATAGTCAAAATCCAGACCTCTAACTCTATCAAGCACTAGTGAGTGAGATGAAACCTCCATTGCGCAATGTGTAATTCCAGCATTGACCATTTGTCTTAAAAATTTATTTATTGTGTTACTTTCTGGAGTTGTCAATTGAGAATCTTCTATAAAATCACCAACAATATTGGAAATAGTTCCAAGAAGGCCTGTTTTATATCCGGCTGTTTCAAAAAGATTTTTTACATAAAAGGCAGTTGTGGTTTTTCCATTTGATCCCGTAATTCCAACAAGTTTAAGTTGTCTTGATGGATGCTCATAAAACTCACACGATAAATCAGCAAAAGCTTTTCTACTATTTTCAACAACAATTTTTACAACATTATTATTTGTAAAAAATTCATCGGGATATTCATCGTTTCTTTCAAGAACTATTACACTGGCTCCATTGCTAACAGCACTTCCAATAAATTGATGCCCATCAACTGTAAAACCTTTAACGGCAACAAACATGGAGCCACTTGTAACTTCTCTTGAATTGTTAGTTATGTCACTAATGTCTCTTGATTCTGACAAATCAGAAATACTAATAACTTTAATATTTTGAATTAATTTACTTATTGTCATCAGTTAATTCTCAATTTACTATTTGTATTTTGCGTAAAACAACTTAAGTTGCAAAGAGTAGTTCCATTTAATTTTGTGCCTGCTGAAATACTCTGGAATACAACATTTCCACTTCCAATAACCTGATATTTTATTCCTAAACTATTTAGCATTTTAATGGCATCTCTTTTAGTCAAATTAATTAAATTTGGCATTGTTGAACCATCACTAATAATACTCTCTTTGTTTCCCACTTTAACTTCGGTTTTTTCATCTTCTAGATTAGATGACACAAATATTTTTTCATCAATAATTTCATTGGATGTTATTTTTGCATCATTCAGTATTGTTCTTTTATTGTTATCATTAATAATGTTTTTATCCGAATCGGCAATACGTAATGCAATTTCATGAAATATAGGTGCCGCAACTCTTCCACCATATTTACCTATTGATGGTGACATAACCACGATTAATGCAATATATTTTGGATTATCTGCTGGGAAAAATCCGACAAAAGATGAATTGTAATCGCTGCTAGAATATTTATTGTTAATCAATCTTTGAGCTGTTCCGGTTTTGCCACCAACTTGCATATTAGGTAATTGGGCTTCAACACCAGTTCCATTTACAACTACATCCTTCATCATATCAATTACTCGTTTCGAAGTTTTTTCTGAAATTACACTTCTAATTTTATTTCGAGAGAATTCTTCAACAATATTCTCTTTTTCATCTTTTATTGATTTTATAATGTAAGGTTGCAATAAATCACCGCCATTAACCAAAGCACAATATGCATTTAATAGTTGAATTGGTGTAACACTAATTTCATATCCGAACGCAATAAAATTTTTTGATATTTTAGAATATTGCTTAGGTTTCTTTAAAAATCCAGGTGTTTCGCCAGGAAGATTGATAGAAGTTAAATTTCCAAATCCATAGTTTCTTAAATATCTATAAAACGTATCATCGTCTATTTTATCACTCAATTTTGCAATTCCTACATTGCTAGAGTGAGTAATAATTTCTGTTGAAGTAAGTTTGAGAAAATTATGAGTATCTCTTATTGTAGCACCTTTAACTTTATAATTTCCATTTTCAGTATTTGTTAGTTCACTTTCCTTGGTTAACTCTTCTTCAAGAAGCATTGACATAATAAGAGGCTTAATAGTTGAGCCAGGTTCATAAGTATCAGTTAATGCTCTATTTCTTCTTTCTTGATCTGAAAAAAGATTATAATTTGCAGGGTCATAATCTGGTTGATTAGTTAAAGCTAAAATTTCACCAGTTGAAGGGTCCATAATGATGCCAACCGCAGATTCTCCCTTATATTTTTTCAATCCTTTGTTTAGTTCTTCTTCCAAAATTCTTTGACAATTTCTGTCAATTGTTAATTGAATATTATTTCCAGGAGTCGGCTCAATTGAATTTTCTTGATTAATTGTAACAACTCTACCTTGAACATCATTTTCAATAAATTTATATCCATCAACTCCCGTTAAATATTTATCAAAATGCTTCTCAACACCAGATACTCCATCCAAATTCCTATCAACAAAACCAAGAATATGAGAAGCCAAACTTCCATAAGGATAAACTCTTGAATAATCTTCTATTTGGAAATATCCGTTAATCATTAGGTCACTTAATAGCAAAATTTTTTCCTTAGAAGCTTTCTTTTCAATACAAATATTTTTGTTAGCACTATTCAAAATATTCAAATAGTGTTTTTCACTTTTATTGAACAGTTTACCAAATCTTTTGGCAATTTTTTCTTTTTCACTCTTATTCGTCATTCGCGTATCAATAAAAAGAGAAACATCATTTTTCGTAAATGATAAAATTTCACCATTCCTATCCTTAATTACTCCTCGCTCAGCTTTTATTTTTACAGATTTATTTTGCTGACGCTTCGCAATTTTAGTGTATTTTTCATTATCAACAACTTGAATTGTGAACAATTTAGCCACAATAACAATTAGCATAATAAAAACAAAAAACATTATTAAAAGCACTCGAGAATTATTCATATTTACTATCTACAATATTTTTTATTTGCTCTATTCTTAATTGGTTAACAAAAATATTTTCAACAGTATTATTTATTCTAACCATACCTAATCTCATTTTTGCAATTTCCACTATTCTACCTTCAGCGGATAGTTTTTGAACTTCAACTAAATTTGTTTCAAGTTGATTTTGAACTATTTCCAATTGTTTTTCTTTCTGATAAATTTCTTTATATAAAAATTTTATTTCTGTTTGCAAAAAAAGAAATCCAAATATCAACGTTACTAATGGGAATACAATAACTATCAATAATTTGGAAACTGATACTTTACTTTTGGGCTGCTTACGATTTATCTTTTCAGTCATATCTTCTCTGCAACTCTTAGTTTAGCACTTCTTGCTCTTTTATTGTTCTTAATTTCTTCTGCACTTGTAACTATTGGTTTGCGAGTAATAATTTTTAACTCTGGTTTTGTATTACAAACGCAAACAGGATATTCCGGTGGACAAATACAATCCTTTGTTTTTTCCTTTAAAAAATCCTTTACTATTCTGTCTTCCAATGAATGGAACGTTATCACAACAAGTCTTCCATTTTTATTTAGAAGTGATACTGCTTTATTTAAGAACTCTTCTAATTCTTCTAATTCATTATTTACATATATTCTTAAAGCCTGAAATATTCTTGAAAGGGCTTTTGTTAAATATTTTTCTGGTGTAATTCCTTCAATAATTCCTTTTAATTGACCAGTAGTTTTAATTTTATTATTGATTCTGTAATCACAAATCATGTTTGCAATTTTTTTTGAATTCCTTTCTTCACCATATTTGAAAAAAATTTCCGTTAATTCTTTTTCAGCAAGTTTATTTAAATAAAATGAAGCTGGTTCACCTTTTGATTTATCCATTCTTAAATCAAGCTGCACATCTTCTCGAAAAGTAAATCCAGAATCTTTATCATCCAGTTGAAAAGAGGAAACCCCTAAATCAACAAATATTCCATCATATTTTTCAATAAACTCAATTTTGGAAATATTACTAATATTAGTAAAACTTGTATTATAAAGTCTCACTCTATCATCGTTTTTAAATTTATTTTTGCAATGCAAATATGCATTCGAATCTTTATCTGTTCCTATAAATTTGGCTTTATCGTCCAAATGTGACAAAATTAATTCAGAGTGTCCCCCAAATCCTATAGTCCCTTCAAAATACAACCCAGATTTATTAGTAATTAAATTTACAACACTTTCTTTTAATAATACGGGTGTATGATGATTCATTTTTTTTAATTTATTTTATTAGCAAAAAAATAGTTTCAATAATTTAGAACATTTAAATTTTATTAAATCTTCATTACTTCCTTGGCTATGTTTTCGTATGGTTCTTCAATCTCTTTTAAATATTCTTCATATAACTTTGGATTCCATACTTCTATATATTTGTTCATTCCAAGAATAATTACGTCTTTTTCAATTTCGGCAGCTTCAATTAATTTTTTTGGCACTAATAAGCGGGATTGGCTGTCAAAAGTATCTTCGGCAGCTTCTTGCAAAAACATTCGCATAAACTTTGCATCAACAGGATCGAATGTATTAAGTTTGTCTAATTTACTTGCAACTAATTCTTTCCAATAGTTCATTGGGTAAATATTAATGCACTTTGATGAACCACGTGTAAGCACAAAAGTATCATTTGCTTCAGGAGAAACAAATTTTCTTAGTCTTGCAGGAATTGAAATTCTTCCTTTTGCATCAATCGAATAATTAAAACTACCTAAAAACATATCTTTTTCAATTTATTTGACATAATTAGGGAATCTTAAACATTCTTTCCCACTAGTACCCAAATTAACTCTTTTAATAGGGAAATGTCAAGTAATATTTTATTTTTTTAATGTTAAATTGGGTTAAATAATGAAGTTATAGATATATGCAAAGCATATGAATTATATTTGCACATTGTAATTAATTGATAGTAATACTTCGAAGAGGAAACTTAAAGGACATTGGCTTGAGCCAACTGGCGGAGTCGAACCGCCGACCTACTCATTACGAATGAGTTGCTCTACCAACTGAGCTAAGTTGGCTTATAAATTATAAAATGAGTATACAGGGTGCATACTCACTTAATAATTAAAATGATTAAAAAACCAAACAATTAGAGTTTCTTTTTATGTCTATTTTTTCTTAATCTTTTCTTTCTCTTATGAGTCGACATTTTATGACGTTTTCTTTTCTTTCCACTAGGCATAGTGCTTTCTCCTTTAGTGATTATCTAATAAATTTTTTGCTTTAATTCCAATATCAGAATTTGGATCTATTTTAATTGCTTTTTCAAAATATTCTTGCGATTTGCTAATATTACCTTTCGCAGAATTTACAATTCCTAAATTAAAATGTGCAATTTGGTGTTTAGGATTTATTAAAATCCCACTTTCCATTGTTTCAATAGCTGAATTATAATTTCCAAGTTGGTAAAAACATACTCCCATATCAATAATTACATCAACATTTTTGGGGTCTTTAATTAAATATTTTTTATAATTCTCAATTGCTTTAACATAAAAGCCAGAATCATTTAATAAATGTGATAAACTTAATAATGAATTTAAATCTTCTGGATTATTTTTAACTTTTTCTTCAAGAAATTTAATTTCATTTAAAGAAGTTAAATCATGACTATTTTGATTTTGAGCAACATTTTCTGAGTTGTTTGCATTTTCAATTTCAACAACTTTAGGCCCATCAAAAGTTCCTGCAGAATACAAAATTATCATTCCAATAAAAGCTAAGAAAAAAGTAACATAAATTATTTTAGTTATATTTATCTCTAGCGATTTATTTTGTGGTTTATTTTTCATTTTAAGAATTACTTTCCTTTATTTTCATACCTTTATCAACTGCATTTTTAAAATCTTTCGAGAATTTAAATGTCGGTACAAAATGTTCATCAACAAAAACCTTTTCTCCCGTTCTTGGATTACGGGCATATCTTGAATTTTTCTTTTTTACTTTATAACTACCAAATCCTCTAATTTCAATTCCATTTCCATCACGTAATGATTGAATAACTGTATTGAGGAATCCTTCAATAATTGCTTCAGTTTCTAATTTTGTTAAACCTGTACCTTCAGCAACTCTTTCCACGATATCAGCTTTGGTCATACTAAATCCTTATTACTTATTTTAGAAAATATATTAGAGCTTCACAATTTATAAAAATACACTTAAATTTCAAAATCGAAATAAATATAAGTTTTTATTTATAAATAGGTTATGGAGTTAAATCAAATAATTTAAACTCTTTTTAAAATGAAAGATGCAGTATTTTATAAAAAACTGAAGGACTTATTTCTTTCAATGAATAACATTGTATGGATTCAATTTGAAAGAGAGATTTAATAATGATATATTTGTTTTTAATAAATAATATTTGAGATATGGAATTATTACCAATTATATACTGGAGTTTACTAGGCGTTGGTCTTTTAGCGCTTATTGTTATATTATTCTCTTTTATAACATTTAAATTCAGAAAAAAGCTTGGAAACATTCCCTCTACTGAAGTAAAAGGTAAAGAGCGTAATAAAAGAATAGTAGTTAAAAATCCGGAAAAATTACAAGCAGAAAAAAAGCATCACCCCAAAGTTCAGACTAGATCAAAACAAAAAGCTGGAACTACTAATTCTAAAAGTAAAAGTTCTTCTGATGAAAACATTGGGCTTTATAAAAAGCCAACTAGGGAAACGCCTAAAAAAAGAGTAGAAATTCTGAACCAAAATATGGATGATAATTCATCAATGAAAAAACCTGTAAATAAAGACACAAAATTTCACTCTATAAAAATTGAATCAAAACAAGATGGTTGGAATTAATTTTTATTTCAAATTAAAGACTCGAGTAAATCCAAAAGTTTAGTCATTTTTTTAGTAATAGCAATTATTGGTGTCGATGTAGTCATATCAATACCAGCTTTCTTTAACACTTCAATTGGATAATCTGAACTTCCCGCATGAAGAAAAGATAAATATTTTTCAACTGCAACATTTCCTTCATTTTTAATTTTTTGAGAAAGAGTTTCTGAAGCCGCAAAACTTGTAGCATACTGGTAAACATAAAAATTGTAATAGAAATGTGGAACTCTTGCCCAAGTGTAAGTTTCTTCATCATCCAGAGTCATTTCACTTCCCCAAAATTGAAGATGCAATTCACCATACAATTTTGACAACACATCAGGTGTAAGAGCTTCACCTTTATAGTTTATTTCATGAACTATTTGCTCAAACTTAGCAAAAAGAGTTTGTCGGTAAAAAGTAGTTACAATATTGTTGATATTCTTTTCAATTAATGAAAGTTTTTCGTCTTTGCTTTCTGCCTTTTCAATCAAGTAATCCAGCAATAAAGCTTCATTAACAGTTGATGCAACTTCAGCAACAAATATTGAATAATTTGCATAAGGATACGGCTGACTTTCCCCAGTATAATAGGAATGCATATTGTGCCCCATTTCGTGAGTTAAAGTAAATATATCATTCAACTCATCGCTCCAATTTAGAAGCACATAAGGATGAACTCCAAATGTAGTACCAGAAGAATAAGCACCGCTTCTTTTCGATTTTGTTTCAAAAACATCAATCCAGCGATTATTAAAAGCAAATTTGACATCATTTATATATTTATCACCCAATGGATTTAGGGAGTTCAGAACCATTTTCATTCCATCCTCAAATAAATATTTTTTCTTTACAGATGGAAATAAAGTAACATATGCATCATAAGCATGAAAAGAATCTAGATTAAGTATTTTCTTTTTCAAACTTGCCCATCTGTGCAGTGGTTCTAAATTTTGGGATACAGTATTAACTAAATTATCGTATACAGAAAGAGGAATATTATTTGCATTCAATGCAGCTTCTCTGCTGGAAGAATAATTTCTAGTTTGAGCATTAAAATATTCTGCTTTTATATTACCACTAAACAATGCTCCAAGTGTATTTTTATGCTCAACAAATGGGATGTAAAAATTTTCATAAAAACGCTTTCTATAATCCCTGTCTAAAGAGTACATTGCTGAGCTATATCTTCCTTGAGTGATTTCAATATCATTCCCATTTTCATCTTTAATTGTTGGAAATTTCAAATCTGCATTAGTTAATAATCCGAAAACAGAGGATGCAACTTGAAGCGCAGGAGATACATTTGCCATTATTCTTTCTTCATCTGCACTTAATGTATGCGCTTTGGTTCTTAATAAGTCATCTATTAAATGTCTATATATTGTTAAATCTTTATTCTCATTTATAAAATTATTTAGTTTATCTTCTGAAATTTTTAATATTTCAGGTTTAATAAAAGAGGATGCTGCAGAAAGTTTAGAGGCAAGAATCATTAATCTATCGTACATTCCCTGATATTTTTCATAACTCAAATCTAAATCCTTTGCCAACATTGCATATAAATGAAGTCTGTCAAGGATAATTCCTATTTTTTCGTCATACTTTAAACATTTTAACAAATTTTCTGCGGATTTACCCAAAGTGCCCATAAATTTGCTAAGCTCAATAGTTTTATTTTCAATTTCCTTAAATTCTTTTTCCCAATCTTCATCCGATTTATAGATGTCCTTCAAATTCCATTTGTATTTATCATCTATATTTTCTCTTTTTAGTAATCCAGAATTTATTTCTTCGTGATCAAGATACTTTTCATTTTTAATTCCACTTAACACAACTTCCCCGCTATTCTAATCTTATTATTTATTCAACTATACAATTATAATTTTTATCTGAAAAATAACAACTTTTGCAATGAGATTTATTTTTATTATAAATACTATTTCTCATTGCTGTTATTCCAAGATGCATATTAGTTTCAAATTCTTGAAGTATTTCTTTAGTAACATTTATTGACGCATTTTCATCTGGGGCTTCAATAAAAACAAGTTTACAGACTATATTTTCAATCAGTGGATTCATTCTGTTTACTAAATAAGCATAAAACATAAGCTGATATTTATAATTCTCCAATTTTTCTTGTGCAGAATATTTCTTTAAACTATCAGTTTTATAATCTATAATGTGGGCAGTACCATTTTCAAAAATTATTTTATCAATAATTCCATAAAGATAAAAGTCTTTTTGCTTGATGTATATTTCATATTCATTTTTATAATTATCAAACTTACTTATGCTTCTATAAATATCTGAATCGTAATAATTATTTACCATATTTACAATTGTCAATTTAGTTTCTTGTAGTTCGTTAGCGCTCAACACTTCAGAATTTAATAGCAGAAGTTCCTCAACTCTTTTTACCAAATTCTCTCTAGCTGTCTCTTCTTCTAATAATTTATGAATAATACTGCCTTGAACATTTGCTGGAATGGAAATATTTTCACCTATATTTTCATTGCTGAAATCCAAATACACATCTTGTTCCTTCTCTTTGTAAAAAAGAGAAGTAAAACCTAAATCATAAACCAAATTATATTTTAGTGGACATTGATTATATACAGATATTTTACTTGCTGAAATTATCTCGTTTTGTTCAACATCGCTTATTGAATTGATTTTAATTTGCAATGAACTATCTTCAATTTCATAAAACTCATTTTTACTTATTCCATTTTCAGTTTCAGTTTCAATTTGCTTAATAAATGGTATTTCTAAATTCACTTCTGTTTCTGAATTAGTAAATCCATTTTCACCTTCTCGCATAAAAGTAATATTTCCTGAAATTTTCTTAATTCCAACAAACTCTTCAATTCTAAGTCCCTCTTTAAATAATGCGAGAAAAGATTGGTTTGCCGGCACCGCATCTACTTTCAAGGTTGCTGAAATAAACAGATAGCTTTCTGCCCGTGTAACTGCAACATATAAAAGCCTTTTCAACTCTGCATTGCTTTTCTTCATACTTATATAGTTGTAAATTCCAATTATGGGTGCGGTAGTATTAGTTTCGGAATAGCTTTCGTTAGAAGTTTTTGTTAAAATACCAAATTCCTTATCAATGCTTATGCTTTTTGATTTTACTTTATCATCCAATCCCTTGCTATTTGTATCAATTAAAAAAAGCACTGGAAACTCCAAACCTTTAGAAGCATGAATTGTCATAAGTTTAACATTTTTATCATTTTCCGAAATAACAGCTTGGCTTTCATCTTCTGTTTTATCAATACCCTCTCTAAGAAATGAAACAAAATCATAAAGTGTTGTTGAACCCTTATCCAAAAATGAAACAGCTGTACTTATTAGTTTATCCAAATTTGAAAATATTTGTTTACTGTTTTTTAAGATTGCAACCTTACTCCAATAACCTGATTCCTGCAAAACATCTCTTAGCAATACTGAAAGTTGCTTTGATTTTGCATTCTGAATATCAGCTATTAACTGAAAGGTTATATCTTTAAACTCTACGTTTGTATTGCTAAACAATAACAGTTTTTCATAAAAGGATTCACCATTAAGTTTTGATATTTCAAATAATGATTTATCAGATCTCACAAAAAATGGTGAACGCAAAATTGCTATTAAAGCTTCATCGTTTTTGGGATTTAAAAGAAAACTTAAATAATTATAAACGTCATATATTTCTTGTCGTTGATAAAAACCTTTTCCACCATATATTTGATAAGGGATATTTAATTTTTGCAACTCTTTTTCCAACTCAACAAAAACTTTTCTTTTACGAGCAAGGATAGCAATATCTTTAAACTCAATATTATTATTTTCTACTAGTTCAATTATTTTTTTTGCAACCAACCTATATTCGCTTTCCGAATCCTGACTTCCATCTGAAATCAGAAATGCAATTTCACTCTCTTTATCTTCCTTCTTTGCATAAATTAACTCATCATATTTTACTTCGTTAAACATCAAGTTTGGGCTTTCAAATAATTTCCCAAATAATTTATTTGTGAATAAAGTTAGTTCCTTTGATAAACGAAAACTATGTGGCAACTGAAGCAAACTGTTTTCATCATTAGCGTTTTTAATTGCGTCCTTTGTTTTATTGAAGATTTGTAAGTCAGCCCCGCGAAACATATATATACTCTGCTTCTCATCACCAACAATAAATAAGTTCCCACGATTAAGATAATCCAGAATTGGTATAAATATATTATACTGCGTCTCGTTAGTATCTTGATATTCATCTATCATAAAATATTCATATCGTGAGGCTAGATAAGATTTTACATCATCACGCTGAACTAATTTTTCTGCCATGAGTAACAAATCTTCAAAATCAAGAAATCCCCTTTGCATTTTTTTCTGGTTATACCTTGCCATTATAGGCTTCCATAAATTTAGAATATCATAACCACATTTTGCCAGTTCTAGTTCTGCCGATTTATAATCATCTGAGTAATCAATGATTTTAAATTCAGAATAAAAATTCTCAACAAAATCGATATTATTATAAATGCCCTCTCTAAATTTATTTGGTAAATATCCAGTTGCCTTAATTGTTCCCTTCAGAATTAATATTTCGGCAAAAATATTTTTAACAATTGATATCGTAGCAAAAATATCATTTTGATTCTTTGTTGAAACTAACAATTTTTTTACACGTGCAACTATTTCATTTTCATGTTTAATTGATTCCGCCCTTTCATTTATTGTTTCCACTGCGGTGAACAAGTGTTTAATGTTTTCCGAAAATATTAGCTCAAAAAACATCTCAAATTTATTTCTAAATATTTCAGCAGTTTCAGTATCACTTTGTTTGTAAAGGGTTTCTTCTAACTTTTCAATATCCTGCCTTCTGGAAATCATTCCTTTTAACACAGATTTTAATATTTTTTTTGAACCAAGCAGTCTGATATTTCGTTTTACAAATTCAATTAAGGAATCATTGTTGCGTATAGTTTTTTGTATTATTTCATCAATAGAAGAAGAAATTAGTTCGTCCGAAACTCGTTGATCAATCGGAATAAAATTTGCATCTATTCCAGCTTCAGTTGGAAATTCCTTCAATAACTCCGTACAAAAGGAATGGATTGTTGATATTTTTGCAGATACTAGTTCTCTTCTTAATCTTTCCAGTTTTTTTATTTGAGAACTTTGGGTTTCCTCTTTCAATCTTGTTTCAATTTCACCAGCAATTCTTTTGTATAATTCAGATGCAGCTTTTTCTGTAAAAGTAATTGCAACAATATTGTTAAGTGAAATATTTTCCTCATAAAGTATTGACAAAAAACGTCGCACTAACACAAATGTTTTTCCAGAACCAGCATTAGCAGTTAGCGAAATATGTCTACTATGATTTAAAGCTTCTTTTTGATATTGTGTTAAATTATACATCTGTTCTTATTTCTATTTTTATTGTTGTACCCTTTTCAGAAGTTTGCTCAACAAATATTTCACCATTTGTTTGATTTAAAAATCTTTTTATCAAAGCTAACCCAAGACCCATTCCATTTTTCTTAGTAGTAAAATTTTCTTCAAATATTCTTGACAAAATTGAACTTGCAATTCCAGAACCATTATCTTTAATTAGTAATTCCACCTTTCCATAATTTTGGACAGCAAATATAATAATTTCCTTTGCATTAGCTTGAATTGAATTTCTTATAAGATTAATCATCATCCTTTGGAATTGCTCTTTATCACTAGTTACTATTATGCTAGTTTCACTTGATGAAATATTTATTGAACAATCTTCGTCAATAAATAAATCTACTATTTCATTTACTAAAACTAGCACATCCAATTTTTCCAATTTTAAACTTGGCATTTTTGCAAAATTAGAGAACTCGGAAGCGATATTTTTCAATGTATCAATTTGGTTAATAATAGTTGACGTTACTTTCTCAAAAATTGAATTATACTTTTCACTTTTGTCATTGTGAGCAGCAACTAAATGCTGAACAGCTAATTTCATTGGAGTTAAAGGATTTTTTATTTCATGAGCAACTTGCTTTGCCATTTCACGCCAAGCTGATTCTCTTTCAACTTCAGCCAACTCAATTTGATTTTTTTTAAGTTCTCTAACCATTAAATTAAAGCCTTCTATTAGCTCTTTTACTTCCCCACTTTGATTATTATGAAGTTGAATGTCCATATCACCATGGCTCACTGAGCGAGTAGCTTTTGTAAGTTTTTCAATGGGAGATGATATTTGATTAGCTAGAATAGTGCTTAAAATAATAATAAAAATAATTGCAAGTGAATATGTGCCAAATAGGAACACATTCAATTCAAGTCCGCTCATTGGTAACTGGTAATTATTAAATAAATCCGTCACCTTTATTATGAACTCTTCTCCTGAAATATCTGATTTATGGTAAAGCGTGTTATAAAAGAATTTTTCAATGTTCTCTTCCACAATTACTTCTTTCATTCCATATTTATTTATAGCTACAAGCACATCTGGATTAAGTATTAGCGGCAACAGTCCAATTCTGTAATATGTTCCTTGAGAGCTATAGATAAGATTTTCATTTTCATAAATGGAGTAATTTATTCCAAGATCCTTTGTTGCTTTATCAAAAATTGATTGCATTTTTAGTGAAGAAGAATTTATATATGTATTTATATACTCTTCAACACTATCAGCACGTTTTCCTAATTTATAGTTAATTGTTTGTTCATTTTTTCCATCAGTAATATTCTTAAAGTACCAAGCCAATAGAATTAAGGGAATTATAGAAACTATAAGTAATGAGATAAGAATTTTTGATTTGAAACTTATTCTGAAATTTTTCCATTCATTGTATTTAATTAAAATTGTTATAATTAATAGAACAAAAATCATTATGCTATGAATAAAAAACACTTTGAAAAAGTCGAACAAATTCCAAGTAATATCTTTATCACTTAAACCGACAGCAATTAGCTTTTCTCCATTTTTATCAGCATATTTTTTAATATAAAAGATATTGTTTTCGCCATCAATATCAATATTTTTCCAAACTTCTTCGTTCTTTACCAGTGGAGTATTTTTTACTGCTTCTTCTTCGCGTTTTGTCAAAAATATGTTTGTAAAATAATTTGTAATCTGGTTATTTCTAAACTCATATATTTTTAGCAAATCTAAGTTAACAGAAAGCTTTTTAAAAGGATTAATTGAACTAATTAGTTTATCATTGTTTTCAGTTTCTATATTAAAAGCATCATAAACAGCTACTATTTCTACGTAGCCAACCAAGCTTTTTCTATCTTCTATTTTTGTTATTACCGATATTATTTTGCTTGAAGTTTTTTCGTTGAAAACATCAATTTTCCTTGCAACCTTATTTCCGCTTTCAAGCTCATCCCAATTCCACCAAAACGGTTTATTTAATTTGTACTCGAAACTGCCAATGAGATTTTTATTTATATCAATTATATTAATTACTGAAGCCTGTACTTCTGTAGAAAGATAAGTTTTAGTCCATAGCAAAAATGCTTCGGCGTTAAGGTTGTTATTAGGCGCAGCTATTTTTGTAGCCAAGGTTGTATCATTTATCGCCTTGTTTAACGCATCATCCACATAGTACTCATACAAACCCACGTTTGATCTGGTAAGTTCATTTGAAATAGTTTTAAGTGAATTTATTTCCAATTGAGTATTAAAAAAATTAAGGAACGATATTGATAAAATAGAGCCAGAAAATAGCAAAGTTACCATTTTTGTTAAATTACTTACTTTATAATATTTCCAATAAGAAGATATTCCAAAAACAAACAGCAAAAAAAACAGACTAAATAATATTGAGCTTTTAGCAAAAAAGAATTCATCAATTAAAATAAAAGCTAGTAAAACTAAAAAAAGCAAAGGAACAAAAATATAATTTCTAATTCTCATTATTCCGTTGCTAAGCTCAATTAATAATGAGATAAATGTGATTGAAAACAAAGCTGTTGTAAGACCAATTAAGAAAATATTTAGATACATAAAAATTGTTTGATAACTGGCGTACAATGATGCATCTTTGAAATATAGAATGGAAGAATCGAATATTATACTTTTAAGTGCTGACGCAAAACCATTATATAAAAGAATTATCAAAGATAATATTATGATGATTAACAACACTTTATTTGCTTTTCTTAAATTTTCAAAATTATTTTTGTTTGGGAAAGAGAAGAATATTTTAATACTTAATAGTAACACTGCTGTAATTGTTAAAAATAATTCAAGCGGTGATTTTGTCAATCCAAAAGCAAAAGTTGAGGAAAAGTAAATAGGGTTAATTAAGTCTGAAAACCCTAGATAGTCACCAATGCTGAGTATATAAATAATTATTCTTATAGTAATTATAGAAAATGTGAAGTAGATAATTTTGAAAAGAGCGTTTTTAATTTTAATTCTATAATTAACCCAAACAAAAAGAAAAACAATTAAAAATATTGCAAATATTGATTGTAGTAATGCTATTTCTTCTTTCAACTTTTGAATATCAGCATTTTTACTTATCTCGTTTATTTTAAAACTACCAATAATTTCGTCTAAATTATTCTTAATGTAATATGAATTCCCACCAATTCTGTCATTATTAAATTTGATTGAAACAGAAATATTGTATTCTTTATTTATAAAATCAGTTAAACTTAAATTTTCGTAGTATGCGTTTTTAAGTTTATGTTTTTTTTGAATTGGGATTGCAATAAAAATTTGAACTGAGTCAATTTCTGAAATGATAGCTAAATATGTTATTAAAGAAGTTTCAAAAAAGAAAGCATTTCTATTTCTGTGTTGTGTTAAAAGATTTTTTATCTCGTAATATGTAATTAACTGTTCTTTATTCCATCCAACGAATTGAGCCGATTTAAATATGTTTATTTCAAAATTTTTATACTCCCCCAATTTTAAAAATTCTAAAAAATCTATTGTTTCAACTGGTTTCAATTCCGAAACATTTTTCTGAATTTCTAAAATGTTTTTGAGTAGTTCAGTTTCTTTTTCAGAAACGATTGACTGGATTCTTTTGCTAATTAGACTTTCTTTTTTGTTAAACTCAACCTGCCAGTTATCGGAATAATTACTCACTATTAAAGGTGATATAATTCCTATAAGCAGTATAAAAAAAACTGTTACAATTGATAAATACAAATATTTTGGGTTAAATATTTTGTTTAGCATTAGTTAATTATTATTTGAGATATTTTCCAGTTCTCAGCTTCCAACTTTAGAGCAATAAAAACTTGAGACTCCCCACGTATCCCATTTTTGCTATATATTAGTTTCCCAATTGCAAAAGGTTTTTCTTCGCTCAAGTTAGTATTAATTAACTTGAAAAAAATTGGTTTATAGTTTTGTAAAAAATCTTTTAGAATATAGAAGGATTGGTTTGAACTGTAATATGAAGATTCCCCATTTTCAAGACTTATATATGTTTCAGATATAAGATTATTTGAAAATTCCTTTATTGCACCTGTTCTAATTCCATTCTCAAATTCAGAAAAGATTTTATTTATTTGCTTATTATTATCTGATTGAGAGAAGGTAAATTCAGCACCAAATAGCATAAACAGAAATAAACTTGAAAGTAATATTTTAGGGAATATTTTTTTCATTCAAAACCAATTTTAAACAGTTAAAATATATAAAATGGAAACTAAATTCAGAAACAAATGTTTCTTCTCGCAGAATTATCCCAATCTTTCAATTACTTGAAAGATTGGGATAGTAACTTTTGGAAAGTAATAAATACAATTTAATTAAGTGATTTAACAATCATTAAAATATGATAGCTTTAATAATTTCTATTTGCAATTACATCATGAGCATGTTTTCTTTCTCCAATTCCTCTATTGGTTTTAAGCTCAATATTTCCATTTGCTGTTTGATATGCCCAATCAAATTGAACACCATCACTATAAAGTTCTGTTATTCTTATTTTTGCATAATGGTTATCGAAAGTCCAGATAACATATGTATTTCCCTTTATAGCTCTAACATATTTTACATTGTCACCAGGTTGTGCATCTATCCAGCCGCCTGATGGTGCAAATGAAATATCATAAATATCATTTGTTCTTCCCATATTTTGAATATCTGTGTCATTCCAGACATTTAGATAAAGCACGCCATTATCATTCTCAAAAAAGAAATCTGTGTTTTCTGAATCATAATAGTCAACTTTATATTTGCTAAAATCATAACCAGAAATACTAGGATAATTTCTAAAATCATAAATAAATTGATTAAATCCTTCGGGACGAGGTGTATCGTATGCCACATCATAACTCAAGTCACTCTCATTTCCATCGAAATCATATGAAGCCACCGCATAATAATTTGTTATTCCGTTAGCTGCGCCATAATCGTAAAAATATGATTTTTCTGTAGTACCCAATAAATTGTACTTACCATCATATTGGTCGCTATAATAAACCGCATAACCAGCTAAATCTGAGTTATAAACCGGGCTCCAATCGATAATTACTAAATTATCTCCTGTTTCCGTTGTAATGTTTGTTGGAACATTTGGAGGTATGTTATCATAATGTTCATTATCATAATAGTTAAGAAAATTTTCTTGACATGATATTAGTGTCAATGTTGCAACAAATAAAGCTATTTTATAAAGTGATTTCATTTTATCCTCCAATTTTTATATTGAGAGACAAATTAAGTGCCAAACTTTATATAGGTCTAATTATTATATTAAGCGGTAAAAACCAAGTATTATGAAGAAGTAATTAACTTCACTGTTCACAAAAGTAGTCAACAGTGAAGTTAAATATTAACAAATTAGATATGATTAAATTCACCATCAAAATACATCTGTGAATTATTTATAACAGCTACAGATTTTCCCTTTAACTCTCTTCCATTAAATGGGGAATTTTTTGAACGTGATTTAGAATTTTTAATATCAAATTTGAATTCTAAGTCTAAATCAATTATTGTAAAATTTGCCTTTTCACCAACTGCAATTTGAGGAATTTCGAGGTTCAATACTCGCCTTGGATTAATGGAAAGTTTTTCAACAACTTGTTCAAGTGTCAATTTTCCTTTATGATAAAGCTCAGTTAAAGTAAGTCCAAGTTGAGTTTCAAGTCCAACAATTCCATTTGGTGCATAAATATACTCTAACTCTTTATCTTCAATTGAGTGAGGTGCATGATCACTTGCAATGCAATCTATTGTACCGTCTTGCAAACCTTTAATTATTTCATCAACATCTTTTTGCTGTCTCAAAGGTGGATTCATTTTATAGTTTGTGTCAAATGCTTTCACGCAGTCATCTGTAAGCGTAAAATGATGAGGAGCCGCTTCAGCTGTTACATCAACACCTCTAAGTTTGGCTTCTCTTACAAGCTCAACAGAACGTTTAGAACTAATATGGGCAATATGTATTTTTCCTCCAGTATACTCGGCTAAAAGGATTCCACGCATAACAATTAAATCTTCTGCAACTGTTGGAATAGAAGGTAAACCTAACTCTGTTGAAACAAAACTTTCATTCATTGAACCACCAGCTAAAGACTCATCCTCACAATGTTCAATTATTGGTGAATCAATCATTTTAGCGTACTCCAACGCATTTCTAAGAAGAGAAGCAGTTTTAACTGCTGTTCCATCATCCGAAAATCCAACAGCACCTGCGTCAGAAAGTTCAAGCATTGGAGCAAGTGCTTCACCTTTTCTTCCCTTTGTAACAGCTCCAATTGGATTAACATCCACAAGATGATCTTTTGCTCTATCAGCAATAAATTTAACAACTTCTGCCGAATCTATAGCAGGATTTGTATTTGGCATACACGCAATACCAGTAAAACCTCCAGCAGCAGCACTGTTACTTCCGCTAATAACAGTTTCTTTATCTTCACCACCAGGTTCTCTGAGATGAACATGCATATCGTATAAACCAGGAACACAAACCTTTCCACTAAAATCAAAAACTTTGGCATCTACAAACTTTGATGAATCAAGGTTTTCTATTTTTTCAATAATTCCATCTTTTATTAAGATATCGGAATTTATATCTAAATCTTGCTCTGGATTTAGTAATCTTAAGCCTTTTAAAATTATTTCCATTTAACTACTCCTCACTCTTAGTCCCTAATAAATATAATACAGCCATTCTAATAGCCACTCCATTTGTAACCTGATTAAGAATTATTTGTGATGAACCATCGGCAACTTCTGACGAAATTTCAACACCTCTATTTATTGGTCCGGGATGCAGAATTAAAACATTTGGATTATTTTTATCAATTCGTTCTTGTGTAATTCCAAAATAATTATGATACTCGCGAACCGAGGGAATTAAAACACCAGCATCTCGTTCTAATTGAATTCTTAACACATTTAGAACATCATTTTCAGCCATTGCTTTATCAATATTATTATAGACTTTAACTCCAAATTTTTCCATGTCCCAAGGAATCATAGTTGATGGTCCGCAAACAGAAACATTGGCTCCCATTGTTTGCAAGCCATAAATATTAGATAAAGCAACTCTGCTATGACTAATATCGCCAACAATACAAATATTGAGTCCTTCCAATTTGCCAACTTTTTCTCTTATTGAGTACATATCTAGCAAACCTTGTGTTGGATGCTCATGCCGACCATCTCCAGCATTTATTATTTTTGCTTTAGATATCTGAGTAAGATATTTTGGAATTCCAGCAGATTCATGACGACAAACTATCATATCCACTTTCATTGCTTCAATATTTCTAACGGTATCTTTAAATGATTCTCCTTTTGCAGCACTACTTCCAGATTTTGTAAAATTTATTGTGTCTGCTGAAAGTCTCTTTTGGGCTAACTCAAATGAAAGCCGCGTTCGTGTTGAGTTTTCATAAAAGAGGTTAACAATTGTTTTGCCTTGAAGTGTTGGAACTTTTTTAATTGGTCTTTCTAGCACTTCACGAAAAGTTGTAGCTGTATCCAAAATTAATTGGATATCTTCTTTTGGAACACCTTTTAGTCCCAATAGATGATTTGATGATAAACCCATTAATTTATCCTTTATTTAATCATTTATAATTTCAACAAGATAGACTGAATCTTCATCATCTATTTCAGTCATTTTTACTTTTACTTCTTCATTAATTGATGTGGGAATATTTTTGCCAATATAGTCTGCAGTTATTGGCATTTCACGATGACCTCTATCTACTAATACACAAAATTGTATAGTATTTGGTCTTCCTAAATCCATTATAGCGTCAAGAGCCGCACGCACGGTTCTGCCTGTATAAAGAACATCATCAATTAATATTACGTCTTTTTCAGATATATCAAATGAAATATCCGTAACTGATACTTCGGGCTGCTTTAAGCGTATTCTAAAATCATCCCGATAAAGGGTTGCATCCAATGTTCCTAAATTAGGTTTTACACCTTCAATGGAATGAATTTTTGCTTGGATTCTTTTTGCAAGAAAATCACCTCTTGTTCTCATTCCAAGCAGAACAATATTTTCTGACCCTTTATTGTGCTCAATTATTTCATGAGCTAAACGCGTGACAGTTCGATCTAGATCTCTACTATCCATTATTTTTGCTTTTATGTCCATATACAAAAAATCCTCATTGACTCGCGTCGCAGAGGTCCTTATAGATTTAATATATTGTTTTGTTTTGTCAACCTTGCTTATCTCTCGGATAAATTTAAAGGAAATTGTTTGTGCAAATATAATTTGCAGAGTTTAGAAAGTAAAGGAAAATTATTTTTATTTAAACAAAAAAGGATTGTTTTACAATCCTTTTTTGACTTTATACTTTTTTGGACTTTTTAGTCAAGAACTTTAAACTCAATTCTTCTGTTCATTGCTCTTCCATCAGCATCTTTATTATCACCAATGGGGTTTTCTTCCCCATAGCCTACTGCTTTTACTCTTTCAGCACTAATACCACGAGCAAGTAAGTAATTTTTAACTGTATCAGCTCTTTTTTGAGCTACAATTTTGTTTGATTTTGCAGAACCAATATTGTCAGTATAACCTTGAACTTCTACTTTTAGACTTGGATTTTGGTGCATCATTTTAGATATGTGAAAAAGAATTGGATATGCCTCTGGTTTTAATTTATTACTATTAAAGTCAAAGTTTACTCCCATGAGCAACATTCTGTTGTTTATGTCATCTGCATCCATAACGTATGACCCACTACCAGTTCCACTTGCAACTTCTTTCTCAACAACAATTTCTTTTATTACTTCGCGTGGAATATATTTTTTAACTATGTTCTCAAGCCTTTCATAATCAACTGGAGTTGGCATTTCAAGTCCGTCATACAATTGGCAAATTTTTGATGGTTCTCCTTTTGAGAAATACCACTCAACACCAAAGTCTATTTTCATAAATGCATCTGAATTAGCTCCAAACAAGCCATATCCTACAGATCCAGAACTACCATCAAAATCACTTGATGCTAATTGGTAACTACCTATTTCTGTTTTTAGTTTCCAATTATCCGATAAATTTGCTAATGCTCCTAAACTAAATCCAACTTGCAAAGCCAATTTTCCATCAACATCTGCTCTTGTTGGAACAGCTGAGTTATCAACTGAATAATAATTTTGTCCAAAACCAATAGTCATAAATGGAGAAAATGATTCACATGGCATAAAATAATAGACTAAATCTAAATTACCAGCAAAACTTGTTGTAGTAATGTCTAGGTTAGTGTTTCCATTAGGAGAGTTAGTTAAACTACCAAAATTTAGTCCTAATCTTAAACCAGTATGTTCAGTAAAATTTCTTTGCAATGAAACATAACCACCATAACTTTTGAGTGCTCTTGGCATAACATCAGTGGAAGTTAAGTGTAATATTGAACCACCAAAGCCTAATGACCAAGAATCTTTTAGAGCTTGTGCCTTAATTGATAAAGTTGCAAATAATATTGCTACAAATATTGTAACTAGTTTTTTCATAACATCTCCCTAATCTATTTTATGAAAAAAAATATATTAATTTAATTTTTGTCTTAACAATAAAACTAATAGAAGTTAATTATTAAGATCTTTTATCTCAAGATATTAATAATTAATTAATACGGTTATTATTATTTTATTTAAAATAAATTTAGTATTAAAAACATTCATTATCAATATTAACTTGCATAGGCTAATTGCAAATTTACCTTTCCTAACGAAGCAACAATATGGAATTCTTCTTCACTAATTTTTTCAACTTCACCGTAATACTTTTTCTCACTGCTATCCTTTTGTGTAGTTGCTGCTAATTCTTTGGCAGAGAGAACTATCAAATTTTCTACTATTAAATTAAACCCATTTTCAATATCTGCTTTTCCTTCAAGTAAGTAAGGCCCCATTGTAAGCGTTTTTTCAGCAAAGTGTTTGTAAACATTTGGGAAAAGAACAGCTTCAAATGTCCCCGTTAAATCTTCAAGAGAAAGGAATTTCATAATCTCTCCTTTTTTTGTTTTGATCCTTTTGGATGCCATAAACCAACCAACAATTTTAATTTTCTGCCCGTTATATTTTGCCATGTCTGATGCCTTAATTATATCTTTCCTATTTATCGTTTTAGAGAAAAACTCCAACGGATGTCTCGTAATCATGTAACCAAAAGTTTCGTATTCTATTTTGCAAATTCTTGAAATTGGATATTGAAATTCTGTTGCAACTTCCATTTCTAATTTATACGATTCAAATGCAAATAAGTCTTGGTTTTCCTCATCAAAAATTTTTCGTTGCAATAGATAAATATCCAATAAGCGCATTAATGTAGGGCGAGTAGAATTTAGCGAATCCATTGCTCCGCATTTAATGAGTAATTCTGCTTCTTTAACATTTGGTTTTATCCTAATTAGAAAATCGATTAATGAAACATACCGTCCATTATAATCCCTCTCTTTAATAATTTTTCTACTTAAAATCTTCGAAAGAGTTTTAATTGCTAAAAATCCAACTTGCAGACAACCATCAATTCCAACGTACTCATACTTGCTTCTGTTTATATCTGGCAGTAAAATTTTTAGTCCCATTCTTCTACACTCTTGGATATAAACAGCGGCAGAGTAATATCCCCCTTGGTTATTAAGAACGCTTGCCATAAACTTCTCTGGAAAGTGTGTTTTCAAATAAGCAACTTGGTAAGAAACAATAGCAAAAGATGCGCTATGTGCCTTATTAAAAGCATACCCGGCAAACGATTCTATTTGATGCCACAATTGCAAAGTTGTTTTTTCTGGATAGTTTTTTTCCCTGCACGATGCAAAAAATTTATCAATTAATCTTTGCATCGATTTGTGAGAACGCATTTTGCCACTCATTGCTCGCCTCAGTAAATCTGCTTCCTCAAGTGTAAGTCCACCAATTTTATTAATAACTTTCATAACATCTTCTTGATAAACCATTACGCCATATGTTTCACTAAGAAGGTCCTTTATCTCTGCATTTAAATATTTACGTTTACTAGGATCCTGGTGACGCTCAATAAATTCTTTCATCATTCCACTTTCAGCAACACCTGGACGAATAATTGAGCTGGCGGCAACAAGCATTTCAAAAGTATGACAATCCAAACGCCTTAACAAAGAGCGCATGCCAGGAGACTCTATATAAAAACACCCTATTGTATTACCACTACGTATCAACTCATTCGTTTTTGAATCATTCTGTATCATCTCTTGATCAAAAATATCAAAATCCACTTTTCCCTTTTGCCGCCTAATAGCGTAGTGAATTTTGGGCATACTAAACCTTTTTCCATTATTTTGTGGAAGTAGGTATTCGTCCATTTCTAGTAAATTATTTTTTATTTTTTGACTAAATTTCATAATATATAGTGCTATTTTGTTCACTATATATTATGAATAATTTACTTCTATTGCAACATTATTTTTACTCTTTTAGATAAGCCCTAATTTGTCATTAGAGATTTATTCCTATCGACAAATCTGGGGTAAACTTAATTGCAAATAAGGACAATATATCTTTTCAATATTTCCCATTTGATAGAAAATATTTTGTATATTTAAAGTAATTGAGAAAAAGAAAATAATAATAAAATAAGGTAGAGAGATATTGATATCGCAAGTTGGGCAATTGCTATTCTATAGTTTACTATTGGAATAGAGGAAAGTCCGAACTCCAAAGAACAGAGTGCCGGGTAACTCCCGGGGGTTATAGTTTATAGCCATAACTACGGAAAGTGCAACAGAAAATATACTTTCTCGATTTATCGAGATAAAGGTGAAATGGCAGGGTAAGAGCCTACCGCTTTGCTAGTAATAGCAAGGGTCCGTAATGGAGTCCCGACTTGTCGGGATCAGTGCAAACCCCACTTGGAGCAAGATCATGTAAAGGATTGTCTGCAAATGCAGAGCAAAGTTGTTCGCTTTGATGATTCCGGGTAGATCGCTTGATTCTGATAGTAATATCAGAACTAGATAAATAATTGCCATCCCGATTTATCGGGAAACAAAATTCGGCTTACAGATTTGCGATATCATTTTCTCTCTATAAAATAATACAATGATTGAAAAAAAATGGACAATCAAAGAAGCACCAGATGAACAAACTGTGCTGGCTTTGGCTGATAGCCTTAATATATCTAATATATTAGCGACTATACTAATCCACAGGGGTATTACTAATTTCAATGAAGCGAAAATTTATTTCAGACCTGATATGGATTCGCTACATGACCCCTTTTTAATGGATGGAATGCAAGAAGCCACAAATAGAATAATTGACGCAATTACAAGCAATGAAAAAATTGTTGTTTATGGGGATTATGATGTTGATGGAACTTCTTCAGCTGCATTACTTTATCTATTTCTTAAAGAATTAAATGCAAATGTAGAAGTTCATATTCCAAATCGTTTAACAGATGGTTATGGACTTTCAAATGAATCTATAAACCTTCTTGCCAAAAAAAAGACCAACCTGATAATTACAGTTGATTGTGGAATAACTGCAGTAGATGAAGTTGCTCATGCAACTTCGCTTGGCATTGATACAATAATTAGCGACCATCACAAGCCAAAGGAAACAATTCCAAATGCAGTAGCAGTGCTCGACCCTCTAAAGCCTGGTTGCAACTACCCATACAAATATCTCTCTGGTGCTGGTGTTGCATTTAAACTAGCTCGCGCCGTTTCTGATAGAGTAGGTCGTAAAGATGGCATCCTACAATACCTTGATTTGGTAGCACTTGCAGCCGCCGCTGATATTGTTCCTCTAACTGACGAAAATAGAATTTTGGTTAGAAGAGGAATGGAAATGATAAACAGTAATCCTCGACCTGGAATATTAGCTTTAATCAAAAAAGCAAAAAAGGAAGTTGGTAGCTTAACTGCCGGGCAAGTTGTTTTTACAATTGCTCCGCGAATAAATGCTGTTGGAAGAATGGGTGACGCAAAAAGAGCTGTTGATTTATTTATTGAAAAAGATATTGATGAAGCAGATAGAATGGCTCAAATTCTTGAAGATGAAAACTACCAACGCAGAAAAATTGATGAAATGACTTTTTCGCATGCTGTTTCAATTATTGAGGAAAAAGTTGATTTAGAGAAAGAGGTAGCTATAATAATTCATGTTGATGAATGGCATCCCGGAGTAATTGGAATTGTTGCATCACGTGTGGTTGAAAAATACTATCGCCCTGCAATTATGTTGTCAACCGTTGATGGTGTTGCAAAAGGTTCAGCAAGAAGCATAACGGGGTTTAATATTTACGAAGCACTTCAGGAATGTAACGATATGCTTATTCAATTTGGTGGGCACGAAGCCGCCGCCGGTGTTGCTATTGAAATTGCAAACATTGACAAATTCAGAATAAAGTTTAATCATGTTTTGAGAGAGAAAATGAAGGAAAAGGATATTGTACCAGAAATAAAAGCTGATATAAATATTTCTCTTTCGGATATTACTCCAAAATTTGTAAGAATTCTTGACCAATTTGCACCGTTTGGTCCGGGAAATATGCGCCCAGTATTTGTAGCAAAAAATGTACAACTTGCAAATTACCCAAGAATTGTTGGTAATAATCATTTACTTACAACCATAAAACAAAATGGAGGGGATAAGGTGTTTGATGCCATTGGATTCAACTTAGGATATTTTGCTGAAATTATTGCTAAAGATAGAGATTTAATTGATATTGTTTTTACAATTGAAAAAATTTCTAGAAATGGGGTTTCATATCCCCAAATTAGATTGAAAGATATTAAAGTTAAAGAAAACGTTAATTAATTTATAGGAGTTATTATGTCAGGTCACTCTAAGTGGTCAACCATAAAGAGAAAAAAAGAGGCTCTCGATCAAAAACGCGGAAAAATATTTACGAAATTAATTAAAGAAATTACCGTTGCTGCTAAAATAGGTGGTGGAGATGTTGATGCAAATCCACGATTAAGACTAGCAGTTGATAATGCAAAATCCGCGAATATGCCTTTAGATAATATTGAAAGAGCCATAAAAAAAGCTACTGGCGAATTGGAAGGTGTAACATTCTTAGAATTAATGTATGAAGGTTATGGTCCATCTGGTGTTGCATTTATTGTTGAATGCTTAACTGACAATAAAAATAGAACTGTTGCAGAAGTTAGACATCTGTTTACAAAACATGGTAACGGACTTGGAGAAACTGGCTCTGTTGCTTGGATGTTCGATAGAAAAGGTATTATTACTCTTCCTGCTCAAGGAAAGGCAGAAGATGAAATTTTTGAAATAATTCTTGAAGCTGGTGCTGATGATTTGCAAACAGAAGAAGATTTTTTTGAAGTTACAACCTCAGTAGATTCATTTGAAACTGTTCGCAAAGCACTTGTTGATGCAGGACTTGAAATAGAAAATGCTTCTTTACAATGGATTGCAAAAAACACAATTGAAGTTGAAGGTGAACAATCTGAAAAAGTTGAAAAGCTTTTTGATATGCTTGATGATAGCGACGACGTGCAAAATGTATATTCAAATGCTGACTTTAACGAATAAATTAAAATCCATATTATGATTATTATTGGAGTAGATCCCGGAACCATAATTACTGGTTTCGGGATTGTTAAATATGAAAATAGCAAGCTAAGTTATTTATATTCAGGAATAATTAAAACACCTACAACCAAAGAAATTCCTCCTAGATTAGAATCAATTTATAACGAACTAACACGACTTATAAAGCTATATAACCCATCACAATTTGCTATTGAAACTGTATTTTATAATAACAATGTTCAATCCATTTTAAAAATTGGATATGTAAGAGGAATATCGCTGTTAGCTGCGCAACAACACAAACTTGAGATTAATGAATACTCACCACGTGAAATTAAAAAATCAGTTGTGGGTAATGGTGCTGCATCCAAAGAGCAAGTTCAGTTTATGATTAAAAAATTGCTAAGTTTGAATATTGATTTTCCAAAATTTGACGAAAGTGATGCAATTGCAATTGCAATATGCCATGCTTTCAAAAAAGATTCACTTTCACACAAAAGTGGAAGTTGGAAAAAATTTATTGATGCTAATCCAGATAAAGTTTTATAAAATTATATGGCAAAAAAATGATTGGATATTTAACAGGCAAAATAATTACAAAAAAACCAACTCAAATTTTATTAGATGTAAATGGTGTTGGTTATATAATTAATATTACAATTTCTACTTATGAATCTTTATCCAAAAATAATGGGGAAAATGTTTCACTTTATACTTATTTAAATGTTCGCGAAGATGCACTTATTCTCTTCGGCTTTTCTACAATATCTGAAAAAGAAATGTTTGAACTGCTAATTAGTGTTAATGGAGTTGGGCCTAAATCGGCGCAATCAATTCTTTCTGGAATACAGATTGATGAATTACATACAGCACTGAGAAATAACGACTTGAGTAGAATTATTGCAATTCCTGGAATTGGCAAGAAAACTGGAGAAAGATTATTAATTGAATTAAGAGATAAAGTTGAAAAACTTTCTGATAGTTTCGCATTTTCATCCGATAGTAATTATGGAATAAAAAATGATGCAATTTTAGCATTGTCTCAACTTGGATATAATCAAAAAGTGGCTGAAAAAGCTGTAAGATCCATTTTAAGCGAATTAGAAAACCCTTCGTTGGAAACTTTAGTTAAAAATTCACTTAGTCTTCTTAATAAATAGTTTTTCATTTTGGGATAAATTTATACCTAAAATTTTTCTTGTTTTTTAAATTTTTGTTGAATAACTTGCAGTCAAAATTAAACAAATCACTTACAATAAAGGAAAAACTATAGAATATATCTCTACCATTATTATTATTTACTACTGTAGAGGTCCTTTATGGAATTATTATTACTTATAGTTTTAACTATTATTTTTCTTGTTTCGCTTTCAATTATATTTAAAATCAATCCAATTAAAAACCATTTTTCATTCATAAAAAAAAGGAATAGATGATACTTTTCTACTTTTGTCATTTTGTGACACTATTTTATTCGTTATAACTAAAATTGAAAATATCATTATCCACTAACTTATGGAGCTATTATGGAAGCAAGAGAAAGTGTGTTTCGAAACCCAATTTCTGAATTAATCAGTGATGAAATTTTTTATCTATTAAAAGATAGAAATTTAATTAATGAAAAAAACTTAAGAGATTACCAAATTAAAAAGAAATTTAAAGCCCTTAGAAGTAACTCAATTAATTCTACAGAAGCTATTGAAGTAATAAGACAAGATTACCCATACTTGCAATTTGATTCCATTAGAAAAATAATATATTTGGGAAATAAAGAACCCATTTAGTTAATAATATTAAGAGAGAGTGGGTTGGTATAATCCACTCTCTTAACTTATGCTTTATCCAACGAAAAGCTAAAAGTAGCACCAAATCCTTCTGTACTATCAGCCCAAATTTTGCCATTGTTTTTTTCTAGTAATTCTCTACATAAAATAAGACCAAGTCCAGTGCCAGATTCGTTAGCAGTTCCAACAGTTGTTAAATGTTCATCAAGTTTAAATAATTTATTCAAATTTTCAACACTAATTCCAACACCAGTATCTTTAATATGAATTATTACTTTTCCACTATTCTCTTCAGACGTAATATCAATGTCACCATTTCTTTTAGTAAATTTAATTGCGTTTGAAATTAAATTTTGCATCACAGAACTAATCATTGTTTTATCACCAATTATATTATGTGATAAATCAATACTATTCTTAATTTTAATACTCTTTTTAGAAGCAAGATTTTCCAAAAGCATAATTGTCTTACTTGCTAAATCTGCCATATCTAGTTTTTCTTGCGTTTTGCTAAATCTTCCAGTCTTAATTTGTGCCCATTGCAATAAATTTAGCAATAAATTATATACGCTATGGGCTGATATATTAATCTCCTTTGAAAAAGACCTTATTTCTTCCATTGATAATTCTGGCAAATCTTCAACCAAAAACTCAGATAAGTTAAGCAAAGCATTAAATGGGCTTTTCAAATCATGTGCAATTATTGAAAAAAATTTATCTTTTTCATCATTTATTTTTTTTAATTCATCCTCAGAAATTTTTAGTTGTATATTTAAATTTGCTAATTCCTCATTATATTCTCGCAGAAGTTTTTCTTGTAGCTTTGTTTCAGTAACATCTCTAATTATTCCAGTATAGCCCAAAACTTTGCCTGCATCATTCTTTAACATAAATGATGTTTCAGTTACAATTATTTCTTTTCCACTTTTATTTTTAATTTTAATCTCATAATCCTTTACAAATCCATCATTTTCAATCTTTTCTATTAATCTATCTCTTTCTTCTGGATTAACATATAAATCCTCAGCAATATTAATTTTCATAATATCTTCTTTGGAATCATATCCAAAAAGCTCAATTCCAGATGGATTTATATCCAACAATTTTCCCTCTGGTGTGCTTTCATACAAAACATCTTTTAACTCCATAAAAAGATTATGATATTTCTTCTCTGTGCTTAAAATGGAAGCTCTATTTTTCTCATCCAAAATATTCTTAAGTCTTTCATTTTCGCTTCGGAGTTCTTCAAGTTCTTTATTATAATTTTCCATATTAAACCTGTTAAATAATTTATTGGTAAATTTGCAGTTAATATACATCATTTAATAATTAGATAATAAATAATTTGATATGGTTGAAATTTTCCAATTAATTCTCCTTTTTATTTTTGGCATAATTGCCGGAATAATAAACGTAAATGCTGGTGGAGGTTCAACCTTAACTTTACCAATGCTTCTTTTTCTTGGCTTGGATGGAGCAGTTGCAAACGGAACAAATAGAATTGCTATTCTATTTCAAAATACCTCAGCTGTTTTGTCATTCAAAAATCAAAACCATTCACAATTTAAATTAAGTTTTAAATTGGCTTTATTTACGCTGCCTGGTGCTATTTTAGGAGCCTATTCAGCAATACGAATTAGCAATGACTTATTTGAAAAAATACTTGCTGTAATTATGATTGGCGTAATAGTAACTATGTTACTTCCTAAAAAATCTGTTGAAACAGTAAGCGAATTAACCAAAAAGCAAAACTTTTACGTCTATTTGGCTATGTTTGGCGTAGGCTTTTATGGTGGATTTATTCAAGTTGGCGTTGGATTTTTATTAATGGCATCGCTTCACTATTTAATGAAACAATCGCTAGTTTTTGTAAATATGCACAAAGTTTTTATAGTTCTTATTTATACTATTCCTGCATTATTAATATTTATTCTTTCTAATAATGTAAATTGGGGATTTGGATTTATACTAGCAGCGGGTAATATGATTGGCGCATGGTGGGGAGCAAAATTTTCTGTGAAAGGTGGCGATAAGGTTATTAAAATTATCTTAATTATTGCTATTAGTATAATGTCCTTAAAATTATTTGGAGCATTTGGATGAAGAACAAATTTCATTGGTATGATGGACTTTTTTACGATAAAATGATTGCACCCAATCAAGATGATACTTTCCAAATTATGCGAGAAATGATGAACCCAAATTCATCCGTAATAGATATTGGAACTGGAACTGGAAGATTTGTATTTCAAGCAACAAATAAGTTTAGAAAAATAGTTGGGGTTGATTTATCTTCTCGAAATATAAATTTTGCCAATTCTCAATTAGAAAAATCAAATTTTACAAACATCTCTTTCCTTCATGCTAATGCAACCGAAATAAAATCCCATTTTCCCGAAAAATTTGATTATTCAACTGTTTCATATGTAATTCATGAAATGCCTTACGAAATGAGATTAACTGTATTAAAAGCTATGAATGAAATTTCAAATACAATAATAATTGGCGATTATTTTGTTCCTCAACCCAAAAATATAAGAGGAATTTCTAACAGAATTGCGGAATTTCTTGCTGGAACTGATCATTTCAATAATTATCGCAATTTCACAAAGCACAATGGAATTTATGGATTGGTTGAAACTCTTGGAATGTTAATAGTTCAAGAAAAAATTGGTGTTCATGGTACTTCGCATATTGTTAGAATTAATAAGAAAATTGACTAACAATATTATAAATCAAAATACAATTAATAGAAAGAAGTTAAAATGTTGTTAAATAAAGTGGCAATACCAAAGGAACACGGAGCGTGGGGATTTGTGTTGGAACCACTAATACTTTCACTAATAGTTGCCTTCTCAGTAAATGGATTATTGCTTGCACTTGCATCATTTATACTATTTTTAGCAAATCAGCCAATTAAAATTATTTTTACAAAATCTATATCAACCAAACATAAATCAGCGGCGACTAAAATTCTATTCTTTTATTCAAGTATTATCTTTCTGTTATTTGTTGCCATTATTGTAAATGCAAAAATAGTTTATTTACTTCCATACGCATTTGGATTATTAGTAATGTTACTTTTCCTTTTTTTTCAGATAAATAATTTGGGAAGATATTTATTTTTTGAATTTATTCCATCTTTTGGTATTACTCTAATGGCTATTTCAATAGTGCTAATGAATGGTTCGTTTCAATATAATGTGTGGATTTTTGGAATTCTATTGCTTAGCCGCGCAATTCCAACAATTATTTATGTAAATGCAAAAGTTAAAGAGGTAAAAAGGAAAGATTATTCAAAAGCCGCAACGAATTTAACAAATTCAATATCGGTTTTAATTATTTTTTTATTGGGATGGAATTCTTTGCTTCCAGAATTATCTTTTTTAGCTTCAATTATTCTTTTACTTCGTTCAGAGATAGGATTTTCAAAATTAAACTTTACAAAAACTGTTAAACAAATTGGAATTGCAGAATTTGTTTACGGTTCTCTATTTGTTGTAATAAATGGAATAGTGTTTTTAATTTAGTTTTTATTCTGGAATAAATAATTTAATCTTAATATTCTCAAATCGATGTAACTAACAGTTTCATTCATGGCATCAAAAACAGGGCGTAGAAGCTCAACTCCTAATTTTTCAAATTGCTCATAAACTATTTTTTGAGTTCTTTTATCGCATTCTAAGATATTAAAAAGCATTACTGGATTTATTGGCTCAACTAAATTGCTATACTTTGATAAATGTTCAACCAGAGTATCAATCTTCATATTATATTCATTCAGAATAGCATCAACCGATTTTCCCGACTTAAATTCTTCGCCAATTATTTTATACTTTAATTTCTTTACAATTCCACCAACTACATTCCTTTTATTTATAATATTTGAGGAAACAACTGGAATATTAAACTTTTGGCAATAATTTGAAATAAATAGAATAAACTTTGCACCATATTTATTATACTTAGCCTCACCAATTCCATGAATATTCTTCATGTCTTTTTCGGTTGTAGGAAAAAATGTAGCCATTTCAATAAGTGTTTTATCAGGAAAAATTGCATAAGGCGGTAATCCACTTTTGTCAGCAATATTTTTACGCGCTGAACGTAAAACACCGAACAGCTTTTTATCATATTCCAAATTGGTAATACTTTTGCTTTCAAATTTAGTTTCAACATCCAATTTGCCTTTTACTTCAACTTCACCTTTTAATGCAGCATATCCGCGATCAGTAATTTGCAATCCTCCAAATTCAAAATCCTTGGTTAAAAGACCTCTTACAATTAATTGGTGCGAAATGGATAACCAAACTTCGCGTGGATGCTCTTTCCCAATTCCATAAGTTGATAACTTATCATGGTTTTTATCTAATACTTTTTGATTTTTAGAACCTAGTAAAATATCTACAATATGCATTGCTCCAAAAATTTCTCCTGTTCGCTTAACGCAGCTCATAAATTTTTGAGACTCAACTGTAATATCTGTAAGCTCTTTAACTCCACGATTGCAGTTGTCACAAATTCCACAATTTTCTTGATAGTATTCCTCACCAAAATATGTTAGTAGTGGAATTCTTCTGCAAGTATAGGTTTCTGCATAACGAATAAGTTTATCCAAATGCTGCTTGGCAACTAATTTTTCGCGTCCTTCTTTTTGATCAATAAAATAATTTATTTTATTAATGTCGCCATAACCAAAAAGCAACAAACAATCAGCGCGCAAACCGTCACGACCCGCTCGTCCAATCTCTTGATAATATGATTCAATGTTTTTTGGTAAATCATAGTGAATTACAAACCTTACGTTTGGTTTATTTATTCCCATCCCAAAAGCGACTGTAGCAACAATTATTGAAATATCATCCTTAATAAATTTTTCTTGATTCTGCATTCGCTCATTGTCTGAAAGTCCAGCGTGATAAGGCTTAACAGAATATCCATGTTCATCCAATTCAGCAGTGAGTTCATCAACTTGTTTACGCGAAAAACAATAGATAATTCCCGATTGATTTTTGTGCTTTTCAAGAAAATTCAAAGTCTGTTTTAATGGAAACGTCTTTTCAACAACTTGAAGGAACAGATTGTCCCTATTAAAACTGGCAACAAACCGATTTGATTTTTTGAATTTTAGATTTTCAATTATGTCATTTTGAACTTGTGGAGTTGCAGTTGCTGTTAACGCCATAAAAACCGCATCTGGAAATCTAGGTTTTAATGTTGCAATTTCTCTATAAACTGGACGGAAATCATGCCCCCATTCAGAAATACAATGCGCTTCATCTATGGTTATACAATCAACATCCAATTTTTCTAATAATTCTAATGTCCGTTCAAGCATTAACGTTTCTGGAGCAACATAAAGTAACTTCACATTTCCATTTCTAACTTGTTCAACATTAAATTGATAATCCAATTGACTCAAAGATGAATTTAGGAATAAAGCATTTACACCAAGTTCGCTTAATTGCTCAACTTGATCTTTCATTAGCGAAATTAATGGAGAAACCACAACTGTAATTCCGTTAAAAATTAGTGCTGGAATTTGGTATGTTAGCGACTTTCCACCACCAGTTGGCATTATAACTAATGTGTCATTTTTTGAAATTATATTTTCAATTACTTCTTTTTGAAGCGGTCGGAAAGAGTGATAACCGAATATTTTACTAAGTATGCCTTCAGCTTTTTTTATCATAGTGCAAATTTAAGAATTTTTAAATTCAACATTTCAATATTTTATTTTCTCGTAGCACAGATTAGTAATCTGTGTATTTATTATAGCAATTACATTTATTTTCACAGAATGCTATTCTGTGCTACAAAACCAAATTTTATAAAACCAAATAATTTGGATGACAATAAGTATTGTTCCATTTTTTCCAATCATCAACCAGCCCAGCTTTAACCGGATTCATCAAAACGTATTTTACTATATTAAATAGTTCTCGTTCATCTCTAACCAACCTATCAAAACTTTCATCTTGCCAAAACTGACCTGAGCGCCGAAGTACAATATTTGCTTCACGTGCAGAAATTCTTTTGACTGATTGCATAATTTTACTAATTCCTTTATTCCCATCAAGCAACTCAAAGACTACATGAACATGGTTTGGCATAATACAATAGCAAATGAGTTTGTATTCTTTGTTATTTGGAAACTCAAGTGTAGCTTTAACAATTTCAGCAATTGATGGAATTGTTAAATAATTTAATCCCAGTTCATTTGAATCCAAAAGAGAATCGTATTTTGTAAAAAGACGTTTTTGTTGAATTGATGTTAATTTTTTATAAGCGTTAAATTCTTGTTGCAATTCTTGTAAAGCTATTTGTGGTATACTATTAGCGAGCCTATAAGTTAAAAAATATTGCCCATCATTATAATGGAGATGAGGCAGATTGCGTCTATGAAATGTTTTCATGGTATTTCCTCTTATTTTTTTTCACAGATTAGTAATTTGTGGAAATATAGTACAATTAATTATTAATATTTTTAGCAAAATTTTTTAGAATAAACATGTTTGTAGCACAGATTAGTAATCTGTGTATTTATTATAGCAATTACACTTATTTTGCACAGAATAGTGATTTGTGGAAATATAATACAATTAATTATTAATAATTTCTGCATAGTTTTTTAGAATAAACATGTTCGTAGCACAGATTAGTAATCTATGCCTTTATTTTAGCAATTACGCCTATTTTGCACAGAATAGTGATTTGTGGAAATATAATACAATTAATTATTACTATTTTCAGCATAATTTTTTAGAATAAACATGTTCGTAGCACAGATTAGTAATCTGTGTATTTATTTTAGCAATTACGCCTATTTTACACAGAATGCTATTCTGTGCTACAAAACCAAATAATATGGTATTTTCTTTAAAACAACACAATTAGTTTAATTGGAAATTTATTTTTAATAAGGCAAAATATCGTTTTATAATTACGTAACATTTCACTATTTTTGATTTATGAAACAAATAAAAATAAATATCGCCTCAGAAAATCAATCTAAATTCCATTTATTGGGATATTTTTATACTTGCCTCTGTTAAACCTAACTAACGGTTAAACTCATATTATAAACATTTTACAAAAGGCATTAACGATGATTAATGATGATCAAAATTTATCCTCATTTGCGGATAAATTATTAGAAAAAAGAAAAGAATATAAACCCCTAAATCCGATAAAATCAGCTTCGCATAGTTTTTTGAATGAATTGTTGGAACTCCTTTTCCCACACTATTCAGTTAAAAATTACTATAACTCAGAAGAAATTGTGAGCAAAGTCTATTTACTTAGAAGAAACTTACAAGAAATTTTGATTTCACTTAATAATGGAATGGAATTTAAGGCAAAGGATTGCTCCAAAACTTTCATTGAAAATATACCAAATGTTCATTCCCTTTTGTTAAGAGATGCAGAAGCTATTTGTAAAGGTGACCCAGCGGCAAAAAGTGTTGATGAAGTTATATTAGCATATCCTGGTTTTTCGGCAATTGCAATTTATAGATTAGCCCATGAATTGTATAAATTGAACATTCCCCTTCTGCCAAGAATATTTACTGAATATGCACATCAAAATAGTGGAATTGATATTCATCCAGGTGCAACTATTGGCGAATCGTTTTTTATCGATCATGGAACTGGAATTGTAATTGGTGAAACAGCCCATATTGGAAATAATGTAAAAATATATCAAGGTGTAACACTCGGTGCACTAAGCGTTGATAAGGATTTAGCCGAAACTAAACGACATCCAACAATTGAAGATGACGTAATTATATACTCAAATGCTGTAATTCTTGGTGGAAAAACTACTATTGGAAAAGGTGCTGTAATTGGCGGAAACGTTTGGCTGACACGTTCGGTGCCAGCAAATTCCGTTGTATTCCACAGAAGTGAAATAAATTTTAAAGAAAATTTTGAATCAGAAGTTTCAAATTTTATAATTTAATGAAAGGTTACAAAAATGAAAATAGAAAATATATTGGAGAGCATTGGAAACACTCCTCACGTAAAAATAAACAAATTGTTTGCTTCATCACAAAATAATGTTTGGATTAAATTGGAAAGACAAAATCCAGGCGGAAGCATAAAAGATAGAATTGCACTATCAATGGTTGAAGACGCTGAAAACAAAGGGATTCTGAAAGCTGGAATGACGATAGTTGAGCCAACATCTGGTAATACTGGAATTGGTTTAGCTATGGTTGCCGCAGTTAAAGGCTATAAATTGATTTTAGTTATGCCAGAATCAATGTCAATTGAAAGACGGAAAATTATGTTAGCTTACGGTGCAAATTTTGAACTTACTCCGCGTGAGCTTGGAATGAAAGGTGCAATTGCAAAAGCTGAGGAATTGCAAAAGCAAAATTCAAATTATTGGATTCCATCCCAATTTGACAATGATGCAAATCCAGATACTCATCGCAAAACAACTGCTCTTGAAATAATTAAAGATTTTCCAGAAGGAATTGATTACTTAATAACTGGCGTTGGAACTGGAGGCCATATTTCGGGAACTGCGGAAATTTTGAAAAAGGAATTTCCACAATTAAAAGTATTTGCTGTTGAACCAATAGATTCGCCAGTAATTGGTGGCGGACAACCGGGTCCACACCCACTACAAGGCATTGGAGCTGGTTTTATTCCAAAAAACTTAAACACAAGTATTTTGGATGGAGCAATTTCGGTAAGTAAAGAAGAAGCCTATCTTTTTACTCAACGACTTGCAAAAGAAGAAGGCATTTTTGCTGGAATTTCAACAGGTGCAACACTTGCGGCTATTAACCAAAAGATAAAGGAAATTGGAACAGGCAAAACAATACTTGGCTTTAACTACGATACTGGTGAAAGATATTTAACTGTTGAGGGTTTGTTCTAATCTTTTTCTTAATCTTAATTCTTATTTAATCTGTTTTTCAATTTAGAGAGATAATTAAAATATCAACCTTGATGGTTTCACAAGCCTTCAAGGTTTTTTAATATAGCAATTACACGGATTAAACATTAAAACGCTTTTTAATTTTTTTAATGTTTCTTACACTTACTTGAAATTCTTCACTTAAATTTTTTAGATATAGACTATAAAAGCCATCATTCCCTTGATTCATTCTTTCAATAAATTCCATATTGATTATTGTTGATCTATGAATTTGCAAGAAAGAAATTGTAGGTAGAATATCCATCCATTTTTTAAGCGACTTTCTAATTATATATTTTTTTGAATCAGTAGTTGTAATTTTTGAATACTCCTTTAACGCTGTTACACAAAGAATACTTTCAAATTTAATAATTCTTAGCTTAGTGCCTATCTTAACTAATATATGATTTTCTACTGGTTGCAGCTTTTCCGATGCTTCTATTGTCTCCTCACTTAATTTGCTAAACTTACTTTTAATTGAATTGAATTTTTCAAGCCTAACTCTTATTGCAGTAATCAAGTTGCCGTAATTAAGTGAATCTGCAATATAATCATCTGCGCCTGTGTTCATAATTTCTCGCATTTCAATCAAGCTTGGGGAAGATGTTAAATATAATAGAGGAATAATTTTAGTTCGTTCATTGTTATGCAGTTCTTTAACTACATCAGAGCCAGATATACCGTTATTAAATATATCGCAGATAATTAAATCAGGGAGATATATTTTTGCTATTTCCAATCCATTGTTAACATCTTCAGCTAGATATGTATTGTATCCAGCGTTGGTTAACAAAATGTTTAGTTCTTCAATGTTTGAACTGTTATTATATATAATAAGAATTTTATTCAGGAATAACTCAACGTTGTTAAATAAAATTTTAATGAAGTAAAATAGTGAAAATATTTTACAAATAATTTGAATCAACAAACGTTCACAACAAATATTAAACGTTTGTTGACATAAGTTAGTCAATAAATTTTTATTCAATTATTTAATTCATAAAATTCGACACTAAAAATTATTAACAAGACATTACTTTCTTATTTAACAAAAGAAACTTGTCACAAAACATGAGGAAAATGCTTATGGAAAAGAGATTTCACAAAATTAAATTAATCGTTTTTGCACTTATGAGCATAAGTTGCGTTATTTCAGCTCAAAGTAAATTTGCGTTAAATACCAGTGCTGATATTGTTAGCCGATATGTATGGAGAGGGATAGATTTTGGACGCTCGCCTGCAATTCAACCAACTTTATCTTTGGGATATGGCGGACTTGAAGCTGGCTTTTGGGGCTCTTATACTTTAAATAGTATAACATCAGCTTCTGACGAATTAGACTTCTGGCTTGCTTATTCAGTAGACATCAGCGCATTATCAATTACTGCTTTAGTTAATGATTATTATTTCCCCAATAATGGCAAAGCACTTGGAAATTTTAATAACTATGACGATGTTGAAGGAAATGGTGCACACACCCTGGAAGCTGGTTTGGTATTAAGTTCTGATAGCTTTCCTTTATCGCTATCATCCTATTACAACTTTTATAATGATGCTGGTAATAATATGTACTTCCAACTTGATTGCCCTTTTGAGGTTAATGATTATGAAGTAGATTTATTTGTGGGAGCAACAACTGGAAGCAAAGAGAATCCAGATTATTATGGAACAGAAGAATTCAATATAATTAATGTTGGTTTGCAAGTTTCAAAGGAAATAAAAATTACTGAAGATTTTAGTTTGCCAATTTTCACTTCATATATTATTAATCCAACACTAGAGCAGCATTACCTTGTGTTTGGAGTTAGTTTTTAATTAAGTAATAAAATTTAGGAGTAACATTATGTTTGATACTGGTTCAACAGGATTTATGTTAGTAGCAACTAGCTTAGTTATGTTAATGACTCCCGGGCTTGCCTTTTTCTACGGCGGGTTAGTTGGGAGGAGAAATGTTTTAAGTATTATGATGCAAAGTTTTGTATCGTTGGGATGGACTACCGTTATATGGTATGCTGTGGGATTTTCACTCTGCTTTAGCGGCGGTGAGGGTGGTGTAATTGGAAATTTGGATATGGCTTTTTTAAGTGGGGTTACTGTAAATAGTGTTTTTGGGTCAGGTACGGGTGCAATTCCAATGTTTATTTTTATTGCTTATCAAATGATGTTTGCAATTATTACTCCTGCACTTATTACTGGTGCCTTTGCTAACAGAGTTAGGTTTCCCGCCTATTTGCTTTTCTTAACATTTTGGTTATTCTTTGTTTATTTCCCATTAGTTCATATGGTTTGGGGTGGCGGCTTGTTGGCTGATTTAGGAGTTCTAGATTTTGCTGGTGGAATTGTTGTGCATGCTACTGCAGGTATGGCTGCGCTAGCTTCAGTTTTTTATGTTGGTAAACGAAAAGTTTCAGAACGTGGGCCTCACAGCATTCCTTTAGTAGCTTTGGGTACTGGGCTTTTGTGGTTTGGATGGTACGGTTTTAATGCAGGAAGTCAACTTCAAGTTGATGGAATAACTGCTGCTGCATTTATTAATACAGATATTGCTGCTTCTTTTGCTGCAATTACCTGGTTATTTATTGAATGGAGAAAAGAAAGGAAACCTAAATTTGTGGGTTTGCTAACTGGTGCTGTTGCCGGACTTGCAACTATTACTCCAGCTGCTGGTTTTGTTTCACCTGGTAGTGCAGCAATAATTGGTCTTGTTTCTGGTATAGTTTGCTATTATGCAGTATCTCTTAAAAATAAATTACATTGGGATGATGCTCTTGATGTTTGGGGCGTACACGGTGTTGGAGGAATTTTGGGAGTTATTTTACTTGGAGTATTTGGTTCTTCAGCAATAAACCCTAGTGCAACTGATGGGCTAATTTTTGGTGGTACAGGATTCTTTTTAACCGAAACAATAAGCGTTCTTGTTGCTGGTGCTTATGCATTCCTTTTTACATACGCAATGTTGTGGGTTATTGATAAAATTACCCCTGTTAAAGTTACAAAAGAAATGGAAGAAGGCGGCTTGGATGGATTTTTCCATGGCGAAGTTGCTTACGAAGATCAATAGTTAGTACTAAATAAAATACAAAACTCCAAAGTTTCTAAAACTTTGGAGTTTTTTTACTGACTAAATCTTTGTGCAATATATTTAATCTATAGCAACTGTAACGCCTATTCCAAGTACACCATCTATCATATCACTAATTTCATCCTTCAAATAGATTTTATAAAATATTTTTGGGCTAACAACCGAACCTTTCCATTGAGTTCCAAAATTAAGCATATTAACAAAGCGATCACTAATATTATCTATATCTTCTGTTAAAATTACCACACCAAGTAGTTCAACATCAAACAATAAGTTGTTTGCTTTATACCCAGCATCAAATCCATAATGAATAAATAATTCCCCATTGGCGTTATTGTCTCCAGTTGGTAAAATAAAATTAGGACCTACTTCAAACACAACATTAAAATTTTCTCTGCTAATTCTATGATGGGCATAGTTAACATATATGCCCATGGTGTTTGGTGCAAATTTTTGTAGATCATAATAATTGCTGTATAAACCGTTTATAGCTGCATTTTTTTCAGCTGTAGGCAAATACACGCCTACTGAAAAAACTGATCTGCTATTATTGATAATTTTCTTATTTGTTTGTATCCCAATAAAAATATTTCCAATCCCTTGTTTTTCATAATGATATTTCCACCAAGAAGTTTCAAAATCATAGTTTGTATTTATATATGGAATACTACTTATTAAATTTAATTTTGAACTTATTGGAATATTGAGATAAACCTGATAAACCCCAGAAAATGCAGACATATTATAATTGCTTGAGTAAAAAGTTTTATCAAAACTAAAGCCGAACTGTTTAGTTGTATCTGGCAAAGTTTGCAGATTTATTGTCTGCGCTAAACAAATGTTAATTGATAAAAACATTAGTAAATAAATAAGTTTAATTTTGACGGAATTGATTTTCATTTTTGCCTCCATTTAGTTTGCATGAAAAATATTTTTTATTTTTTTTGAAAAAAGAATGATTTAATACAACCCTACACAGTACTGACACACCTTCATATTTTTTAAAAACAACTTAATTAATAAGCTATTGAATTCCAAGATTTGAATAAGCATAAAACTGGAACCCGAATTACTTTCTTGCTTCTAATTAGTTTCTATAGTGAGTGTGAATGGATTTTGCATGATAACTTTGTTAAATCCCTTTTTAGATATTAGTGAAAGTACAAACCTTGGAGGTTTCAAAAACCTCCAAGGTTTTTTGCTTTATCCTTCAATCAAATTTTTCAACTGAAACTCATGCCTAATTGGATGCATAACTGCATGTTCAAGCATAGCATCAATGCAATAATCAACATCCCAATTTGATTTAAATGTTGGCGAGTGGAATTTTTCTTCTGCAAGATCAGCAAGTGGTATGCGCCATTTTTCCAATAAGTAGATTATATATTCATCCGCTTCATTTTCAATTTTATCTGCTTCGGGTGCTGGCTTAATTTCTAGATCTGGAAGTTCCAACTTGCTGCATATCCAAACCATGTATCCACGTGCTGCTCTAAATACGTGGTGAAGAAGTGTGTTTAATGATTTATAATCTGGATCTTCAGTTTTGGGCAACGCAATATTTAATCTTTTAGCCTCACGCCAAACCAATAAAAAAGAACGCAAATATTTTTCATGCAATAAAACTAAAGTCCTAGCACCGTTATATTTATATTTTTTTAAGTTATTGGAGTTCATTTTTTATCCTTTCAATTATATTTTAAAATAACTATTAAGTGTAACTACTGCAAAAGAATTAGAGCCTTAGCTAGTTTCAATCAAATATTGATTGACTTTTATATGGCAAAGTATAAATTAATTAAATTTTATTATTTCAAAAAGCTCAAAAATGGAATTTCATTTGAAAGAAAGAAGGATAAAAAACTAATTCCAAGCCATAAGCAGACAATTATTCCAATATACTTTAAAGTGTTTTCAGATCTAAACATTTTTGAAAAAGCAATGCCAACAACCACATAGAACCAAATTGAAAATAAATCTAACTTGCTTAATAAAAACCCGATAAATTTAGTTTTATCCAAATCCAAAAATGTAGTGACACTTAAATCTGTAATCATTTTGCTCATCAACATTGCAATTACTAATTGAAGAATAACTTGCAAAACCAAAATATAAAATGGTAAACCATATGCTACTAGTGAATCCCCGTATTGACCATCACTTTTGAGAACAAATTTACTTATTAATAAAAAGAATCCACTAATTATAAAAAAACTAATTGATGTGAAGAAAACGAACCCAATGATTTGTGGAATTAAGATTGTCAGCCCGCCATCTTCCATTCTTTTACGAATCATTTCTAACTGTATATCTGCTTGTTCTCTAGTGATCTGCCCACTTTCAACAATAACATCCAGCTTTTTTTCAATTGCCACGGTTTGCTTTTCCATGGAAGAATATTTTATTTGCGGATTTGTTTGCATAACTATAATTGAGATACTGGAAACAATAATAAAGACTAATAATGGAACTAACCAATCAATTATTTTAGAAGGAGTTTGAGCTATTTTTCGAAATGTTTTCGAGGGTTCAGAAAACAAGCCCACTATTTTATTGGTGTGAGATAATTCATTGTCTTCAAAAAATTCATCTTCATTTAATTGGTTGTTGTTTAGTTCACCCATTTTGCCTCCATTTCAACTAATTTATTTATAATTACTCTGTAGCATTAATATTTTTGCAGTTTCTTTGGCTTTCTCTGTTACGGCATTAGGATATTTTTTTATTTCCAATAATTTTATTGCATTTCCATGAAAACATGAATCACGTTTTATCTTATAATCAAAAAAGTATTTATTGTTCTCAACTTGTTCATTGAAATGATACATCTCAAAACTATCACCTAATAAATTTTGTAACTCAATGTCATGAGTGGTAACTAAAACCAGGCTTTTATTATTTAAATAATCTAAAACTGCCGATGAGGATGCTAATCTCTCAATTGTATTTGTACCTCTAAATATTTCATCAATTAGGAACAAGTACTTTTCGCTTTTTTCAGAAAGTTTCATAAATTCTTGCAACTGCTCTACTTCAACAAAAAAGTAACTCTTTGAATCTCTTAGATTGTCCTCTCTTTTTATTGATGATTTAACAACAAACGGGAATGAACTAAAATGTTTTGCGTGGCAAAGATATATTGTTTGAGCAAGTATAACATTAACTCCTACTGTCTTAATAAATGTTGTTTTACCCGCCATATTTGAACCAGTTATTAATGCAGATTTTTCTAAGGAATTTAGTGTATTTGTTATTGGTTCGGAGAGGAGTGGATGATATATATCTCCAAATGAAATATTGGCAGAATTATTAAAAGTAGGTGAACAAATATTAGGATTTTCTTCAATGTATGAGGCAAGTGAAATTAATGTATCAAGTTCCCCAATTGAAACAAAGATTTTTTCTATTTCAAATAAGTATTTTTCCAATGCAACGATAGTGCGTATGTAAGCAACTAAATCCATCAGCATGAATAAATTCAGATATCCAATTATTGCTTCGCCCAACTCACCCAAAGAAGATTTGTCAATAACTAGATAGCCGAGCTTTCGCCTCAATTTAGTAAGCAATGAACTATGTTTTTTAAGTAGTTCAATTTGTTCAATAGGTTCGTTTGTTTTGACTTTCGCAATTTTAATGCTAGCAAAAATAAGACGATTTAAACTGGATAACGCTAAAAAGTACTCATATATTTTATCTGTATATATTCTATTAATAATAAAATTTGTTAAAATTACCGCGATAAAAGGGAAAAAGAAAAAGCTATTAATAGGAATTAGTATTAGAGAAAAAAACGATAAAAATGAAAGCAAATAAATCCCCCAATAGTATTTTGGGCGAGATGGAAAAATTCCTAAAAGTATATTGGAAATAAAATAAGAACCTATATTATTAAGATTTAATAATGGAACCTGTAACTCTTCACGCGTTTTAGTATTAGCATTTAAATACTTTGCTACGGAAATTCGTTTTTTTAGAACATTTTCATCCTTTTCGTATTTATGTAACAAATGATATAGAAATTGCTGCCCAATACTTGATGAAGTTCTATCAAGAAGTGAAAAAATAGAATCAAAATTTAGATCAGTCCACGTTCGGCCGTTGATATATTCAGTTTCTGATTTCTTCTTTATATCATTATGATAAATAGAAATCAAATCAAAATTTCTGTGCTTTTTAATTGATTTAGCCCATCTATTTCTTATGATATTAATTTTCTTTTCTCTTATGAAATATGTTCCTATTACTTTAAATAAATTCTTTAGCATATTTTCCCAATTCAAATAATCGTTTTATTACTTATAAATTTTAACCGTAAGATAATATTTTCCAGCACACCATTACCTATAATATCCCTCAATTCATTTCTTGAAGGGCAACTTAAAAATAAGCTAGTTAAATTCAAAATGTGTAAAATTTTTGTTAAATACCGTAATTTGAGTAGTGTAATCTCAGCCAATTTTTATTAAATAATATCTCAACTTGCACTGCTTCTCAAAAATACCATCAGAGTACTTAACCCATCATCTTTTATAAACTTAAAAAATTCTCGTTGATCAAATAGTTTCCAATTCCTTTTTTTGTGTTTTGAACTTAGTATGCAAAGATATTTCATCCCCCTTTGCAAGGACTATCAACTGTGATAAGGAAATCAATTTTTCTTTACATACTGCCCTCTCTGTCTATTTGTTAAGGTTTCCCATTATTTTTATCTTATCTTTTGGTGCAATGGTAATAAGCAAATCCCTTGTGCCAGATATTCTTACTCTTTTTGTTTGATTAGGAATTAAAGTGTATCCTAGCAAAAGAATACTCACCGAGCCCTCTTCATATTTTAAAAATCTTTTACCTTGTTTCTAAAATCTATTTTCTAATTTCAATTTCTACTCGCCTATTCTTTATTCTTCCGTCTGCTGTTGAGTTTGAGAAAATTGGGTTTTCCTCTCCCTTCCCTTCCATAAAAAGTTGAGTTGAGTCGTATCGCTTTTTAATATAATTGAAAACGGCTTCCGCACGTTTTTGCGAAAGGGCAAGATTGGCGGCTTTTGTACCAATATTATCCGTATAACAAAATATTGTGGTTTCTGCATTATGATTTTGTTTTAATGCTTCGGCAATTATATTTAAACTTGCTTTTGCGTCATCGTTAAGGTTTGAAGACATTGTAGAAAAATTTACCTTTGTTAATCTGATAATAACTACATCATCTTTGTCAATAACTTCTGCATCATCCTTTAGATATTCCTCAAGATCTGAAGCAATTGATGACAAATTTTTATCAGGTAATATTTTATCTTCATCATTATTTACTTGTGGAAGTAAAGCTTCGCCTTGTTGAGTAAGGATAATTTCTTCCCAAGATTGCTCACCAGGTTCCAATCGTTTTGCAATTTCGGTTATATATCGCGCATTTTTAGCCGAGCTAAGAGCATTTTCAGTTAGATTTTTAATTTTTGAAAGTGAGTAGTTATCACTTTCAATAAGCAATGTTACTTCTGAAAGATAATCTTGGCTTTTCTTTAGAGTAATTGGAGCAAATTCCTCAGCTCCCTCATCAATAGCCAATTGAATTTCATTTCGTGTATCGTTAAGAAAATAATCCTTTAGTGAGGTATGTTTCGCCAAAGTATATTTTAACTTTGCTTCCATCGCAAATTCATTGGCTTTGTCAAATTTTTCATTTTCAAAAGCTTCTGCAGACTCAATTAATAATTCCTCGCCTTCTTTCCAAATATCATATGTATATTTTTCGGCTTCTACTGTTTTTGCATCTCGGCGAGCATTAATAACCTCATGATATTCTTTTGAAAATGCTGTTGCATTTTTTGAGGCATCTTCAAATAATAATTCAGTATCAGAAATTAATTTGTCTATCTCGCTTAATTTTCTACCAATTGAAATTGCATCTAAAGTTGATAACATTTTGTCCTCAGCCTTAGCGAAGGAAATAGGTGCTAGCAGTTGAGCAAAGTATTTATTTGTTTCACCAATCACTTCAGAATTATCAGTAAGTTTTTTAGCCTTGCTGCTATATAACTTTGCTGTGGAATAATAGTCATCTGTTGTATTAAGATATTTCTTTGTTTGTTCTAAATTACCGTCATCATATTCATTAAGAGCCTCATTTAATTTCATTTCTCCAAGATTCCAAAAATACTTAGCATATTTATTTGCATCACTAGCCAAGGCGCCATTTCGTTGTTCAATTGTTGGAGAAAATAACTCCATTTTGCCTTCAATCCCATTATTCATTTTTGTTAAATATGTAATTGAATTTTCAAGTTCTTCTCTAATTTTTAATGGCAATTCACTTTTGCTATTTAATTCCTTTGCAGATAAGTAGTAACCCAAAGCTGTATTATAACTCTCTTTACACAGCAAATCCGCATTATCAAATTTTGCTTTATCAAGAATCATTTCAACTTCATTAAACAGTTCATCCCTTTCCACTTGAGCAATAATAGGTGTAACTGTTATTAAAAAAATATATAATAATTTTTTCATGTGTAATTTTTCCTTTTTCTCCAACACATTTATATAACTTATAATGAATCTTGTGAAGCCGTTTCAAAAGTCTGATTTGCTAATACAGTGTTAGAAAATCCACTAATTGTAGCCTCAACAATATCAATAGTATCTTTTTTAGAATAACTATATAATGAAATTAATAAATCATACTTATTGCTATCTAACACTGCTGATTTTTTCCCAATCCAAATGGAAAAAGGATCAACGTCAGAACCAAAAATTTTAAAATTTGAAGTAGAATCATATTTTATATTATAGTCAGTAGAATCTGGGTCATCTTCATGCAGTCTCATATAAACTTTTGCATATAAGGTTTGCTCTACTTGTTTATCAACATCAACATCTACGTGGATTTTTCTTGCTGCAGTGTATAAGTCTCCATCCAGATCAGTTGAATCAGACCACCAAATATTTGAAATTGTAAAATAGTAACTATCCTCATCTTCTGATTCAAATTTTTGTTCCTTCAACATATCATTTTCCATATCTTCAAAAGCAAGTAAATTATCTTTGCCAGCTTCAGTTAATTCAACTCTAAAATCATACTTTCCATATTCAAGTTTTATAAACTCATATTCTTCAAGCTCAGTTTCGCCTTCCAATGTATTGTTTGATGCACCAACTGGAATAATAATTGTGTCCTTATCTGAATCACCATTTATCTGAAAGTTTAGTCTTTCTTTATAGAATTGGAACTCATTATTTTCACTCCTCTTATAATAAATCCTTGCATCTAGATTTCTTGTTATGTCTTCACTATTGTTAACATCAATTACCATGGATGCTCTGCGGTTATATCCATTTCCGGTCCTATCATACTGGTCAGCCCAGCTAATATTAAGCGTAAAAGTATTATCATTAGCTGATTGTTCAAATTGTTTATTACTAAGAATCTCTAAATGTAATGAATCTGGTTCTGCCTTAATATCGGACTGATTATTTTGAAAAATTTCAATTGTAAAATCATAAATTCCTCGTTGAAGCTCTTTATTTGGGTTTCCGATTGAAACAAAAAAGTTATTATCAGCATTTTCTCCAATTATTCTCTTATCTTCCGAAAAAGCATAAAATGAAAAATTGGAAGCCTCTTTTAGTTTATAGTAAACTCGTCCATTAACTTTTTGTGATGTATTCTCTTTTAGATGAACATTAAAATTCAAGCGCTCAAATTTGGCATATCCATCAGCATTTCCGTCAATTGGATCTGACCACCAGACAGAATCAATGGAATATGTGTAGTTTGGTTCATCTTCAACGGTATTACATGACAACATTAATGTTATAAATATTAGGGTTGAAATTAGAATAAATATATTTTTCATTTTTTCTCCAAATTTGTATGCACAGAATACTATTCTGTGCTACAACATTTTAGTAAATGCAATTAAATTAATCACACTCGTATGACTCAAACCTATTTTCCATTGGAACATACTCAAGAGGAATTTCATCGTAAGTCATTACCTCTTGATATTGTCCATTTGCAAGTGCTTTTTTATCAATACATACATCAAAACCTAAAGCTCCAATTCCAACGGAGAAACAAATTTTATAACTACCGTTGGAAGAGATTGAAACGCTGGCTTTAATAGAAATACTTGCACAAAGCTTTCCAAAACAGGCTTTACCTTTTAATTGAACTTTTGCACTAAAAGTTACATCCCCATCATACTTAAGCGTAACATCCATTGCTAAACTATAACTAATTGAAAGCTTACAGCAACTTGCAGAAAAACCACTTTTCACATATCCTGTTAAAACAAAATGCCCGTTATTAAAATTCACATTTCCCTTAACACCAACTCCACTAAAGCCTGCTAGAACAGCATAACCATCAAATTTCATTCTGTCTGGATTTATATATAAGTACGCATGCCCCATATCAATTGATGAAAAACCAGGAAGATCGAGTTTCGTTTCCATTCTGAAACCCATTTCCCAGATTGATAACTCTGTACCAATTGCTCCAAAAAACTCCATATCTGTTGAACTAGGTTTTAAATAGTCAAGAAAGTCATAGTCTTTGCCAATAACTTCATTAATAAAATCACTTACTTTTATATCCTTTCTTTCGCCAGCAAATCTTAATTCTGTATCTCCTGAACGATTCATTGAATATTCCAATGTAGCATTTCCTAATTCCACACTTATTCCCATCCATTCAAGGGTTTCGTGCTCAAAATAAACAGTTCCATTGAGACCAAGAATAAAATCAGCAGACTTTCCAGAAAAGAAAAGTTCGCTATCTTCATTATTATCTGAATCGAAAGAGAGAACTGTTTCGCCAGTAAACGATGCTGGGTACTTTCCAAGAGGAACATTGCCAGTTATGTATAGATTACCGTAAAATGAACTCATTGGGAAATCATATAAACTCACTTTGGGAATAAAAGGAATTAAACCTTGTGCTGATATTGCAATACCAGCGTCACTTATATCACCAAGTGGAGTTCCAGTTAAATCTCCAGAAATAAAGAAAAACGGATCCGTTGGATCAATTGCAATCTTTTTAATATTTTCTAATGCGGAGCTTGTCATGTTTATTGGAAAAGGATTTAGATTTTCATAATAGAAATAGTATCTGTTTTCATTTACTGGCCATGCATAAGGTCCTGTTTCAAATTCAGTACCTTTCTTAAATCCAATTGGAGCCGCCGTTAATCCTGGAATTTCAAAATTCTTCATCAGTCCTTCTTGAGGCAAGGTAATTATGGACTCTCCCTTAAATCCTGTAAAATATAGCCCAGTAGAACTATCTTCAATTAATTCGAAATCACCATTTGATAACCTAATATCACCATATTTTTCGTTTTCAACATATAGACTACCTTTTATTCTTTTTCCATTTTTAGTATTAATAATATTAGTCTGGTTTGTTTTTAAAGTTATAGCGTTCTTTCCTTCTCCAAGCGTAAGCACTTCTGGGTTTGGATCTAGTTTTTGGATTTCAAACGGATCAGGTGGTTCTACAAAATTTTCTTTTGTACATTGAACTGCAATTATTGTAATTGATAATAATGCAATTATATTTAGAAAGTATTTTTTATTGGTTGACATATTTGTCACCCCACTATTTATTAAAATTCAAATCTATATCCTAAATTAACTTCTATTTGATTGGAGCCAATAAAGAGTTTGTATTGATTTGTAAATTCTCCATCAATAGGATCAGGTCCAAACTTTGCTTCTTCTGTTCCCAAAAAAGAATACTGAATTCCTAAGAAAAAGTTGGACAATGTATATTCAATACCTCCACCCAAGTAGTATCCAAAGCCTTTATTACTTTCCTCAGGATAATAGCTAGTAAGGGTTGGGTATTTTGTAAATTGAAATTTGGATTGCCAATACCCGCCCCCAATAAGAGCATAAATACGAAAGTGATTATTTATAAATCGGAAAAGTGAATACTGAATATGAAGGAAAAATATTTCGTTCTTCAAAATATATTCCTTCAAATGTGACTGATAGTTTGTATATCCAATTCTAAAAAGAAAATCCCAATTACTTTTTGTTAACTCAATAAAACCCCCAATTGGATTTTTATAGTTCTCCAATTCTTTCTCATATGGAATATTTAAGAATCCGTAAGATGCTCCAATTCCTAAAATAAATTTACTTGAAGTCAGTGCAAGTTCTTCAGAAAAGACGTATCCTTGTTTAGGATAAACAATTTTAATCCATTCTTTATTTTGTATACCATCACTTGAAATACAAAGAACTTCATCCCCTTCTCTTAGGATACCAATGTTTTCGTAATTAAAATCGTTTTCTTTTTTCACAAAAGAAAAGTCTTTGTCACATTTAATAATGTATGGCTGCCAACTTTGCGAAGTAAATATTTCATCTGGATTATTTTTATATCTTATATCTAATTCTCTTTTCTTCTCGGTTGTAATTAGGTTTTTCTCAATCAAAAACCCTTCTTTGGGATATATAACTTTTGCCCATCCAAACTTTACGTAGTCGTTTTTATCAGTGATTACTAATATTTTGTCGAAGTAATAATAATGCCCAATTATTTTTGAATCGTCTGATGTACTAGCGTATAAATTAACTGTTCCAGGTTCAATGTATTTAATTTCAACACTCCAATCTTGGTTATCTGATTGAAATATCTGAGCATTTAGGTTATTTATTAAGGATAGAAAAAATAAATTGATGAGGTATAGCAGTAGATACAACTTTTTATAATGCATTAATTCCTCCGATGTAGGAAAAAAACTTTGTTCTATTGTCTTAAGCTTCAAACTTAATTTATTATGACAAAAAAGTCAAAATTATCTTTTGTAAAAAATGCGTTTTATAAACTACTATCTAGACATAGACCGATTGAATAAAATAAATGCCAATAACCAATCTACAGAATAACCATTTTTTTGAGTGCCACTGTAGTAATCATTTACCAAATTCTGAATTTTTGTTTTATCATAAATAGATGATTCAGTAATACTTTTTGAGTTTATATTATCATAGATATACTCCTTCAGTAATTTCAACAGAATATCTGTATTACTCACTCCTCTATTATCTTTGCCCAGTTTTTTAATCATTATTGACCACAATCTCGATTGCAAAGAATTCAAATAATATGGATGTTTCGTGGTGCCTTTTACTAAATCATAATCTGTAAGTTCTGAGGAGTTTCGTTTAATAATCTTTTTAAACAATCGTCCATTTTTCCTCTCTCTAATTTCAACTCCAAATAAATTTGAGATTAAGCTTTGTTGAACAAAAGGCATTACTGCTGTTATCATTTCATCTAACCGTGTTTGCTCGTGGGAGTAATAATTTGGTAATCTTGTTAATAATGCAAAATGGTCAAGCCAATCTTCAATGTTGTTTTTATTTATTTTGGGAAGCAAATCAAAAATATTTGATAACTGATTTTTCACACCATTCTTCATTTCCAGAATAACATCTTCAGAAAATATATCAGCTCGTGGCAAAGTTAAGTATGAAATTATCTCGTCAATATTTCCACTTAACAAAGCTTTCCTTCCTTTAATAAGCAACTTATAAAAGAACTCTCTTCTCCATATTTCGCCGAAACCACCATCTATAACCACAAGATTTCTTTCTGAAAGATATTTATAATTTTTTAATTGCATTATTGCAGATGCTGCATTGTTTACTACTGTTTCTGTAGTATAATTTTCAATATCCATTATTAAATCATCTACAACATCATTTGTGGAATTATATTGATGATGCTGGATATTCAATTTATCCGTAATTTGTTTTGCAACTTGACTATCGGGATGACTTGGATTACCAAAAGAATGTGTTTCAAAAAATTCTTTTCTATTCTTTAGCAAAATTGATAGAATCACTCTCGAATCCATTCCTCCAGACAAGGACAAAGATAGTTTTTCCGATTTAGAAATATTTAGATTTACCAAAGAGGTTAATCTAGATTCATATTCTGCGGAATCAAATGGCTTTTCAGAAAACTCGAAATTGTTATAACCATAAGTTACTTTGCAATTTTCATCAATATTTATACTTGCTGATTTTCCAGCAACCAACCGCTTACAATCTTTGAAAACACTCTCTTGAGAAATTTGATTAAATAGTAACCACCTGCTGCTAAACTCAGCAAAATTGATTTCAAGGTTGCCAAAGTATGT